>Ga0207416_1001667_pt1 | contig 27771 bp, 22 predicted proteins | sample PaiPotPPM11metaG_FD_184107 | JGI IMG/M metagenome (GOLD analysis project Ga0207416, IMG submission 184107) | Iron sulfur acid spring bacterial and archeal communities from Banff, Canada, to study Microbial Dark Matter (Phase II) - Paint Pots PPM... ... | reverse complement strand
AGGGAGATCAGTCATCGGCAGCCTCCACCGCGATAGGCACGCGGGTCGCCGCGCCCGATGCTTCGAGGAGCGCCGCGAACGCGATCAGAAACGGTACATCGCGAATACTTTCTTCGTGCTCGACGAGATTCGCCACGCCATCTCCCTGGTCACGTCTAGTATCGCGCAATCGGGGCAGATGCACGAGGATGTGCGGCGTACGCTAAGCGGCCAGGAGCGGCGCGAAGGTGCGCGCATAGACCTTCGCGTTCGCACTGATGATGGCGGCGTCGAGTTGCGCGTCACGCCCATTGATGATCTCCTCCGGGGTAGGATTGGCGACAACGACATCCGGCGTGATGCCGATCTTGTTCAATGTTTGCCCCTGTGCGGACGTGTAGACACCGACCGTGATGGCGACGGATGTCCCGTCACGCAGGGGATAGACAACATCGTTCCCCAGCAGGCCCAGGGTCTGCGTGCCGATCAGCGGCGCATCGCGAAATTCATGCAGCGCGAGCGGCGTTATCTCGCCCCATGAGGCGCTGCGACTGTTGATAAGGGCGACGATCGGCAGCGTCTCCGGGTCGCGGCCATCGCTCTGTGCGATCTTCTGTGCCTTGAGGGCGGATTGCGGCGACTGCCGCGCGTAAATCCGCCCCTCATCGGTGCCGACGACGGTTCCTGTCGGCAGGAAGCGCCCAAGAAACGGTTGCGCCACGGCATCCGCGCCGCCGGGGTTATCCCGCAGATCGAGGATCAGGCTATCAACACCCCACATATGAAGCGCCGCCAGCGCCTCATCGAGTTTGTCCACGAGGTTCCGATAGGAGAACGCGACGACCTGAATGTAGCCGATATGCCCGTCAATCACCCGGAAGACGAGGGGTTGGCGCTCGTAGCGATTGATCGTGACCGTCAACTGCACCGGTTCCGTTTCGTTGCGATGCAGGACGGTAAAGGTGTGAACGCTCCCCTCCTCCTGCTTCGCGATCAGGTCGCTGTAGTTCGCCCGCGTGACGGTCTGGCCGTCAATGATGAGCAACTGATCACCGACGCGCCCACCCGCCGCCTCCATGTTGCCGCCGGGAAGGAGCGTGGAGATGTAGTAGCCGTTGTTGTATACGACGATGTTGTAGCCGTAATTGACGAGGCCGTTATCGCCCGAACTCACCACTCTTCGCGCGTCCGATTCCTGCTTCGTCAGGTAGAAGGTGTGGCCGTCGTCAATCGTCCTGACCATGCTGCGGATCAGACGTTCGCGGAGGTTGCCTGCCGCGAGACGCGCGTTACTGTTCGCCGCAAGGTCACGGATGCTCGTCTCGAACACGCTCCATTGCGCCGCCGCGTCGCCATCGAGCGAGGGAAGCGCGGCCTGCCCACCGAGCGCGTGTTGCGCCTCCACGTATGCATTCGTCAGAAGCGCGACCGTGTCCGGCGGTGTGTAGAGGTCCGCAACGAGGAGATCATACGCCTGTCTGGTGATTGCCAGTTCTTCGCTGACATCAGATGCCGCGCCTGTGGAAACCGGCGCGGCAAAGAGCAGGCCGATGACCGCGACGAGCAGGAACAAACGACGCATGGACCGACGACAACGCCCGATCATTCCTACGACCCTCCCCAACCCGACACCCATCCGGTCATGCTCCCTCGGAGTATCCGCGTGCCATCCATCAACACAAAGTCAGGCCGCCAGGAGCGGCGCGAAGGCGCCCCTATAGACCTTCGCGTTCGCGTTCGTAATGGCGGCATCGAGTTGCGGGTCGCGGCCGGCGACGATGTCGTCCTTCGTGCGCTCCACGGTGAGGTCCGGCGACACGCCGATGGTGTTCAGCGACGCGCCTTTCGCGGAAATGTAGACGGCGATGGTGATGGAGAGCAGGCTGCTGTCGCCGAGTTCGAAGCGCGACGTGCTGCCGACCGCACCGGCGGTTTTTGTGCCGATCACCGTGCCCGCGCCATTCTCCTCGAAGGCGAGCGCGGCGATCTCGCTCGCGGAGCCGCTGGCGTCATCCACGAGGACGACGACCGGCAGCGTCTCACGTTCCTGGCCGTCGGAGTGCGCGGTCTGGCGCGCATTGACTCGACGCCCCTTCGACATGCCGAGTACGGTGCCGGACTTCAGGAAGCGGCCCATGACATGGTCCACGTTGACACCGCCCCGGTTGCCACGAAAGTCAATGATGATGCTGTCCACATTCTGCTTGTGGAGGCTTGCCAGCGCGTCATCGAACTCCTGGGGGATCGTGTCGTAAAATTCAAAGGTCTCGATGTAGCCAATATGCCCGTCCAGCACGCGCGAAATGAGCGAGAGGCGGGTATAGCGGTGAATATGCACCGTCAGATCGGTCGGGTTCGCGTCGCCGACGTGCTGCACGGTGATCGTGTCGGTCTGGCCCTCCTGTGGGTTGGCGAACAGGGCCGCGCGGGTGTCGCCGGTCACGGGCTGCCCATTGAGCGCGAGCACATGGTCGCCGTATCGGAGGCCCGCCTCATCAACCGCACTGTTCGGGATCACCTGCTGGACATAGAGATCGCCGTTGACGGTGATGGAGACGAAGCCGAAGTTGACGATGCTCGAATCGCCCTGCAACGCGCGCCGCTCGGCATCTGCCTGCTTCGCCGGGATGAAGTAGGTATGCCGGTCATTGATCGTCTCCGTCATATTCGTGACGAGCCGGTGCGCGAGATCGCCTGATGCGATGCCGGAGACATTCGACTGGCCGATCATCACGCGGACATTCTGTGCGAAGATTTCCCATTGCTCGCTTGTGCTCTTGCCATCCAGCGCGTCGAGCGGCAGGGACTGGTCGAGCGCCTTCTGCGCCTCCTGCTGCGCATTGGTGAGGAGCGCGACCGTGTCCGGTTCCGTGTAGAGATTCTTGAGGATGGCGTCGTACGCGGTCTTGACGATCTTCAGTTCCGCCTCGATATTGAGCGATGTGGCGCCGGTTGGCGCAGCCGGGAGCGCGAGGAAGAGCGAGCAGGTGAAGACGAGTACGAGCGCGATTCGGGCACGCGCGTTCACTGGGGTAGGCATCAAACAATCAGCCTTTCTCACGGTCTCACCGATGGGCGGAGCCATTGTATCTCGATGAAGATGGGCATGAAAAAAGACGGACCGGGGGCGCTCGTCGGCGCCGGATGTGTGGCAGGTGGGTGCGGCTTCCTGTTTATCCGTTCGACCGTCACCTCGGACCATCCCCGATCTCGTCCGCGCACAGTATCGCTGCCTTCCCTGAATGCCGCCTGAATGCGCCATAAGGATTTGCTGAAAAATGCGGCGCGGCCCCCATCATAGCAGTCACATCGAGTCTCTACAGGAAAGGAACGTTCGCCGCGCCCATTTTGTTGCATTCCCAAATTCTCCAACGACCCCCGGAGCAGCTGGCCGTGATGCGATATTTTCCGCAGAAGGTACATAATGCTGAACACTACATCAATGCCGCGATGCGGCACGCCGAGTACAAGCAGTTCGACGGCGCCGCCGTCTGGGCCCATATTCCCCTTTGATCGCTCACCACAAATCTGCCCAGAGGGCATCCGGAAGAGCACGAGGGGGAGGGAAGAAAAAAAGGTTGTCGTCTCTCTATTCTTCTCCGTTCTTCGTGGCTCAAATCCCCGTCATCAGCGCACGGCGGCGGGTTGGGCGACGGCGAAGGGTGCGATGGAGGGGACGATGCCGAGGCGGTCGAGAAGGTCGTCCAGTTCCGCGTTCGTGATCTTGTCAATGCTCGGCGAGAAGCCGCGCGTGACGTTGGTCGCCAGCGCGCCGCGCCGCCGCAGGATCTCCTTGCGGATCGCCAGACCGACGACCGACTGCCCCTCGAACTGGATGAGGGGCAGGTAACGGTCGAAGAGCAGCGCGGCGGCGCGCGTGTCACCCGATTCGATGGCGATGCGGACGGCACGAAGCACTTCGGGGAAGGCGAAACCCGTCATCGTACCGCAGCCGCCGCGCGACATCTCACCGAGCGCGGAGACACCGCCCAACCCGCCGAAGACCTGCAAGTCTGGCCGTACCGCGAGGAGGCGGGTGATCTTCGGTGGCGTCGGTGGGTCTTCCAGTTTGATCGTCGTCGCGCCACTTGCCTCGGCGGACCGCAGGATGACGCTCACCGGCATCATGACGCCGCTGGAGGCCGGATGGTCCTGAATAATGAGTGGCAGGCCGCCCTCGCGAGCGATGCGGGCATAGAAGTCAGGCAGCAGATCAATATTGCTCATCAGCGTCGGCGGGGAGACCATCACCGCCGATGCGCCCCGGTCGCGCGCCTCCCGCACGAGCGCGATGACGCCCCGCGCGCTGCTCGCGGTGCATCCGACGGCAACGGGTACCCGCCCCGCTGCGCCCTCCCGCACGGCGTCAAGCACCGCGCGCCGCTCGTCGTCCGAGAGCGCGTTCGCCTCGCCCATCACGCCGAGCACTGTCAGGCCGTCCACGCCCCAGGTGATCGCGGCATCAATCAGCCGCCGCTGGCTCTCCAGATCGAGCGCGCCGTCCGCTCCGAATGCCGTCGGGACGATGTACCAAGTGCCACGCATCTCTGCCATCACGTTCTCTCCTTCAGCGATCAGCAGCCATACATCAGTACCGGTGATTGTAGCCGATGCCCACACACAAAAAACGCCCCTCTCCATCAGGCAATGGAGAGGGGCCGGGGGTGAGGGCTTTATCCCGAAACGGTGAACGACGCGTTCGCTGAGCCGGTTACCGTGCCACTAAAGGGCACGCAATTGACGGCGATCGTCGCATTGCCCGGCTTCGCTTCCGCCCCGATGATCCATGTCCAGTTGAGTTTGCCCTGCTCGTCCGTTTGCTTCGGTTGAAGGCCAAGCAATTTCGCGGGGATGTTGCCGGCGTACGTGACGTCAATCGCGCAGCCCACTTTGCCGTTCGTCAGGACATTCACCGACTGGATGTCGCCAATCTTCACTGTCGGCAGGATGTCGGAAAGCGTGACGGCAAAACCCCCCGTGGTACTCGCGGGCACCGTCGGAGGAGTTTTCGAGCCTGCAATACCAGGCGCCGTGCCCGTGGCGGGCGACGAGGCAGCCGTTGACGCGCCGTTCGGATAGCGCCACTGATAGTAATGCTGGCCGATATTGCCCATCTCGACCTGGAACGCCGGGTCGTTGTTCGCGGTGTAGGTGAGCACGCGCCGCTCGAAGACCTGAATCATCACGTCCTTTGGCACACCGCCGACTTTGACATTGGCGCGGAAGGGCTCGGAGATCGCAAGCCCGATGGTCAGCAGCCCTGCTTTGCTGCGATAATCGGCCAACACTTTCGGCACATTGTGCTTCGTCGTGTCATCGAAGATGCTGATTGTCGTCTCCGGCGCGGCGGGCGCGTTGCCCGCTGTCACGTCGCCGGTGCTGGAGATCGTTGCGGTCACATTGCTACCGACCTTCGACGGCGTGGCGGCGAGGAGCGAGACCGCTTTCGTCGCCAGCGTCGCGTAGGTGGGGACGGTATTGGTGGGGTCACCGGCGATCGCGATTGCGGGGGGCGCCTGCCCCTGGAAGGTGGCGTCACCGGTCTGAATCTGCCCCTTGATGATCTCGCTCGCGAGCAGGCCGTTTGTCACCTTCCCGTTCGTCAGTTCCATTCGCCCCTTGTCAAAATATTGGACGAGACGCTTGCCGCCGGGCACGTCCTTGTAGTCTTCCTGCTGGCCGTCTTTCGCATTCGCGAGCGGCCCCCAGAAGTTGGGCGTAATCGCCTCGCCCTGATCCCACTGTGTTTTGAACTGCGGATCCGCGTATGATGATGCCGCCTGGAAACTCGCCATCCCGGCGAGAGAAACCAGGAGCACAAAGGTCGCTGTCAATGCCAGTTTTCTCCGCATCTTCACTCATCCTTCCCTGCGATGGTCCCGTTCTGCGCGATCCGAGACGGCACACGACCGCCCCCGCCGTGACTGCAACAGACTGCACGGACACGCCGGATGTGTCAAATTGCGCCGGCACGGCTGCCGGGGTATCGTGCTCGATCGCGCGCTGCTTGCCCGCTGCGTGCTCCGCCAGTTTCGCGTACCATAGACGGGACGACGTGCAATGACCGTTTACGAGCAGGAGGTGGGGCGTGAGCGGTGTAATCACTCTGGAAGCGATGGTGACGCGAGTCTTGATTGGTCGGCATCCACTCGTCGCACTGGCGGAGAAGCAGGCATCGCCGGACGGGCATTACCTCGTCTCGACGCGGGTGGAGGAAGTGCGCGCGACGCTCGAAGGGTTGGAAGGCGACCGGCACGCCGGGTTCACGCGCCGCGCCGATGCCCGCGTGCCACAATACCCGCGCGGCACGGAGATCCACAACAGCCGACAGGTCTCGCTCGTCGCCGAGGAAGAGTTGGCCGCGATCGCCGCGAAGATGGGCGTGCCGGTGATCGAACCGGAGTGGATCGGCGCGAATCTCGTCCTGCGGGGTATCTCGAATCTCTCGACACTGCCGCCGATGACGCGTATCTCTTTCCCGGCACTCGCCACCATCGCGCTCGAAGGTGAGAATCATCCCTGCGTCTACCCCGGCAAAGCGATTCAGAGCCACTATATGGAAAGGCCGGGGATTGGCAAACAGTTTCCCAAAGCGGCGTACCACTTGCGCGGCGTCGTTGGCTGGGTGGAGCGGGCGGGCATGATCCGCGCGGGTGACACCGCCCGCATTGACGTGCCGGAGTCCGTTCCCTATTGCGTGCCTGAACTGGCGGCACGGTAGATTCGCGGTACCGACTCAGCGAGCGCGGCGATCCAGTTGACCGAGAGCATTTCTGTAGAGACTGGGCCGCTATTTCCCGGTGGTGGCGGGCTTGAGCCTATCATAGTAGCACTTGGCAGGCTGAAGCCCGCCACCACCAATATCATGCCGCCCGCGCGTAGACCACGAGATTGGCCGCGTATTCTCCCCGTGTCCGGTCGAAGGCGCTATTGGAGTCGCAGGTAATCAGGTTGAGGTGCATATCAGTTGCCGGGCCGAAGACGCGATCTAATGGCACAGCCGCGCGCGCGTAGGATTCCGACGCGGTCACGATGAACTGCCGCTCCATGCCGTCATCGCCGACGACGATGATCTGATCGCCGCTTACGAGTTTGCGGAGATCCCAGAAGACCGCTTTCCCCGTTGTCGAATCCACATGCCCCGCGATCACCGCGTTGCCCCGCTCGCCGGGTCGGGCGCCGAGATCGTACCAGGCAGTGTCATTGAAATCCTTCGGCACATCCATCGCGCCATCGGGCGTCTGCCCGACCTGCTCCACTGCGGCGTCCACATTGATCGCCGGAATCTTCAGGCGGATCGGCTGCCCGACGTGCGCCTGCGCGGGCACGGGCCCATCCAGCCTCCGGATGAATCTCCGCGCGGGGGCGGTCGCGGTAATCGTGTTGGGAGCCGGATTCGCGGCTGCAACGATTCCCTCAGCGGGGATCGCGCTTTGAGAAGATGCACCGAAGAGAATGGTGAGCACGAACGCGATGCGAACGATCCATGTGCGCAGGTAGCCGATCAAATGAAAGAGGCGCCGATGATTCATTCTCCCTCAACCTGGTCTCTTCCGTTGGGGTCGCACCCCGCCGATGTATACCTTCCGTAGCGCATAGTATCCCAACAGGGCGTGCGAGAGCGAACAGGAGGGGATGCGTCCCGTTCTTGGCGCCGAGCGGCTTGGGCGGTTCACTTCTCCCGTTCCGCGCTATACTGCCCGCATCGCGCGCGAACGGCGTACAGGGAATTATGGGGAGGGAACGTCCGTGGCACTCAAGACTGTTACCGCTGACCGTATCTGGGCCGCCGATGGTGGGGGTATCTATCACAAAGGGTTCGTGCAGTACGAGGGCGACACGATCGCGACGATTGGCAACCAGGCGGACTTACCGACGGTGGACGCGCCCGGTCAGAACATCGCGCTCGGCGATGTGACGCTGATGCCGGGCCTGATTAACTGTCACTGCCACCTGACGCTCTCCAGCGGGCCAAATCTTCTGCAGGATTACTTCGGCATGTCGGACGAACTCTTCATGGCGCTCGCGATCAAGCACGCGAAGGAGGCGCTCACGGCGGGCGTCACGACGCTACGGGATTGCGGCACGAAGAATAACATCGTCTTCTCCGTCCGTAAGGCGCAGGAGATGGGGCTGATCGAGTCGCCGCGCATCTGGGCTTCCGGCGCCTGCCTGACGAGCACGGGCGGCCATTGCTACTTCTTCGGTGTCGAGGTGGATGGCGAGACGGAGATCAAACAGGCGGTGCGCGCGCAGGTGAAGGCGGGCGCGGACTTCATCAAGGTGATGGCGACGGGCGGTGGCATCACGCCCGGCACGAACCCGCGCCGCGAGCAGTTCTCGCAGGAAGAGATGGTGACGCTCGTCAACGACGCGCACCGGCTCAATAAGCGCGTCTCCGCGCATTGCCACGGCACGCCCGGCGTCCTCAACGCGACGATGGCGCGCGTGGACACGATCGAGCACTGCTCCTTCATGGTCGAGGAAGCGCCGGGCATCAAGTATGAGCCGGAGATCGTCGCGCAGATCGCGGAGCGCGGCATCTACGTCGTGCCGACGACGAGCGTCGGCTACCGGATGCTCGAACGGGTACTCCGGGGCGAGATCGCGCGTACGCCACAGTACGAGGGGTTCATCGCCAACCAGCAGACGCGCATGGAGAATATCGGGCGGCTCGTCACGCAGGGGGTGCGGATCGCCTCCGGCTCCGACGCGGGCGTGGGCGGCACCTATTTCAATGACTTCGCGCTCGATGTCGAACTGCTCGTCACGACTGCCGCCGGGTTCACGCCGGAAGCGGCCCTCTACACCGCGACCGCGACGGCAGCGGACGCACTGGGCCGCAAGGATCTCGGCGTCCTCGCGCCCGGCAAGAAGGCGGACATGATCGCCGTCCGCGGCAACCCGACGGAGGACATCCACGCCCTACGGAAGATCGAAATGGTGATGCTCGGCGGGAAGAAGTACGTGGGGTGAACCTCACCCGCTGCCTCCTCTCACCTGCCCATGCTGCCCAGAGGGCGCCCGCGCCCGCGCCCGCAATGGGGAGGGGGAATCCATTGCCTGGAAAACAACCCGATCGAGAAATCGCTCGCGGCGCGCTCCTGTCGAGTTGACGTTGACTCGGCCATTTCTGGACGATAGATGGTATCCCCTTACTCGATCAGGAGGCGGCGCAGTTCGACGACCTGATCGCGGAGTAAGGCAGCCTTCTCGAATTCGAGGTCCTTGGCGGCGGTTTTCATCTGCGCCTCCAAATCTTTGACCATGCGCGTCAGTTCTTCCTTCGGCACATCAGCGATCAGGCCACCCTCGGAGACAAAGCCTTTTTCCGCCGCGACCGCCTTCACGCGGTCGGTGAGGTCGCGGATCTCCTTCGTGATGCCGCGCGGCGTGATGCCGTGCTCGATGTTGTAGGCTTCCTGAATGGCGCGGCGGCGCTCCGTCTCCGAAATCGCGAATTTCATCGAATCGGTGTCGTGATCCGCGTACATGATAACGAGGCCGTCCACATGGCGGGCGGCGCGGCCGCTGACCTGAATGAGCGAGCGGTTCGAGCGCAAAAAACCCTCTTTATCCGCGTCGAGAATAGCGACGAGTGAGACTTCCGGCAGGTCCAACCCCTCCCGCAGCAGGTTAATACCGACGACGACATCATAGACGCCGAGGCGGAGCGACCGCAGGATGTCCACACGTTCCAGCGTCTCGATGTCGTGATGGAGATACTGCGTCTTGACGCCCATCTCTTTCAAGTAATCCGTCAGGTCCTCGGCCATTCGCTTGGTGAGCGTCGTAATGAGCGCGCGCTGCCCCTTGCTGACACGGACGCGTACCTCTTCGAGCAAGTCGTCAATCTGCCCATCGGTCGGGCGGACGGAGATGATCGGGTCCAGGAGCCCCGTCGGGCGAATGACTTGCTCGACGACTTGCGCGCCGCATTCCTTGGTGTGGATGATCTCGTAGTCGGCAGGCGTCGCGGAGACGTAGACGGCCTGATTGATGTGCCGCTCGAACTCATCGAACCGGAGCGGGCGGTTATCTAGGGCGCTCGGCAGGCGGAAGCCGAACTGGACGAGTTGTTCCTTACGCGAGCGGTCGCCGCCGTACATGCCGCGCACCTGCGGCAGCGAGATATGCGACTCGTCCACGATCAGCAGGTAATCGTCCGGGAAATAATCGAGGAGCGTCCACGGCTGATCGCCCGCGCCGCGCCGCGCGAGGTGGCGGCTGTAGTTCTCGATGCCCGCGCAATAGCCGACCTCGGAGAGCATTTCGAGATCGTACATCGTACGCTGCTTGATGCGCTGCGCTTCGAGCAATTTCCCCTGCTCCTCGAAGAGTTTGACCTGCGCCTGCATCTCCTCCTCGATGTCCCGCATTGCCGCCTGCAACTTCTCCTGGCTGGTGACGAAGTGCTTGGCGGGGTAGATGTCCACCGCGTTGTGCTCGCCCAATACCTCGCCCGTCAGTGGGTCCACCGAGACGATGCGCTCGACCTCGTCGCCCCATAGTTCGATCCTGAGCGCGATCTCTTCGTAGGCCGGGAAGACTTCCAACGTATCGCCGCGCACGCGGAAGGTGCCGCGCACGAGTGTCGCGTCGTTGCGCTCGTACTGCACATCCACGAGGTGCCGCAGGACGCGCTCGCGCCGGATGCTGCCCCCCTTGCGGAACGAGACGACGGTCTTGCCATACTCCTCCGGCGCGCCGATGCCGTAGATGCACGAAACGGACGCGACGATCACGACATCCCGCCGCTCGAAGAGGGAGCGCGTTGCGGCATGGCGGAGGCGGTCAATCTCCTCGTTGACCTCAGATTCCTTCTCGATGTAGGTGTCTGTCCGGGCGATGTACGCTTCCGGCTGGTAATAATCATAGTAGGAGACGAAATACTCGACGGCGTTGTTCGGAAAGAACTCCTTGAACTCGCTGTAGAGTTGCGCCGCGAGCGTCTTGTTATGCGCGAGGACGAGCGTCGGCTTCTGGACGCGCTCGATCACCTTCGCCATCGTGTATGTCTTGCCGCTCCCCGTCACGCCGAGCAGCGTCTGATGCCGGAATCCTTCTTGGATGCCGCGCGACAGTTTCTCGATCGCGGTCGGCTGATCGCCCGTCGGCTCGAAGGCGGAGACGACGCTAAACTGCGTATCAATCACCGGGGCAGGCCGGACCCACTCCTGCGGCTCTTCGATCTGTGTTTCGACGCGTTCTGCCATCGGTTGCGGCCCTCCTGTAGACCCCGGAATCGAGTGCGGTCACTCGTGCGTGTACCAACCGATTATACCAGAACGGGCGTACGAAAACGAGGGGTTGCCTACCCCCTGACTCCCTCCCTAAAGGGAGGGGGGATCCCACTTCAACGCTTGTCCTTCGCTCCCCCTTCCTTTTAGGGAAGGGGCTGGGGAATAGGGTCCCATTACCCCGTATTCCGCAGCCGCGGATCGAGGATGTCGCGCAGCCAGTCGCCGATCAGGTTGATCGAGAGGACGGTGAGCATGATCGCAACGCCGGGGAAGGTCGCCAGCCACCACGCGGTGCCGACGTAGGCCCGTCCGTCCGCGAGCATATTCCCCCAGGTCGGGACGTCCGTGCCGACACCGAGGCCGAGGAAGGAGAGCCCCGCCTCCGCGATGATCGTCCCGGCGATGGCGAAGGTGGCGATCACGATCACTGGGGTGATGACATTCGGCAGGATGTGGCGGAAGAGGATCGCGGGCGGGCGGGCGCCAATCGTTCGCGCGGCGATAACGTACTCATGCTCTTTCGCGGCGAGCGTGCTGCCGCGCACGACCCGCGCAAACGGCACCCATGCGCCGATGCTGAGGATGATGATGACGTTCTTCAAGCCCGGCCCGGAGACAATCGAGATCAGGATGGCGAGGAGCAGGAACGGGAAGGCGAGTTGCACGTCCGCGATCCGGCTGATGACGACATCGAGCGCGCCGCCAAAATAGCCCGAGAGCAAACCGAGCGCCGTACCGATTCCGCCGCCAAGCGCGACCGCCGTGACCCCGACGATCAGCGAAATCTTCGCGCCATAGAGGATACGGCTGTAGATATCCCGACCGAGGTTGTCCGTGCCGAGCAGGTGTTTCGATGAACCGGTGATCGTTTGGGGCGGGTTGGCGCCGAAGCGCGCGCACGAGGTGCCAATCGGGCAGGTGAGGCGCGCGCGCAGGTCCTGCTCATTCGGGTCAGCCGGCGCGATGAGCGGGGCGGCAATCGCGGCGAAGACAACGACGAGGAAGATAACCACGCCGGCGAGACCCAATCGCCCCCGCCGGAGCATCCGCAATGCGCGCTTCCTCGCGCTCCGCTGCTGCGGTCCTTCCCGGACCACGACGCGCGTCCCTGTCAGCACACCCTCTTGTGACATTCCTTGCTCCTGGTGAACAGTGATTACCGAAAGTTACGACAGCCGGACGCGCGGGTCCAGCCAGGTGTACAGGATATCGACAAGCAGATTGATCAGGACGAAGGTGACCGCAATGAGGAAGACCGCCGCCTGCACCACTGGATAGTCGTGCGCGCCGATCGAGTCCACCGCCAGTTGCCCGACCCCCGTCCACTGGAAGATCTGCTCGGTGATCACCGCGCCCGCCAGGAGATTGCCGAAGTTCAGCCCAATCACCGTGACGAGCGGGATGGCGGCGTTCTTCAGGCCGTGCCGGAAGATGACGATCCGGTCCCGGAGCCCCTTGGCGCGGGCGGTACGGACATAATCCTGGTCCATCACATCCAGCATCCCGGAGCGAACGAGCCGCGTCAGGAGCGCGAGGCCGGGTGAGGCGAGCGTAATCGTCGGCAAAATGAAGAACCGGGGTGAATGGCCATACCCCTGCGACGGGAGGACCCCGAAGCGGACCGCGAAGATCAGGATGAGCATAATGCCGAGCCAGAAGTTCGGCACGGACTGGCCGAAGAGCGCGAAGAACGTGACCGCGTTATCGAAGACGGAGTACCGTTTCACCGCCGCGATCACGCCGAAAATGATCGAGAGCGTCACGGAAAGGAGGAGGGCGCAGACCGCCAGTTGGATCGTCCGCGGGTAGCGATCGAGGACGAGGCCCATCGCATCGAACCCCCGGAAGCGGATGGACTTGCCGAAATCTCCATGCGCGGCATTGCCCACGAATGTGACATATTGCTCCCAGAGCGGGCGGTCCAGTTTCAGGTTGTGCCGCAGGTTCTGGATATCCGCTTCCGAGGATGTCGCTCCAAGCAGAAGCTGGATGGGATCGCCCGTCAGCCGCAACACGAAGAAGACGACCGTAATGACGCCCAGCACCACGAAGACCGCCTGAATGAGCCGCCGGATGATGTACTGAATCACGTAGCCCCCTCCGGGGGAGTACTGAGTACTGAGTGGAACCGGCCCCGCTCAGTACTCAGTACTCGTTACTCGTTACTCGGTTATTCGTTCCACTTCATGTCGTGCGCCCACATCATCTCGTCGAAGCGCGGCTCGAACTTGACCCAGTTGTCCACGCCGTAGATGTCCGTCAACTGATACATGAAGAGCGCCGCCGCGTCATCGAACAGCACCCTCTGCGCCTGCGCGTAGAGTTGGTTGCGCTTCGGCACATCAAGTTCGACGCGCGCCTGCGTGATCAGCATGTCGAACTGCTCATTGTAGTACGAGTTGCTGCTTGTCCCCTGTCCCTTGTTGGCAGTATCACGCACTTCTTTGGAGAAGAGCGGGTAGAGCGTGTTGTCCGCGTCGAAGATCCAGTTTCCCCACGAGGCGAAGATCAATCCGTCCTCCTCTTTCGCGTTGTTTTTCTGGGTGTTCAATACAGGGTCAACCAGGTTCGGCTTGCAGCGGATGCCGACCTTCGTCAGTTGCTGCGCGATTGCCTCCGCGACTTCGCGGTCTTTCATGTAGCGTCCCTGAATGAACCAGATGTTCGTGTCAACCCCATTCGGGAACCCCGCATCCTTGAGCAGGGACTTTGCCTTGTCCGGGTCGTAGGGATACGGCTTGAGAGTCGGGTCGAAGCCGACGTGCCAGGGCGCGAGCACCGTCGAAACGCGGGTGCCGTTGCCGAGCAATATACCCTGGATGATCGAGTCCCAATCGACGGCGTAGTTGATCGCCTGCCGTATTTTCTGATTGTTCGTCGGCGGTTTGCGGATCTCCATGTAGTAGAACGGGATGCGGTTGCTCGCGACGGAGCGTGCCGTCGCCCGGCCGCTCTTGTTCATGCCGTCCACTTCCTCCGGCGGCATGTCTTTCGCGACGTGCACATCGCCGGAGCGCACCGCCGCGACGCGGGTCGCCAGTTCGGTAATCGTCTTCATCCGGACGTTCCTGATAGCCGGTTTGTCGCCCCAATAGCCATCGAAGGCTTCGACAACGAGGTCCTGTTGCGGCGCCCACGACTTGAATTTGTAGGGGCCGGTGCCGTTGCCCTCCTTCATCACGCCGCCGACGCCGTTCGCCTCAGTCCATTTCGGCGCGACCTGCACCATCGAGAACCCCGTCATCTTGAGCAGGAGCGCCGCGTCCGGCTTCGCGGTGTGGATGTTAACGGTGTACTTGTCCACCACGTCCACGCGGTCAATCGTCGAATAGGTCGAGCGGAGGGCCGCGTTGTTCTTCGGATCCAGCGGGCGCATGACGCTGTACTTCACTGAGTCCGCGTTGAACTCCTCGCCGTTATGGAACACGACGTTTTGCCGCAGTTTGAACTGGAGTGTGTTATCGTCCAGCCGCTTCCACTCGAGCGCGAGGGCTGGCGAGAGCGTCTTGCCATCCCGCTCGACCTTGACGAGCACTTCGTAGATGTGCCGGAGTTTGCTCTCCGCGATCGTGCCGCCATGCGTTTGCGGATCCGTGCCTGTCGTGAGGAGTTGCTCCGTGCCCCACACGAGTATGACTTCGCTCGGCTTGTTGCCCTGCGGCTTGCCTTGCGGCGGGTTCTTGATGCCCGACACGGTAGTTGGGACTGCACCCGAGGTCGCGATTGGCGCGGGGGTCGGCCCCGCCGCCGGTGGGGTGGCACCGGTCGTGGCGCCGCCCGCCGTCGTTGCCGCCCCACCGGCGGCCTTCGGCGTGTCGGTTGCGTTGCCGCCGCCGCAGGCCGCGAGGACGGCGCTGGCCGCTGCCGCCGCCGACCCGATCAGGAATGCTCGCCGGTTGAGAATGTGCAGATGTTCGCGCTCAGACATGTCATCCCTCCTAGTGATGCGGATTGCTCCCGATGGATTACGCGCTTGTCTCCTTCGCTTCCCCCTTGCGTCACGATGACGCCATAGCAGATTCAGTACGCCAATGTATGCAGCGCGCCCGCCAGAACCTGAATCCCGGCGACCGCGTCTTCAATCGTTGTGAATTCCTCCGGTGTGTGGCTGCGGCCATCCTTGCTGCGTACGAAGACCATCGCCACCTTGCTGCGCGCCGCCATGATCTGGCTATCGTGCCCCGCGCCGCTGTGCATCGTCATCGTCGGGATGCCTTGCTCCCGCGCCGACCTTTCGAGCAGCTGCACGAGGTCCGGATTGCAGAGACAGGGCGGCGTGCCCGCGCGCGTGGTCCAATTCACCTCCACATTGCGCCGCGCGGCCACCTCCCGGAAGAGCGCTTCATGCCGCTCATACAATGCCACGCGTTGTGCCGGATCGGGATGCCGCGCGTCCACGCTGAGGATGACGCGCTCCGGCACGATGGCCGGGAAATTCGGTTCGGCGGCAATCCGACCCACGGTCGTCACCGCCGGGCGGCCCATCGCCAGCGCGTTCTCCCGCACGCCGAGGATGATTTCGGCGGCAGCGGCCATCGGGTCGCGTCGCAGGTCCATCGGGAAAGCGCCCGCGTGGTCGGCCCGCCCATGGACTTCCACGGTGTAGCCGCGCAACCCGGTAATCGCGTTGACGACCGCGACGGGTAGCCCCGCTTCTTCCAACAATGGACCCTGCTCGATGTGCAATTCGATGAAGGTCTCGATATCGTCGCGCGCTGCTTCGGGGATGCGCGCCGAGTCGAGGCCAACCGAGCGCATGACATCCGCCATCACTTCGTCGGCGTAACTGCGCATTGTCTCGGCTTCGTTCGGCTCGATTGTGCCGATCACGGCGCGGGAGGCCCAGAAGTTGGCGCGCGGGAAGCGGCTCGATTCCTCCTGGCAGAAAGAGACGACTTCGAGCGGTCGTTTTGGCGGGCCGAATTGCTCCTTCAGTGCCCGAATCGCGACATACCCCGCGATCACGCCGAGCGCGCCATCGTAGCGTCCGCCGGGGAGTTGGGTGTCAATATGCGAGCCGGAAACGATCGTTTTGCTGTTCCCCGTCCCTTCCAGTCGCCCCCAGACGGAGCCGACCGCGTCCCAATGCACCGCGAGGCCCGCGTCTTCGCACCACCGCGCGACCATCTCCTGCGCCGCCGTCCATTCCGGCGTGTAGACCGCGCGCCGCACACCCGTCCCGTCGGACGCGCCGAACTCCGCCAGCGCAAAGATGCATCGCTCGACGAGCGCGGGATCAATCGGAACGCGCGGTGTCACCGAGGCTCTCCAGGATCTCTTCGCCGTACGCGAAGGTGATCGGCAGGCCACCACTATGGACGAATAGGAGACTGTCCTCCGGCCCGAACGGGCCGCGCCGGACTTGATCAATCAGACAGGACATCGCTTTCGCGGTATAGACCGGGTCGAGAATCAGCCCCTCCGTGCGGGCGGTGAGGCTGAGCGCTTCCAACCCCGCCGCCGTCACGACGCCATACCGCTCCCCGACGTATTCGTCGTGGACGGTGAAGTCCGCCGCCGTAAGCCGGACGGGGAGGTCGAGCAGTTCCGCCGCGCCATTCGCAAAGCCGAGCATCTGCGCCTCGATGATCTCTCGCGATCCGCCGACGCTGACCGCGTGTACGCGATAGGGTGCGCCGAGCGCTTTCCCCGCGAGCGCCAATCCCGCCGTCGAAGTTCCCGACGCCATAAAGATATGGGTAACAGACGCACCCATTATATCAAGTTGTCCGAGGATTTCCACTGCCGCAAGCAAGTAGGCGCACGTCCCCGCGATTTTCGAAAACTGATCGCGCGGAACGGCGTACGGCACATGTCCGTCCGCCGTCAGTTGGGCGATCAACGTATCCAGGTGGCGCGCGATGAGGGCCGGGTCGTCGCTCTCCGCCACAATGATCCGCGCACCCAGGATGTGATCGAGGAGAAGGTTGCCCTGAATCGGCTGATCCTTCTTACTGGGAATCTTGATGATGTAATTTGTCAGTCCGAACTTTGCCGCCACCGCGGTATGCAGCCGCGCGTGATTGGACTGCGCGACATTCGTGACGATCATCGTGTCCGCGCCCTTCGCGAGCACATCCGCCACGCGGAACTCGAGGTGGCGCACTTTGTTGCCGCCGAAAGCGAGGCCGGTCAGGTCATCACGCTTGACGAAGAGGCGGGGCGCGCCCGGCCCGAGCGCGGCGCGGAGGCGGGGCAACTCCTCCAGCGGTGTCGGCAGCGCGGCGATGCGCACGCGCGGCAGCTGCCCGACGCGCTCGACCAGTGCATCCCGCGTGATGATCGGTGTCGTGGTAGTTGTCATTGTACGTACCTCCCCACTGTCCATACTACCCATGCTGCCTATGCTGCCCATGCTGCCCAGAGAGCGCCCGCGCCCGCACCCGCGACGGAGAGGGGGAGATAACGATAGCCGTTCGTCCTACCATGCCATGGCGTAGCCGTCGCGGCGGGGATCGGCGCCGCCCATCAGGGCGCCGCTCTCCTGATCCACCATCACGCCCTGACCGCCGCCGAACATCATCGTCCAGTTCTCCTGCACGAGCAGGTTGTGACCCCACTGGCGCAACTGCGCGCGCACGTCCTCCGGGATGCGGCCTTCCATCAGTATCTCGGTACCGTTCGCGGTGCGGATGCGGGGCGCCTCGATCGCCGCCTGGATGCTGAAGCCGTGATCCAGCACATTCATTATCATCTGTGGCGTTGTCTCCATGATGCCGAAACTGCCCGGTGTGCCGATCACCATGAAGAGTTTGTCATCCTTCCAGACTTGCGCGGGGGAGAGGCATTGCTCCACCGCTTTGTGCGGGCCGATGGCGTTGGGGCTTTCCGGGTCGAGGTCCATCCAGTAGGTGAAGTTGTTCAGAGCGAGACCGGTGTTGCCGAAAACGACGCCGGAACCGAAGCCACCGCCGAGCGTCTGCGTGACCGAGACGGCGTTGCCCTGCTCGTCCACCGCATCGAAGTGAGTCGTGCTCTGTGGCATCTTGTAGGGATCGCCCGCGAGGATCTCATCCTGCTTCTTCCTGGAGGTATAGCGGTCGCCGCCCGCGATGCCCGCCTTGGTTGGGTTGATGAGCGAGCGGCGATAGGCGGCGTATTCCTTGGCGATCAGGCCATCGGTCGGTGGGTTCGGCGCGGGCGCGTACTCGGCGCGATCGGCGACAGCGAGTTTCATCGCCTCCGCGAGGTGATGAAGGTAGACCGCGCTATTGTGACCCATTCCTGCCATGTCGAACCCCTCGACGATGTTTAATGTCTGGAGATACTGGATGCCACTGCACGGTGGCGGCGGGCAGTAGACATCGTAGCCCCGGTAGTTGACGCCGATTGGCTCAACCCATTTGGGCGTGAAATCTTCCAGGTCCTTCCGCGTAATCAGGCCGCCGTTCTCCTCAGAGAAGCGGACGATCTCCCGTGCGATCTCGCCTCGGTAGAAGACTTCCTTGCCGCCCTCGACGATCGTGCGGAACGTCCGTGCCAGGTTCGGCGTCTTGAGGATGGCGCCCGCCTTCGGTGTGTGCCCCTCCGGTGCATATTGCTCGCGTGAGGTCTGCCACGTCAGCAAGTACTCCTCGGAGACCTTGAAATGGCGCTCGTTGTTGATCGAGAGCGGGAAGCCGCCCTCCGCGTACTCGATGGCTGGCTGGAAGACGGTCGCGCGGTCCATCGTGCCGTACTTTTCCAGTGCGGTCAGCCAGCCACCGAGCGCGCCGGGAATGAGCGGCGAGAGGATGCCCTTCTGTTTGTCGTCCTCGTGCTTGTACTTGCTCAGTTCGGCGGCGTACGGGCTGCGGCCATTGTAGTCGAGAACGGTGCGCTTCCTGCTCTTCGCGTCATAGATGAACATGTAACCGACGCCGCCCGCTCCGGACATGTACGGCTCGACGACATTGAGCGCCGCCGCGATCGCCACAACCGCGTCAATCGCGTTGCCGCCCTGCATCAGCATCCGCTGCCCCGCCAGTGTCGCCAGATAATGCGCCGACGCGCACGCCCCCCGCCGCCCCATCACCACCGGCCGGTGTGCCAACCCCGTATTCGTCCACGCCATCGCATTTACTCCTTCCCGTGGTTCAATGCTCTTTCAGTGCCGCGAGATATGCCGCGCTGCTTTGGGCGATCAAGCCCCACATGCCAACGCTGAAGAAGCGGACGCCACGCGCATATTCGCGCGCCGCGTCCGCCCCGGTCGGCGCGTTCATGCCGACCGGCTTGCCTGCCGCCACGCCGAGCCGGATAATCTCGGCGATTGCCTCCTGCACGGCGGGATGATTCCGCTCGCCGGGATGGCCCAGGGACTGTGACAAGTCTGACGGGCCAATGGAGATCGTGTCCAGTCCTTCCACCGCCAGAATGTCCGGTAGGTTGTCCACCGCGCGGATGTCCTCGATCAGCGCATTGACAAGGATGGTCTCGTTCGCGGAGCGTGCGTACTCGCCCATCGGGCCGCCAAGCCCGTACTCCGCCGCCCGGACACCGGCCAGCCCGCGCGATCCCTCCGGATGATAGCGCGCCGCTCTGACCGCCCGTTCCGCATCCGCACGCGTCGTCACCTGCGGGATGACGACGCCCTGCGCGCCCGTGTCGAGATAGCGAAGGATTTCGTGCGGCGCGTTCGTCGGCACGCGCACGATGGGCGTAATGCCGGCCAGATGCGCCGCCCGCACGAGGTCTTCGCAGTCCTTGACGGTGATGTGCCCATGCTCGGCATCAATCAGCACATGATCCCACCCGGTCAGACCGCAGACCTCGACGAGCGCCGCGTCCGTCACGGGGATGATCGGCCCTGCGCTCCACCCGCCCGCCGCCAATGTCTCCTTCATCCTGTTCGGTCGCAATCGTTTCCTCCAGACTACTACACTTTCCGGCCGGGGCGGCGATGAGGGAGTGAGCGGGTAAAGAGTAACGAGGGATCCGGCGCGTCCTCAGGCTTTGCGACGCGACGGGAGATGACCGGCGTACCAGCGCGCTCCCAATGGGGTGATCGTCACCTCCGCACCATCAATCTCAATGTATCCGGCGGCGTCCAGTTCTTCAACCGCCGCCTCTGTTTCGGCCCGCGTCAATCCCGCGCCCTCGCCGGTCGTCGCGATGTGCCGCCGTACCGATGCGAGTGCGTCCGGCGTGACGGAGAAGGGACTCACATGCTCCCCGCGCAAAACCGACATGCAAAGCCGCCTGAGAAAGAGCGCGGCGTTCGTTGTCATCGCGGATGCGTCCATGCGGGGATCATACCAGAGCACCGCGCACCAGGAGGCGCATCCATCACAGGCGCTCGTTGGCTCAGCGGCTGAACTTGACAATCGAGAGATCGGGGAGGGATAGAACCCTCCTCATCTGATTTGAGCCTGTGCCACAACACTACCGTGCTGAATACCGCCCCGGATTGTCGGTGAATGGCGCCCTGACCCGCTGCCCCCGCACGGAATTCGCGTGGGACTGTCTGTTGCGCCAAGGTCGCGCGGCACTTTACGGACGAAGCACGCGACAGTAGAATGGCGATTACTCTCCAATGAATGAAGTATGGACCATAGGACGATGAGGAGATAGAGGGATGTCCGCGATGTTGGCGGTTTTGCACGATGCGAGCAGGGCGTCCATGCGATAAATGACTGGTGGTTGCCCCCGGTCGGAGGGAGGTAGGGGATGGGAGACTTCCGGGATCCAAATCAATCTCCCGATGCCGCGGGAGAGCGCCCGACGAATGATGACGACGCGACGATTCTCCCGAACGCAATCGTCGGTGGGCGGCTGCGTATCGAGCGAGTGATCGGTGAGGGCGCGTTTGGGCGCGTCTACCTCGCCTTCGACACCCGTCTGCGGCGTAACGTCGCCATCAAGGAACTCCTCGCCGCGCGCAACAAAACGGACAGTGCGGCCTACGACCGCTATCTGGACCGCTTCCAGCGGGAAGCGCGCGTCGGTGGCACAATTCAGAATACGAATGTTGTCACCGTTTACGACTTGCATGTCGAGAGCAACGGCGATTATTACCTGGTGATGGAATACGTGGACGGGGTTGATCTGCGTGACCTGCTCGCGCAGGTCGGTACCTTACCGGTCGAGCGCGCGGTGGCGATCGCGCTCGATGTGGCGCGCGCGCTGCAAGTCATCCACGAACAGGACATTGTCCATCGGGACCTGAAGCCGGCGAACATCATGCTCACACGGCGGGGAACGACGAAGTTGGCCGATTTCGGCATCGCGCAAGCCGGTCATGAAAGCCAACGGACGCAGGTGGCGAGCACGCACCCGGGGACACCCCTCTATATGAGTCCGGAGCAGGGAAGTGGATACGGGTATCTGGATGGCCGGAGCGATCTGTACGGCCTGGGCTTGGTGCTCTACGAAATGCTGGTGGGCGAGCCGTTCGCGCGAAAACGGCAGCCGCTGAGCGTCGCACGGCCGGATCTCTCGCCGCAGGTAATTGCGATTGTCAATCGGTTGCTGGCGCCCGATGTCGCGGCGCGGTACCAGAGCGCCGCGGACGTCATTACCGACTTGCAGCGCCTCTCCGTGGCGCCCGCGCCCGCGCCCGCACTGCCCGACTCCTATCAATTCCCCGATGCGCCACGAACAGTGACGGCGGACCCGGCGGCGCCACCGTGGCCAGCCACGCAAGTTGGCTACGGGAGTGGGTGGCCTGGCGCGGAGAGCACGCCCGGATATGGCGCGGTCACGCCACCGATGGCTGAAGAGCGCGTCCCCACAGTTGGCGCGGGACAGTATCCGCCCGTGCCGGGGGCGCTGCCGATGTTTGGTGGTCCCCCACGCGCTCCCGTGCCCGGCGGTGGTCATCGCGGGCCGCTCTTCGCAATCGGTGGCGTGCTGGTCGTCGCGCTCATTGGCGGCATCATTCTCTTCACGATGCGTGGCGGCGGGCCGGGCGCCGCGACCGCGACGCCGCTCGCGCAGGCATCCGTGACGGTCACAGCGGGAGGGGCAACGGCGATATCGGGTAATACCGGCGGGACGATTGCCACACAGATAACGACCACGACCACGCTCGCAACGGTGGTAGGCACACCCGTCGCGACTGTTACCCCGTCACCGACCCTCGCCCCAACGCCGCGGCCAACCGCCACCTCCAGTCCGATTCCCACCGCCACGAACCGGCCGACCGCGCCACCACCCGCAACCGCGGCTCCGTTCCCGGGGCCAACCATGAAGTGGATGGACCCGAAAGGGCTGGTGACGTTCAAATATCCCACCGGCTGGACGGCGACGCAGGACCCGGCCGATACGGCGGGTGTGGTCCTCCTGAGGTCGCCGGATGGATTGTATCTCTATGTGGACCTCTACGATCCCCAGCAGGGGTCAATCGCGCAAGAGATCCAATTTGCCCGGGATAACCACGCGAAAAATGCGACCTTCACCTACACGGATGGCCCAGTGCTGGATGCCACGGTCGGGGGAGAACCCGCGAAGACGATGTCCTCCACCTATGTTCGCAAAGACAACCCGAATGTGACCTTTGCCAACAGAACGTGGGCGGTCAATCATGTCGGTCGGGAGTTCTTCTTTGATGCGCAGGTGATAGGCAATCATGGCGCGGAAGTGGCCGCGATAATCGGCTCGGTCTCCTTCGCCGCTGTCTGGGAGGACCCGGCAGGTCTGGTCAAATTGCAGTATCCGCTGGGTTGGTCCGTGACCACGGATTCAACCGACCCCAGGAATGTCCTTGAACTGGTGAGCCAGGACGGTGTCTTCTTCTATCTGGACATTTACGATCCGCAACAGGGCACCCTCGCGGAGGAGATTGGGTTTGTCCAGACGAATCACGCGAAGAGCACACAGTTCACCTTCACCGACACCGGGATCACCGATGTGCGGATCGGTGGGGAACAGGGCAGATCACTCAACTACAGTTACGTCGCGAAGAACAACCCCGCGACGATCAATGTCGGGCAGGCCTGGACGGTCAATCACGGTGGCAGGCAGTTCTTTTTCGCCACGAGCGTCATCCCCGCTCGCCGCGCGGAGATTGAGTTCATCATCGCGTCCGTCGCCTTCACGAAATAGCGGGTGCGGCCCCGCACGAAGGAGGACCTGTGGCGACACTGCATAGTCATCCCGGTCGTCTGTCCGACCAAGCCGTAGCGAAGGGGTGACAATGGGAACCCCGGAACTCGTCGCGTACCTTGGGTTGACAATAATTCGGCGCATTGCGCTGGATGCGCCGATGATCACGATTGGGCGCACCGAGGAAAACGACCTCGTGCTTGCCGACCCGAAGGTCTCTCGCCATCACCTCCGCCTCGTTCGGCAATCGGACAGCAGTTTTGTCGCGGAAGACCTGAGCAGCATCAATGGCACATGGCTCGGCGAGCGTGCGATCACGCAGATACTCATCTTGAATGGGATGGTTTTCCGCGTCGGGCCGTTCACCCTCATCGTGCGCGGCCTCGCTGATGTGGCCGGATCGGCGGCGTTTTTCCCGACCGTTCTACCGGCTGGCATGCCTGAGCAGTCGCCGGAACTGATCGTGCGGGATGCACACGGCGAGCGGCGTGTCCCACTCACGAAGGCGGTCTTCACGATTGGGCGCGGTACGGATCGTGACCTCGTCCTGAACGATCCAAAAGTCTCGACGCGGCATGCGCATCTGGAGTGGCGTGACGCGGCGATCATGCTCATTGACGATGGCAGTACCAATGGGACATTTGTTAATGGCGCGCGCGTTGCTACGACGCTGCTCGCCCCGGACATGGTCGCGGAACTCGGTGATATCCGCCTCACCCTCGCGCCGTTGGATGTGCCGGAGAGGGCGCATGGGATCGCGCGGATTGATGGCGCACGCGCCGGTGCCGCACCAATCGAGTCCGGCACACAACTCGCGTCCGTGCCGCCGGTCATGCCCGTCAATATCACTGACCTTCATCTTGAGAAGGAGATTATCACCATCGGGCGCGACCAGGACAACGATCTGCCACTCCGGAACCCGCAGGTTTCCCGGCATCACGCGCGCCTCCGGCGCATCGGCACAACGCATATCATCGAGGACCTCGGCAGCACGAACGGCACATTCGTCAATGGCGAGCGCGTGACGAGCCGACAACTCGCGCCGGGCGACCAGATCCAGATTAGCGTCTTTGTGATCGCCTACAGTGGTGCGATGTTGCAACCGGTCAGCACCGAGGGCAATATTCGCCTCGATGCCATCCATCTGAACAAATGGGTTTCTTCCTCGCAGAACATTCTGCAAGATATTTCCCTCTCCATCTATCCCCGGGAATTCGTCGCGCTGGTCGGCGTCTCCGGCGCGGGAAAGTCCACATTGATGGACGCGCTGAACGGCTTCCGGCCTGCGCAGGGTACGCTCCTCATCAACGGCGACGATCTCTATGCCAACTTTGACGCCTACCGCACGACGCTCGGCTACGTGCCGCAAGATGACATCATCCACCGGGAATTGACCGTCTTCCGCGCGCTGGACTATGCCGCGAAACTCCGCCTGCCGCCTGACACGACGAAGCAGGAGCGGCACACGCGGATTGATGAGGTGCTGCACGAACTGAATATGGTGGACCGGCGCGACCTGCCGATCCATCGGCTCTCCGGCGGGCAGCGGAAGCGCGTCTCCATCGGGGTGGAACTCCTGACGAAGCCAAGCCTCTTCTTTCTCGACGAACCGACCTCGGGGCTGGATCCGAGTACCGAAACACGGATGATGCACCTCCTGCGACATCTCGCGGACCAGGGGCGGACGATCCTCCTCGTCACGCACGCGACGCAGAATGTGATGCTCTGTGACAGCGTCATTTTCCTCGCCAAAGGGGGGAATCTCGCCTACTACGGGCCGCCGCGCGAGGCGCTGGAGTACTTCGGTGTCGAGAAATTTGAAGACATCTTTGACCGTCTGGAAGAGGAGCAGGTCACGCCGCCGGAGTGGGCGACGCGGTATCGCGAGTCCACGCAGTATCACATCTACGTCTACGACCGCCTCTGGCAACTGTCCGAACTGAAAACAGGGGCGGCAGCCGCGGCCCCTATCGGGCCGCTTCGTGGTCGTACCCGCTCCGGTGCGGGCGTACAGCGCACCTCCGCACTGCGCCAATTTGGCGTCCTCACGCAGCGGAACACCGACATTCTTCTCCGCGACCGCCTCAATCTCGGCATCGTCCTCTTACAAGCGCTGATGATCCCCGTACTCACGTTGATCGTCTTCCAGCGCGGCATTTTCCGTCTCGACATCGCACGCGGCAACCCGCCCCTGACGGTCACGGTGCTCTTCGTACTCGTCGCGGGGGCGCTGTTTATCGGCCTCTCGAACGCGATCAAAGAGTTCGTCAAGGAGACGAACATCTACCGGCGCGAGCGCGCGGTAAACCTGAAGATCGTCCCCTACATAGGGGCGAAGATCGCTGTGCTTGCCGCCCTCGGCGCGATTCAGACGGCGATCATGATCGTCATTCTCGGCATTGGGGATTCGCTGCCGCGTCGTGACCTCGTGCCGGTCATTCCCACCTATGCGCGGCTCTCCGCCGTGTACTTCGTCACGATCTTCGTCGGAATCATGTTTGGCCTCCTCATGTCGGCGGTCGTCGCGAGCGCGGACGCGGCGGTCGCTTCGATCGTCCTCGTTTTCATGCCGCAACTGATGTTCTCCGGCGCTTTGCTCCCGATCGGGCGCATGACGGCACTGGCACGGCTGATCTCCAATCTCATCGCGGGCCGGTGGGCACTCTATCTTTTCGGCAATATCGCCGCCGTGCCGCGACTGATCGATACACACATTACCCGCTGGCAGCAGCAACTGGCGACCGGCCCACCCGCCGCCGAGATGGCACAAGGCCGGATTGCGGCGTTACAGACCTTGCAGGCCGACTATCGCGCGGGGTTTACCAGTGATGTCTGGCAACACTGGCTCATCCTGGGTGGCTTTATCGTTGTCAGTGCGATGGGCATGTACGCCGCGTTTCGTCGCAAAGATCACGTCTAGGAGCGCACCGATGTCCTACGCTGCCATGCCGACTGAACAGCGTCCGCACGATGGCGTGCGGGGCGGAGGCGCGCAGGTTGCCGCGAGCGTCCTCGCGGGCATTGGCGTCGCGATCGGCGCGGTGTCGCTTTTTCTCCACGGCTGGGTCCATGCGAATGTCACCTTCGTCTCGCAGGGGCCATCGGGCGCGCGGGTGCTTCGTCCGCTTGGTGTGGATGTGGATAAGCAACTCGCTGCGATCGCCGATCAGCAGGTGCGCGCGATCATTTCGCCGACGATGTGGCAGTACAAGGGCCATTCCTTCCAATTTGTATTCGCGCTGCTCGTTTCTGTCCTGGTGCTGCTTTTTGTCGCCTCATTTCCGCGCGCGCGCGTCGCGGCGCATGCGGTCGCGCTGGTGGCGAGCGTCGGGGCGGCGACCGTCATCCTGATCGCCTTCGTCCGCGTCTATGATGGGCTCGTCGCCTTACCGGACAACGTCCTGGGGGCGATCCAGGGCAATGCTGTTCTGCGACAGTCATTCTCCGTGACGACGGGCAAACCCGTCGTTGACGGCGGACCCGGGTGGCCGATCTTCGCCGCGGGCATCGGTGTGGCGCTCGCGGTGCTCGGGACATTCCTCGGTCTCCTGTTCGCGGTGGCGCATCCCTCGCACAGGCGGAGGCCGCGATGAGCAGACTCCTGCGCGTGATCGGGAGAGGCGCCGGGTATGGTGATTGTTCCGGATAGTGGCTTTGATCTCCCCGGAGTCGCACACTGCGTCGTCCTCGATGATGTGCCGGTATCGGACGTTGGCGTGCAGGATCGGACGGAGAGCGATGCGGAGATCAGAGGAGCCGACGTACAACCTGGTCGCCGGCAAGAGCGTGGAACGACTTGCCGCTTTGAGCGATGGGCTCTTCGCGGTTGCCATGACGTTGCTCGTGCTCGACCTTCGTGTGCCCGCGAGCGCGGCGATTCACGGCGAGCGCGACCTGTGGCGGACGCTGGTCGTGCTATCGCCGCGTCTGCTTACCTATTTCATGACGTTCCTCACCCTCGGCATCTTCTGGATCGGCCAGCAAACGCAACTGAACTTCCTCGCGCGCAGCGACCGCAATCTCGCATGGATCCATCTCGCCTTCTTATTCCTGGTCTCGCTCACCCCGTTCTCGACCGGGCTGCTGGCTGAGTTCATCACCTATCGCATCGCCCTTGTCGTGTATTGGCTCAACATCCTCCTCCTCGGCGCGGTGCTGTTCGCCAGTTGGCGGTATGCCTCGCGCGCGGGGCTCGTGAAGGAGGATGTACCCGCCGCGCTCCGCGCCGCAACCGATCGGCGCATCCTCGTCGCACAAGCCCTCTACGCGTTCGGCGCGCTGCTCTGTGTCTTCAGCACGTACGCGAGCATCGCGGTCATCGTCCTCGTGCAACTCAACTATGCCATCGCACCACGGATTCGTCCGCTCTATCGCCTGTGACAGGAGCAGACCACCCGGCTAAGTAGGCAGCCAATCGAACTTAGACGATTGCAAGCCTGACGTATGCAAGTTGTCGGCACCGCTCCGGTCGTCCAGCCACGCCATCGCGCGGGTGGCCTGCTCGTCCACGTCCGCGTATGTCCGG
>Ga0207416_1001666_pt1 | contig 27799 bp, 25 predicted proteins | sample PaiPotPPM11metaG_FD_184107 | JGI IMG/M metagenome (GOLD analysis project Ga0207416, IMG submission 184107) | Iron sulfur acid spring bacterial and archeal communities from Banff, Canada, to study Microbial Dark Matter (Phase II) - Paint Pots PPM... ... | reverse complement strand
TCGGGCCGCACGCCTCGGTCTAATCCACGGCCGCCGAGTCCTGCGCTTTTCCCACAACCCGGCGACGCAGCTTCTTTATAATCAAGTTCTCGGCCGCCTTGTGGCCTAAATTATTTTCGCTTTGAGGTTAGGTGTCAGCAATCATGTGAAGCTCCCCCCCTAAATTATCACTTGAAACTGGACTTGCCCCGATTTGATGGACACTCCGAAAAGCGCGAAAGTAAGCGCGCAAGGAGTGCGCGGTAGAGAAGGACGGAAAACGGAAGCGGCGGAAGTTTTCGACTGAGAACAAGGCCGAGACGGTGCGGCTAATCCGGCGCAGCGGTAAGAGCATCGGCAAGATGGCACTGGAGCTGAGCATCGGAGAGACTGCTCTGAGGCGGTGGATTGAACAGGCCGAGGTGGAGGCGGGGTGCGGGACCGAAGGGCTTTGAAGCGTACCGAGAGAGAAGAGCTGGTCGAACTCAGACGCGAAAACCAGCGGCTGGAGCGCGAGATCCTAAAAAAAGCGACGGCCTTCTTCGCCAAGGAGAGCGAGTGAGATTCGCTTTTATCGCAACGAAGGCCTGCTACCCGGTAGCGCTGATGTGCCGGGTGCTGCAAGTTTCACGCTCGGGGTACTACGCCTGGTGCAAGCGGCCGGCGGCACCACGCACGCTTAAGGATCAAATCCTGGCGCTCGAGGTGACCACCATCCACCGGAAGAGCCGCGGCCGCTATGGCAGTCCGCGAGTACACGCCGAGCTGCGCGAGTGCGGCCAGCGCACCGGACGCAAGCGCGTAGCACGTCTGATGCGGGCCGGCTTGCGCGCGCGGGAGCGCCGGCGCTTTCGCCGTACCACCCGATTCCGGACACGAAATGGCAATTAAGGGTAATCTGCTGGCGCGGCGATTTGCAGTGCCCGCGCCCAACTCCGGCTGGGTCACCGACATTACTTACCTGTTGTATCTGGCGGTTATCCTCGATCTGTTCTCGCGCCGAGTGGTCGGCTGAGCCCTGAGCGAACGACTGGAACGTGGGCTCGCGCTGAACGCGCTTAAGATGGCGTTGCAAGATCGCCAGCCGTCGCACGGCTTGCTGCATCACTCTGACCGCGGCAGCCAATACGCCAGCTATGAGTATCAGCGACTGCTGGCGGCGCATGGTCTCCTGAGCAGCATGAGTCGCAAAGGCAATTGCTGGCATAACGCGGTGGCGGAGAGTTTTTTCCACACCGAAAATCGAACTGGGTTATCAGAGCCACTGGCGTAGCCGAACCCAGGCACGAAGCGAAATCTTCGAATACATCGAATTGTTCTACAATCGCCAGCGGCGGCATTCGGCCCTCGGTTACTTGTGTCCCAATGAATTCGAAGTTCGATATCATCAATCAGTGACTGCCTAACCCGAGTGTCCACGCATTCGAAGCAACCTCACACCAATCTCTGAGCATCGAAATCACTTAATAAGCGAGGAACCTGATAAGGCCCTTGCTGGTGCACATAAATTCGCGATGCCCCAGCGCAGCGCCATTCACGGGCATCCCTCCGCGTAGTCGTAGCTGTTAACATGCAATGAGTCGGCAAACCCCGGGCCGTGATTAATCACGGCTCCAGGAGGGAACTCTGCGGCGTCCGCAAGCTCGCGGCCGGTTCATTCAAGGCGATCATATCGTTTTTGCATGCGGATTGCCGTTTCAAGGCTTCGTTGCAATTGGCGATCGACCTTGCAGTCATTGATCGGATTTGCTGCATTGTAAATATACAGCACCTCACCGATGAATTTAGCTCGATGCCCTGACATTTCCAGCATGGGAAACATTATCGCCTGGTCCCAAGCCATATGGTAGAAAGCGCCACATGGACTGATCAAGTCTTCCATTTTTATCAATTTAAATAGCCAAGCGTAGAAGCTACGAAGATGAGAAGAGCACCATTCATTTTCCCGAAAGTTATTAGCTTCTATAATGTCAGAAGGTATCTCTCTTGAATATCCGATCATATGATCTGGCCATGATCGATACTGACCATAAGTCATCCAACAATCTGGATTAGCATATACTTCGTTGACTTTCTTAAGAACTCCATTATGTGCAAACCAGTCGTCGCCGTCCAAGAGAATCACGATTTCGTCATCATCGCACATGTGAATCGTGTTATATAGATTGTGCAAGGCCCCAATGCGAACAGGATTACGAATCAAACGGAACAAATTGCCTGAATTACGGTCCGCTATGAACTGCTCCACCAGTTCGCCTGTCCGATCCGAAGAGCAGTCATCGACGTAGATAACGCGAAAGTCGTGATAATCTTGGGCAACGACAGAAGAAAGGTTAAGCTCATACCATTGGCGATTGTTATAGCTTGGTATTATTACGGCGATCTTTTTCATGAATTGTACCCCTTTACATTTCGGGAAAAGGGGCATGTCGCTGATTGGCATGCTGGGTCCGGTACTTTTCAACGATAGTCTCTGACCGAGGCGCTCGGGCTGCGGATTGTGATGCCGCTGGAGATCATCCATCGTCGGAAACAGGCGAACCCACTCGGCCATGCGATGGCATGCGCTATAATAGCACCTCTCGGACGTATCCCGAGCAGCCATGGGAGCGGCGCCATCTGCCGCCGCGAAGGGAGATGAGGACCATGAGGGATGCTGAGCCCTACGCCGCGCCGACCCCGAACGTATTATATATTCACGACGATCTCAGCGATTATGTCTCCCGGCAGCAGGGACAGGCATCGCCGGCCTGGCATCTCACGCGGGAGTTCTTCGCGCTTGTGTGCCGGGATCCAAGGCGTGTGGTGCTGCTCACTCTCGAGTCGCAAATGGCGCCGTTACTGGCGCACGGCAAGTATGACCCCTTTGCCTTGGCGATCGGCATCGGTCGAGCGGGTGAACGTGTCGCGCAACAACTACACGCGCGCACAGGCTGGTTCCCCAAGATCTCGCGTGTGGACATCACCCGTGAAGAAGACGGCCACGGCGGCTATAACGTCGTCACGACTACCGGGATCCCCTTAGCGCAACAGCTACCGCCTCTTGATACGGTATCCTCCCTGGCGGTGGTTGATGATACGGTCTTTTCCGGCCTGACGATGCGCACGGTTTTACTGGCGTTGCCAGCAGAGGTACGGGCCCGCACTCAGGCCTTTTGCCTGCGAGGTGTCGCGGCGTCGCTGGTAGATATCGCGGCGTTATGCTCTATTGCGATCGGGTTTGCGGCGTTCGGGCGCTTGCTGGACGAGGTGAGTTTCATCAACGCCAGCGGGTTGGTGATGCGCGTTGGCATTCGGCACCCGGAGCAGCCGCCGCAGGCGTTTTTCGAGCGTCCCATGTGGATGCATGCCTGGTTTCCCGGCTATGCTGATGAGGTTATCGCCTTGAGCCAGCGCCTGAACGCCATCCTGGAGCCAGACGGCCGGCCGGCTCAGTTCCCCTGAGAAGCTGACGGCAATCAGCACGCTTATGGCAAAACCCTCGCAGCATCCTCCACCTCGGTGACTCGCGCTGCCATGCCGCTGTCAGCTTCAGCGCGCGTGCTGGCCCGGTCTCCGAGGCTCCCTCTGCCAAAACCAACGGAGGGTCGCCGGAAAATTGCGTACGAAGTCGTAATTCTGGACAACCCGTTGATGCGCCCGATGCCGAATGGTGGCCTGGGCCTCGGGGGAGAGATCGAGCACTTGGTGCAGCGTCTGGGTGATGTGCTGACGGGACAAGATATCGACAAGAAATCCCGTGATACCTGGCTCGATTTGATCAACGAATCCACCAGCGGTCGAGGCCACAAGGACGGGCCCCTTTTCCCGTGCCCATAGCGCGACTTCGAGCGGGATGTTGGAGAAGGTTTCGTGTCGGGACGGGACCACCACTATTTTTGTCCGAGCCCATTGGCACAGCGCACGGGGTAAATCACGCGTAAACACCTTGATGTGGGTTGCCCGTATGGCGTGCTCTTGCAGCAGTTGATCATACACCTGTTGCTGTGAGTCGTCATTGATGTAGGGTACCGAGATGAGCACGAAATGCACCCGGTCACGCAGCGGCGCAAGGGCGGGAATGAGCCGCTCAAATCCTTTGATCGGTGCAGCTCTGCCAAATGCCAACACCAGATCCGCATCGAGGGGAATGCCATAGGCCTGGAGCGTTCTGCGCACGACTGTCTCGTCCTGTAACACAAAGGTGGGGTCATCCACGAGGATGCTCGAAGTGTAAGGCGCGAACTGTCCCGCCGACAGCCGGAAGTGCGTCTTGAGGTGCGAGGTAAACGACGGGCAAATGTCGGCAAGCGCTACCCGCGAACCGGGCTGTGACGCCTCAAGCCCTTCCTGTTCCCAGGCAACCTCTGCCCCGTCAGGCGTCTCCCAGTCCCGGATAAACGCGGTGCTATAGAGCACCAGGAGCATATCGACCTGACGCCGCAGGCTCTGGCCCATTCCAAGCGCATACGGCGTCTGCACCCAGGGCTGGTCCACACAGATGATCAACGACCGCTCATAGGCCGCCGCTTGGGTATGCAACAGCGGTGCGACGTTCTGACAGAGGGTCTTCCATGAAGGGATTTCCCAGAGATCTTGGGTGGGCTCCCGCTTGTACGGAATGAGGTGCACGTGCCCACCGAGTGGCGCGAGACGTTCTTGCTGCCGCTCAAAGAACGCGTGATCATAACCCCACGTGTGCGCATCGGGCGAGGGGCAGACCACATGCACATCGATGGGGCCATACCGTCTGACCAGCATCTCCCGCAGCACTTCGAGGCCGCTGATCAGGAGCTGTGTTTGCGTGCCGATGCCGTTGGTGAAGTTATAGAGCCCATTGTACGTGAGATAGAATATGGCGTTACGCATGGGATATCGATTTTAGAGTTATACGAGTGAATTGTTTTTGCCGATCGCGACAATTATTCTTGCCGGTTGTCGCCAAGGTTAATTGAGTCTGTTCGCCTGCGTTTCATCGCTAATTTAAATAGTCTCTTTATCGCCGCCCAGCCGCGGGCGTGCGGTGTTTGGCGCGTCATTTATCGCCGCGACCAGATTTGTTTGCTCCCGCACCATTGGCCGCTTACGCTTGGAAATAGCTCTTCACGCCACGAGGCCAACGCCAGGCTTCGGCACCAGCGTGCGGATTATATGCCGATCGCGTATGGTGACCCAGTTCGCCAATCAGCCACGATTGTAACGAATAGATATGTTCCACCAACGCGCGCAGCCATTGTTGGTATTCCTCGACACTGCTGAAGTTGTAGCTGCCGACGTATGTCGTGCCTTCGGCGGTATCCCCAGCCTGCAGCGGGAGGCGATGGCTCGAGTGTAATGCCTTGATAGGGGCATGAAAGAGGAGGCTTGGGGCGCGAGGCGAGATCATGACGGCCACCACCACCATCTTGTGTGACCTCGATGGCACGCTGGTCGATTCCCGTCGGGACATCGCTGTGGCTTTTCAGCACGCCTGGCGGACTGTGGTTGGTGGGATCCCGCCCAGTACAACAGCGATTGCCCAGCACATCGGCAAGCCGCTCGCCGAGATGCTCAGCGAGCTCGGGGGTATGCTCTCACCTTCGCTGCTCAGCACCTTCCTGACCGCATACCGCCGCACGTATACCAGGCAGGACGCCCGTCTGACCCAACCCTACTCTGGGGTTGTCCTCACCTTACAGGCCTTGTCCACCTTCACGCTCGGCGTCGTCACCACCAAAGAGTCAGGGCAAGCGGAGATCGCCTTGCGGCGGCTCGCCCTCATCCCCTTCTTTCAGCATATCCAGGGTGGTAGCCCTGGTTTGCGCCTCAAGCCCGCCCCCGACACCATACTTGCGGCCCTCGCCGCATTACACTGTGCACCACCGCACGCCCTGATGGTCGGCGATACCCCTGCCGATGTCCTGGCCGGGAAGGCGGCTGGCACCAAGACCTGTGCCGTCACCTACGGCTTTGGCACGCGGGAATCGCTGTTGCAGTGCGCGCCGGACTATGTCATCGACAGCTTTGGCGAGTTAGTGGCTCTCGTGCGAGAATCGCGAGGCTGAGGAGGCGATTATCCGGCATTGGCGTCTTTACATCAGACCGGATGTCCTGGGGAGGCTCTTGACCACTCTAGAACGGATAAACGGCCGCGAACTTGGATTTGCTTGTCCGCCAGATGGTACCATGGAAAGAGTTCGGTCAAGCGTCCTCTCGCTTGCGGGATTAGACATGCTCCCGGGTAAGCTAACACGCCGGGTAAGCTAACGCGCCGGAATTTAAGCACGCTGCCCTAGGACGCAGCTTATGCGCCTCAAGGCACCACCTCTATAATGTGCCTGGTGAGACTGGGCTTCCTAGCCACATGCGAGGCGCGCAGTTGTTGGGTGTCGAGGTGAAGACAAGTGGAAGAGGAGGGGAATGTGGCCGCCAATCATGGTATTCATCGCGCGACTGTCCTCTATGGTCTCGGTGAGACTGCCCACCAGGAGGCACTTGTCAGGCGTTACCATCAGGTGCGACAGTTTACCAATCGGCTCTGCCAGCCTTTGATGACGGAAGATTACGTCATTCAGGCCATGCCGGATGTGAGCCCCCCTAAGTGGCATCTGGCACACACGAGTTGGTTTTTCGAAACCTTTATTCTGGCCCCGGCCTCTCCGGGCTATCGATCGCCGCATGCCTCCTATGCGTATCTCTTCAATTCCTATTACGTGGCGGCTGGTGAGCGGCATTGCCGCCCCAAACGGGGTCTACTCTCACGTCCAACCATTGAGGAGGTCTATCGCTATCGAGCCTATGTGGACCAGCACATGACCGCCCTTTTGGAGGGTTTGCATGGCGAGACGCTAGAGCGCTGGTCTCCGGTCGTCGAGCTCGGCTTGCACCATGAACAACAGCATCAGGAATTAGTCTTGACCGATGTGAAATACAACTTCGCCTGCAATCCCCTGCGGCCTGCGTATGTTACCCCCGACATCCCGACACAAATGCCGACGGTGGGCCCACTCCGATGGGTGAGCTTTCTCGAAGGCGTCTACTGGATTGGCCACGACGGTCACGGGTTCGCCTTCGATAATGAGTTCCCTCGGCATCGGAGCTTTGTCGAGCGGTTCGAGTTGGCGTCGCGGCTGGTCACCAACGGGGAGTATTTGGCCTTCATGGCCGATGGGGGGTATGAACGGCCCGAGTTGTGGCTGTCCATGGGTTGGGATACGGTCCAGCGCGAAGGGTGGCAGGCCCCGCTGTATTGGGAACAGCGGGACGGCACCTGGTGGATGATGACCCTTGCCGGGATGCAACCCGTGCGGGAAGCCGAACCCGTGTGTCATGTCAGTTACTACGAAGCGGAAGCCTACGCACGCTGGGCCGATGCGCGCTTGCCCACCGAGGCCGAATGGGAAGTTGCGGCGATGCCCCTGCCGATCAGGGGTAATTTCGTTGAGCACCAAACCTTCCATCCGGTCCCGATCAGCCAGATCGATACCGCTGTCCCGCTGGTCCAGCTTTTTGGGGACGTCTGGGAATGGACCCAAAGTCACTATTCCCCCTATCCCGGGTACACCGCAGCACCGGGCGCTCTGGGGGAGTATAACGGCAAATTTATGGCCAACCAGTTTGTGTTGCGCGGCGGGTCGTGTGCGACCTCGATCTCGCATATCCGGCCCACCTATCGGAACTTTTTCCCTGCCGATGCCCGATGGCAGTTCATGGGGATCCGGCTCGCCAGAACGATCCGCGGGTAAGCACCACCAAAGTGGGCCAGCGCCCCCTGCGATTTGTCCAGGCGAGTCAACGAGCTGCAGAAGCCGGGTCGACAAACGACAGCACGGCTCGGATGACAACGGCTCAAGGTCCACCACAACGATGGATATGACACCGTAGCAAAGGATAGCATGGAGACTGAGGCCATTCGTGACAAGCGACTTCACTTTCATGACATGGATGTAGCCGTGCACCGGCACACTTTTGCGCGGGATGTGGCCTTTGGCCTAACCGCCCCACAAAAATGGCTGCCGCCGAAGTATTTTTATGACAAGCGCGGCTCCCAACTCTACGAGCAGATTTGCGCCTTGCCCGAGTACTATCTCTACCGGACAGAACTGGAGATTCTCAGCACCTATGCCGCTGAGATACATGCCGAGATTGGTCACCTGGCGCTGGTGGAATTCGGCTCCGGGAATGCCGGAAAGACCCGTTACCTTCTCACCGCGTATGAATGGGCGGGGCAACCGTTTCGCTATTGTCCGGTAGACATTTCTCGAGAAACCCTATGGTACACGGCCAACCGACTCCTGCAGGAATATACCCATATTGAGATTCGTGCCATGCATGCCGATTTCGCGGGACAACCGGAGGTCATTCAGGCGTTTCAACTGGAGAAGAAAGCCGTGGCCTTTTTCGGGTCCAGTCTGGGGAACTTCACGCCTGAAGAAAGTGTCGAGTTCCTCCGGCGCACGGCGGCCATTCTGGGACCTGAGGACGTCTTTCTCCTGGGCATCGACCTGAAAAAATCGCCCGCGATCCTCGTCCCGGCCTATGACGACGCCCAGGGCGTCACGGCCGCGTTCAACCTGAATGTCCTCCACCGTATTAATTATGAACTTGGCGGGCGGTTCGACCCGCAAAACTTTGAGCACGTGGCCCTTTACAACGCTGAGAGGGGGCGTATTGAGATGCACCTGCGCAGTCGGCTGCCTCAGCACGTGCCCATCGTCAAGATCGAGCAAGCCATACCGTTTCGCAAAGATGAAACTATTCATACGGAAAATTCGTATAAGTATACCGCGGACGAAGTCCGTGACTTAGGGTATGGGGCCAATCTCGTTCTGCGTCGTACCTGGTTTGACGCCCGGCGCTATTTCCTGCTGGCGTTGTTTCGGTCACGCTAAGAAAATCGTCTAGCCGCCATTGGCCATTGCTATCCCATGAAAGGAGATGCCTATGCATTCCGATCTCGCTGTGGGCAAACAATTCCCGGACTTGACGCTCCCTGATCATCAGCAGCAACTGATCGCGCTGTCTGAACTGGCGAGTGGCTTTCCGCTGATCCTGAGCTTCTACCGTGGCTATTGGTGACCCAAATGCGCGCGGCAGTTGCGGCGCTTCGTCGAATTACAGGAGGACTTGCAAGTCAACTACTGTAAGCTGGCCGTCGTCAGCACCGATCCGCCAGAAGTTAGCGCGGCCTTCCGCACCGGATTGGCGGCGACGTACCGGTTTCTCAGTGACCACGAGCGTCAGGCCATCCGGCAGCTCGATATCGTGGAAGTGACCCCACCGGATTTCAGATATGGCCTGGTCGCCCTGCCCTATACCTTTTCCCTGGCTCCTGACCTGACGATCCACGCGATCTATGATGGTTGGTGGTTTGTTGGGCGGCCGACGCTCGAGGAACTCCGGCAAGATATGCGCGCGCTGATGCAGGCGTGTCGCCAGGACTATCACTACAATGGTCCACCCTTAGCCAGTGTCGAGCGTACATAGGCGTTGTCAACGTATCCGCGCGATGCCATCATCCAGGGCAGAACGAACGCTCCCTCCGCGAGCGGTTCCGTTCGAACCCAAGCGCGGGATTGTGTTCGGTCAACCCCACCGCCGGGCTTGGTTGAAAACAGCTCGCAGCAGTTCGATTGTGCAGTTCGCCTCCACCGGATCATGCTCTTGCGCGATTTTCTGTTGAAGCTTCAGCACGTCAACTGCACAAATATCGGATATTCGTCGGCCGTCCCATGCCTTGCACCTTGCAAGCCGCCGCTCATCCCTGACCCATGATCGCTTATGGGTCTTGCTGTGCTCGTCGATGTGTCGTCGGCTCAGCTCGGCAAAGGTTGGCTCGTGTCTTTCTGCCCGCCGCTCTGTATCATGTTGGAGCGCTATTTTGTTTCTCCCCACACCGCCGATCGGATCCCGAACGCTTGGTCGCTGAAGCGATCGGAACGCAGCGTTGAGTACCTCGCCGATCAGGGCTATACAGCGCGGACGGTACGTTGCCGAGTGCCACTGCCGGTCCCGTTTGGCGAATTCGCCCGTGCGCAGAGAGGGAAAACTTTGGCCGAGCCGGCCTATGTGGAGGACCTTACCGACTGGATTAGCAGACATGGCCCGGGTGCGCGCGGCGGCTACCCCCGTCCGGGGTTCACGAAAGAGATGCGCGGTCCGGTGGAACAGTCCTGCGCTTGGTCGTCCCCGGCTTCATCGGCCACGTCGCGGACCGACCGCCCGGGTCCCGTTGCCGACGCGGCTTTGAGGACTTCTTGTCGAAAATCACCCGCTCCACACTTCGCACCGAGTCCCCGGCGGAAAAATGCAGTGAGAGTTCTACCGCCGATCTGACGATTGTGACGGGATAGGTTGCAGCGTAACTCGAACCCCGAAGGACAGCGCTTATCAAAGTGCCGTCGAAAACTAATTGATTCCATCGGTCCCAATCCCGCACTAAGATCGGCACTAGACGGTTTACAGGTTAGACTAATCTGCCGCGGTCAATATTAGCGTTTGCTGCGGTCGTTATCAGGGTCGATCCGTGCCATGCTTGCAGCCGCTCCTTGCTGCTGCGTCCAGGTCAGACAGATGACTCTGCGCTTTCTCTTGGCGCCAATCCTATGCATCAGTATGGCGGTTCGCGCGCTCGCGGCACGCATCGCTGACCTTGATCCCGCCGTTCACTATCAGACCGCGGCGATCACAATCGCTGGCAATCGCCATTTCTCCGACCGCGATCTGCTCGCGGTGATACAGACCAAGACCAGGCCAGCATATGAGGTTTGGAAACCTCGTCCCGACTTCAATCCTGCGACGTTTAAAGCAGACGTTGACCGCATCAAACGCTTCTATCAGGTCCATGCCTATTACGCCGCCAGCGCCGACTACGATCTCACGGTCAACGGCAAACTTGTCAGCGCAAACATTCACGTCAAAGAAGGCAAGCCGGTCACCGTCAAGACCATTCGGATAGTGGTCGAAGGCTCCGCACCGCATCCAACCTCACTCGATCCTTCCTTTAAACTCCCACTTAAAGACGGCGACCCCTTCACTCAGGATGCCTATGAATTGGGTGAGGCACAGCTTCTCGACATCTATATGCATCACGGGTATGCCCACGCGCAGGCAAACCGCCGAGCGCGGGTCTTCCTCGGGCCGCGCCAGGCATATATCTGGTACGTGGTCACGCCTGGCATTTACGGCGTATTCGGCACGACGGTAGTGGTAGGGACGAAACAAGCGTCCCCCAACCTGGTCCTCCGCGAACTTACGTACAAGCCGGGCGAGATGTTCGATGCGGCCAAAGTCGCCGCCTCGCGAACCAAAATCGTTGGATTGGACCTTTTTCGCTCCGTGGAGTTTGTCCCGCAAACGGATCCATCTGACCCGCAGGTCGTGCCGATCCAAATAAAGGTCCAGGAGAAACCCAAACACGCAGTAAGTCTTGGCTTGGGCTACAATACTGAAAGTCAGTTTAACGTTGGAATGCAGTGGAACGACTACAATTTCCTGGGGGATGGACGCCGGCTGAGTTTACTGGCGCAATATTCGAACGTGGTAAGCACGCTGGACCTGAAACTCGTCCAACCATATTTCTTTTCATCTAAATCGAGCTTTATTGGTGAAGCGAACGCATGGCAGGAGGTCTACCAGACCTACACTCTCAATGCCGGCCAGATGGAGCCGCGCGTGAGTTATCAATTTATCCCGCATCTGATGGCTGATTTCGGCTGGCGCCTGGCATACCTGAAATTCAATTCGCTCAATCCGCTCACAATGGCAGCAATTGGCGGTGTACGCCGCAGCGGGATCCTCTCCGGACCGTTCGCAGAACTGATTTGGAACAACACCGAAGATCCCTTTAATCCGCAGCATGGCGAAATCGCGAGTTTGTACGCGAATACCGCCAGCCATATTTTCGGCAGTGATTATCGCTACTGGCGGGCGGCAGGGGAAGTCCGCAAGTACCATCCGCTTGGATGGCAGACAGTATTGGCGGCGCGCTTTAAGCTCGGCTTCGAGCATTCCTTCGGCACCGTAAGTGACATCCCGCTCTCTGAGCGTTTTTATTCCGGCGGCGAAGGGAGTGTTCGCGGCTACGGCCTCAGGCGTATAGGCTCGTTAAGCGCCGCCAACCAACCGCTGGGCGGGGTTAGCCTGGTTGAAGGCTCGCTCGAGCTGAGGCGCCCGCTATTTTGGAAAATTGCCGGCTCGCTGTTCTTCGACTGCGGCCAAGTCTCGACTCATCAGTACCGGGTGCCGGTGGACGCGCTGCAGTGTGGTTATGGGCCCGGCGTGAGTGTAACGACGCCGGTCGGTCCGATGCTGCTCGATTTGGGTATTCCGACCAAAACGCCCCGGGGGGACTCGCACTGGCAGGTTTACTTCAGCGTCGGGCAATGGTTTTGAACTGAATCCAGGGGAGGCCTTTTCCCAGCCCATCATCTTCGCGAAAAAAAACCGATGCGAACTGCGATGCGATATCTGTGGCGCGCAATCAGCATAATTCTGCTGATCATCCTGGCCTGCGTCTTCGCGCTCGTAGTCCTCACGCGAACGCCGCTCATTAACCAATTGCTGCGCGACAAGGCGATCGCGTTCGTCGCCGCGAACTACAGCGGAACGCTTAAGATTGCGCGCATCGAAGGTTCGGTTTGGGGCAGTTTGCGCCTGGAGCGCGTCGCGCTGCTTTACCATGGTAAGACGATCGCGTCGATTCCGCGGCTCTCACTCGACTACTCGCTGGTGCCGTTGCTGTGGCACACGGTCCACCTGCGAATTACGGTCGATTCCCCGCAAATCGATGCCAACCGACAACTCAACGGCAAATGGAATCTGTTGGAGGCTTTCTCAGAACGAGTACCCGCTGCGCCTGCCTCGGCGCAACGATCGCTCACCATCGATGTTGATTCAGTGCAGATCAACAACGGCACTCTGCAGATCTTGCCCAGTGGAGATGGCGGTCCAGAGTATCAAGTCACAAATCTCAATCTGGATACAGGTGTGAAGCTGCCGTCCTCGGGAATGGCAGTAAACGTGCGCCGGCTGACGGCGACCCTTGGCGCCCCAAAGATGCCCCCGATCTACACCGCCGTTTCATTGGACTACGAGACGATTGTTTCGCCGGCCACAGTGCGCCTGACAGATTTGGATCTGCGGACGCAGCGATCGACGATATCGATCACGGGCGAGGCCCGTCTCGCGCGGAACCCGAGCGTTGATCTCAAGCTGTTGCTGCGCAGGTTAGCCGCGGCAGACGTCGCGCAAATCTATCCCGCTTCGAAACTCAAGGCTGATCTGGGCGGTGCAATTACGCTGCAAGGACCCGAGAGTTCGCTCCACAGCACGATCTCACTCAATTCTGCGGGGGCCACTCTCGACGGATCCGCCGATGCCGACGTCACTCAAAAACTGCCCACCTATGCCGTCAAATTAACGCTTTCCCACGCGGACCTGCAAAAGCTCGTTCTAATTAATAGCGTGGCAGGTCTACTGGACGCGACTGTCAATGCTAGAGGAGCGGGTTACGATTTTGGTGCCGCAACCGCAGATGTTCATTTACGTGGCCGCAAGCTGAAGGCGAACCAATATGATCTGGGCACGCTCGAACTGACGGCCCGTGCTGCCAACAGAAATGCCGATTTCCTGCTCACGCTCGCGGCTCCCGCCGGCTACCTGACCACCCGCGGAAACACCCGGATCACTGCCAATCCAGCTTATCACTTTGAACTGGCTGCACAGCATCTCAATGTCGCGAAGGCCGGCGTTGCTGCCAACGTCCGGCCAACCAACCTGAATCTCAGCGCAGTGATCGACGGTCATGGGTTAACCGCCGCAGCAGCCGACACCGGAGTTAGGATCAGGATTGACCGCTCGCAGGTAGGCCAGATCACTATCCGGCGCGGTGCTCTGGATGCTCGTCTGGCAAATGATCGCGCCAATATTGCGCGGCTCCATTTCGAGGCTGCTCAGAGCACGCTTGACGTTCGGGGCAGCGCAGGGCTGGCTCCCAACGCACCATCGAACATTTCATATGCGGTGCGCTCACAAGATGTAAAAGAGCTGCTCGTGCTCGCCAAGATGAACGGCAATGGCGGTCTCGTGATCAATGGCACTCTGGACGGGCCGCGTTCAGGCCTTCGGACCCGTGGCAGTATAGAATTGAGTTCCCTCCAGACAGCCGGCTACTCACTGCGGCATGGTACCAGCCGATATAACCTGGCGCTCACAGGATCAGGCGCTCCCTACGGCATGCTCGACGCCACTATGAATGGAGTCAAAGCCGGCGCCGAATTGCGCACAATCGCCGTCATGCTCGATGCATCGCCCGGCGTGCCGCATGCTGCCACGGTGCAGCTCAGTGTGACTGATAACGCGGGCCGAAAAGACCTGATCGCCACCCATTTCACTTACCAGCCGCCGTCGATAGTCGGACAACTCACCCAGATGAGTCTGGGCCTCCCTAGCGGCAACTGGCATTTGATCGCTCCGGTCAATTACAAGCAAGGTCCGCGCGGAGTGTCGATAAGCAGGCTGCAACTCCAAGACGGCATCCGCGAACTGGTTTTGCAGGGCACGATTGCTCGAGAGGGAAGCCAAGAGTTCAATCTTATCCTGAATAGGTTCGATCTTGCGGCGCTGCAGCCCTTGACACCTCATCTACGTAGCGTTCACGGAATGCTGTCCACAAAGCTTCGGATTGCGGGAACCGCCGGAGCGCCAACGATTACCCTGGCGGCGGAGGCATCGGGGCTCGGCGCAGGCGAGCAGCGGGTCGGCGATTTGAACACCACGATGAATTACGGCGGCGAGCGCGCCGCCTTTAGCGCTGTACTCCGGCAAAACGCCGCAGATGATTTGACCGCAACCGGCTCCCTGCCGATGAGCTTGAGTTGGAATCACGGCGTGAAGGCCAAGATCAGCAACGCCGTTGACCTCAGGGTCAATTCCGCGAGGCTTAGTCTCGCGCAACTAGCCAGCTTCTTTCCGGACGACGTGCGAAATTTCCAGGGAGCGGCAGCAGTCAATCTGCGCGTCCAGGGTACGCTGAAGCAACCGCAGCCAGCGGGGTCAATCAGGATTACCGGTGTCAAGGGCCAAATCGTTCCCCTTGGAGTCACAATTTCCGACGCGAAATTGATCATCGGCCTCGATCCACACGCGGTTCATATTGAAACCATCGAAGCGCGCGCGGGCCGGGGCACTATCAGCGGCAATGGCGTGGTCGGACTGATGCAATACGCACCGAGCGCATTGGGCGTCAATTTAACCTTCAACCAATGGCCGGCGATAGATACGCAACAATACGCCGCTACGATCGGTGGTCATCTCGCCGCCGACGGTACGCTTAGCTATCCGCGGTTGCACGGTCAGCTCGAGGTTCTCAACGGAACAATCCAACCTGACATAGCTTTTCTTAGCGCAACTTCCAATCTGTCCCCGGACGAGACCATAGAGGTAATCGAGCCCGGGGAGCGCATCCCGCAGCCGGTGAATAACACTGCCGGGCCTAACGGCAGGCGGTTTGCACCCCCAGCAACTCCGCCTCAGCCTTCAACGTTCAATAATCTTGCGATGCAAGTTGCAGTGATTATCCATCGCAATACCTGGATCCGCCATCCCGATGCAGCCGCAGAACTCGAAGGTAACCTGGATGTAGACAAAGACCCGGGCGGTCCAGTAAGGGTTGCGGGCGAAGTGCGGACTGTGCGTGGATGGATGGCCTACTACAATCGGCAGTTTACACTGAAAACTGGCGTCTTCACGTTCACTGGAGGCAATAAGATCGACCCTCAATTAGATATCGATGCTCAATATCCGGTTACCAACTACACTATCGATATCATGGTCGGTGGTACCGCGAGCAAACCGACACTGCAACTCAAGAGCCAACCCGAACTGGCACAGGCCGACATTCTGTCATTGATACTTTTCGGCAAGACAACCGACGCGTTGGGGCAAGGTCAAAAGGCCGGTTTACAGCAGCAAGCAAGCAAGATGGCAACCGGCGTCGCCGCGCAGCAAATCGGCCAGGCAGTAGCTAGTTCAATGGGGCTGCAGAGCATGGGAATAGCACTCAACGATGTCAGCTCAAGCGGCCCTTCCATGAGTATTGGTCATTACCTGGGGGAAAACACATACGTATCGGCTTCGCAGCCAATCGGAGGCAGCAGCGGTCAGACGCTTTCAGTGCAATACTTCCTCCTGCGGTGGTTATCGATTACCACCAGCAGTGCCGCCGATGGCTCTCATGAGATAGACCTGAACCTGGTCAAGCAATACTGACAACAGGCGAACCCCAAAATGTCTGCAAACTCCAGCCAGCAATCGCCTACTAGTCCTTCCTTAAGGGCGCGGCTGTATAGCCGACTATCAGCCGAACGTGCCAGAGCCGATTTAGAACGGCTCGAACGACTAACGCATCGCGGGCCGTTCGGCATCGTGCGTGCCGCTATCATTGGCTTCAAGAATCATAACGACACACTATGGGCGTCGGCGCTTACCTATACGCTGAGTCTATCACTGGTTCCAATTCTGGCCGTGGCGCTTTCCGCCGTGAAAGGGTTAATTGGCACCGACGTGATAAAGCCGGTGATCGAACAATATCTTGCTATTAACTCACCCGAATTAACCAGCAGGATCCTGCAATACGTTGGTCACATTAATGCGGCAACGTTGGGTACGGTCGGCGGCGCCACGCTGTTGGTCACTGTGCTATTGACTTTGAGCACGATCGAACGGGCACTCAATACAATCTTCAACGTACCGCTGGAGAGGTCGTGGCTACGCAAATTCACGGATTATCTGAGCATCACATTTACCATCCCTATGCTGCTGGCCGCGGCAATATCGCTTAAGAGCAGTTTCGCCACTAATTTGCCGCGGCTGCCGGGATTAGGATGGATTGCCGCGACTTTGCCAATCTGGGTCGGGTTTTCCTTTCTCTACCTCTTTTTTCCCAACCGGCGGGTCAGATGGGACTGCGCGGTGCTGGGAGGATTGATTGCCGCAATCCTACTCGAGATTGGTCAATGGGCCTACATTAGATTCCAGGTGAGCGCCGGCCGCTACCAGGCGATATACGGAGCGCTCGCGGCGGTGCCGATTCTGCTGACATGGATCTATATCGCCTGGACCATTGTGCTGGCCGGCGCTGAACTGGCGGCGGCGGCCCAGGGAACTGAAGCGGGATTCTCCCTCGACTACCGCTCACCCGCCTTCGTGCGGACCGCGGTGCTGCTGACTGTGTTTCGAACTGCCGAACGGGCATTGTCCCGCAAGGCTCCAGCCTGCACTGTCGAGAGCCTTGCGGCTGAACTTGACGCGCCATCGGCGATTTTGCGTCCAGTGCTCGATCAACTCGAAGACGCTGGAATAATTATCGAGTCGGGGAGTGATTCCAGTACCTCACGCGCGGGACTTTTTCTTGCACGCGATTCGTCAGAGTTGACCCTCGCCGAGGTGTTCCAGGCTTTCCAGCGAGTTCCTGAAAACATCCACGGTGACGAGCGCATTTCCGCGGTTTTGAAGAGTCTCGCCGCCAGCGAGCAGGAGAGCTTAAGGGAGTTAACGGTGAGAGACCTGGTGCTCGGCCGATTTGGCCTGCACCGAAAAGTGAAACCCGAAATCGCGGAACCCGCGGTATAATGGAAAAAGCCTCTCCAGGTTCGTATCCAGCTTCCCCTTTTCCGGAGACGACGGGTAGAGTCAGCAAGTCTTGAGCAATTTGTGCAGTGCCCGCAGGTCCTCACGGATTTCGCGCAATGCGCGATGAACGCCGTTGGATGTCACGCGGACACGGCTGGAAGCGGCCGAAGCAATCTCCAACAACTCGTTCTTTCTTCGGCCTGATGCCGCTCGCTCCGTTAGCATCAAGGGATCTCGAATAAGATCGAGCCCCTTTTTGCGGACGAATTTCCGGGCACCGGCAATCGTATAGCCTTCCGTATGAAGCAGGCGCTTAACGATTTTCAGCGTCTCGACGTCGGCCAGGCTGTAGTAGCGATGGCGCGAGCGCGTTTGCTTGGGACGGATAAACGAAAATTGCGTCTCCCAAAAACGCAAGACGTACGCCTCTACGCCGACCAGTTTGGCGGCTTCGCCGATTCTGAGGGGGCGGTCTAAGCTGTTATTTTGCGCCGAAGCCGAACGTGTCTGTCCTTTCCGCGGCGGCCCTCCTTTTGTACGCTCCGATGCCATCACCCCCAACCGCGGCCCCCCTTAGCCACAGAGCCGTTGCTTGAGAATGTCACTTGCTTTGAATGATAGCACGGAGCGCGAGCCGATGATGAGGGGGTCCCCGGTTTGCGGATTGCGCCCCCGCCGGGCGCGTTTCTGGTTTACGACGAAGTTGCCGAAGCCCGAAATCTTCACCTTCTCGCCCCGGCGCAAGCTGTCCTTGATGATCTCCAGCACGCTGTCCACCGCCTTGGCGGCCTCCTTCCTGGAGAGTCCGACGCGCTCGTAGATCGCTTCCACGAGATCGGTTTTGGTCATGTGCGGCAGCGAACTGCCCCAAAGCCACGGTTCGAAGGTGCGCTGCTACAGCCGCAACTCGGCTCCTAATCGGGAGCGCGCCTGCTCGATCACCAGGCCATGGGCGCGATTGACTTCTTCATCGGTTAATGTCCGATCCTGCGCGCGGTATCGGCAGGCCAAGGCAACACTCTTTTTGCCAGCAGGAATCGATTCACCCTGGTAAACGTCGAACAGTTCAACACTTTCAAGAAGCGCGACATCCAGATCTGAAACCGTCCGCACGACCGTATCCGCCGGAAAGTCGCGCTCAAGCACCAGAGCAAGATCACGGCGCACCGCTGGAAATCGCGGCGGCGGTTGCACCACTTGGGATCCCCCACTGGAATAGGTCATCAAATTCGCCAAGTCAACTTCAAACAGCACACATGGATGACTCAGTTCGAGTCGCAGAGCCTCAGCCGGATGGAGTTCGCCAAGCAAACCCAAAATCGAACCATCGCAGGAGAATTGGGCGGCACGCCCGGGATGCAAATACGGTACAATGTCGGTCGGCGCGGGTTCGAACAGTAAACCGGGCTGTATGCCGATAGCCTGGAGGCATGCTTCCAAGATGCCCTTCAACGTAAAGAACCCAGCCTTGACCGCCCGCTGGTCAACGCCCCCCATCGTATAGTCGCCATAACTGACGCCAGCAAGCCGCTGGAGTTCGCCCGCAACTCCGTCGACCAGCGTAAAAACCCTGCCGATTTCAAACGAATGGAACGCATTCGCTTCGCGGTTGAGGTTGAAACGGAGCGCCGTCAGTAGTCCCGGCAACAGGCTAAGGCGCATTTCCGACAGTTCCGCTGACAGCGGATTAACCACTCGCACTGGCTCGGCCTTGGCCGGTGCGATCTTGCCTGAGATGAAACCAGGGAAATGCTCGTTTTCGCCAGGTGCGATAAACGCGATCGTCTTTGCCTCGACCATCCCACATCCGACCATGATGTCGCGCAGCTTTTTCATGAACCGGCGCTCTACATTGGGCACACTGGCGAGCGTTGGGCGCTGTGGCAGGCTCGCCGGAATTTCGCTCAGGCCGGCGAGTCGGGCAACTTCCTCGGCCAGGTCGGCCGGTTCGTTGATATCGGGGCGGAAGGTCGGTGGAAAAACAAGCAGACGATTGCGTGCTTCCGCTGCTACCTTGGCCCCGAGCGACGTTAGTCTCCTACGAACCTCTGGCGGCGGAATATTGGCGCCTAACAGCGAATTTAGGGAACCAATATCCAATTGGATGCGGCGTTCGGGTGCCGGGTGCGGCTCAACATCAATCAGCCGCGACGCCGGTTTCGCTTCAGCAACCTTGCCGAGCAGCTCTGACGCAAGCAGTATTCCATTAATCTGCCCAGCGCGATCCACTCCGCGCTCGAAGCGGTAGCTGGCTTCGCTGCGCAAGTTCAATCGGCGTGCTGTGCGCGCTATAGTCATCGGTTCAAAATAGGCGCTTTCAAGCAGTATAGTTTTCGTCGAAGCGGTAACTTCAGAGTTACGCCCACCCATTACACCCGCGATTGCCATCGGCTGTTCATGTCCGGCGATTAACAGATCGTCGGGTTGCAAACTCCGCTTTATTCCATCGAGGGTTTCAAATTCACGCTCGTCGCCCGCTCGTCTGACGATTATCCGGTTGTCTGAGATTCGCGTTAAGTCGAAAGCATGAAGCGGTTGCCCGATTTCGAGCATCACATAGTTGGTCACATCCACCACGTTGTTCACCGGACGCATTCCGCACAATTCGAGCCTCCGCCTCATCCAGATTGGCGCAATGCCGACGGTAACCTCGTTCATAGCAAGCGCGGCATAGCGCGGACACAGCTCGGGTGCGCAGATTTCAACGTCGAACGAGATGGCGCCCGCGCGGTCAGCCGACTGTGCCTTGACCTGCTTGAACCTCGGTGGCTTTAGCTTAGAGTTGAACAAGGCGGCTACTTCGCGGGCGAGCCCCAGAATCGACAGACAATCGCCGCGGTTCGGTGTGATCGCAATGTCGAGTACTACGTCTGGAAGTTGAAGATAGCTCTGCAATGGACCGCCGGGTTTTGCCTCCGCGCCGAGTTCTACGATGCCCTCGTGGTCGGCGGACAGCCCGAGCTCTAGTTCCGAACACAACATCCCTTCGGACTGCACGCCGCGAATCACCGCCGCCTGAAGTGGCTGAGCATCTTCGAGGCCGCCCGAGCCCTGACCATGTACGCCGCCGCCGAGCCGGGCGCCAACCTTGGCGAAGGCCGCGGTCATGCCAATGCGGACGTTGGGTGCGCCACAGACGACGCGAAAACGTCCCGCCGGACCCGCGTCGACCTCACAAAGACTAAGCCGATCGGCGTTGGGATGACGCTCGACGCCGAGCACTCTGGCGACAAAGACGTCAGTGAAACTTGGAGCAATCTGGTGGAGGCTTTCAACTTCCAGCCCTGCCATCGTCAGCCGCTGGCAAAGCTCCTCAGTGCCAGCCTCGACCGTTACGAATTCCTGCACCCAGCTCAGGGGGAGCTTCATAATGCGGCCTCGCCCGAGCGGAACTGACGGAGAAAACGCAGGTCATTTTCGAAAAACAACCGCATATCATCGACGCCGAGCTTAAGCAGTGAAGTACGTTCGACGCCCATGCCAAAAGCGAAACCCTGAAAGTGTGCGGGGTCGTAGCCTACCGCCCGCAATACATTGGGATGAATCATGCCGGCACCCAGGATCTCCGTCCATCCCGACTGCTTGCAGACCCGGCATCCTGCGCCATGGCAGAGCAGACACGAAATGTCGACCTCCGCACTGGGTTCGGTAAATGGGAAGAAGCTGGCACGGAAGCGAACCGCGCTGCCGGCACCAAAGAACGCACGCAGAAATTCGGTCAGTACACCTTTGAGGTGAGCCATCGTGATGATGCCTGTGCGGTCAACCATGAAGCCTTCAATCTGGCTGAACATGGGCGACGCGCGCACACTAAGTTCGTCGGGCCGATAGCAATTGCCTGGGCATACGATCGCCAGTGGCGGCCGGCGCCGCTCCATCACGCGGATTTGCCCGTTCGAGGTATGAGTGCGAAGCAGCAGGCCACCGGCGAGAAAAAAGGTGTCCTGCATCTCGCGCGCTGGATGATCGGGCGGAAAATTCAGGGCCCCGAAATTATGAAAATCGTCCTCAACCTCTGGCGTCTCGACCACCTCAAAACCCATCGATTCGAAGATGTCCAGCATCCGTTCGCGGCTTTGGGTCAGGGGGTGGAGCCAACCGCGCGGCACGCGCAGACCGGGCAGGGTTACGTCAATCCGAGCCTGGGTGAGGGACCGTTGCATCGCCGCACGCTTTTGTTGCTCCCCCAAACGTGCGATTCGTTCTTCGAGTTCATTCTTGATCTCATTCACCAGCCGACCGATCGCTGGGCGTTCCTCGCGTGGCACCTCTGGCATGTGCCGCATGATCTCGGTCAATTCGCCCGAACGCCCGAGCACCCGCACCCGAACAGTATCGATCTGCTCCTCGCTGGCACCGTCTGCTAATTCCTTCAATGCGCGAGTGCGAATTTGCTCCAATTGTTCTTTCATTTGAGGTTACTACACGCCTTTTCTGACTTCTCCCGCAGCGAAAAAATAGCCAGACCCGACGCCGAGCCTTCGTTTCGCCCCCGGTTCGGAACGTCTCTCTCTGGGGCGGAAATCAAACAAAAGACCATGTGGCTGGCACATGGTCCTCGAATGATGCGCGCTCAGGATGCGCGGGAGTTAGGCAGCTTGCTGCCCAAGCGCATCCCTGGCGGCACGCACCAAGTCGCTAAACAACCGATCGCGTTGCATGGCGAGGGCCGCGAGTTGCTTGCGATCAAGTTCGATGCCGGCCTTGCGGAGACCATCGATGAAGCGGCTGTAGTTTAGGCCGTGTTCCCTCACTAACGCGTTGATCCGGGTAATCCAAAGCGCACGGAAGTTACGCTTCTTCTGCTTGCGGTCGCGGTACGCGTAGGTGAGACCTTTTTCGAGCGTGCTGCGGGCTTGCCGGTAGAGCTTGCGGCCACCGACAAATCCGGAAGCCAGCTTCAGTTGACGTTTATGTCGGCGACGGGTTTTTGGTCCGCCTTTCGCACGAGGCATCGGAAATCGATCCTTCCTTTGATTAAAGTTTGCAAAGAAGCCCCCGGCTTGCGGCGTCAAAGATACGGCAACAGAGCATGAGCGGTGGCGGTATCGCTTTTGTTGAGCGTTCCGGTCTGCCGCAAGCGCCGTTTGCGGCCGCGGCTCTTACTCGACAATAGGTGGCGCAGATAGGCGCGCTTGTGTTTCACTCCACCGTTCTTGGTGAACCTGAACCGTTTGGCGGCGCTACGCGAGGTTTTAATCTTGGGCATACATCAACAGCACAGGCATCCCGCCCGCGCTCTTCTCCTCCCCAGCTGGGCCCGGTGTTTTCCCTTGGGTGTGTGCCGCACTTCGGGCTTTTCGCCTGGCAGAGCTCGGGTAAGCCTCGTCAACGTGGCGTCAGCAACACCGACATATTGCGCCCCTCCATGCGGGCGTTGCCTTCCGGCTGTGCAATATCCCGGACCTGTTCAATGATCCCGTCTATCAAACTCCGTCCCAGTTCAGGATGGGTTATTTGTCGGCCACGAAACGAAACCGAGAGTTTAACACGCTGACCTTCACCAACAAAGCGTCTGATATGCTTGACCTTGAACTCAACATCATGCTTTTCGGTCAGCGCGCCCATCTTGACTTCTTTAACGGCGCTGCCAGCCGAACCACGCTTGGAGTCATGTGCCTTTTTCTTCTGTGAGTAACGATATTTGTCGAAGTCTATAATCCTGCAGACCGGCGGTTGCGCGGTTGCAGCGACCTCGACCAGGTCAAGTCCGCGGCTCTCGGCCAGACGGATAGCGTCGCGGACGTTCATGATTCCGGCCTGCTTTCCGTCGGCATCAATCACGCGCACTTCTTGCGCGCGGATATGCTGGTTGACGCGAATGGCAGGCTCTCTCGATGGGGGTGTACGAAAATCTCTACGGATAAACCACCTCCTCCGGCCTCGCGCCGGGCATTAGGCTAAAGCGAGAAGTCAGCGATCCCATTGAGCCCCCCGTGGGATAGCGCCATGAATCGCATTCGAAATCAAATATAAGATCAACCAAAGACACCAATTTTTAACGGCTCAGGACGGCAACGGCTCGGCCTGTGCGCGTGCGAGCAGCTCGTCGACGCTCAATATTTGACCTTTGTCGCCACGCAACAAGCGCAGCGAAACCTGCTGAGCCGCGGCTTCGCGCTCACCGACAACAGCCATGTAGGGGACCTTCGCAAGTTCGGCTTCACGCACCTTGAACCCAAGCTTTTCGTTGCGAAGGTCTGCGCTCGCGCGAAATTCGTGCTGACGCATCAATCTGGCAATCTCGGTGGCATACGTCTCAGTTTTCTCGCTTAATGAGAGCACTCGAATCTGTTCCGGAGCCAGCCAGAAGGGCAGCACGCCGCCGGTATGCTCCAACAGGACGCCAATAAAGCGCTCGAGTGAGCCCAGTATCGCCCGATGAATCATGACCGGGCGGGCATTGCTCCCAGCACTGGTGGTGTAGGTCAGATCAAACCGCTCGGGCAGGTTATAGTCGAGCTGGATAGTTGCAACCTGCCATTTGCGCTTGAGCGCATCGGGCACATAAATCTCGATTTTTGGTCCGTAGAAGGCACCTTCCTTGGGATTGAGCTGGAACACGATGTCGTTACGCCGCATCGCGCTGGCGAGCTTTTCTTCGCTCATATGCCATTGCTCTTCAGTGCCTAGATGCTGATCGGGCATCGTCGCGAGTTTGAACTCGGGTGCAGCGAAACCGAGCGTGGAATAAACATCGCGAACCATTGCAAGGTTCATCACAACTTCATCTTCAATTTGTTCTTCTGTGCAAAATATATGTGCGTCGTCTTGCGACATGACCCGTACTCGGGTCAGTCCATGTAAGACGCCCGAGCGCTCCGCGCGATGAAGCCGAGAGAATTCAGCTATGCGGACTGGTAGTTCGCGATATGAGCGCTTGTCCGCCCGGTAAACGAAGGTATGGCCGGGGCAGTTCATCGGCTTAACGCCATAGCCGGTGCGCCATCCATTGGAACTGGTATCGACGTAAGCTTCGCGGTCCTCGGGATCGGGCGTCAAAAACATGTTATCTCGAAAGTTGTCCCAATGACCGGAAGTGTGAAACAACTCGTTTTTGTATATCTGTGGCGTGATTACTTCATCAAAGCCATAGCGACGATACAGTCGGCGGACATAGTCAACGAGTGCGTTAAAAATCACCAGTCCTTTGGGAAGATAAAATGGCTGTCCCGGGGAAACCGGATCGAACAGGAACAGCCCCATCTCGCGCCCGATCTTGCGATGGTCCCGCTGCCGCGCGAGTTCCATCATCGCAAGATGTTCTTGTAGTGCCTCCTTATCAGGGAAAGCGGTTCCGTAGATTCGCGAGAGCATCGGATTGTGCTCATCGCCCCGCCAATAAGCCCCGGCCACGCTAGTGAGCTTGAAAGCACGCAAATAACGGGTTGATGGCACATGGGGCCCGCGACAAAGGTCCATCCAATCCCCCTGACGGTAGAGCGAAACTCGCTCGTCAGGGATGCTCAGGATAATCTCGACCTTATATTTTTCGCCCATCCGCTCGAATGCCGAGAGCGCCTCTTCACGCGGCACTTCGACTCGCTCTACCTTAAGGTCGGCCTTAGCGAGTTCGCGCATCTTCTGCTCAATTTTGGGCAGGTCGTCGACGGTCAGCGGTCGGGGCGCCGCAAAATCGTAAAAAAACCCATCTTCGATCGTTGGCCCGATAGTTACCTGCGTGCCCGGGTACAGGGTTTGTACCGCCTGCGCCATCAGGTGGGCAGTCGAATGGCGTAGCACGTCGAGACCGTCGGGACTATCGGCTGCGACCGGTTCGACGATAGCATCCTGTTCAAGTGGACGGTTCAAATCGACCAGCTTGCCACTGACGCGAGCGGCAATGATATCGCGGTCGAGCTTGCCGTCGAACACGTCTCGCACCGGCGTTCCGCGCGCAACCGTTCGGACGCGACCGTCGAATGTGACCGTTATTTCAGCGCTCATCTGAACGCATCTGCCGAGCAGACATACTCAATAATAAAGATCAGACAAGAGTGCAAAATTTTGGTAGGCACGGGCGGGATTGAACCGCCGACCCCTTCCGCGTCAGGGAAGTGCTCTCCCGCTGAGCTACGTGCCTGTGTCTGATGAAGCTTCAATGGCAAAATCAAGCAAATAAAAAGATAAACAATTTTCCGGCTCCGGACAACCGAAACCACGCCGCAGTAATCAGTGATAAGGCGGTTGACAAAAAACAGACGGTTGGTTAATTTAGCCGGTAACTCCCGCATCTTGTGGCCGAGGCATCACAAGTTCCGCCCGTACAAGACACCCCATTTCCCTTTAGGCGTCCGTCTTTCTTTCCTGAACGAGCAGATAGAAGGCATGGTAAGCAGGCGGGTGTCTCGGGGCGGTCATTTTATCAATTGCTCGACGTAAGCGGTCCTACGTAACCGGGTCAGCTCCGAGTGTGCAACGAGGCAGCATTTAGGTGAGTTGCGGGGGAGGTTTTATGCGTAAGGCTAGAGAACCAGCCAAAAACGAATTCCACGAACAAGCCGACGAAACTTCATCGCAGGGGACCCAGCCGATGGCGACTACTCGCTATCCGAAGCGGGCGATGGCTGATGACGCGGATCAGAGTTCAGCCGACGTTCCGCAGCAGACTGCGATCGTGCGAACCCGCAGTGGACCGCATCACCATCATCGTCGCGAACCGGCGACCGAAGCCACATCGGTGCAGGAGGGGGCGGAGGCAAAGGCCGAAACCAGCCACGGTGCAGCCGAGAGTGCAACCAACGGTGCCGCCTTAGCAGCAGCTTCAGCACCGGTGCCGCCTGCGAATCCGGTGAGCAATGGGCGGTATCTACCGCCGGCGATCGTCAGTGAGACCGGCGCCCTTAACCTAAAGGCGCTGAAGGGTGCAAAAATCACCGAACTGGCGCACATTGCCCGCGATTACAACATCGACGGCGCGACCAACATGCGCAAGCAGGAAATGATCTTCTCCATCCTGCAAGCGCAAGCCCAGCGTAATGGCTCCATCCTGGGTGAGGGGGTCTTGGAAATTCTGCCCGACGGATTTGGCTTTCTGCGGGCACCCGATTACAACTACCTGCCTGGTCCTGACGACATCTATATTTCGCCGAGCCAAATCCGCAAGTTCAACCTGCGTACCGGCGATATCGTCGCCGGCTTGATTCGGCCGCCCAAGGAGGGTGAGCGCTATTTTGCTCTGCTCAAGGTCGAGTCGATCAATTACGAAGAACCGGAGAAAGCGCGCGATAAGATCCTGTTCGACAACCTGACGCCGCTTTACCCGGAAGAGCGGATCAAGCTTGAATACGATCATGAGGACTATACCACCCGCATCATCGACTTGATTGCCCCTATCGGAAAGGGCCAGCGCGGACTAATTGTTGCGGCCCCATTCACCGGCAAAACGATGATGCTCCAGGCGATTGCCAAAGCGATTGCAAGCAACCATCCGGAAATCGTGCTAATCGTCTTGCTGGTGGATGAGCGGCCCGAGGAAGTCACCGACATGTTGCGCTCGGTGCAGGGTGAAGTTGTTAGTTCCACTTTCGACGAACCGGCTACCCGCCACGTGCAGGTCGCAGAAATGGTGATCGAAAAGGCCCGGCGGCTGGTAGAGCACGGCCGCGACGTTGTCATTCTGCTCGATTCGATCACGCGTCTGGCACGCGCCTACAACACGGTGGTTCCACCCTCCGGTAAGATTCTGTCTGGTGGCGTCGACTCCAATGCGTTGCACAAGCCGAAGAAGTTCTTTGGAGCGGCGCGCAACACCGAAGATGGCGGTAGTTTGACGATTATCGCGACAGCCCTGGTCGATACCGGGAGCCGCATGGACGAGGTAATCTTTGAGGAATTCAAAGGCACCGGCAATCAGCAGATTTCACTCGATCGCCGGCTGCTGGAGAAACGAATCTTCCCAACGATTGATATCCAGCGCTCATCTACCCGCAAAGAGGAATTGCTGCTGCCGCGCAGCACGCTCAACCGGGTCTGGATTCTGCGCAAGCTGCTGTCGCAGCTCAACGCGGTCGAGGCCATGGAGTTTCTGCTCGACAAAATGCAGGGTACCAAGACCAATGAGGAGTTCCTCGAATCCATGAACACCTAACAATTAGGCCGTTATGGGGACGGTGACGGGAATTTTGTTCTCGTTGGTAGTCAAGCTGCAAGCTTAAGGCCGACGGCGTTAAGGAGCTGGTCGATATCGTTGGCGAGGCGCTGATAAAGACGGTCGAGTTGAGTACGTTTG
>Ga0207416_1001665_pt1 | contig 27807 bp, 23 predicted proteins | sample PaiPotPPM11metaG_FD_184107 | JGI IMG/M metagenome (GOLD analysis project Ga0207416, IMG submission 184107) | Iron sulfur acid spring bacterial and archeal communities from Banff, Canada, to study Microbial Dark Matter (Phase II) - Paint Pots PPM... ... | reverse complement strand
CCTGCTCGGCGCCGGCCAGGACCAGGCCCGGCACGACCCATGCCGGGCTCCGGCCGCCGCCGAGCAGGGGGGCCGCACCCGGGGTCAGCAGCAGGGTGACCAGGACGCCGAGGGCGCCCAGGAGCAGGCCGCCGCCGATCAGCGGGCGCGCCCCGGTGCGGTGGAGCAGGCCGCCGGCCAGCACGCCGACGGGCAGGGAGCCGGCTGCGAACGCTGTCACGATCAGGCCCGCGTGCAGGGGGGTCAGGCCCAGGACGAGCTGCAGGCGCTGGGTGAGGAGCAGCTCGGTGCCGGCGGTGGCGGCCATCGCCAGCGCGGCCGCGGTCACCCCGGCGAGCAGGCCCCGGTTGCGGAACAGCGAGAAGTCGACCAGCGGGTAGGCCTGGCGATGCTGGCAGCGTGCGAACGTCCAGCCCCCGGCGGCCGCGGCCAGCAGGGCGGCCACGATCGCCAGCGGCACCGGGCTCGGCTTGGCGGCTTCCTGGACGGCGTAGACGAGGCCGGCCAGGGCGACCATGGCCTGTAGGGAGGCGACCAGGTCCCAGGGGCGGTCACGGTGGCCCGAGCCGTCCGGCACGACAGCGGCCGTCGCGGCCAGGGCGAGGAGCACGACGGGGATGTTGAGGAGGAAGACCGAGCCCCACCAGAAGTGCTGGAGCAGCACGCCGCCGACGATCGGGCCCAGCGCCGCGCCGAGTACCGCCATGGTGCCCCAGACGCCGATCGCGATGCCGCGCTCGTGCTCGTCGTCGAAGGTGATGCGGATCAGTGCCGCGGTGGCGGGCAGCATCGCCGCCGCCCCGACCGCCAGGAAGGCGCGGGCGGCGATCAGCACCGGCGGGGAGGGGGCGAACGCGGCCAGGAGGGAGGCGGCTGCGAACAGGGCCAGGCCGGCCAGGAACATCCGCTTGTGGCCGACGCGGTCCCCGAGCGTGCCCGCGCCGAGCAGCAGCCCGGCCATCACCAGCGGGTACGCGTTGATGATCCAAAGTTTCTGCGCGGCGTCAGCGTGGAGCTGGCTGGTCAGGGTGGGCAGGGCGGTGTAGAGCACCGTCGTGTCGACCGAGACCATCAGCAGTCCCGCCGAGACGGTGGCAAGCACCAGCCAGCGTCGTGTCTTGCTCATGGAGCACCTATGGCTTCCGGTTGAGGTGGGCTTTGCAGGGGCGCGTCAGGCCGGTGGCCCGGTCAGCGCGGTGATCCTGCGGATCAGGGCTTCCTTGACCTCGGGGGCGAGCGGGGCCGGCCTGGTCGCCTCGAACAGCCACAGGCCGTCGGCGGCCAGCCGCGCGAGGAACAGGTCCAGCTGCGCCGGATCGGGCACCGCCGGCTGGGGCACCCAGCGCGCCATCAGGTCGTTCCAGACCTGCGCCAGCTCGGAACTGGCGGCCGACTCCACCATGAACGCCAGCTCCGCCGTGCTGGCGGGGCCGTGCGCGTTGACCCGCGCGTACGCCGCCGCGCGCTCCTGCGCCGTCGACTGCTCCAGCGGCTTGCCCAGCTCCGCGAGCAGCAGCTCCTCCCACGCTTCGGTCAGGTACCGCTGGATGCCCATCAGCAGTTCGTCGCGGGTGTGGAAGTGGTACATGAGCCCGGGCTTGGTCAGGCCGGCCTCCTCGGCCGCCGCCTCCAGGGTCAAGGCGGTGATGCCGTGCCGCTCGGTCACCCGCACCGCGGCCTGCAGAATCTGGGTCCTCGAACTTGGTCGCATCTCATAACTTTACCATCTGGAAGGTAAAGTTACGAATCTGCGGAACGCGGCCCCGCCCGGTTACCGAACCTCGTCCGTCCCAGCCTCGCGCCGCGGGCGCGGACCCCGGGCAGGCCGGGGAGCTGGAAGGAGTCCCGGCCGAGCACATTCACGTGGTGGCGCACGAACGGGAGAGGCGAGCGACGTCCGGCTCGCGTAACCAGTGCGCTAAGGACCATGCCGAGCGCGCCGACCTGGTTCTCCATGGCGTCGCGGGGTTGACATGAAAAAGTACGGCTAGCGGAGCCTAGCCGTACTGAATCGAATCCGTCATCGAGGTGCCCCCAGAAGGATTCGAACCTTCGCACCTGGCTCCGGAGGCCGGATAGCTGTACCGAGATTCTAACGGACGGCAACCTCGGCAGCAAAGCACGTACTGATTTCCGAGTTGCTTGAAAGCCCAGTGCGTAGCGGTACCGAAGCCGGGTGCGTAACGGTCTAGTGCGACTGTGTCAACGTCGGCCGGTGCGACACGAAGTCGCGTCTGTTGAGTGGGTTACCTGAAAGGAGAGCGGCAGAATGCCGGATGGGTGATCCCAGGTCAGTGCTCTGGATCTGTCCCCGCCTTGGCGTGCGGGGCCGGTAACGGCCCGGTGCGGAGCCCAGGGAAAGGCCCAAGGGCCGCCGTTCCATCCGGTGGCCACAGGCTGGGGAAGGCCGGACGGGTGAATGCGAGTGAACCCTCGATGATGCCTCGTCAGTTGAACCTCCCGGTGGTGGGATGCGTCGCGGGAGGACAGGGACCGGCCGCTGATAGGCGGCAGGCGCTGGCCAGGGACGGCCGTCTGGCCAGGCGGGCACCGTTGTCTCCGGGGTATAGAGGGCACCCAACCCCGGCCGGGTCTCGCAGGCGCGGAACGTGGTAACCCCGTCAGGTCCGGCGGCATCGCCGGTAGGCCGACCGGGAGGGAGGCGGAATTCCGTGGCGGGAACAGTCTCCGGTGAAAACCGCCACCATCCTCCTCGCCCAGCTTCACCGCCGCGCCAGTCATGACACAGCACCCGCCGCTGAACCGCTCCCGCGGCCCGCCGAGGCCCAGGCTTTCTCGCCGCATCATGCGGCCTCTCACCCCCGCCTCGTCCAGCCGTCATCAGGTTCTAGCACTCCGAACGTCGGCCCTGGACAAAGGATCTGACCGACGATGAGCTCCCAGTCGCAAAGCGCACCCGCTGCCAGCACGCCCGATCTCGCACCCGTGGCCCTACCGACCGACCCGGCCCCTGAGCTTCCGCTAGCGGTCAGCCATGCAGCGATGAACGCCGCCTACGACAAGGGCGAGGCCATCCCACTTGCGGCCTCGATGACCTGGCTGATCCGCTACCAGGACTCCTGGTGGGTGGTCTACGAGCGCGGCTGGCTCCGCGTCACAGACACCGCCACTGCCGAAGACTTGGACCAAGCCTCTGCACGCCTCGATGAAGCCGAGAAGGTATCCCGCGAAGCGTGATCCGCGCTGCGAGGTTCTCTACACTAGGTGTTCGCACGTGCACGTTGGGCACGGCCCGCGAGTGTCGGCCCTTTCCCCTAAGATGCCGACAGTTGCCCCGGATCACGATCAGCTTCGGCTGCTGTTCGGAAGGTGGGGCACCCGTGCGGGCTGTCGCTTGCGCCCGGTGCCTGGCCGGCATGGCCTGGTCTTGTTCCGGTGGCCAGCGGAACTGGGGGCCGGGCTGGATAGCGGCGAGGGTCAGCAGGCGGGCGGCCAGGAGCCGGGAGTCCTCGGAGATGCCAGGTGCGGTGGCGATGTCGGCTGTGGTGAACCAGCGGACCTGGTGTTCCGGTTCCCTGACGGGGCGGGAGCCGTCGGTGGTGGCGGCGTAGATGTGGTCCACGTGGACGTGGGGCGCGCTCGTGTGCCGGTCGGGGTCGGCGCAGCCTTCGGCGACCAGCCAGGGCGCGGGCAGCAGCCGGTGGGGGAACCCGGCCGGGACCGGGACGGCGGGCCCGGGGTCCAGGGTGATGTCCAGGCCGGTTTCCAGGGCCTCGCGGATGGCGCATTGCGCGGCGGTCTCGTCTGGTTCCACGTGACCGCCGGCCGGGACCCAGCAGTCGAGGCGGGGATGCCATACCAGGGCGGTCAGCCAGCCGCGCTCGCGGTTACGGCGGAGGATGAACACGCTGGATGTCGGCTCTTTGATCACGCTGTCTCCTCAGCGGGGGTTGGGGTGTACGGTCCGGCGGCTGCCGTTGCCGGGTCGGCCGTCGGCGTGCCTCATGCCGGGTCGTCGAAGGCGACTAGGCCGAGCATGGGCAGGCACGGCCCGAGGCCGGTGACGGCGATGCGGTCGCGCCGGGCGTGGTCTTCCCACGCGGGACGGTCGAGGCGGAGCTGGTACTCGGTGACACGGCCGGCATCGTCGCGGTGGACGGCGCGCTGGCCGTTGGGGACGTAGCCGAGTTTGCCCGAGACCCGTTCGGATGGGCGGTTACCGTCGATGTACTCGGTCAGCGCCTCGACTGCGCCCAGGTGGTCGAAGGCCAGCTCGAGAGCCGCGGCGCGGGCCTCGGTGCCGTACCCGCGGCCTTGCCTGGCCCGGGTGATCCACGAGCCGGTGCTGACCGAGCGGCGGCGGGCGAATTCTTCGGCCCACAGGTCCTGCATGCCGACTGGCTCTCCGGCCAGGAAGACAGCGAGCGGCAGGTGCCAGCTGGCGGGCTTCCAGTGAGCCAGCGCACGCCAGTGGCGCTGCAGGAGCTGGCGCTCCATGTCCGGGGAATCGCTGTACATCCAAGGCATCTGCAGCCGGGGCCCGTCCGGGTCAGCGATGTCGCGTGCCGCCCGGGCGAGGGCGGGCAGTTCGTCCTCGCGGGGCAGGCGCAGCTGCAAGCGGGGTGTTTCGAGCAGCAGGCCGAACAGCGGCCACAGGCCGGCCAGGTCCCCTGTAGTGGTGCCGGTCATTGTCACCAGCCGTTGAGCGTGAAGGTGAGGCCGTGCTCGACGGCGGTGATCACGGCGGCGGTGTAGCCGACGGTGTCGGGCGGGAGGTCGGCGGGGTCGGCCCAGACGAGCTCTGAGTGCTTGTGAGGCTCGGCGTTGGCCGGCTCGCCGTCCCACGAGCGGGGCGTGAAGGCGAACCCGATCCGGGCGTGGCTGGTTGCGGGGTTGCGCTGGTGGATCGACAGGACATGGCGGAGCATCGCGGGGTCGAGGGTGATGCCGGTCTCTTCGCGGGTTTCGCGGACGGCTGCGGCCAGGACGCTCTCGCCTTGTTCCACGTGCCCCGATGGGAGGCACAGCTGGCCGGAGGCGTAGGTGTCCCCGGTCCGGCGCAGCAGCAGGATCTTCCCGCCGCGGTGCAGGACGACGTGGACGTCGACGATGCTGGCGTAGCGCTGGGCCGGCACGGGCCTAGTCCTCGTAGCCGGGAGCGGCCGGGCGGTCGACGGGCAGTCCCCAGCGGCGTCCGGCTGCGGCGGCGGCGCGGGCCTGGGCTTCGGCGGGCTGGCCCCAGCCGAGCACGCCAGGGGCGGCGGCGAGCGAGGTCATGTACCGCCGGTTGAGGCGGCCGTTGTCGGGGTCGGGGGCGCGGGCGGCGAACTCGGTGATGATCCCGGCCATCCGGACCTGGGCGATGACGAGCCGTCCGGGCTGGCGGACTTCCTGGTAGCCGAGGTAGCCGGTCGCCGGGGAGATGCGGACCTGGTTCTCTTCGAACGCCTCGCGGGCGAGCGTGGCGTCGCGGTCGGCGTCGAAGGGCTCCGGGGTTCCGCCGGGCAGGGAGAAGGTGCCGTCGTCCTGTTCCTGGATCAGGACCCGGCCAGTGACCGGGCAGAGCAGCCAGCCGTAGACCTGGGTGACTGTCAGTCCCGCCGGGACGGGACCGTGATGCCACACGTACTCGACGGGCTGATCGTCCATGCGCTCTCCAATGCTCGGCGGGGCGGCGGCACGAAGCCGCGCACCCGTTCGGGATGACCTGTTCTTGATTGTCGGTCAGCCTGGTCGGCGGGCTACGCGGGATTCCGCGATGTCCCGATTTCCCGGGCAACGATTGATCCGGCCCTGTCGGTCGCGCTTGTCAACTGGCGGAGGAGGTGGCGGGGGATCGTTCCGGCATCCAGGCCACTGGCACTGACCAGGGCCTGAAGCTGCGAGCGCTGCGCGTTGGTGAGAGGCCAGTTCGCATGCTGGCATGCCAGCAGGTCCCTGGCCACGTAGGCGTCGGCGTTCGCGGCGGTGATGAGCGCTTCGCGGATGACTGGCGCTTGTGTAACCTCGCCGGCCAGAGTGAGCGCGGTCATCAAGATCCGCGCGCGGATGACGGCTGTGCCCGGGACTTGTACTTGCGCTAGCGTGAGCGTGGCGTCGGTCATCGTGGCGATGCCGGGATTGGTGTCCTCCCTGGCGGTGCGTTGGCACAGGACGCGGAGCACTGCCTGGACAGTTTGCTCCCACGGCTCGGCTACGTTCGACTGGTTGACCATCTGAGCCGCTTCGGCCGGCTGTTTGTCGGTGAGGAGGGCGAGGATGCTTGCCTGTCGGCCGTCGAGGAGTCTGGCACCGGTGCCCCGGTAAGCGGCGGCGTGATCGGCGGCTTCCTTCCAGCGCCCAGATTGCGCGAGGGCGCGAATGCCGTCGGCGAGCAGCGCCGTCCAGGTAAGCGTGCACGCTTCCTTGCGACCGTCCGCCGTGCTGGTCAGGGCGCCGAAGTCGATGCGCATGCCGTCGATGACGGCGGTGGTCTGGCTGATCGCCGCCGTATAGAGAGTTTCGAGCGCTGTACGGGCGTCGTCGCCGTGCCCGTCACGAATGAGCTGGCGGGGGATGTTCAGGACCGGCTGCAAGGCGAGTTTGACTGCCCAGCGCGGCAGCGGTGCCGACTGAACGAACAACTCGAACTGCCGGCGGCACAGCGAGCGCGCCAGGACGGGGACGCCGCAGTCAGAGGCGATCAGGGCGGCCTTGTTGAGGACTTTCGCCGCATGGGTTGCCCGCTCCTGGCGGCTTCCCAGATCCGTGCTGGTCGCGAGTGCGACGAGTTCCGCGATTCGCATTTGGAGCGGTATGCCTGGCGGGCGGGGCCGCGGCACTAGCGGGAACCAGGCGAGGCTGGCGGGCGCGCGTGTGCTCATCCGGCTTCAGCCTCGGCGGGATCAGGGCCCAGGAGAACGGTCTTCGCCGTGCTCGCCAGGACTGACTGCGTTGCGTAAGGCAGTCCGAGTCTGTTCCAAGCGAAGATGACGTGGTGGGCTAGCACGGCGCGCAGGCCCCGGTGAAGCTGGCCGGCGGCGGTGAGGGCGGCCAATTCGGTGCCCACTGTGGTGTAGGACGCTGCCCAGTCGGCGCAGTGGCCAAGGCGTGCATCCGGGTGCATCTGGGTTTCGGCGTCGACGAGGAGGAAACGCCGGACGGAGCCGAGCAGGCCAGGTCGGTTCGGGATGGCGACGTGCAGGGGCTGGCGGTAGCTGGCCACGAGGGCCCAGATGTCGCCCTGCTCGAACCGGTCCTGATAGGCGGCGCGCATCATGATCGAGCAGAGCATGAGGGAGATCTCGCGGCGGTGCCTGCCGTCGGGCTGGTCGCGGAGGTAGGCCAGGATCGCGCGGCTGTCGGAGGCGAAAAGGCAGTGCGCCGCCGCCATGCCCTCGGGGCCGCCGAAAGCGAGGGCCTCGGGCTCGTAGATGACGCGGGTCCAGCCGGTGAGCTGCCCCGAGATGGTCAGGTTGTCTAGGTGCCGCTCGATGGCGGTTCTGCCGTCGTCGGTTGCCTGGTAGCGGAGGCGCCAGCAGGGGTTCTTGCGGATGAACCACCAGGCGCCCGCGGTCGTATCGATGTGCTGTGCGAGGTGCGTGGCTGCCGTGTGCTCGGCGACGTCCCACCGGGGGAAGGTGATGTTGACCTGGTGCCAGTCGGGTTCTTCGTTCATCGGGTGCATTTCCGTCCGGTCAGGCGTAGGCAAGGAAGGCGTCCCAGCAGGGCCCGGGAGGGCTGCCGGTGGTGGCGGTGTGCAGGGCAAGCGCCGTCCCGGCCATGCCGTCGAGCAGTTCGGGATTGCCGTCTTGGCAGGCGGTGAGCTGCGCGGCGAGCCTGGCGGTCAGATGGGGGAGCTCGCGGTGGATCCCGCTGGCGGGTGAGTCGTCGGCCATGCGCCATGCGGCCTGGAGAAGACCGGCGGTGCCGTGGCACAGGCCGGTCTCCGGTAGCCGGCCAAGCTCGGCAGGGTCGCGCAGGACGGAGAGGATCGCCGCGTCGGCCGTCCGGCGGCGTGCCGGGTCTCCGAGCGCCAGCCCGGCGAGTTGCTGGGCGCGGGCCGTGCCGGCGACGCCGTAGCACCACGATGGCCGTGGCCGCAGTTCCTGGGCCACGTGCCCGGATTCGGACTGCGTGGTCGTGATGACGCCCGGCCACCAAGGGGCGGCCTCGTCGCCGTGACGCCACTGGTCGGTCCAGCCGCAGATCCGGCGGGCCGCTTCGTCCGCGCCTGGGGCTTGGACGCCGCGCAGGATGCCGAGCGACAAGACCGCGAGGACGCCGCTGATGCCGTGCGACATGCCGAAGTTGCCGTGCCCACCTGGGTAGTCGGGGCTGATGTCCCCGTGGGGCGAGGAGTCGGTCCACCAGGACGGCAGCCCTTTCGGCGTGCCCGGGAGGGGATCAGTCAAACGTGCGAGGGCGGTCAGTGTGCTGCTGGTGATCTCATGCTCGGGGTGGGCGGCCAGGTGATAGGCGGCGAGCCCGGCTAGTCCCCGGATCAGGTCGAACTCGCGCAGCTCGGGGTACTGGTCGCTGTCCATTCGTGCGCGGGCGGCGGCGATCGCTGTCCGGGTGGCGCAGGTGGTTGCGTCGTCTAGGGCTGCGAGCGCGCGCCTGTAGTGGCCGGTCGCCTTTGCGGCGATGTTGGCGACGAACGCGACCGCGGGCGCGCCGAAGAACAGGCGCGCGTTGGATGCCGCGGAGATGCTGCCGCTGGCGGCCTCGGCGAGCCAGGCGCGGGCGGTCGCCCAGTCGCCGTGTCCGGTCCGGGCGCGCTCGACGTGTAGCAGGGCGATGCCGGCTGCCCCGCCGGCCAGGCTCTGGGGCCAGCGGCGCCCGTCCCCCTGGTACCCGCCGGGCAGCACGGTGCGCGGGCTCGCGAGAACGGCCGCGATCCGGTCGGCTGCGGTGAGCGGATCAGGAACGACGGCGGCGGACTCGGTCATGAGGCATTCTTTTTCGAGCGGGCCAGCCAGCTGAGCGCGGCTGCCCTAGCCAGGTGCAGGCACGTTCGCTCGGCCTCAATATCGGGGCCGGCGGTCCTGGCGTGATGCAGGTGGAGCAGGTCGGGCAGTAGTTCCCCGGGGCTGAGGGCTCGTGCCTGTTCCAGCGCGGCCCGGTACCGGGCCAGTGCCGTGTTCCGGGCGGTCCACGCTTCCGTGAGGTTCCGCGCCAGGCCGTCCTTGCCAGTGCCCGGCTCGCAGACTAGGGCTACTGCCTGGTCGTAGACGGCGCGTGGCAGCGGAGCCGGGGTGGTGCGCGTGTTGCTGACGAGCCAGCGCATCGCGTCCGCCTCGTCGCCGGTCATCGCGGCGGCGATGTCCGTCATGCTGGCGGCGGTCAGTGCCCGCGCATCCGGGGCGTGTTTGCCTGCCGATGCCTGGGTCTGTGCCACGGCGGCAGCCGAGTCTGCGGCGAAGAACGCTTCCGCCGCGCCGATCGCCTCCGCGCCGCCGAACCGGGCGGTCTCGGGGTAGTAGGTGTCCCAGCTCACCCGCCTGACGAGCCCGCGATCTCGTAGTTCGCTTGTCCACCGGGCCGCGTGCCTGGACGCTGCGGAGGAGCGGCGCTCGCCTAGGAGGATGCGCAGCCGCAGATGCGGTTCCGGGTCGTCGTAGCGGATGAACCACCAGAGGGTCTCGTCTCCGAGCGTTGCCGTGAGGGCGGGCAGGTGCCGGGTGACGATGGCGTCCTGCAGGTCGCGGGGCGCGTAGAGCTTCAGGTAGAGACGTCCGTCGCAGCCAGGCAGATGCCCGCGCGCGGCGGTCGCGGTCGTCGTGCCTCGCGGGCGGACGGGGGCGGCGGATGCGGCGGGGATCGCGAGCGGGATGACGATCTCGTGCGGGTGCCCGCCGGACCAGCCGAGATCACTGGCGGTTGGCGCGGGCCGAAGCCTGGCGTGCCCGGTCCGGTCAACCTCGGCGCGCAGGAGGGCGCGGTGCGACGGCTCCGCCAGGTTGACTGCGATGCACTGGTCCCCGTCGCCCGCAAGGACGTTCTCCGGGAGCGCGACCTGGTCGGCCCACCCTGCCAGGGCACCAGACCAGCGCGTATCGTCCGCATTCCTGCCGGGCAGGTCGTCGGCTTCGAGTGTCCAGCGGGCCGGGGACAGGACCGTCCGCCGGTAGCGGAGTGCGGGGACGAACGGCAGCGCGGCCGCTGCTCCCCAGTCGAACGCCGCGCACGGGGCAGCGAGCGCGACCGGCAATTCCCGCAGGAACCGGGTTAGCGGGTGCGAGTGGACGGTGAGGTCGACGGCGCTGGGCAAGATCGTGTGTACCGGCCGCCCACTGGCCAGGGAGATCAGGTGCAGCCTGGTCGCATCGGCGGTGACCGCTAGGTCCGAGAGCGGGACCTGATCCGCGGGACTGGCCGCGCGATGCTCCCCGACTGACACGACCAGCCCGGCTATCTTCGGGGTCCGCGCGACGTTCTCCGAGAACGCGTAGAGCGGGACGGCTGAGATCTGGGCGAGCACGGAGCCCCGGTGGACGCCGGGCAGGTTCTCGTAGACGCGCACCATTCGCATCTGGTCGGCCAGGCTGAGCAGGTACAGGAACCGGCCGGTGACCGTTCCCGCCCCGCGTGACACCCCGGTGACGTGCAGCGTGAACTGCCCGCGGTTAAGGCTGGCGATGCTCGCAGAGTGAATCCGGACGGTCAACTCGGTACTTGGCTGCACCGGTTCACCAGGACCGGTGACGGCCAGTTCCTCGATCAGCGCGTCATCGAGCACGACCTCGCGCTCACCGCGGACCGCAGCCCGCTGCGCGAGCTTCAGCAGTGCCTTGTCCCGGTCGGACAGCGGCGCGTTCTGGTCGGCGAACGGGGAACCGAGATAACCAGCGGGGTAGCCGATCCCGGTTATCTCATCGGCAGCGTCGAGAACGGGAACGACGGCGTAGGGGCCGTAACGGTCCAGGAACCGGACGTGCCATGCAGTCCAGGCCCCGCTCAGCACCGGTCGCCGGGCCAGCCGGGCCAGCACGCCAGCCGCTGACGCGGCTTCGGCCGCGACCGCCTCCGGCACAACCAGATCCCAGTCAAGCCGCAGGTCGACCGCGATGGCCGGGCCTTTCCCCTTGTGCATGCCGGTCATCACGACGGTGGCGCGCTGGCGCTCCTCGCGAGCCGCCTCAGGTCCCGGTGCCCGGTTGTGGCGCGCGAGTCTGGCGCGGACAGCCTCGAGGCACCTCACCCTGGCGTCGTCAGGCGATACGTTGTCTTTCAGCTCGTCGAGCAGTGCTGGAAGGGGGTCTGGTGAAGTGATCGGAGCACGCAGGTTCGTGAGCAGGAACCGCTGCTCAACCAGGCGCGCGATCAGGCCGTTGATCATGATTGAGGGGGCCGCGGGGAATTCGGCGCCGAGCTTGGCCGCTAGGCCGGGGACGCCGATCGGGTCGCGTGCCGCTTCCAGCGCGGCGCGTGCCGCCGCGGTCGCCCGTACTTGCACCCGCTCTGGCGCCCTCGCCGTGGCACCGGCCGGGCGGTGCCCGATCGTCAGGTGCCCGTCCCGTTCGGATACCAAGCGGCTCGCGACGACGGACAGGCCGGGTAGCAGCGCCGCGTCTGACTCAAACGCTTCGATCACGCCCGCGAGCCAGACCGCGTCTGTTTTGGCGGTCCCCCTATGGTCCGCTCCGGTCTCAATGACTGCGTTCGGGCCGATCCGGGCTGCGGCGATGCCGGCGAGGAGACCGAACGGGGTGGCTCTGCTGCTGCCGCGAAGCAAGTACCGGAGCACCGACAGTCCGGCGCTACGGGCGGCGACCGGGGTGAGATTCTCACCCGCCCGGATGCGGGCTACCTGGCGCGATAGTCCGGGACTGGCGGCCTCGATCGCTGTCGCGAACGCGGGGACCTGCCACACCTGCTCAAGCCACGACCGCCAGGGTTCGGCGCTGACTTCCGTAAGCTGAACGTCGGGCCAGGGGAGACCGAAGAGATGAGCGTCCCACGCGGGCGCCCGGACAAATACCGCGTCAAGGTACTGGTACACGATCCGCCCCAATCGACGAGAGGGCCGTGCCCGGCCGCACCAGGACGGCTGGGCACGGTTGGCGCGTCTCTCCGGCGCGTTCGGGAAGCCGCCGTCAGCAGCTCCCGGCACACGCCGACGCGCAGGTCGACGTGCAGTTGTCGTCGGTCATGCGGATAAGACGATCCGCCTCGGGACCGGACTCGATGATCGTCACGTCCAGATCGAACTCATCGAGCAGCGGCCCAGCCGGCCGGCTCAGCTGTACTGTCACGGGTATTTCCTTTCCAAAGGGGTTAACTTGCCTTCGTGCCTGCCCGGCAGCGCGGCTGCCGGATTATCGCGGACTAGCGCCAGGTCACCGTGAGGAGGCCATGGCGCTTGACCACGGCGGCCGGCGGTACCGGGTCCGGGGCTGACCCGTCCGGGACGTAACGGAACTGCGCGATCTGCCGGCGGAAGTAGTCGCGCGCCCAGCGGCACAGCAGGTCCGCGTAGTCCTCGGCCAGGACCTTCGCCTGCGGGCCGTGCGCGATGACCCCGCTCTCGTACCCGCCGGGGCTACCGCCCGCCTGCCTGGAAGTCCGGTAGGCGATGCTGTCGCCGGAGAGTATCGCCGGGATGCCGTAACGCGCCGACCGGACAACGGCGCCCCGGTCGATCACGTCCTGGCTGGCGTGCAGCTGGGCGACGTGCGGGTGGTTGAGCGTGGTGAACAGGCTCACCTCGTCAGGGAAGTCGTACCTTTCCCCCGTCCACAGCTCCAGTTTCGGCGTATTCAGCGCCGCGTCCAGCGCGGGAGCATTGATGCTGAGACCGGGGTTGTCGGTGTGGATCACGACGCCCTCGCGGAGCGTCACCCTGCGGTCGGCGTGCGCACCGTCACCCCGGAACGGGACGAAGGCCGCCAGCTGGTAATGCCGGCTTGCCAGGCCGCTCCCGAGATGCTCGAAGGTGATTGTCCGCGTCAGGCCGCGCAGCCGCAGCGGGACTACCATTCGGCCACCAGGGGCAAGCTGCGAGATCCACGCCGGTGGCACGTCCCACGAGCCCGCGGTCACGATGATCCGGTCATACGGCGCATTCTCGGGAACGCCGTGCTCGGCGTCGGCGAGCACTACCCGCACCTGGTCGTACCCAGCGGCGTCCAGGCAAGCCCGGGCACGATCAGTGACCTCCTGGTCGATGTCCACCGTGGTCACCTGGCCGTCAGCCCCGGCGAGTTCGGCGATCAGCGCTGCGTTCACGCCGCCAGACCCGATCTCAAGGACGCGCATGCCCGGCTCGATCCCGGCGGGCTCCAGCATCATCGCCTGGATGTTCGGCGCCGACAGCACGCTGAGCAACAACCCGTCCGCGTCCCTTTTGGTCATCACGGTGCCGTGCGGCGCATAAGCCGCCTCCGGCGACTCCCCGGGCGCGAACAGGTGCCGCGGCACCGCCGCGAACGCGGCGGCCACGCGCTCGGACACGATCGCGCCCTCATCGCGCAGCGCCCGCACCATGGCTGCACGCTGGTCATTCACCCGGTCCGGATCATTCTTTCTGCCACCGGTCGCCTCGGCAGGCTGGCCGGAACCGACGGTGCTTGCCGTCTGGGACACGCGCTATTCCTCGCTTTCATCAGTTCGAACTGACCCCTAGCCTGGCGGCGTGTGCCCAGGAGGGCAATCTTGCGATCATGACGATCCGCGAAGTCATCAGGTGCGGCGACTTAACACATCGTTAAGAGCGGGCAGTGGTGGCGTGCCACGATGCGGCATAGCGTGGAACGCGCGGCCTTTACGTCCAGTAATGTCCACATACTCGACTGACAGGGGCGGTCAAGCCGCGCAGAAGCAGGCAACTACTCGTCGAGGAGGGTCAGTATGGCGCTGCGGTTCATCGGCAAGGACCCGGATTCCCCAAGTGGCGACAGCCCGTCGGTGTGGGATGACGGAGACGATTTCGTGATCCAAGGCTGGAAGGTCAGCGATCCGGGCGAAGTCTCGGAGTTGCTGCGCACGGCCGGGCAGAATGCGGTTCCAGGGCATGAGGCGCTCATCAGGTTCCCGAAGAGGCTGATGTACTTCTTCGCCGAGGGCAGCGGATGACCTCTCCGGCTGCGGATGAACTGCTGCGCACGTGTGAACGGTCGGCGGTGCACCTGGAGACCCGGGACTGCTACAGCCGTACCGACCCTTTGTTCACCAGGTGGCAGGCCGGGTACCGCGATGACCCGGCCGACCGCGATTCGTGGTGGCGGCCGTGGCTCAGCCTTGTCGCCGAGACGCGCGAGCGGGGTGTCAGCATCAGGCGGGCCAGGATCGTCAGCGAGCCAGTCAGCGAGTACATCCGGTTCGAGCACGGGATCACGTTCATGAACGTCGCGGCGGGCGAGGACATCCGATGGCTGCCCCGACGGAAGGCATCCCGCCTGCTGCTGCCGGGCAACGACTTCTGGGTCTTCGATGACCGCCTCGTGTTGTGGAACCACTTCACCGGCGAAGGCGAGGTCTCCCCCGACGGCAGGGAACTGACTGACGACACTGAGACCGCCAAGATATGCGCGGCGGCGTTCGAGGCAGTCTGGGACCTGGCCATCCCCCACGATGAGTACCAGATCGCCTGACCCGCGCCATAGTGTAGGACGAGATCATGGTCGGCACCTCGTCCTCATCTGTGCTGCACGCCAGGCAGCAGATAGCAGTCCGTCTGCGCGAAATCCGGCTTGACGCCGGTCTGTCGCTGCGCGCGGTCGCGGACGCGGCAGGGTGGCACGAGTCGAAGTCCTCGCGTATCGAAGGGGCGCGGACGAGGCCGTCGGATTCGGACATCCAGGCCTGGTGCCGTGCGTGCGGGGTCGAGCGCCATGCCGCTGACCTGATCGCAGCCTCGCATGCGGCTGATTCGACGTGGACCCAGTGGCGGCGACTTGAGCGGCCTGGGCTACGACGGGCGCAGGAATCGGTTATCCCGCTCTGGGAAGCCACGCGGAAGTTTCACATTTACTCGCCGTGCCTAATCCCGTCCCCGCTCCAAAGCGAGCCCTACATCCGCGCCCTGCTGAAGGCGGTCCGGGACCGTCGGCCAAATCCCGTTGACGACATCGAGGATGCTGTCGCCGTGCGGGTGGCCCGGCAACGCGTGATCTACGAACCGGACCACGAGTTCGAGGTTCTGGTGGAGGAGAACGTACTTCGCCACAGAATCGGCGGCAACGGCGTATTGCGAGAGCAGCTTGAACACCTGCGCGCGACGATGGCAGTTCCCTCGGTGCGCCTCGGCATCATCCCGTTCACTGCCGACAGGTCGCTGCTCCGGCCAGTGGAGATGTTTTTCATGTTCGACGAGACCGAGGTTCAGGCCGAGCTGGTCTCTGGATGGCTCCGCGTCACTCAGCCGACGGAGGTCGACATGTATGCCGAGGCTTTTATGCGCCTGTCGCAGATGGCGGTTTCCGGATCCACAGCGCGGGCACTGATCACCCGCGCCCTGAGCGAGCTTGCCTGAACTCGCGTGCAAGTTCGTGCATGTCTTCTTTCGTTTTCTTCCTCGCGTCCTTACGGTCAGTAGCGGCGTCATATGCGCCAGGTTCTAGCCGGTCAGCAGCAGGGAAGCAGGCGAGCGGGTTATGCCGGAATCCGACGCATCCCACCGCGGCGAGTCCTGCATCCGGACCGTGGTCGGCATTCGCGCGGAAGTAGCCGCAGAACTGTCCCGCATCGCGGGGGAGTTCCCCGGCTGGCGTCCCTGGGTATCCGACGCCGGGCGCTGGTGGGCCACGCGCGAGGGCCGCCGACCGGCTGACCCTCCAGCGTGGTGGGCCATGACCGTTGACGCCGACGACACGGGAGGGCTGCGGGAAGCGATCGCGGAGCAGGAACGGCTAGCAAGCCCGGTCGGCGCGACATGACGGCGGTACGAGCGTGCCCGTCCTGCCGTACGGGCGTGGTCGCCCGGCGGCGTGACCCGCTGTGCCCGACGTGCATGAAGGCCGCGCGGGAGATTCCGTCGCGGCCGTCGTGGCTGTTTGACTCGCTGCTGCTGCGTCAGGCCCTGGCCGAGGTCAACCTGCCGGCGGTCCCCGGGATCGTGCGGGCGGCGTCCGGCCTGTCGCAGAAGGACCTCGCGACGATGGTCGGCTGGAGCGAGGCGGTCCTGAGCTACTACACACGCGGCATCCGGGACGGCATGTACGACATCCGCACCGTGCTTCAGTTCGCTGACGCGGTGGGGATGCCCCGCGCGGTACTGCTGCCGATGATTTTCGCTGACGGCGACGCTGGCATTGGGGCAGGCGCCGGTAACGGGGTGGGCACGGGGCTGAGCACGCGTGAGCTCGGTGACCTGCCCGCCGTGAACGCGCCGCGCCGCGCTTCCGGCTCCCACGCCCGGTACTGGCAGGCGTGCGCGGACGTGCTGTACGCCAGGGACCGGTCCGCCGGCGGGACCTTCCTGCTGCCTCTGGCCATGCAGCAGTGGCGGCACGCCCGACTGGCCGCCCGGGAAACCAGGGCCGGGGAAGCGAGCAGCCAACTGCTCGCGGCGGCTGGGGAACTCGCGCTGTGCACGGGGTGGATCGCCCTGGACGCCGAGCAGTTGCCGCTGGCCCGGTCGCTGTATGAGCAGGGGCGCGAGCTGGCGGCCGGCTCCGGGGATGCGTTGCTGGGCGTGCACGCGCTGACGAACCAGTCGATGCTGCACGCCGAGCTAGCGCGCACCGGCCCGGGCCGCGAGTCGGCGTGCCAGGCGCTGAGGCTCGCGTTCCAGGCCCAAGAAGAGGGACGTTACATTCCGGCGCCCCGGCTCCACGCGCTGATCGCACTGCGGCAGGCCAGCGCGGCATCCCTGCTGGGCGATAAGACCGCGTTCCAGAAGGCGCTCACCCAGGCGCGTCTCGAGCTGGACCGGGGTCCCGAGGACGACGATCCGCCCGAGTGGCTCCGTTTCGTCGACCGCACCGAGATCATCAGCGTGGAGGCGCGAGGCTGGCTGAATCTGGGCGACCCGGGCCATAGCGCCCGGCTGTACCGGCAGGTATTCGAGTCCGCAGTGAGCCCCCGCGACCGGGCCAGTTTCGGCGCAGGCCTGGCGGACGCGCTGCTAAAGCAAGGCGCCCGCCAGGAAGCGATCACCACGGCCACGGACATCCTGCCAACGCTCGAAGGCGAGGTGATGTCCACGCGCTGCCTCAACCAGCTTCGCCTCGTCCGCCAGGCCGCCGCCAGCACTACCGGGGCGAGGGAATTCTGCGTCCGCTTCGACGCGGCTGAGCGGCCGCTCGCTGCTTCACGCACCCATCCGGATCCTCATTTACGACAGGGAAGGACTCCGTGAACCCCATCGGCGCTCATCCGGTTTCCAACGTCGTTGACGTCACGAAGGCGCACCCGGCCCGGATGTACGACTACTACCTGGACGGCAAGGACCACTGGCAGGCCGACCGCGAGGCCGCGGACAAGATCCTCGCGGTCGCCCCCGAACTGCGCGACAATGCCCGGGCCAACCGCAGCTTCCTGCGCCGGGCCGTCCGCTTCCTAGCCGCGGAACGGAGCGTCACCCAGTTCCTGGACATCGGCACCAGCATCCCCACGTCCCCCAACGTCCACGAGACCGCCGCCTGCGCCCGGGGAACCCGCGTGGTCTACGCCGATAACGACCCGGTCATCCACGCCCACGCCAACGCCCTGCTCGCCGGCACCGGCACCACCAGGATCATCCTCGCGACCTCCGCGACCCGGACGTCAACCTCGCCGGCGCCCGCGCGGTTGACAGACCCGCCCAGGGTGACGATGGCCCGCCGCGCGTGGTCGTAGGGTTGCGGCTGCGCTCCCTGCGGGGAGCGGAGCTGGGCGGCGGAGCCCCGGAACGTGGGGGCGGCCAGTTCCGCACGTACGAGCAGCAGCCGGGACATCCTCGAACATGCGCGCATGACCATCTCCGGTGACGGCGAGCAGGTCCTTGATGAAGTCGGCCGCCAGTGTCGACGGGCGTACTTTGACCGGCGCGTACCGGACGAGCGCGTCGGTATACGGGTGCGGGTGGCCGTACTCCAAAGCCAGCCAAAAAGTGCCCCCAGAAGGATTCGAACCTTCGCACCTGGCTCCGGAGGCCAGTGCTCTATCCCCTGAGCTATGGGGGCTCACCAACGCAGAAAGGCTACCAGTCCGAGACCCCAGTTGTGACAAGCGCGCACCCAAGCTCGCAGCCGCCGCCACCTCTCAGCCACTCCTCAGCCAAGTTACCGGCTCCCTTTAGGCAACACCCCGCGAAAGGCGGTACCCTCACCGAGTGTGACACAAGGTTTGGGGCGGGTGCTCGTTGTCGACGACGACGAAGTGATTCGGCAGCTCATCGCAGTGAACCTGCAGCTCGAGGGCTTCGAGGTGGCGACGGCGGTGGACGGCCAGGACTGCCTCGACCGAGTGCAGGAGATCGCTCCCGACGTGATCACGCTCGACGTGATGATGCCGCGACTCGACGGCTGGGAGACCGCGGTTCAGCTGCGTAAATCGGTGGACACCGCGCACATCAAGGTCGTGCTGATCACTGCCCGCGCCCAGGAAGACGACATCGCCCGTGGCGCGAACGTCGGCGCTGACGCCTACCTGACCAAGCCGTTCGACCCCGGCGAGATGATCCGGGTCGTCCGCGAACTGGCCGGCGCCCCGCCCGCCTAAGCCCCGGCTAGAGGCAGTGACCTGGGGAAAAGAAATATTTTCCCCCGGGAAGCAACACTTTCGCCGCTTTGGCGTCATTTATGACCGTAAGCATCACTAAGTTGCGACGAAGTGGAGCAATCACGGTCATGAAGCACAAATTGTCCCGGATTTCCATAGCCCTTGGCGTGAGTGGGCTGCTGGCGGTCGGCTTGGCCTCCACCGCCAGCGCGGCGACGGCGCCGACCTGGAATCAGCTGCTGTCAGTACCGAACAACCCGGTTAGCAGCCCCTTTGACGAGTCCGCGGTTACCTTCGACGCGGTTGTCGCGACCGGCGCGACCACGGGCTGGGCATTCCGGAGCGACAGCACGGTTGCCTACGAGCGCACCGGCGCCACCAGTTGGAAGCAGGTCGCGTTCCCCGGCGGGACCGGCACGGTCGAGGCCGCCGCGGCGTCCTCGCCGTCCAATGTGTGGGCCGCCTACGACTTCTCCGGCGGGTCGCAGATCGACCACTGGAACGGCCAGAACTGGAGCGTGGTCAAGACCTTCCCCGGCTACGTCAACGGGCTCTCGGTGCTCGGCGCCGCCGACGTGTGGGTCTACGGGGGAGTGGACACAAACAACGACGGTATCTGGCATTACCACGGCGGCACGTGGACGGAGGTGTCAAGCACGCTCCAGGGCGGCTCCGCGCTTTCTGACCGGAATGTGTGGGCGTTCACCGGCGGGACGATCGAGCACTTCAACGGCACGACGTGGAGCGCGACGGACGTCACGAACCTGCTGCCGCCCACCGGCACCCCTCAGGTGGCCGGCATCGTCGCCGTGTCGCCGGATGATGTCTACGCGACCGGTAACGGCGGCGAGGACGGCCACGGCTCCCCGCTGGCGGTGCTGCACTACAACGGCAGCGCCTGGACCCAGGTCGCCAGCGGCAGCTTCCAGGGCGGCGAACGGCTGGCTTCCGACGGCAATGGCGGCCTGTGGGTGCTCGCCGTCAACGGAAACCAGGAAGTGCTCCATTACACGGGGGGCACCCTGAACGTGGTGAACATCCCGTCCGCCACGTCGCAGCCGGTTGAGCCGAGTTCCATCGCTCTCATCCCCGGCACCAACGGGCTACTCGTCGGCGGCTACCAGTACGTCACGACCAGCCCGACGTACACGTCAAACTCGCTCGTCCTCCAGTACTCCTAACCAGGCCGGGCCGATAGTCAGGCCCAGTCGTAAGCCGAGCGCTGGCGCCGATCGCGGGCCACGGACATCGTTCGCGGCCCGCGGTCATGTCAGCCCGTAGCCTGAGACGGTGATCACCAGGGACCTGCGGCGCGCACTCGCCCGCGCGGCCGTGGCCGCGGGCGTTGCGGCGGCACCCGCGGATCCCGGCCTGCGCCCGACGGGCACCCCTGGCCGGTACGCCGCCAGCATGGCCCTCGCGCCCGCCGCGGGCACCGACCCCCGTGAGATGGCCGCCGCCCTGGCCGCCCGCCTCCAGGCCGAGCCCTGGATCGCCCGGGCCGAGGTCACCGGCCCCGGCTACCTCACCGTCACCGTCACCCCCGAGGCCCTCGCCGCCGTCGCGGACACCGTCACCGCCGCCGGCCCCGCCTGCGTCACCAGCGACGCCCTGGCCGGCGTGACCGTCCCCGCCGCACCCCCCGGCGACCCGCTGGCCGCCCGCACGTGGGAAGAGGCGAGAACGGCACTCGCCGCGCAACTGACCGCCCGGCTCGCCGCCGCGGCGGGCGCGACGCTCACCGAATGGTCATCTCCCGAACGAAATCGGCCTACTCTCAACGCTCACCCCGACTCCCCGGGCGCGGCCGAAGCAGCGTCGGCATCAGCCCGGAAGCACCCAGCGTCGTCCCCCCAAGCGGCAACTGCCTTCGCGGGCCGCGACGCGGTCACGTTTGCCCTGGCCAGGGCCATCCCCGGCAAGCCGATCAGCATTGATCCGGAAATAATAGCGAGACGGGTGGTAGGTAATCCCGCCTATGCTGTCAGGTACGCGCACGCCCGCGCCGCGTCCGGGGTGCGCTGGGCAGTTGTCTCTCGGGGGAGCGATCCTCCGCGCCCCCCGACAGCGATCCAGGGGGATGCGGGTGTCCCTCCGTCGGAGATGACGGTTCTGCCGTGCCCGCCCGCCGACCCGGGCGAGTTGGCACTACTTGACGCGCTGTCGTGGCTCCCAGAACGGGTCGCCACCGCCGCGCGCCGAGCCCGTCCGGACGAGTTCGCCCGCTACCTGGAGGGTCTGGCCAGCGTCACCGTTGACGTCCTGAGTACCGCGAGCCACCCAGGCCGGGGCAGACCGCCCGGAAGTGACAGACTGACCCTGGCCCGGGCGGCGCGAACCGGCCTCGCCGCCGGGCTCGGGCTGCTGGGGATCAGCGCGCCGGAGCGTCTGTTAGCCGATACATATAGGAGCCAAAGCTGTGAGCCGTGTCGCCCACCCGGCGGGGCCACGTCATGGGGACGTACTGCCCGCCGATCACCCGCCGACCCCGCCGGCGGACCTGAACGCGCTGCACCCGGCGATATGGCCGCGCGGCGCGCTCCGGGTCGGCGGCGTCCTGACGCTTGGCGGGATCGACGTCCGCGACCTGGCGGCGCGGTTCGGCACGCCGGCGCTCATCATGGACGAGGCGGACGTCCGCGGCCGCGCCCGCGAGTACGTCGACGCGTTCGGCGGTGACGCGCAGGTGTACTACGCGTCCAAGGCGTTCTGCTCGCGCGCCGTCCTCCGCTGGGTCACCGAAGAGGGGCTCGGCGTCGACGTCTGCACCGGCGGCGAGCTGGCCGTCGCGCTGTCCGCCGGGGTGGACCCGGCGCTGATCACGCTGCACGGCAACAACAAGCTGCCCGCGGAGATCGAGCGGGCGGTGTCCGCCGGGGTAGGGCACATCGTGGTCGACTCCTACGAGGAGATCGCCAGGCTCGCCTACCACGCCGAGGCGCTCGGGAAGCGGCCGCGCGTCCTCGTCCGGGTGACGACCGGCGTCGAGGCGCACACGCACGAGTTCATGGCGACCGCGCACGACGACCAGAAGTTCGGCTTCTCGCTCGCGTCCGGCGCCGCCGACGAGGCGGTCCGCCGGGTGCTCGCGCTGCCGCAGCTCGACTTCGCGGGGCTGCACTCGCACATCGGCTCGCAGATCTTCGACACCGGCGGCTTCGAAGTGGCCGCTCACCGGGTGCTCGAACTGGCCGGGCGCATCCACGCCGAGCACGGCGTGCACGTGGCCGAGCTCGACCTGGGCGGCGGGTTCGGCATCGCGTACGTGCCCGAGGACGACGCGCCCGAGGTCAAGGACCTGGCATCTTCCCTAAGGTCGATCGTGGCGTCGCAGTGCCTCGTGCTCGGCATCCCGGTGCCGCGGCTGACGATCGAGCCGGGCCGCGCCATCGTCGGCCCTTCGACCGTCACGCTCTACGAAGTCGGCACGATCAAGGACGTGGACGGCATCAGGACCTACGTGAGCGTGGACGGCGGGATGAGCGACAACGTCCGCACCGCGCTCTACGACGCGTCCTACACCTGCGCGCTCGCGTCCCGCTCGTCCGCCGCGCCGCCGATGCTGTCCCGCGTGGTCGGCAGGCACTGCGAGAGCGGCGACATCGTAGTGAAAGACTGCTACCTGCCGTCCGACCTCGGGCCGGGCGACCTGCTCGCCGTCGCGGCGACCGGGGCGTACTGCCGGTCGCTCGCCTCGAATTACAACCACTTGCCGCGCCCGGGCGTGGTGGCGGTGGCCGACGGCGCGGCGCGGGAGATCGTCCGCCGCGAGACACTGGATGACCTGCTGCGATTGGACGTCGGATGAGCGATTACGAAGATAAACCCGGCAAGGTCCTGCGGGTGGCGCTGCTCGGCTGCGGCGTCGTCGGCACCCAGGTCGCGCGGCTGCTCGCCGAGCAGGCCGACGACCTCGCCGTGCGCACCGGCGCGCGCCTGGAACTCGCCGGGATCGCGGTGCGCCGCCTGTCGCATCCCCGCCCGGGCATTGACACCGCGCTGCTGACGACCGACGCGACCGGCCTCGCCACGCGTTCCGACGTCGACATCGTCATCGAGGTGATCGGCGGCATCGAACCCGCCCGCTCGCTGCTGTTGGCCGCCATGGAGGCGGGCAAGTCCGTGGTCACCGCCAACAAGGCGCTGCTCGCCGAGTACGGCGAGGAGATTCACGCGGCGTCGCGGGCGTTCGGCGCCGACCTGTACTACGAGGCGGCGGTGGCGGGCGCCATCCCGATCCTCAGGCCGCTGCGCGAGTCCCTGGCCGGCGACACGGTGCACCGGGTGCTCGGCATCGTCAACGGCACCACCAACTTCATACTCGACCGGATGGACGGCTCCGGCGCGGACTTCGGCGAGTCGCTCGAAGAAGCGCAGTCGCTCGGCTACGCGGAGGCCGACCCGACCGCCGACGTGGAGGCGTTCGACGCGGCGGCGAAGGCCGCCATACTCGCCGGGCTCGCCTTCCACACCCGGGTGACCGCCGCGGACGTCTACCGCGAGGGCATCACCGAGGTGACCGCGGCGGACATCGCGTCGGCGAAGGCGCTCGGCCGGACCGTCAAGCTGCTCGCGATCTGCGAACGCTCCGGCACCAGTGGTTCGGGTGCCAGTGGTTCGAAGGCCAGTGGTTCGGGTGCCAGTGAATCGCCGGAAGGCGTGTCGGTGCGCGTGCACCCGGCGATGATCCCGCGCTCCCATCCGCTGGCCGCCGTGGGCGGCGCGTACAACGCGGTCTTCGTCGAGGCGCGCTCCGCCGGACGGCTGATGCTCTACGGCGCCGGCGCGGGCGGCACCCCCACGGCTTCCGCGGTGCTCGGTGACATCGTTGCCGTGGCCCGCAACCGTCTCGCCGGCACCAGAGGCCCCGAGCTTTCCACGTATGCAGACCTCCCCGTCCTGCCCATGGGCGATACGCTGACCAGGTACCACGTGTCCCTGGACGTAGCGGACAAGCCAGGCGTGCTCGCGCCGGTCGCCGAGGCGTTCGCTCGGCACGGCGTCTCCATCCAGGCGGTGCGGCAGACCAGCAGGGGCGAGGACGCCTTGCTCGTCCTCGTCACCCACGAGGCGAGGGACGCCGACCTCGCCGCGACGATTTCCGAGCTCCAGGCGCTGCCAGTCGTCCGGGCCGTGGCGAGCGTGATGCGGGTCGAAGGGGAGGGAGACCAGTAATGAGCCACGTCGCGACCACAACCGGGGGGACGAGCCCCCCAAACCCGTCCGCGACAACAGCGGAGCGAACCGGGGCGCGCGCGCCGTGGCGCGGGGTCATCACCGAGTACCGTGACCGGCTTCCGATCACGGCGGGGATGCCGCCGGTGACGCTCCAGGAGGGCGGGACGCCGCTGCTGCCCGCGCCGGTACTCTCCGCGCGCACGGGCTGCGACGTGTACCTGAAGGTCGAGGGGCTCAACCCGACCGGGTCGTTCAAGGACCGCGGCATGACCACCGCGATCACCGTGGCCGCCGCCCACGGCGCCAAGGCGGTGATCTGCGCCTCGACCGGCAACACCTCGGCGTCAGCCGCCGCCTACGCCGCCCGGGCCGGCCTGACCTGCGCCGTTCTCGTGCCTAAAGGCAAGATCGCGATCGGCAAGCTCGCGCAGGCGCTGGTCCACGGGGCCAGGCTGCTCCAGGTCGACGGGTCGTTCGACGACTGCCTCGAACTGGCGCGCAAGCTGTCGATCGAGTACCCGGTCGCGCTCGTCAACTCGGTCAACCCCGACCGCCTCCAGGGCCAGAAGACCGCGGCGTTCGAGATCGTGGACGCGCTCGGCGACGCGCCCGACATCCACTGCCTGCCGGTGGGCAACGCGGGCAACATCACGGCCTACTGGATGGGCTACCAGGAGTACTTCTCGGTCGGGCTCGCGTCGAAGAAGCCGCGGATGTTCGGCTTCCAGGCCTCGGGCGCGGCGCCGATCGTGGACGGCGCGCCCGTCTCGCACCCGCAGACGATCGCAACGGCGATCAGGATCGGCAACCCGGCGTCCTGGCACCTGGCCGAGGAGGCGCGGGACGCCTCGGGCGGCCTGATCGACAAGGTCACCGACCGGGAGATACTCGCCGCCTACCGGATCATCGCGCGCGACGAGGCGGTATTCGGCGAACTCGGCTCGTCGGCGAGCGTGGCGGGGCTGCTCGCCGCTTCCGCGGACGGCCGCATTCCGGCCGGCTCGCGCGTGGTCTGCACGATCACGGGCAACGGCCTGAAGGACCCGGACTGGGCGCTCTCCGGCGCCCCCGCACCCACCACGGTCCCGGTCGACGCCGCCTCGGCGGCCGCCGCCCTGGGCCTGGCGTAGCTCCGCCGGACAAATCACGCAAAGCGCTAGCTGGCCCGCTGCACGACCCTTACGTGGGATACAAAAGGCCCTCCCGGGGGCTCTTTGTATCCCACATCATCGGCGACACGGGCAGTCGGGCGCGGACATCGGAAGGTTCTGTGAAGCGAGGGTGAATGGAGTGGGCTGAGGGACCGGTTTGCGTGCGCGTGCCGGCTACCAGCGCGAACCTTGGACCCGGGTTCGACACGCTCGGGCTTGCGCTTGGCCTGCACGACGAGGTCGAGGCGGCCGTGGCGCCGTCCGGGCTGGACGTCGAGGTGTCCGGCGAAGGGGCGGAAGACGTCGCGGACGCGGGGGAGAAGCACCTCATCGTCCGCGCGATGCGGGTGGCGTTCGACGAACTGAACGTCGCGCAGCCGCCCGGCCTGGCGATCCGCTGTGTGAACCGGATACCGCACGGGCGCGGCCTCGGCTCGTCCGCCGCGGCGATCGTGGCGGGCCTGATCGCGGCCCGCGCGCTCGCCGGGGCGAGCACCGCCGCCGAGGATGTGCTGCCGCTCGCCAACGTGCTCGAAGGGCACCCGGACAACGTCGCGCCCTGCCTGCTCGGCGGGCTGACGGTCGCCTGGGTCACGGCGGGGCCCGCCGGCGTGCCGCACGCGCGCGCCATCAGGCTCGAGCCGCGCCCCGAGGTGCTGCCGGTCGCGTTCATCGCCCCGGAGCCGGTGTCGACCAAGGTCGCGCGCGGCCTCCTGCCCGCGACCGTGCCGCACGCCGACGCGGCGCTCAACGCCGGGCGGGCGGCGCTGCTCATCGCCGCGCTCACCGCACGGCCCGACGCGCTGCTCGACGGCACCGAGGACAAGCTGCACCAGGACTACCGCGCTCCCGCGATGCCGCACTCGCACGATCTCGTCACCCGGCTGCGCGCGGCGGGCGTGCCCGCGGTCGTGTCGGGCGCGGGACCGTCCGTCCTCGCGTTCCTGACGGAAACCCCCGCACGGGATGAACTAAAACGATTGGATTCGATTGCGAGGGAAACGGGTATCGACTGGCACATAACCCCGCTAGTCGTCGAGCGACAGGGTGCCAGCGTGACGTCGGGCGTTCCCAGTGCCCGGTAACGCTGATGCTGAAGTAGTCCTCGCCTAGCCGGTTAAACCCCCTTTTCTGCGACATGGATGGCTGCAAAGGAATGCTGTGGGCGCTGTCGGTGTTAGGCTGGGTGCAGCATCGGTTGCCCCAGTGCGGGGCAGGTGCTGTTCATCCACGCGTCGCCTGGGGGGTAACGTATACCTGCCCAGGGATCGGGCTCTTGGCGTCACCCCAGGAGAGCGGCAGGTTCCCCTGAGCGCCACCCCGTTGCACATTGTTACGTTGGCGGTCCCGGGTAGTCCGCAAATACGGACAAACGCGACATGTCGGCGGAGATGTCGAGCGTAGTTGCGAGCGAAATCATGCCTCATGAGAGCCTCGCAACCGATACGGATCGGGCTGGCGCAGGCGAACCGGGGTCGTGAAGACACCCAGGCGGCCGAGGATCATAATGGAAGGACCATTAGTGAGCGACACCACCGAAGTCCTCAGCGGCGCGGCTTCCGCGTCCGAGGAACCCCCCATCGGTCACCCGGCCGCCGAACCCGCCGGTGCCGCGCCACGGTCATCGAGCCGGAGCGGCGGCGATCTATCCAAGCTGCTTGTCTCTGATCTGCAGCGGATCGCCCAGGAACTTGGCATCTCGGGGACGGGGCGTATGCGGAAGGGGGACCTCGTTGCCGCGATTCAAGAGCGGACTGGTGGCGGTCGCTCTACCGCACGCAGTGCAAGTCAATCAGCCACGCGGGGCACGTCCGCGGGAGCCGGCGCGCCTCGCCCCCTGAATCAGGACGCTATGGAAGCAGACACAACCGTCCGGTCTGGCATTGGCGACGCCGCACCCGCGGCGGCGGGCGGCGGCATCGGTGATGCGCCGGCCAGCGCCGGTCACTCCGGCGTCGGTGAGGCCGAGCGCACGGTGACCGTGGCGGCACAGCAGGCGGCGCCCTCCGTTGAGTCGCACTCCGGGGCCGCAGTCGCCGTGGCGGCGCCCGCCGAGGCGGGTACCGAGCCCCAAGGCCAGGAGTCCGAGCGCCCAGACGCCCAGGGCCGCGAGTCGCAGGGCCAGGACGGCAGGCGGGACCGCAACCGCAACCGGCGCCGCGACGACCAGGGGGGCAACGGACGCGACCAGCGCCGCGAGCGCTCGGACAGCCGCGACAACCGCGACAACCGGGAGCCCGCCGCCGCGAGCAACGGCCGCAACGGCCAGACCGCTCAGGGCGCTAACGTCGGCGGCAACCGGACCGATAGCCGTCAGGACAACCGGACCGATAGCCGTCAGGACAACCGGCCCGACAACCGGCCCGACGACGATGACGACCGCGGCGGACGGCGCGGCCGCGACCGGTTCCGCAACCGCAACCGGCGGCGCGGCGACCGGCAGGGCGGCGAGCCCGAGGCGGTCATCGCCGACGACGACGTTCTTGTTCCGATCGCGGGCATCCTGGACGTGCTTGAGAACTACGCGTTCGTGCGGACGACCGGCTACCTGCCAGGTCCGAACGACGTGTACGTCTCGCTTTCCCAGGTCCGCAAGCACGGGCTGCGCAAGGGCGACGTCATCGAGGGCGCGGTGCGCCAGCCCCGGGACGGCGAAAGGCGCGAGAAGTTCAACGCGCTCGTCCGGTTGGACAAGGTGAACGGCCTCGATCCCGAGGAGTCGGTGCGCCGACCGGACTTTTCCAAGCTGGTCCCGCTGTACCCGCAAGACCGGCTGCGGCTTGAGACCGACCCGACCAACATGGCGACCAGGATCATCGACCTGATCAGCCCGATCGGCAAGGGCCAGCGCGGTTTGATCGTGTCGCCGCCGAAGGCCGGCAAGACGATGATC
>Ga0207416_1001664_pt1 | contig 27816 bp, 22 predicted proteins | sample PaiPotPPM11metaG_FD_184107 | JGI IMG/M metagenome (GOLD analysis project Ga0207416, IMG submission 184107) | Iron sulfur acid spring bacterial and archeal communities from Banff, Canada, to study Microbial Dark Matter (Phase II) - Paint Pots PPM... ... | reverse complement strand
CGGTCGCGGACGGACACGACGCCATGGACGTGCCGAGCGCGGCGCACGATTTCGTGCCCCTCCCCACAGGTTCGCGGCCCGCCCGTGAGGGTGACCACTCCGTGCGAAACGCTCACGTCGAACCTTCCGGCGTCCGCGCGGGACTCGCATACCGCGATGTCGTTCCTGATTTCCTCGCCGATCTCCACGTCCGGGCGGTCATAGACGGCCAGCACGTCGGCCCGGCTGACGATCCCGATCAGGTGACCGTCGGTGTCCACCACCGGAAGGCGCTTGAACCTGCGCAAGTACATCAGCTTGGCGGCCTGCTCGACGGTATCGTCGGGCGAGGCGACCGCCGCGGGGGAGTTCATCAGGTCCGCGGCGGTGATCGCGCGCGCCTTTTCCAGCTGGTGCAGGTGCAGGATCCCGCTGATCATTCCCGGCATCGGGTCCTCCCCGCCACCCAGGGTGAGCTTCGGCAGCAGGTCGGACTCCGAAACCACCCCGATGACCTGGCCCGCCTCGTCGACCACAGGGAACGCGCTGACCCGGTACTGGTGCAAGGCCGTGGCGATCTCGGTGAACGGCGTGTCCTGCTTCACCGAGATCACCTTGGTGGTCATGACGTCCCTGACGAAGGTCTTCATTCGTCCGCCTCTTCCTCTTCATCGCGGGTCATGACCACCTTGAGGGCACCGCTGTTCGCGGCGTCGCCGAATACGTCGTAGGCCTGCTCGAATTCGTCCATGCTGAAGCGGTGGGTGACGAACCGGCTGGCGTCCAGCTGGCCGGTGGCGAGCAGGCGCATCAGGGTCGGGGTGGACGAGGCGTCCACCAGGCCGGTGGTGATCGTGATGTCCCTGGCCCACTGGTCTTCCAGGTGCAGCATGGCTGGCTTGCCGTGCACGCCGATGTTCGCGACCCGGCCGCCGGGCCGGACCAGCTTTACCGCCAGTTCGAAGGTCGCGGGGGTGCCGACGGCCTCGATCGCCACGTCCGCGCCGAGGCGCCCGGTCAGGTCCCTGATGATGGCCGCCGCGTCCTCGGTGGAGTCGTTGACGGTGACGTCGGCGCCGAATTCCCTGGCTGCCTTGAGCCTTGTGTCGGACAGGTCGATGGCGATGACGTGGCTGGGGCTGAACAGCCGCGCGCAGGTGATCGCGGCCAGGCCGACCGGCCCGGCGCCAACGACGGCCACCACGTCGCCTGGCCGCACGCGTCCGGCCAGGACGCCGATCTCGTAGCCGGTCGGGAGGATGTCGGCCAGCATGAGGGCCTCCTCGTCGGAGACGCCGTCGGGGATCCGGAAGGTCGAGGTGTCGGGGTATGGGACGCGGACGTACTCGGCCTGGGTGCCGTCGATGCGATGGCCGAGGACCCAGCCGCCGCCCTCGGCGCACTGCCCGTAGTGCCCCTCACGGCAGAACCGGCAGGTCCCGCACGCGCTGATGCAGGACACGAGAACCCGGTCGCCGACGCAGAGCCGGCGGACGTTGTCGCCGACCTCGTCCACGATCCCCACCGCTTCGTGGCCGAGGATCCGGCCCGGGTGGACCTCTGGCACGTCGCCGGCCAGGATATGCAGGTCGGTGCCGCAGATCGTGGTCGCGTCGACCCGCACGATCACATCGCTATCGTCGGTGATCTCCGGGTCGGGAACCTCTTCCCAGGCCCTCTGACCGGGACCGTGATAAACGAGCGCACGCATGGCTGCCTCCGTCTGTTCGGACTGTTTCCTTGCCTCAAGCCTCACCGTCGGCGTGCGCGAAGGGCAGGGGCCGAAGGTCCTGATCGTCGGGCTGAAGGTCCGGTCCCTGGCGGACCCGGCGTGGCTAGTGTCGTAAGTGGGGGCCACGACGCCACCAGAAAGGAGCAGTCACGATGGCTGACCGCGTGATCGAAGAGCTTGATGAAGAACAGTGCCTGAAGCTGATATCGGAGGGCGGCATCGGCCGGATCGCCTACGTCGGCCGGTTCGGGCCCGTTGTGCTGCCGGTGAACTACGAGCTGCTCGACCGGGCGGTCTTGTTCCGCACCGCGGTGAACAGCCCGCTTGATGAGGACCTGCGGACCGGGATCGCCGACGCCGACTACAAGGTGGCGTTCGAGATCGACAGCATCGACCTGGCCACCCGGCGCGGCTGGAACGTCCTCATCCAGGGGCCAGCCCACCACCTCGCGGAAGATGAGCGGGACGTGCTCGCCGGCGCTCGGGTCGAGCCCTGGGCGCCAGGGGACCGGGAGATGGTCGTCCGGATCGTCCCGTCCCGGATCACCGGCCGCCGCGTCGGCCCCGCTTGACGACGAATGGCCGAATGCCGGGCGCGGATTCCGCGCCCGGCATTCGGCTTGGGGTCGTGGCTCAGGTTTCCTCGGGCACCATGGTGATCGCGCCACCCGGGTGGACGTCGGTCCGCGGTGCTTCCTGGCAGCCGGCAGGCGGCGCGGGCGGGGTCGGCGGCGTGCGCCAGATGAGGCGGTGCACCGGGATCAGCCGGGGGATGTCGCGCAGTCCGGGCATGAACGGGACGAACAGCAGGAGCAGCGTGGCCGCGCCGGTCATATAGATGGCGATCAGGTCGACGTTGGTGGAGTTGCGCCAGCCGGGGACGTGGTACCACAGCTGGTAGAGCCAGAGCCACGGCTGGCCAGGGTAGCTGCCGGTCTCGTTCATCACGCCCCACTGGTCGCCGGTGAGCCCCATGGCCGTCGCCTGGTTGGCGTAGTACTGGCCGTCCTCGAGGAACAGCAGCGGCTTGGTGAAGTCGGTGCCGTAGAACGGCTGCTGCGCGGACAGGGCGGCGTCGATCGCGCCGCTGCGGGCCAGGGTGAGCTCGGTGGCGAGCATGACGGGCACCGGTCCGTCGTCGGCTTTGGGCACGACGGGGGTGCCGCCGCTGAACGTGACCTTGGTGACCGCGTTGCCGTAGTTGGTCGCCCACTTGTTCTGCTGCGCGGGCGAGGCCGCGTTATAGGTCGCGAGCGCCGCCGCGAGCTGCGGGTCGGTGGGCGCGGTCTTAGCTAGGGGCTGGAGCACGAATGTCTGCGCCGCGTCGATCGGCTGCGTCACGCCCGGCCAGTTCGCCGGGGAGAACAGCTCGCTCTGCGGGGTGCCGTTGGTGTTGTACGGCGGTCCGTAGGTCGCGGTGAGGCTGGTGTCGTTCAGTTCGCTGGCCGCGGTGGCGAGGAAGTCGGCGGGCGCCGCCTGCACCCAGCTGCGCACGGTGACGGGCGGCACGTCGGGCGAGGAGATCACCGCGGCCAGGCTGACGGTGACCGCGAGTGCCACGAGCGAAGCGATCGCCGCTTCCTTCAGGATGTCGTATCGGTGGGTGGGGCCGCGCCAGGGCGCCGCGTCGGCCTTGCGCTGTGCCGCCCGCTCCGCCCGCGTGCGGGGCCGCCATGCGGTACGCGCAGGTAGCGGGTGGCTGACGCCGCGCACCCGGACGAGCAGGACGTGGGCGCCGACCAGCGCGATCAGGATGATCGGGATCAGCACCACGTGCCACAGGAGCATCTGGCCGGAGTCCATCAGGTTGAAGAATGCGCCGATGCCCGCCGCGTTGAACGCGTCCTTGCCGTTGGTCGCGATCCACTGCGAGTCGAAGTTCTGCTGCGACAGGTAGCCGGTGAAGCACTCCACGACCGAAGCGAGGAACGCGACCACGCCGGTGATCCAGGTGAGCGCACGCCGTCCGCGCCAGGCCGCCATCCAGAACTTGCCCCACAGGTGGATGACCATGAACTCCATAAACAGCTCGACGCTCCACAGGTGGACGCTGTTGAAGAAGTGGCCGACCGGGTTGGTGTGCCACCAGTCGGTGCCCCCGAGCGCGATCGTGAACCCGCTGACGATCGCCATGCCGAGCGCGGCGAGCGTGGCGACGCCGAACACGTAAACCCACGACGCGACGTAGGCCGGCTGGCGGTCGGGCAGCAGCTTGCCCGGCGGCAGGACGCGCAGCGCCCCGCGGCGCACCCGGGACGTCCACATCCGCGCGTCGGCGTCGTCGCCAGTGTCCGCGATGTAGGCGGGGTCGGGCGCGCCCGTGGATTCCTCCAGGCCGGCGGACTCGGGTACGTCGCCGGGCTCCTGCTGCGCGGTGGCCGCGGAACCGCGGTGCCTGCCGGGGAAAGGTGCGAGGAGCGCGATGCCGAAAATGGCGACCATTACGGCGATCAGCACCAGGTTCGCCACCGAGATCGTGAAGATCGACCAGGTCAAATAGCTGCCGGGCGCGTTGAGATCTACGGCCGCCAGGCCATGGACTGGGAGTGAGGAGTTCATCGAGGTCTCCAGGTAGCCGAAAGGGGACGCCTGACCCGTTAACGGTGCGCCGCGGACGGCACCTGCTCACAGGGAAGTGGGTCACCTGGCACTAGGACCTTGGTCCCGCCAGTGATCAAGACCGCATGGAAAAGCGCACCGGGCCGACGCGGGTAACCGCGCCGGCCGGATGCGCCGTGCCTGTCTGGTTGTACTGGGTTGGACCGGGATGGCCTGCCGTCATGCGGTCTGGACCGGGGAGATGGTCTCGTGTCCGGCCGGCGGCATCGGGGCGTCGCCCCTGTTCTTGCGGCCGAAGGCGAACAGGAAGACCGAGCCGAGGCCCGCCACCGTGCCGAGGCCGAAGGCGACGAGGGAGATGATGTAGGTGATCTGGGAGACCTTCCACCAGCCGTAGGCGTTCAGCAGCATGCTGCGCAGGGTTTCGCCCTTGAAGACGGTGCTGACGAGGCCGGCGAGCTGGGTGTTGCTGGGCTGGGCGATCGATTCGGCGGACAGCTGGGAGTAGGTCTTGCCGCCGGACATGTCGGTGATGTGCTGGGCGATGAAGTGGTCGGCGTAGGCCTCGGCCTGCTGGCCGGTGAGCAGCTGCTGCCCGGCGTACTGGGAGACCGAGGGGATCATGTTCGGGGTGATCTCGGTGCCGGCCTTGGCGTGGGCGAACGCGGATGCGGGCGGGAAGGTGATCTGCTGGGCGGCGAGCTGGCCCTGCACGGTGTTGTGCACGTAGGCCGAACCCCACAGCAGCAGACCGCCCGCGACCAGCAGCACCACGCCGAGGCCCGTGCCGATCCACCCGAGAAGCTTGTCGAGATTAGTGCGCATCTTGGACATCTCCCTTGCCGGCCGGGTTCTCTGGCCCGGGCCCCTGTGGTGATTTCCTTACGCCTTAAGCATCCGATCGCGACCTCCGGCGGGATACGGCTAATTGGCCCCACTAATCAGGGACCTTCGTCACCCAAAACACCTGACCGACGGTACATGCGTCGTGCGGAAGCGCGGCCCGGGCCGTCTTGGTGACCTTCGCCTCTAGAACCCATCGCGTAGCCGATTTAGCGTTGAATTGAGCTTTCAGGAGCTGCCACGAAAACATATTCCGACACAGGCGAGGTATAAATCATGTATTCCGTATCATCAAAGGCGAAGCTGGAGGCAGTCGCCACTGTCGCCGCGACGTTGCTTCTGGCTGCAGCACCTCCGGTAGCTCTAGCTCTGATTCTGCGTCACCAGGCACTTCCAGTTCGGCCGCCGCGTCGAGCGGCAGCTCACGGTGACTGAGGACTTAAGTCCATTGCCGACCCCGGCCGAGAGGAAATGGTCCCTGCGCGCTAGGTCCTTTGTCTCTGCCCACCGGTGTCGGTGCTCACTAGCGTTGGAGTTGGAAAGCCCCGCTTACCGTGGTGACCGTGCAGCAGGCTGTCGTCAGCTTCTTCGACACCACGGTCGTTTACCCGGGCGATTATGACCTGACGGAGTTCGCCCGTAAGACCGCGCTGGCGGAGACGGAGGAAGTGCTCGATCAGATCGCCGACGACTCGCGTCCGGCGTCGGTCGCGGTTCAGGCCGTCGTCGGTGTCCCCGCCGAGGAACTGCTGAAGGCGGCGGCGGACGCCGACATGATCGTCGTCGGCTCCCGCGGCGGGGGCGGCTTCACGTGCCGTGCCGATCGCCGCGGTCCTGCCGGTTGCCTCGGCGAACCGGCAGGCGGCCTCGACCGCTGGAGCAGCGCATTCCCGCCAAGGGCCACGACAATCCTCACGGTTACTCTTTCCGCTAACTCATGGGTGAATGGCGGGCAATAGGAACGCTGGCCGGCCCGACGGCGTCCGCGGGGCGGGAGCTCGATGGTGCGGCTGAACGACCGTAGCGTAACTCCGACCGGTGCTTGCCCTCGAGCTGCCGGGCCGGTTCAACCCGGATCGACAGCTAGCCGGCTCCGGCCGAGACCTCGAGGTCCCTTTCGGGTCGATCCCGGCGATTTCCGCTCGGACCACGTAGTGCCCGTCCTTACGCCATCCATCGGGCAGGAGACGTTCACTCTTACCGTCGCCCAGCCTGCTTGGTCACTGGCAGGGCCCTTTAGGCCGGTTTCCCGGGACCTTTAGCCCGGCTAGGAGAAGGTCCCGGGAAACCGGTGACCTTTGCCGTTAGCCGCTCGGGGGGTGCCGGGTCGAGGCTGCCGGTAGCGACCAAGGAGGAACGAGATGACGACAAGAGTTGGGATTGACGGCTTCGGCCGCATAGGGCGCGCGCTGACCCGGCTGGCGCTGGACCGCGCCGACCTCGAAGTCGTGGCGGTCAACGACATCGCCGACGCCAGGACCCTGGCGCACCTGCTGGAGTTCGACTCCACGTACGGCCGGCTCGGCAGGAAGGTCGGGTACACGGCTGACGCGCTGACCGCCGACGGCAGCCAGATCGCGGTGCTGTCGCAGCGAGACCCCGCGGCGATCGACTGGGCGGGACTCGGCGTGGACATCGTCGTCGAGGCCACGGGCAAGTTCCGCAGCCGCGAAGCGGCAGCCGCGCACCTGAAGGGCGGGGCAAGGAAGGTGCTCATCTCGGCCTCCGGCAAGGGCGTCGACCTCACGGTCGTCGTCCTGGGCGTCAACGAGGAAGACTACGACCCACAGCTGCACGACGTCATCTCCAACGCGTCCTGCACCACGAACTGCGTGGCGCCGATGGTCAAGGTGCTGCACGACGCCTTCGGCGTGGAGCGCGGCTTCATGACCACCATCCACGCCTACACCGGGGACCAACTGCTGCTCGACGGGCCGCACAAGGACCTGCGACGCGCCCGGTCCGCAGCGGCGAACATCGTGCCGACCACCACTGGCGCCGCCCGTGCCACCGGGGAAGTCATCCCCACGCTAGCCGGGAAGTTGGACGGAGTGGCGGTCCGCGTCCCCGTGGAGGACGGATCGCTCACCGACCTCGCCGTCGTGGTCGGCCGGGAGGTCACCGCCCAGGCGGTGAACGAGGCATTCGCCGCGGCAGCCGCCGGGTCCCTGGCGGGCATCCTGCGCTACAGCACCGACCCGCTCGTGTCCCGCGACATCATCGGCGACCCGGCGTCGTGCGTGTTCGACTCCCCGCTGACCCAGGCGGCCGGGACGCTGGTCAAGGTGTTCGGCTGGTACGACAACGAGTGGTGTTACACCTCCCGCCTCGCCGACCTGGCCGCGCTCGTGGGGAGCCGGCTGTAGGGAAGACCTTCGACCTACCGAGGAGGAAACCATGGCAACGATGCCCGTCGTGGTCGGCGTGGACGGCTCTGAGGAATCGCTGGGCGCGGTGGAGTGGGCCGCGCTGGAAGCTCGGCGGCACGGGGCGCCGCTGCGGATCGTCTGTGCGCCCGCGCGGGACGGATCATTCCGCGTGCTCGCCGACGCCATCACCCGGTCCAGAGAAGTCGCGCCCGGACAGCTCATCGACGTCGACATGGTCGACGGCGCGCCGGCGGTGGCGGTCACCCAGAGCGGCGCGGGGGCGCTCATGCTCGTCGTGGGCGCCCGCGGCTCGGGAGGGTTCGCCGCCATGCTGCTCGGCTCGGTCAGCAGGTACGCGGCCATGCAAGCGCGCTGCCCGGTCGTCGTGGTCAGGGAGGAGACGAGCGCCGTTCACCGTGAGGTCGTCGTCGGTATCCGCGATCCGCGCGACGCCGACGCTATCCTGGCGTACGCGTTCGACGAGGCCGCGCTGCGCGGCGCCACGCTGATCGCCGTCCATTCCGCCGGCGCCGGGCACATCCCGGCGCCGGTCGACGCGAACCTGACCGAGGCGCTAAGGGTATGGCGGGACAAGTACCCGTCCGTGCCCGTGTGGCAGGACGTCGTGCACGACCATCCCGTGCACGTGCTCGCCAGTTACTCCATACGTGCCGACCTCGTCGTGATCGGCAGGCGCTCCGGAGCTGGTTCCGGCGCGATCGGCGGGATACGGTACGCGCTGCTCAACCACGCCCGGGGCCCGGTGGCGATCGTCCCGGCCGCGGAGTTATGCGGTAACGCGCCACGGGCATTCTCGCGGGCCGGAACCCGGTCGGGTCCGGCCCGCCCGGCACCGGACATTCCCGATATGCTGTCGGTGCATCGCCGCCTTGGAGGGGGAGGCCACGCGTGGATCCTGGCGCCAGCGGCCATCCTGAGCTGCTTCCGCAGCTGCGCCTCGACGAGCTGCTCGCCGAGCTGCAGGGCAGGCTGCAGGCCGTGCTCGACACCAGGGACCGGATGCGAGGCCTGCTTGACGCCGTGGTCGCCATCAGCTCCGGCCTGGACCTGGAGTCGACGCTGCGACGAATCACGGAGACCGCCGTCGAACTGGTGGACGCCACCTACGGCGCGCTCGGCGTCATCGGCAGCGGCGGGCGGATGGCGGAGTTCATCCCGGTGGGACTGACCGGGGAGGAAATCGGCCGGATCGACCACTGGCCGGAAGGACGCGGCCTGCTCGGCTTGCTGATCAAGGACTCGCGGCCGCTGCGGCTGGCGGACATTTCCGAGCACGCGGAGTCGTCCGGGTTCCCGGCCGGGCATCCCGCCATGGGGTCTTTCCTAGGCGTCCCGGTCCGGGTGCGGGATGAGGTATTCGGCAACCTCTACCTTACCAACAAGCGCGACGGCGGTGAGTTCACCGACGATGACGAGGTCATCCTGCTAGCGCTCGGCGCCGCCGCGGGCGTTGCGATAGAGAACGCACGGCTGTATGAGGCGGCCCGGCGCGGCCAGCGCTGGATGCAGGCTAGCGCTGAGGTCACCACGGCGCTGCTGTCCGGCGCGGAGCAGGACGAGGTCCTCGCGCGCATCACCGGCCAGGCGCGGGAACTGTCGGATGCCGACATCGCGGTGCTCGCGCTGCCGGACGATACCGGGCAGTTCCTGACGGTCACCTACGCGGACGGGGAAGGCGCGGCGGACGTCCGTGGCGTGGTCCTCCCGGTGGGGCAGTCGCTCTCCGGGCAGGTGCTGGCCACCGGTGACCCCGTGACGAGCGCCGACTTCGCAGGTGACGAGCACGCGGCAGTCTCGGCGCGGGCCGCGATGAGCCACGTCGGGCCGGCCGTGGTGTTCCCGCTGGGCGCGCCCGGCGGCCGCCGGGGCGTGCTCACCATCGGCCGCCGGCATGGCCGGGAGCCCTTCCCGTCGGTCGAGGCGGCCTTCGCGGCTTCCTTCGCGGCGCAGGCAGGCGTCGCGCTCGAGCTGGCCGCCAGCCGCGCGGAGGCCGAGCGCCTTTCCGTTTACCAGGACCGGGACCGGATCGCCCGCGACCTGCACGACCTGGTCATCCAGCGGCTGTACGCGACCGGGATGTCGCTGCAGGGAACCATGCCGATGATCAGCAGGCCGGAGGTCGCCGAGCGCGTCACCCGCGCGGTGGACGACATGGACCAGACCATCAAGGAGATCCGCGGGACCATCTTCGCGCTGCAGGCCAGGGACGCCGGCAGCCCTCCCGATCCGCGCGCCGGCATCGTTGGCCTGATCGAGGAGATGGCACCGGTGCTCGGCTTCGCCCCGTCGTTGCGCCTCGGCGCTGGCCTGCGGGCGCTGAACAGCGAGGAGCTGGCCGAGCAGGCGCTCGCCGTACTGCGCGAGGCGCTGTCCAACATGGCCAGGCACGCGGGCGCCAGCCGGGCCGACGCGACCGTGGATGTTGACCAGGACGGGTTTCTCAGCGTGATCGTGACCGACGACGGGACAGGCATCCCCGCGGGAGGCCGCCGCAGCGGCCTGCGCAACCTCGCCGACCGCGCCGATAAGCTCGGCGGTGAGCTGCGGCTCGGCCCGGCCAACCCCGATAAACCGCGGCCGGGAACCAGGCTGGAATGGCGAGTCCCGGCCGGGACTGCCCCGGCGCCTGGTCGGACGGGAAACGGTCGTTAGAGGCGCAGGCTGAGGGACCGGCCGGCTTCGCGGAGCTGCTGCCTTACCGACGGGTGCGCGACGTGCTCGACGATCTGCTCGGCCTGCCCGGCCGCGTCGTGGCCCCAGATGACCGCGGTGCCCTGCTCGCTAACGATGTAACTGTGCTGGAAGGACGTCACCGGCCCGTCGAGCCTGGGTACCACGGTCGACACGCCCGCCTTAGGGTGCCACGACGGCACCGCGATGATCGCCTGGCCGCCCGGAGAATGCAGGGCGCCCACCACGAAGTCCGTCTGCCCGCCGAAGCCCGAGTGGACCTGCCCGCCGACCCAGGTCGCGTTGGCCTGCGCGAGCAGGTCGACCTGAAGCGCGCTGTTGACCGACGCCATCCGCTTGCACTGAGCGATCCGTGCCGGGTCGTTCACCGTCTCGGTCCGCAGCATCCGTACGTCCGGGTTGCGGTCCATCCAGGCGTACAGGTCCGCGCTGCCGAACGCGAACGACGCGGTGACCGGCCGGCCGGGGTCGAGCGCGCCCGCCTTGGCTAGGCCGAGCACGCCGTCGCTGAACATCTCTGACCATACGGCCAGCCCCCGTCGGCCGTGCAGCCCGGCCAGGACCGCGTCCGGAACCGCGCCAATGCCGGCTTGCAGTGTGGCGCCGTCGCCGATGAGCGCGGCGACCCGGTCGCCGATGATCGCGGACGCGTCCGTCTCGGGCCGGTCCGGCGGGGAAGGCAGCGGCGCCTCGGCCTCGATCGCGTAATCGATGACGGCGCAGGGCAGCTCCGCGTCACCATAGGTGTACGGAACCCGCGGGTTGAGCTGGGCGATCACCAGCCCGCCGCGGGCCCGGACCGCCTCGATCGCCGCGGGAAGCACGTTCACCTCAGTACCGAGTGACACTGTGCCGTCCGACGGCGCTGACGCCTGCACGAGCACGACGTCCGGCAGCAGGGCGCTGGCCAGCAGCGCAGGGACCAGCGACAGGCGGCAGGGGAAGTAGCTCAGCCGGCCGCGCCCGCGCATGCCGGGCCCGACGAAGGGCGACTCAAGCGTGACGCCCTCGCGGTCCGGCATCCCCGCCTGCGCGTTCAGCGCGAACAACCGGTACCGGGCGACCGTGCCGTCCAGCACCGCCAGAGCCCGCCAGGGAGTGGCGAAATTGCCGCCGGCCACGACCCTCGGGGTATCGGGCAGCGCGCCCAGCGCGATCGCCAGCTGCCGTTCAGACACGACTCGCATCGCCATCTCCCGTCTGCCGCTGCGCGGCAAGCCCGCCGCCCGTTCACGATCTCCGGGGAGATCCGGATGAAGTGGTCGCGTTCCCCCGGTGCCCAGGGAACCAGGCCGACCTGCTCCAGACGGCGGATCTCCTCGCCGTCGGTCACCGCCCGGGAGTACCCGACGATGGTCACGCTCCAGCCCGCGTGCGCGGCGCCGTCCACGCTGTCGGCCTCGAAGGCCACGACCGCGCCGCGGGTCGCGGCGGCGAGCTTGCCGCCGGAATCCGTCCTGATGATGATGTCGCCGTCGTCCACCGCGAAGTTCACGAGCTCCACGGCGGGCAGCGCCTGCCGGGTGTAGACGATCCTGCCCACGGCCACCTGCCCCACCAGCCGCAGGCACTCTTCCCGCGACAGGTGCTCGAGGGTTGTGCCGTCGAAGTCCATACCATGCAGGATGCCTGTGACCGGGGTCTCACGCCGAGGGTACAAGGTCCCTAACTGGCGGGCCCCTCGGCCGGAATTCATTTCGTCGCTGGGTCGTCGAAGACCCGGGCCGCGTAGGCCGCCGCCTGGGTGCGGCGCTCCATGCCGAGCTTGGCGAACAGCACGGACACGTAGTTCTTCACGGTCTTCTCCGCCAGGTACAGCCGCTCGCCGATCTGCCGGTTCGTCAGGCCCTCACCGATCAGCTCCAGGATCCTGCGTTCCTGCGGCGTGAGCCCCGCGAGCGGGTCGGGCTTGTCCCGGTGGTCGCGCAGCCTGGCCATGACGCGGCCGGCCGCGCCCGGGTCCAGTGTCGACTGGCCCGAGGCGACCGTCCGCACCGCGCCGACCAGGTCGGTGCCGCGGATCTGCTTCAGCACGAACCCGGCGGCCCCCGCCATGATGGCGTCCATCAAAGCGTCGTCGTCGGCGAACGACGTCAGCATCAGGCAGGCGACCTCGGGCATCCGGGAGCGGATCTCCCGGCAGACCGTGACGCCGTCGCCGTCGGGCAGCCGTATGTCAAGCACGGCCACGTCCGGCCGCAGCGCCGGGATGCGAGCCAGCGCGGAGGACGCCGTGCCGGCCTCGCCGATCACCTTGATGTCCGGCTCTGCCTCGAGCATGTCTCGCACACCCCTGCGGACCACCTCATGGTCATCGAGCAGGAACACGCTAATCTGCGCGCCCGCCCCGCCGTCACTCGCTGCCTGGCTTGTCATCACGAGCACCTCAACCATCGTGTCCGGTCACGGGATGCCCGACACCGAACGATCCCTGGCCTAAGCCTAGGCGGGTTTTCCCGCCCGGCAAGGGACGTTAGTCCCGGTCACAGCAGGACCGACGGCTCTACACCAGGGGATGTGCGCCCCTGAACCGCGACCGCCCGGCGGCCTAGCGTGGAAGGTGAAGACACAGGTCAGCGTAGGGAGAAGAAGATGCCAGGGATCATCGTCGGTATCGACGGCTCAGATCGGTCACGCCAGGCCCTGGAGTGGGCCGTCAACGAGGCGGCGGTTCGGCACGCGCCGCTCACCGTGCTCACCGTGAACCAGCCGATCAACAGCTACTGGGGCGGCCCCCCCGAGTACCCGGAAGACCGGGATCTCACCGACAAGGCACGCGAGGAGGCGCAGCAGGAGACCGACAGCGTCCTTGAGAAGCTCGACGAGGCGAACCGTCCCCAGCCGGTCACCGTCCGGGCCGTCCCAGGCCAGCCTGCCGAGGAACTCCTGCACGCCTCCGACGGCGCGGACATGATCGTCGTCGGCTCCCGCGGCGCCGGCGGGTTCAAGCGGCTGGCGATGGGCTCGGTCAGCACCACGCTCACCCACCATGCCCACTGCCCCGTCGTCGTCATCCCGGCCGACGACCTCTAACACGGCGCACCCGAACAGGAGGCAACAACCATGAGCTCCACCGTCAAGGACGTGATGACCACCCACGTGATCGCCGTGCGGCCGCGCGCCGGGTACAAGGAGATGGCGGTCATGCTGCGCGACCAGCGGATCAGCGCGTTCCCGGTCATCGACGACGACAACAAGGTCATCGGGGTCGTCTCCGAGACCGATCTGCTGGCCAAGGAGGCACTCGAGGGCACCGTGCCCGCGACGCTGCGGAGCCTGACCCGGCAGCACGTGCGGTCACAAGTGAACGGGGTTACCGCAGCCGAGCTGATGACCAAGCCAGCTGTGACCATCGGGCCCGACAAGCCGGTCACCGATGCGGCCCGCTTGATGTTCAATATGCGGGTTAAGCGGCTCCCGGTCACCAACGACGACGGAAAGCTGATCGGCATCGTGACCCGCTCCGACGTGCTCAGCGTGTACAGCCGGCCTGACGCGCAGATACAGCAGGCCATCGCCCAGGATCTCATCCTCGGCACGTTCCTCTGCGACCCGGCCAAATTCACCGTCACGGTCAAGGACGGCGTCGTCACCATCGAGGGTACGCCGGAAAACGCTACCGTCGGCCGCGACATCGTCAACGACGCCAGGCACGTGGAGGGCGTCGTCGCCGTGCGCGACCGGCTCAGCTACCCGCCGCCTGAGCCGTACCGCCCCGTGTCACTCTTCTGAGCGACCACCGGATTACAGGCGCGCCATCCACAGGAAGAGGGAGATCGCGATCAGGCACACCAAGCCGACGATCACGGCGACGAGCACGCTCGACACGAGCAGGCCGATGATGGTCGCCGCGACCATGGCGACCACGACCAGCGCCCCGACCACGATCTTGACGTCGGTAGGCATCCTCGGGCCCACGTTGGTGGGGTTCGTCGACTTCACTCCCCACTCGTGCGCTGGCTTGGGGACGGGCGATACCACCCGCGGCCCGGTCGGCTGCGGTGCCGTCGTCAGCGCCGGCTGCCGCCGCCCCGGCCCGGGCGACGCCGCCGAAGCGCTCGCGGTCACCGGCTCAGGCTCCGGCTCCGGGCCAGGTTCCTGCTCAAGGTCCAGCTCTGGCTCAAGGTCCGGCTCTGGCTCAAGGTCCGGCTCCGCCAGCGCGGTGCCCGCCAGCCTGCCGAGTTCCCGCGTCGGCCGGTCCGCCTCCTCCGGGGTGGGCCGCTGCACCGGGATGAACGACCGCGCCGAGCCGGGGACCTGTCCGCCGGGCCCCAGGTAGGCGGTTCCCCAGTCGAGTCCGGACCCGAACACGAGCAGGCCCACGCCGCCGGGACCGACGAGTTCGCGCTGCGTCGCGAAGTCCCTCGGCCCGAACTCACCGGGACCCGCGAGGGTCCGCCACCAGCCCACCTCCACGGCGGCCGAGTACATCCGGGCGGCGTCCGCGCGCAGCAGCTGCAGGTCCCGCTCCGACAGGGTGAACGTGTCGCGGCCTTCGCGCGGGACCCGGTCGCCGGGGTTCTCGCCCGGGCCGGCCTCGAGGAAGCCGTCGACCACCAGGTACTTGCCCTCGTCGTCGACCAGGCCCCGGCCGTAAAGCAGTCCGCCGGAGATCCGCCGCTCCTGACTCGCGAACTCCGCCGCCGACCGCAGGTCGCGCGCCACCTCGGGCTCCACGAGCACGGCGCCGTCACCGTGGCCGAACACCTCGTGCCCGACGTAGGCGCTCCGCGGCCGGAACTGCGGTTCCCCCTGGCCCGGCTGGAACGCGGCCCCGCCGTCGGTCATCCGCTACCCCTCTCCCTGAGGTCTCCCTGGGCTACCGCTCGCGCGGCTGCGGGCCCCGGTACAGCGCGGCTTTCTACCGAGACTACTGGCTGGCGCCGTAGCTGTTTAGAAGGATTTTTCCGTAGAGCGAGATTCTTACTCCTTGTGCGGCCGGGCGGCGACCGTCGGCTGGCGCCGGACGGCGTCCCGACTCAGGGTTTCCTGGTTCGCGGATCTGGCTTCTACTTCCGCGCGGTCGCGCTGAACAGGATCTTTAGTTTTTCCAACCACTTAATGGGACCGCGTTGGTTCCGAACAGTCGCCAGTCGTTCCTGATGCCGCTAGAATCAGCCGGACGCCGTGAACGTGGTCTTATGCTTCTGACTCGGGCGCACTCTTTTTCGTAGGACCAAAGCTGGAGTCATTGATGGCGAGCCGTGAAGTTCGCGTCTGGTGCCAAAGCCGGCGGGAGGGCCAGACGCGCGAGTTCCCGCAAAATGCGGGGAGCGTCCGTTGACCGCGACCGGGACAGGGTCACAGCCCACGCTGACGCCCGATGCCGATGCCCGCGTACCCGCTGACCGCCGGTCGGCCCGGTGGCTTAACCGGGCGCTCGCCGCCGTTAGCGGGGGCCCGCGGCCCTTCTACCTGGCGGTGGTCGCCTCGCTGGCCGTGACCAGCCTGCTGGCGATGGCGTTGGCGGAACTGGTGCGGCCGCACGGCACGGCTGCGCTCTCTGGGACGCAGCGGCACATTTTTCTCGCCGCTCTGGCCGCTTTCTGCATCAGCTCGGTATTGGGATTGGCGTCCCTCACGGCGCGGGGCCGGATCCGGCCGCCCGCATTTCTTGACCGCATAGTAGCCCCGCGGGAACGGAGCGTAATCTGGCTGGCGCTCGCCGCCTGGTTCCCATTCCTGCTTATCGTCGTGTACTACCGGGCGAAGGCGACGTTCCCCAACACGGTGGACTACATCTATTCCCCCTTCGACGATAAGCGCTGGGAAACCTCGGCATTCCTGATCGGCACCCTGGCGCCCGCCGTGTGGCTGGCCACGGCCGCCCGCGTGCTGGCCGTGGGCCGTACTCAGCCGTCGACCTGGCGGGCGTGGTTCACCGGACTGTTCACCCGGATCGGCGCGGCCGACCCGCAGCCCGCGGCCGACCCGGAACCGGAAGCCGCCCCTGAGCCGGTCGCGCCCGCTGAGCCGGTGGCGGACCCCGGGCAGCCGGCCGGCCACGATGCCGCGGACACCGCGGACGGCCGGCCGAGCGCCGCCCGCCGGGCGCTGATCGTGGCGGCGGGCATCGCGACCGCCCTGGGCCTGGCCTGGTACTTCCTCGGGCCGCCCTGGCATATGACCGACACCAGCCTGTGGATCACCCACCAGGAGGATGTCTGGCTGATCGGCTTTCAGGCGATGGCCAAGGGCCACCTGCCGTACGTAGGCGTCTCGGAAATGCCGTACGGGCCGGGCACGCAGCTGGCCAGCTACCTGCTCATGCACCACGTCACGTCCTTCTCGATCGTCGGGTTCCGCGAAGCGTGGGCGCTGGAGGTGTGGGCGGGCACGTCCATTCTCTTCGTGGTGTTCTTCCTGGCCTTCGGCTTCGTCCGCGGCCTGGCCGTCTCGCTGCTTTCCGTTCTCGTCTACCCGGCCCTCTGGGTGGTCGGGTTCCATCAGGGCGGCACGTACCAGGGCTACTTCGGCTGGTACAGCCCGCTGCGCTACGTCGGCATGATCACCCTCGTCCTGCTGCTGCCCGCCGTGGTCAAGCGCTGCCCGTCGCGGCTCGGCATCGCCGCGGGAGCCGCCATCGGGGCGCTGTGGGGCCTGATGTCGTACATGGCGCAGGAAAACCTGGCCGGGGGAGTGGTCGGGGCCCTCGCCGTCGCGGTCCTGCTGCTGTTCACCGGCTCCGCGTCGTGGCGCGCGGTGCGGACGGCGCTGATCGCGGTGCTCGCCGGCTTCCTGGTCGTCTTCGTGCCCGTCCTGGCGTACTTCGCCGTTCACGGCCAGCTCGGCGCCTTCCTCAGCGAGTACCTGCTGTTCCCGACCGCCGTAGCGGACGGGATCAACGACACCTCGTGGCAGGGCTCCACCCACGCGCCGTCCGCGTGGACCAACATGTTCCACGTCCTGCCGTTCCTGCTGGCGGGGGCCGCGCTGCTGTCGGTGTTCCAGCTCCGCCCGCTGCGGATCGCGACCGAGTGGTCGCCAGCGCGGGTGCGCCTCGTCGTGACCCTGGTGGCCACCGCCCTGCTGTACCAGGGGGTGCTGCTCCGGTCGGACCAGTCGCACCTGACGGGGACGCTGCTGATGGTTCCCGCCGCGGTGATCGTGACGGGCACGGCGCTGCCGCGGCTGCTCGGCGTCAGGCGGCGGGTGACGGCCGTGGTCGCCGGCGCGGCGCTGATCCTGACGTCGTTCGCGCTGCTGCCGTCCGGCTCGTACGCGTGGGCCAGCGTGCGTTCACAGGCCGAGCTGCCCTACCTCGACCGCCAGCAGCTGTCGGCCGATCCCCACGCGGCCACGCCCCCGACGCTGGCGGGCCAGCGGGTCGGCCCCGGGCTCGCCGACGCACCCGTGTGCTGCGAGAACGGTGACGTGTCGATGCCGGCCTTCGTCAGCCTGATGGACCAGATCCACGTGCTCGTCGGCGACCGCCTGGCCTACGTCGTGGACTTCCCCTGGGCGTATCCGGGGATCGTCTACTTCATCGCCGACCTGAACCCCGCGCCGATCGCGACCTTCGACTACGACGGCAGCACGATGACCAAACCCCAGCAGCGGCAGTTCTACACGAACTTCCGCGTCAACGAGCTGACGAGCATCCGGGCGGTCCTCACGTCCAGCCGCACCGCGACCGAAGCCCAGGCCTTCATGCGGCGCTACCCGCACGCCCGCGTGGTCAAGCTGCACTTCGGCACCGCGGACTACTTCGTGCTGTTGCGGTAAACAACCCGGAAGTTCGCTGAGTTTGCGGTGGTGACTTTTACTGGCCGGGGTTATTCCGTCGGCGCGGTGAAATCGTCCGCGCCGACGGTGACCTGCTGCTAGCCGTTACAAGAAAGCGAGCGTGACCGGGCCCGCTACCGTTTGCAGTCCTTGCGGGGTTTCACAGGCGGTCAGGTCAAGGCTGACCAGGGTTATCGTTTCTGTTGCGATATCGCCGGCTCCGGGGCCGGATTGCACCGTTCCTTCCTGAACGATCTGGATCTGCCCCGTAGGCAGCTGCAGGATGATCAGGGTGGAGTACTGCACCTGGCTCTGCGTCTGGTCGTTCCAGTGATATGTGGCGGTCAGGTTCTCCGGGGAGGTGCCCGGCTTGAGCTCCAGGCACGACTTGACGGCCTGGCCGGTGCTCGTCGCCGACCCGCCGGTGAGGGTCGGCTGGCCGGGAACGAGGCACGGCCCGAAGGTGTCGTTAGTGGTGAAAGTGACGGGCTGGGGCGTGTTGGTTATCCCCGGACTGTACGAGACTGACTCCGTGCCGAGGCACGTCAGCGCACCCAGCGCGGCCCCGTTCCCGGCGCCGACGGGCTGCGCCAGGGCGGGGACAGCGGTTGCCAGCAGCGGGACCGCGACAGCCGCGCAGGCTATGGCGCGAATACTCGCGTGCATGAATCGTTTCCTCTCTGCGCGCACCATCCGCATCCAATTCAGCGGGCCGAATGCTGAAAATGTCAAGGCCCTGTGCCCGTATGGGTTATAAGCGCCGAATGTGAACGCCCAGCGGATAATTCAGAATTGTGAATTCCGTGTACGGCGAAAAGCCGGCATGCGCCCTATAAAGGGATGAATTTACTCCTTCGGCGCGGTGAAGCCGTCCGCGCCGACGGTGACCTCGGCGGTCTGCCGCAGTTCCGTCAACGGGCGGACCCCGCCGTCCAGGTCGAGGACGGGGGAGGCCTCGGAGTACCAGGAGGGGATGACCGCGTTGCCCCAGAAGTCGCGCCGCCGCGGGTCAAGCACCGACCAGCGGAGCACCGGGTGGTCCGGGTCCCCGGTGTAGTAGTCGGAGGTGTAGATCTCGAGCCGGTGCCCTTCCGGGTCGCGCAGGTACACGTAGAACGCGTTGGAGACGCCGTGCCGGCCGGGGCCGCGCTCGATGCAGTCCTCGAGGTGCAGCGACCCGATGATGTCGCAGATCCGCAGCACCGAGTGCGCCTCGTGGGCGAAGAACCCGACGTGGTGCAGGCGCGGCCCCGCGCCGCCGGTGAACGCGACGTCGTGCACGGTCTGCTTGCGGTACATCCAGGCCGCGTAGACGGTCTGGTCGTCCTCGATCGTCTCGGACAAGCCGAAGCCAAGTCCCGAGTAATAGGAATACGCCCGCGACACGTCGGGCACGCAGATGTTGAAGTGGTCGAGCCGGGCGACCTCCGCGCCGCGGCGCAGGTCGTAACGCTGCTGCAGCCGCTCCGGGTGCTCGGAGCGGTCGAAGAATTCGACCAGGAACCCGAGCGGGTCCTCCGCGCGGACGACCTCGCCGAGCCCGCGCACGGTCCCGGCGGGCAGCCGCTCGGTCCGGCACCCGAGAGCCGCGTAGTACTCCTCGGCCAGGGACAGGTCAGCGGCCGACCGCACCCGGTACCCGAGCGCCCCCGCCGCCGCCACGGGCCCGGACCGCACGATCAGGTTGTGGTGGGTGAGCTCGTCGTAGCCGCGCAGGTAGAGCGCCGACGAGTCCTCCTCCGTCACGACGAAGCCGAGCAGGTCCACCCAGAAGCGCCGCGCTTCCGCGAGGTCGGTCACGACCAGCGTGGCATACGCGGACCGCACGATGTCGGGCCCCGGAGGCAAGGAAGAAACGGCGGGCAGGGAATCCGTCATCAGGAAGCTCCAAAACGCGGTACGTGCGTGTCGCCGAGCGCCACGTGCACGATCCTGGACTCGGTGTAGAAGTCGATCGAGTGCCGCCCGCCTTCCCGGCCGAGCCCGCTGCTCTTCACCCCGCCGAACGGGGTGCGCAGGTCCCGCACGTTGTGCGAGTTGACCCAGGTCATACCGGACTCGACGAGCGCGGCGACGCGGTGGGCGCGGCGCAGGTCCGAGGTCCACAGGTACGCGGCGAGCCCGTACTTGGTGGCATTGGCCAGTTCGACGGCCTCGGATTCGGAGTCGAACGGCGTCACGCAGACGACCGGCCCGAAGATCTCCTCCTGGAAGATCCGCATCGAGGGCCGCACGTCCGCGAACACGGTCGCCGCCAGGTAGTTGCCCGTGGGCCGCCCGGCGGGCCGCCCGCCGCCCGCGACGAGCCGCGCGCCCTCATCGGCCCCGACCCTGACATACGACAGGACCCGCTCGTAGTGCTCCGGATGGACCAACGCCCCGATCTCGGTCGCGGGGTCGGCTGGATTCCCCACCTTGACGCGGGCCGCGCGTTCCGCGAGGCGGGCGACCACGGTGTCATACACACCCCGTTCGGCGAGAATCCGGGAACCGGCGGTGCACCGTTCGCCGTTCAGCGACATCACGCCGAACAGAGCGGAGTCGATCGCCGCGTCGAGGTCGGCGTCGGCGAAGATGACGCACGGCGACTTCCCGCCGAGCTCCATCGAGAGCTCCTTGAGGTTGTCCGCCGCCGACCGCATGATGACCTGGCCGGTCGTGGTCTCCCCGGTGAACGAGATCCGCGGTACCCCCGGATGGGCGACGAGCGCCGCCCCCGCCTCCTCCCCGATGCCGTGCACGATGTTGAACACCCCGTCGGGCACGCCCGCTTCGGTCATGATCTCCGGCAGCAGCGACGCGGAAAGCGGCGTCCACTCCGCCGGCTTCAGCACGACCGCGCAGCCGGAGGCGAGCGCGGGCGCGAGCTTCCACGACTCGAGCATGAACGGCGTGTTCCATGGCGTGATCAGCCCGGCGACCCCGGCCGGCTGGCGCAGCACGTACCCGAGCTGCGCCGGCGAGGAGAACGCCTCCTCGTGCTGCGCGACGATCACGTCGGCGAAGTAGCGGAAGTTCTCCGCCGCGCGCGCCGCCTGGCCCTTCGCCTGCGTGACGGGCAGCCCGGTGTCGAAGGTCTCCAGCGCGGCGATCCGCTCGCCGCGCGCCTCGATGCCGTCGGCGATGCGGTTGAGCACCTTCGCCCGCGCCCGCGCCGCCATCCCCGGCCACGGCCCGCGCTCGAACGCCGCCGCCGCGGCCGCCACGGCCGCCTCGACGTCGTCCGCGTCGCCGGCCGCCGCCTGCGCGTACACCCGGTTGCTGACCGGGTCGGCGACGCCGAACGTCCTGCCGCCGGCGCTCGGCACCGGCCGGCCGCCGATGAAGTGCAGGATTTTCTCGGGCAGCCCCGTGTTTCCGGGCAGCCCCGTGTTTCCAGGTAGCACCGGTTTCTCCGGCAGCGGGCGGCCCCGCTTGCCTGTCGGCTGCGGCTCGGTCACGGCTTCTCCACTCTTTATCCCGAACGACTTCAGGCTTCGCCCCGCCGGCTACCCCACGACCTTGGCGACTGGTCCGTCGAGCACCGGGGCGCCTGCCGCGAGCAGCCGGAGCACGGTGGCCTGGCCGGCTTCGGTCAGCGGCACGAGCGGCGGCCGCACGAAGCCGGATCCGAGGAGCCCGGCCTCGGCAAGGACCCATTTAGCGGCCGCCGGGTTGGTTTCCGTGAAGATCACGTCGGTCACCGGGTGCAGCGCGAAGTGCAGGTCGCGCGCCTGGTCGAACTCGCCGCTGCGCCAGTGGTCGTACATCCGCGCCACGGCGCGCGGCGCCAGGTTGGCGGTGGCGGAGACGAAGCCGGCGCCGCCGAGCGACAGCAGCGGCAGGCACAGCAGCTCGATGCCCGACCAGACCAGGGTGTCCCGCCCGGCGACGTGCAGCACGCGGGAGAAGTGCTCGAAGTCCTTCGTCGTCTCTTTGACCCCGACGACGTTGGCGTGCGCCCGGCGCAACCGGGCGACGGTTTCCGGCGCGATGTCGACCGCGGTCCGCGACGGCACGTTGTAGGCGATCAGCGGCAGGCCAGGGAACTCCCTGGCGACCGTGTCGTACCAGTGGAACAGGCCCTCCTGGGTGGGCCGCGCGTAGTACGGCGTGATGATCAGTACCGCGTCGGCGCCCGCGTCCTGGGCGACGGCCGTCAGCTCGAGCGTCTCGTCGAGCTTGGCGGAGCCGGTGCCGGGCACGAACGGCACCCGGTCGGCGATCTCGTCCGCCGCGGCCCTGATCGCGGCCGCCCGCTCCTTCGTCGACTGCGCGGACGGCTCCCCGGTGGAACCGCCCAGGGAGATCCCGTGCGAGCCCGACTCGAGCTGCCAGCGGATCAGGCCGCGCAGGCCCTCGAGGTCGGGCGCGCCGTCGGCGGTGAACGGCGACACCACGGGCGCGATCGACCCCCGGATGCCGGCCGGGTCACTCCTGAACCGCATCGCCGTGCTCCTCTCGTTTGGGCTCCCTCCGTTCGGCGAGCCAGTCCTCGTAGGCGGCCTGCCAGCGCTTACCCAGGGGATAGAGCCCGTCGACGGACTCGCCCAGGCCGACCATCGCGGCGGCGAACTCCTCCTGCAGTTCCTGCTCGGCGGCGTCCCGCGCCACTTCCATGGCCACGTCGGCGGGGATGACGATGACGCCGTCGCCGTCGCCCGCGACGATGTCGCCGGGCAGCACCGTGACGCCCGCGCAGGCGATCGCGGTGTTCACCTCCCAGGGCACGTGCCGCCGGCCGAGCACGGCCGGGTGCGTCGCGCCGTAGTAGACCGGCAGGTCCATGGCGTGCAGCGGCTGACTGTCCCTGATCGCCCCGTCGGTGACGATGCCCGCCGCGCCCCTGACCGCGGCGCGCAGCGCGAGGATGTCGCCGACCGTGCCCGCGGTATGGTCGCCGCGCGCCTCGATGACCAGGACCTCGCCCGGCCGTACCTGCTCGACCGCCCGCTTCTGCGCGTTCAGCCCGCCGCCGGGCAGCGCACCGCCCCGGGCGGCGAACAGGTCCTCGCGGAACGGCACGTAGCGGAGCGTCCTGGCGAAGCCCACCATCTTCGCGCCCGGCTTGGTGGCGCGCAGCCCGTCGAGGGTGACGGAGTTGAAGCCGCGCTTGCGCAGCTGCGACGACAGGGTGGCGGTGCTGACCCGGCCGACCGCGCGCAGCAGTTCGACGGGGGAGCCGGACGGCCCCGGCGCGCCCCTTGCCCCGTAGGCGGCCGCGCGCTGCGCCTCGTCGGGGCTCGGCATCGCCCCCGGCGGCGAGAGGGCGTAGTCCGCCTCGGCGATCGGCGAGCGCAGCCGCCCGGTGGACAGCGGCGGGTCGTCCCCCCGGGGGATGCTTACCTCGACCTCGACGAGGTCGCCCGGGCCGACCACCGTCGATCCCGTGGGGGTGCCGGTGAGTATCACGTCGCCCGGCTCGAGCGTGGTCAGCCGGGATACGTCCGCGACGATGTCGGCGAAGGAGAACAGCAGGTCCTCGCCGCTGACGGCGTCCTGGGCGAGCGCGCCGTTGACCCAGGTGCGCAGCCGGACCCGTTCCGGGTCGACGGCCCTGGCGTCGAGCAGCCCAGGCCCGAGGGGGGTGAACCCGTCGACGCCCTTGGACCTGACGTTGGCCCCGTTGTCGGCGTACCGCAGGTCATAGACGCCGAAGTCGTTGGCGGCGGTGACCCAGCGCACGTGGTTCCACGCGTCGGCGGGGGCGACGCGGGACGTCCTGGTGCCGATGACGAGGGCGACCTCGCCTTCGAAGGCGAGCAGCTCGCACCACGGGGGCCGCAGCACCGGGTCGCCGTCGGCGGCGAGCGTGCTCGGCGGCTTGAGGAAGTACGAGGGCCAGGCGGGCAGGCGGCCCCGCTCCATCGCCCGGCTCCGGTAACTCAGGTGCACGGCGATGATCTTGGATGGCGCTGCCAGCTGTGACATCACGAAGATCGTATATGAAATGACGGCCCGGGGACAGCCCCGACGCCTGTTACTGAATGTTACTGAGAGTATTTATGTGCTTACGTGTGTGATGTTGCGGGAAGTAAGGGGACGGTTGTGGCCACCGACGGTCATGACCGCACGGAGAGTCACCAACGGGGGAACACGAAATGGCTCTTGGAGACATCCTCAACAAACTCGGCGGCCAGCAGGGCGCGCAGGGTGGCCTCGCGGCCATCACGAAGCTCTTCGGCGGCAACGGCCTGCAGGGCATCATGTCCACGTTGCAGTCCAACGGGATGGGCCAGCAGGCCAAATCCTGGGTCGGGACCGGGCAGAACATGCCCGTCTCCGGTAACGACATCAAGTCGATGGTGGACCCGCAGCAGCTCGCCAAGCTGGCGGAGCAGCGGGGCATGACGCCGGACCAGCTGTCCGAGCAGATCGCCCAGGCGCTCCCGACCGTGGTCGACAAGGCCACGCCCGACGGCCAGGTGCCGCAGCAGGCCTCCAGCATGGACCACCTGATGGGCATGCTCAAGTAGCCAGCCCCTTCCGCCGCCCGTGGCGCCCGCCGTCGAAGGCGGGCGCCACGGGTGCTGTGTTTCCCGCGCTCGCCTCCGCAAGCTTCGGCTCGCGCTCGATTGTTCGGTATCGTCGGCCTAGCGGCGAGAGGCGTCGCATCGGCGGAGGAGCGCGCGTGAAGCTACTGGTGACGGGCGGGGCAGGGTACATCGGGGGCGTGGTCTCGCACGCCCTCGTCGAGGCGGGCCACCAGGTCGTGGTGCTCGATGACCTGTCGACGGGCTTCGCGGAGACGGTCCCGGCGGCCGCGGAGTTCCACCGGCTGCCCGTGCACCAGGTCGGCCAGGTGCTGACCCCGGGCGCCGGCTTCGAGGGCGTGCTGCACTTCGCCGCGAAGATCGAGGTCGCCGAGTCCGTGGCCCGCCCCGACCTGTACTGGGACGTCAACGTCGGCGGCACGATGGCCGTGCTCAACGCGGTGCGCGCGGCCGGCGTGCAGCGGCTGATCTTCTCCTCGACCGGGTCGATGTACGACCCCACGGGCGTCGTGCCGCTGCCGGGCGGCGGGTTCAGCAAGCTGGACGAGGACGCCGTCATCCGGCCGAAGAACCCGTACGCCTCCACCAAGCTCGCGGTCGACCTGATGCTCGATGGCGAGTGCGAGGCCTTCGGCCTCGGCGCCGCCTCCCTGCGCTACTTCAACGCCTCGGGCGCGGTACTGCTGCCAGGGGGCGGCCGCCTGGGCGAGCGGCACACCCCGGAGTCGCATCTGATCCCGATCGTGCTCCAGGTGGCCGGCGGCAAGCGCGACGAGCTGATGATGTACGGCGACGACTACCCGACGCCGGACGGCACCTGCGTCCGCGACTACATCCACGTCGCGGACCTCGCCACCGCGCACCTGCTCGCCCTCGGCGCGATCAAGCCGGGCCGGCACGAGGTCTACAACCTGGGCAACGGCGACGGCTACAGCGTCAGGCAGGTCATCGACGCGGCCCGCGCGGTCACCGGCCGCCCCATCCCCGTCAAGCTGGCGCCCCGCCGTCCCGGCGACCCCGCCGCCACGGTCGCCGCGAGCGACAAGGCCCGCCGCGAACTCGGCTGGCACCCGGCCCGCCCCGCGCTGGCCGACATCATCGCGGACGCGTGGGCGTTCCACCAGTCCGTCTGGTAGCCATTAACGGTCACACCAGCACATATTGACACTTGCGGGGATTTTCCCTCTAGATATGCGAAGTATCTGATTAAATTCTCCAGGGCCACTATCTCGCTTCCGTCCCGCGGTTCCCGCGCCTCCGGATGACCGCGATGGGCCGCATGGCGCCGTGGGGGCAGCTGGCAGACGGTTACTGGCCTCTAACTGTCCGTATAACTGGTGGGAGGAGCGCGCTTTATGGGTGTGACTGATGTGCTCGTGATTGGCGCGGGACCATTTGGCTTGTCGATTTCCGCGCACCTTCGGAATCGCGGCGTGGAACATATGATTGTGGGCCGTCCGATGGATACCTGGCGTGCTCATATGCCGCTGGGACTGTTCCTTAAGTCAGAACCTTATGGATCGGCGATGTCGTCTGCGACGCCCGGATATGACATCGCGACGTATTCCAAGCTGCATGGATTCGACGATTATGTTGACCGGGTCGGGCCGCTATCGCTTGAGCGCTTCCTGGGGTACGCCGACTGGTTCACCGACCAGCTGGTGCCCGAGGTCCGGGATGTAACGGTGAAGAGCGTGACTCCGGCCGATGGCGGGTTCACGGTTGAGTTCGCCGAGGAAGCCTCGGTGTTCGCGCGGCAGGTGATCGTCGCGACGGGCCTCTTGCCGTTCGCTTACCTGCCCGGCGAACTGTCGGGTCTGCCCTCCGACCTCATGACGCACAGCGCGGTGCACGACCGGCTTGACCAGTTCAGCGGCAGGCGGGTAGCGGTGATCGGCGGCGGGCAGTCCTCGCTGCAAACCGGTGCGCTGCTGCACGAAGCGGGCGCCGACGTCCAGGTCATCGCCCGCACGGAGCAGCTTGTCTGGGAGGAGCAGGTGGCACCCGAACTCCGGCTTCTCGACTACATCAGGCAGCCGCCGTCGAAGCTGTGCGAGGGATGGGGGTGCGTCTTCTACGACTCGCCCGACATATTCCGGCTGCTGCCCAAGTCCATTCGCGTAAAGAAAGCACTGAACGCGCTGGGGCCGAAGGGCGCGTGGTGGCTCCGCGAGCGCGTCGAGGGCGTGCTCGACGTGCTGACCGGCCATGCGGTGAAGTCGGCCGAGCCGCACGGGAGCGGAGTGCGGCTCCATCTTGAAGGTCCCAGGCAGTCGGTCGTTGAGGCGGATCACGTCATCGCGGGAACCGGCTTCCGTCTCGACGTGTCCAGGCTGTCGTTCCTGTCCGAGGCGATTCAGGCGGGCCTGGTAACGCAGGTCGGCTGTCCCGTGGTGAACCGGGCGGGGGAGTCGTCAGTTTCCGGCCTGTATTTTGCGGGCGCCCCCACCCATCTCAGCCTCGGCCCCGGGGTGCGGTTCATCTCGGGAACCCACCAGACGGCGGCCCAGCTCGCCCGGTCGGTGGCCCGCCGTGCGGGCAAGGGCGCGGGTCACACCGAGTCCGCCGCCCCGACGTCTTCCCGGCGGCCCCTGGCGGGCGCGGGGACGGGACCGCACCCGGTGATCTGAGCCGCCTAGCCCGGCCAGACCTGGCGGGCGAGGCGCACCACCAGCTCGAGCTTGGCGCGCTGCGCCTCGGGAGTGACGGGGTTCGCGATCGGCACCGACGCGAACCCGCACTGCGTGGACAGCGCCAGCTCGGCGAGCGGCTTGAAGCGGGCGGCCTCCTCGATCCTGGCGAGCACGTCGGCGTCGTGCTCGAGCTGAGGTGACTTGGTGGTCAGGAGGCCGAGTACGACGGCGGTGCCCGGGCGGGTGTCGGCTAGGGGCTCGAACCCCCCCGCGCGGTCCGAGTCGTACTCGAGCAGCAGCCGGTCCACGGTGAGGCCAGGGAACAGCCGCGCGGAGATCGCGGCGTACCCGCCCGCGGAGTGCCACGCGCCGGCCGGGCCGTTGCCGCGGCAGACGTGCAGCGCCGAGGTGACGCCGCTCAGCCCGTCGAACAGCGAGCTGTCGAGCGCGGCGTCGAACTCGAGCTCCGCGTCCGGGTCGCGGCCTGCCTCCCGCATGGCCGCGATCGTGTCCGGGTCGCAGAGTGAGCCGTAGTTGGGCGCGTCGAGCTGGATGTAGTCGCAGCCGAGGTCGATCAGCGTGTGCGCGACGGAGCGGAGGTAGTCGCGGACCTCGGTGAGGAACTCCTCGGGCGACCCGTAGCCGCTAGTAGTTGAGGCAGTGGACGAGGCGGTGGGCGACCAGTACCGCCGGTGATAGCTCGGCGCGGCCATGGTGAACTTGGTCCTGTTCCGCGCGTACCGGGCGAGGAAGGCGTACTCGGCGGCCATGTCCCCGGTGCGCGGCGCGGT
>Ga0207416_1001663_pt1 | contig 27831 bp, 23 predicted proteins | sample PaiPotPPM11metaG_FD_184107 | JGI IMG/M metagenome (GOLD analysis project Ga0207416, IMG submission 184107) | Iron sulfur acid spring bacterial and archeal communities from Banff, Canada, to study Microbial Dark Matter (Phase II) - Paint Pots PPM... ... | reverse complement strand
CACAGACTCTCAGTCTGTGCGCTTTTCAAAAGCCAAAGCACCATCCCAGACCGTAAATCCGTGCACCCAACGAAACCCAGCAGTAGCACAGACTCTCAGTCTGTGCGCTTTGCTGCTGCAACTGCCACAGCAGTGGCACAGACTTTAGTCTGTGCTCCTTACTTCTGCTACCAGGCCCCAACCGCCTGCGGCTTCTGCCCAGCATGCCGCGCCAAACCCGCCGCATCCCGGTAAACCCGCAATTTCTTAGCCCGCCGAGCCCGCAGCTTGTTCTTAGGCAACATCCCCAAAACCGCCTCGCGAATCATCCACTCCGGCTTAGTCTCCCGCACCCGCTTCGCCGGAACCGCCTTCAGCCCGCCCGGATACCCGCTGTGCGAGTAATAAACTTTTTGGTCGACCTTGTTCCCCGTCAAGCGCACCTTGTCCGCATTGATCACCACCACGTGATCCCCCGAATCCAGGTACGGCGTAAAACTCGCCTTATCCTTACCAATCAGCATCCGCGCCACCTTCGTCGCCAGACGCCCCAAAACCTGGTCCGTGGCGTCCACCACAAACCAACTCGCGCCCACCTTCAGCGCCTCCGCTTCTTCACCCTTGGCTACGTACGTCCTCATTGCGCTCAGTCACACCTTTCCCTATCGAGACAAACGCTAATCTTAAAGTACCTCCCCGCTCCTGTCAACGCGATTCCCGCGCCCGACTCCCTCCTCTCTGCGGTCTCCATGTACCGTGTTAAGAAAAACGCCCCACTTCAACTCGGCTTGATCAGTTGTGCGAGCTGCACATGGACGCATATCCTATACGTAAGCCTTCAGGCGCATTGCAGGGAATGGAAAGTTTCTCGCCGAACGAACTCGAGGACTGTCTTTCACCAATCGAGCCGTCGGATTCCAGTCACCACATCGAAGTGCCGGTCCCGGCTCAAAAGCGGAAGCCCATGTTGCCTGCAGAGCGCCGCTATCCACAAGTCATTGGTGGGAATCGGCTTTCCAGCTTGTCTTAGCTCAACATTGATAGCCGCATAGTGATGCGTAGTCTGCTCGGTGACGTCCAGTACGATGCAGTCGGTGATCAGACCGTCCAGCCAGCGCCGATACCTGGCTCTGTGCCGCGATTGAGCGATCCCGTACCGAAATTCCCCCAGGACCACCACCGGGAGTGCTAGCTGCTGAGGGCCAGCCAAGATCTCCGTGATGCCTGAATGTTCCTCTGCGGCGGCCGAAAGCGCGTTCGTGTCTAGGATCAACCGGGTCTCTCCGCGCCCCACATCTCCGGGTCCACCTCTTCGAACGCTTCGTCGATCACCTTGTTGATCCACGCAGTCTCTTTGTGCAGGTCCTTCAGCTTGCCAATATGTTTCATCCACGGCCTTTGCCCAGCCGCGGGAGCCGTATTTAACTTATCCTCGACGGCCTCGGTGACGAACTGTCGCAGTGGTATACCCTGCTCCGCCGCTTTTGACTTCGCGCGGCGGAAAATCCTGTCGGGAATTTCCAGCGTTGTCTTCACAAAACCCATACTCCCATATTTATGGGATTCCAGTCAACAGAACCCTGTCAGCGTGCAAACTGTCCCTCCCGTGCGCTGCCCCGCCCCACCGTCATTTCGAACGAAGCAGGCCGACGCCTTTTCTTTCCGCTTTGCTCCTGCAAAGCGGTCGGCCCGCGGAGAGAGAAATCTCTCTTCGCACTTTCTTTCCGGTGACCTGGAAACCGGCAAGATCATTCTTCGCGATTTCATCAACGCCACCGTCGGCTTTACCAAACTGAGCGACGCGACCCACCGCTCCGCGAAAAGCCTGATGCGCACGCTCGGACCCCGCGGCAACCCGCAGGCGCGCAATTTGTTTGAGATCGTCGCCTATTTGCAGCAAGTCGAAGGCGTACGTTTCGAGGTCCACTCCACGCGCGCCGCCTCACGCAGAAAGCACACGCCACCCATCCAGGGAAGAAGACGCCCAGCTGTCACAGGCCTCTAAATATATTTGGTGCGGGGATACATTCAAGAGCGGTCCTGGTGCAATCGAATGGAAATCAAAACCCGCACCCTTGAAAAACCAAATACCAATGGTGCGGCACCCGGCATCCCTGAAGGAACCGGGGACGCACGGGACGTTTCCTTGCCTATTGCGTCCCTCATCTCAACGGGTTGATCACCCTCACATCACCATAGCTCTGCCCATCTTCCAAATCTTCCGAATAAATCACTTCGGCTCCGCAACTTCCTGCCGCCTGCACAATCAGCGCATCCCAGAACGAAATTTTATACCGCGCCTCGATGTCCAGCGCCATCATCACCGATTCCGCCGTGTTCACCACGATTTCCCAGCTCGCATAATCCTCGATCACCTTTCGCGTCCCCTCCGCCGACAACGGACGAGCCACCTTTCGCCGCAAACTGACGCAAAGCTCTTGCAGCACCTGCGTACTCAACACCCCATTTTCGCCCTCCCACAATTTTTGCACCAGGTCCCGCGCCCCTTCATACTTCGCTCCCTGCTTCAGGTCGTGCGCGTACACCAGAATATTCGTATCCACAAAATACTTATCGCTCATGCAGCTCGTCCCGCGATCCCAGCCGCGTCCAGCCCAGATCCATCCCTGCGCGAAGCCGCGCCAACGCCCGCTTTCGCGCGCGATCATATCCCGCGCGTTCGCGCACCAACTCCTCGAGCTTGTCGGCAAGCATCCGGCTGATCGACGTCCCTTGCTCCGCTGCCAACACTCGCGCTTCCTTCAAAAACTCCGCATCCAGCTTTAACGTGATGTTTCGTTTCATCTCTATTCCCGCCCTAGCACACTTTTACGTGCAGCACAATTCTACGTGCTCGCCTTCTACCCGTCAACTCGTTCTCCTCTACATATCTGTCGGCCCAAGCTGCGCGCTGCCGCTCCGCTTCCTCCTCTACCGCGCGCTGAGGTGGCTGGCCGCGCCGTGTGCCCCAGGTGCCGCCGGTCCCACCTGGGTCCTTTGCCCTTCCCGCGCGGGTGCGGGTGCCCCACACGCCGCCTTTGCGTTTGGGTGTTTTGAGCCACCCTCTTTCGAATACACTTCAATTGCACGCTTCCAGCTTTTGTAGGGCCCCGTACAACTAGCGATTTTGCACGCTAAATTCCGCCCATCCCCATTCCCATTCCCCTCATCAACTTACTCCTCAAGTACACGTGATTCGAATGAGTACCAACCAAGAAATAACTTGACAAGTTATCCCATCTGCGGTAATATACACCGTGAAAGTTGACCTCCATCCCCGTTTATCCCTCGCCTCCTCGGCGAGGCGCCCCGCATGTTTTCATCCGCGTTTTTCGCGTCCCGGATGCTGTTACGCGACTGAGCGTAGCGAAGGATCCGCTTTTTCCTTGTTTTTCCGCCCTGTCAACTTTGAACCTTTAACTTTCGACCGCTCTTCCTCCGTGGCTTCTGCGCCCGGCGTCCGCTCCACCCCGGTCGGGGCACCAAAATCCAGCCGCATCCACGAGCGGACTCATCCGCTTCCCGCCCTCGAGCGCTTCCCGCGAAGGGCCTTCCATTCCTCCTTGCTCACCCACCCCACTCCACAATTTCCATCTCCTTTAGAATCAACACCTACAAAATCGTCCACAAGCATTGATTCTAAACAACTTACAAAAAAGCTAAATCCTTTAGATGCAACATTTACGAAAAAACGGGGGGAGCGTCGCCTCTTATTGTTAACCACGAATCACGGAGCACGGGTCACGGAACACGGATCACCAGCCACGAATCACAATGCCGCTATCCACGTGCCCTACCCTTCGACGTGTGCCAAAAATCGCGGCGCTTTCCGGAATTTCGTGGCCTGCTCGAACGAGTACGCCAGCTTGAGCAGCACCGGCTCGCTCCAAGCCCGCCCAAAAAACGAAATTCCCACCGGCAAGCCAAAATCAAATCCCGCGTTCACGGTAATATTGGGATATCCCGCCACCGCCGCGAACTGCGAGCTCCCTCCGCCGAACGCGTCGCCATTCACAATGTCCGTCAACCACGCCGGTCCGCCCGTCGGCCCGACGATGGCATCCAGCTTGTTCTTGTCCATCGTGGCATCGATCCCTTCCTTACCGGCCAACTCGTGGTTTTTCTTGATGGCCGCAACATATTCCGGCGTCGTTAACGGCCCTTTTTCCTCGGCCTTCAAAAAATTCTCCTGTCCGAAATACGGCATCTCGCGCGCCGCATTTTTCTCGTTGAACTCGATGATGTCCTTCAAAGTTTTGACCGGCGTGTTCGGTCCGAGCCACGCCAAATACGAATTCAGGTCCGCCTTCAGTTCGTACATGAATCCCAAGAACTCCGTTTCGCGGAATTTGCCGTACGTCTCAAATTCCACGGGATCCACCAGCGTCGCGCCCTGCTTCTTCATAACCTCGAGCGCGGCCTCCATCAATTTGTCCACGGCTGGATGGAAGCCGAACGTTCTCCGCAACACACCGATGCGCGCCGCCCGCAGCCCATCGGCATTCAAAAACTGGGTGTAATCCGTGAACGACTTTCCTTCACTCGCCGCCGTCGCGTTATCGTTCGGGTCAACGCCGGTAAGCGCTCCAAGCAAAATCGTCGCATCGCGCACCGTGCGGCCCATCGGCCCCGGAGTGTCCTGAGTGTGCGATATCGGAATTATCCTGCTCCGGCTCAACAGTCCGACGGTTGGCTTGATCCCCGCAAGTCCGTTCGACGAAGATGGGCACACAATCGATCCATCCGTCTCCGTTCCGATTCCGATCGCCGCGAAGTTCGAGGAAATTCCCGCGCCCGTTCCCGAACTCGACCCGCACGGATTCCTGTCCAGCGCGTACGGATTTTTCGTCTGTCCGCCGCGCCCGCTCCATCCGCTGATCGAATGGTTCGAGCGAATATTCGCCCACTCGCTCAAATTCGTTTTTCCCAAAATCACGACGCCCGCCGCGCGCAACTTTTGCGCGACAAACGAATCTGCCGGCGGCTTGGATCCCACCAGCGCCAGCGATCCCGCCGTCGTCTGCATTCGGTCCGCCGTCGCGATATTGTCCTTGATCAAAATAGGAATCCCGTGCAGCGGCCCGCGCGGTCCTTTTTCTTTCCGCTCCTTGTCCAGACCTTCCGCGATTTCCAGCGCGTCCGGATTTGTTTCAATGACGCTGTTGACGCGCGGTCCGCTCTTGTCAATCGCCGCGATGCGCGCCAGATATTTCTCCGCAATCGATCGCGCCGTGTATTTTCCAGACTTCATTCCGTCTTGCAGCTCGCCGATCGTAATCTCGTCCAACTCAAACGGCGCCACGTCAGCCGCAGTCTTCGCGGCAAGTTCCGCGGCCCGGCTGTTTGGCGCGCTTTCTCCGAGCACCGGACGGACAAGGGGCGCGGCCGCCGCCGCCGCTCCTCCGAACAAACTGGTCTGCAAGAACTTGCGCCGGCCCGTTGCTGCCGGTTCGCGCCATCCTTGCTCCGCGCGCCCGCTTTCGCCTTTGGCCGCGCCGGTCTGGTCACCCTTACTCTCGTGTTCAATGAATTTTCCCATTTCAGATCCTCACCCTCTCCCCAAAAAAGAAAACGCACAAATAGTACGCCAAACGCCACTCTCTGGCCGCATAAAATCTGTATCTCCATCGGTTTGCGTTCAAGAACCTGGAAAGAGATAAAAAATTTCTGCGGCGCCTCGGCTCAGTTACAATCCTTTTTACGCGGAGTCCCCCGTAGTCGGTTTGCCATGATGCTTACTGACCTGAACGGCCCCATGTCCCTCCAGCCGCGTCGCGCAGGCTCGGGGAGAATCTTGCGTCCCACTCGTTTCGCCGCACCCGCGATTCTATTTTTGTGCTGCGCCACTTTCGGCGCAGCCGTTTCCCGCGCGCAAGATCAACAAGACCAAAGCGTCGCCGAAGCCGCCCGCCAGGAACGCGCCCGCAAGCAAGAACTGCAGAAGCGCCCCGCGCATGTTTACACGGATAATGATCTCTCGCGCGCGCACATCCTCACTCCAGAAGATCGCGCGGTCGTCGAAGCCAAGCGGAACGAGTGCGCGCGGAAAAATAATTGTTCCCCCGCGCCTTCGCAAAATCCTCCGGCAAGCCTCGATGCAAATTCGCAAACCCCGCAAGTTCCTCTCGGCGATGTCGCTCGCCAACTTCGCAAGCAAAAAGAATTGCAAGCGCTGAAGCCGAAACAAACGCAACCGTTCCACCTTCCGGTTTCAACTCCCGCGCTCGCCTCTCCAATTTTGCCGGAGCGTCCCGCAATTCGTCCTCCGTCCCAACCAGTTCTCCATTCCAAATCGTTTTCGACCAGAACGCCGTCAAATGTTTTTCGCCGCGATCCGTTCTCAGCCGTCCCCGTTCGTCCAGAGATTCGCCAGCCGGAAGTTCGCCGTCCTGAAATTCGTTCGAGCGTTCGTGAAAATGTCAGTCCCGAAATCCGTGTTGATGTCCACGCAGCTGTCCGTGAAAAAATACGCACAGCGGTTCGCCCCAAAGTCGGCAGCGAAATTCATCCCACGGTTCGCGAAGACGTCCTCGCAATCGTTCAACCACGTATTCATCCCGATTTTAGTAAAGAGGTTCTCCCAACACCTCGCGCTCGTCGCCGGCTGACCGCTCCCGCGCTGCCAAAAATTTCTCCGCGCCCTGCGACGCCCAGCATTCTCATTCCACCGATGCGCCCGCCCGCTCTTGCCGAGCCCGTGCAACCCGTGGCGCCCGTGCCCTCAGATCAGCCAACGCAATCGCAACCCGCTCTTGCTTCAACAGCGATCTCCAATCAAAAAATCGTGCGCGTACTGCCCGGCGATTCTCTCTGGCGGTTGGCATACGAAAACTTGGGCCGTGGCAGTCGCTGGCCGGAACTGCTGGCCGCCAATCGCTGGATTGCCAACCCCAACCAAATCCGCGCTGGTGCTGAACTTCATCTCCCCGTTGCCGCCGCAACTCCAGTCGCAGCACGCGATGCCGGCAGTCACGTGCTCGGAAGCCGTGCCTCGAATATAAAAGTCCGCAAGGGCGATACGCTTTGGAGCCTTGCAAAATCCACGCTCGGCCGCTCCTCTTACTGGCCCTGCCTGGCCGCCGCCAATCCCGCCATTAGCAATCCCAACCGCATCTCCGCAGACCATGAACTTTTCGTCCCAAGAGCCTGCAGCCCCAAGACTTACCGTAGAAGTTCTGAACCTTCTCTTGCGCCACAACCCCACGCCCTATGACCTTCCGGAACTTGTAACATCGATGGTAAGCCGGCTACCGTATCCGATAGCAATCTTCAGAATTTCATATCCCTTAGCCAGCCGGCCCTTTCCCGCCGCACCTAATTGCCACCTAACTTATTCAAATTAAACATCTTACAGGCGGGCCGGATTCCCCGGTTTCTGGTCATCTGATTGCGCTAGTTGTGAGCATCGACATGCAATCTTAGACTTGGCATCCGGTTTCCTCGCTGCGAGTGTACGAGACCGATGCCACAGGAGATATCGTTTTGTAAGGGTCGCTAGTAGAGTGGGCTGGACCTCGAAGGAACGTCAAGAGAACGATCAAAGTAGGGCGCAACAGAAAATCTCAGGAGGAATAGAAAAATGGAAGTTGTACGTGAGGGTTCCTTTCCACTTCGAACTATCGGTCTGCGGCTAGCGCTGCTCTTGATTTCACTGGCGTTAGGCGGCCTCGCACAAGCTCAATCCACTGCATCGCTCAACGGCACCGTCACGGATCCCACAGGGGCGGGTATTCCAAACGCCAAGGTAAGCGCGACAAACCAAGCCACGGGCGTTGAAACGACCACGCAGACCGACGGCGCTGGCGCTTATCTTTTCCCCACTTTGCCCATTGGAATTTATCGAATCGAGGTCACCGCCGCGAACTTCCAGTCGGCCGTGATTTCTAAAATTAGCCTTCAGGTTGCTACCGCGGTCACACAAAACTTTCAACTCAAAATTGGAGAGGCGACGGAAAAAATCGAGATTGTTGCCGACGCCGCGGAGATTGACACCGCCACGAACAGCATGAGCCAAGTCATCAACGATAAGACGGTGCAGGATATTCCGCTGAACGGCCGGCACTTCACCGATCTAAGCCTGTTGACACCGGGCACCATGACAGCGCCGGCCAACGGCTTTCTCTCCGCCCCGCTCCGCGGGCTGGGATCTTTTGGCATCAATACGGCAGGCCAGCGCGAAGATACGACCAATTGGCTGGTGAACGGCATCAATTTGAATGATCCGGTGCAGAACCAGATCACTTTCCAGCCGCCGATTGACACCCTGGCGGAATTCAAAATCGACAATTCCGCGTTCCCAGCGGAGTACGGACGGAACTCGGGCGCCATCGTGAACATGGCGACGCGTTCCGGAACAAACGAGTATCACGGCGAAGCGTTCGAATTCTTCCGCAACAACGCGCTGGATGCGCGCAATTTTTTCAACACGGTGGCGTCGGGTCCGCAAGCTCCGTTTAAGAGGAATGAATTTGGAGGCGACTTCGGCGGTCCGATCAAAAGGAACAAGGTGTTTTTCTTCGTAGCATACGAGGGACTGCGGCAGCACCAGAACCTGACTGTCTCGACGACGGTTCCCAGTCAAAATGATCGAGCCGGTGTTACCTCACCGGCGGTGACCAGCCTGCTCGCACTGGTGCCAGCGGCCAACCTGGTGGGTTCCGGGATTGCCGGTAACCAGGCCACCTGGAATCGGTTTACTGGGGGCGCCGTCGCCAACGTGTCGGTCAATCAGGGATCCGGAGATATCGATATCGAACTGCGGCAGCAGGACCGCTTGCATGGCTATTACGTCGCGCAGAAAGACCTGCGGGAAGAACCGACGGCCGCGGCCAGCATTCCCGGATTCGGGGATACCCGCGACGGGTTCCGTCAACTGCTGACGGTCAGCGAGGACCATACTTTCAGCCCGGCCCTGGCGAATACCGTGCGTCTGGGATTCAACCGCATCCACTTGACGTTCACTCCCAACGCGTTTCTGGATCCCACTAAATTCAACATCAGCATGCCCGCGGGTTCGCCGGTGGCCTCGGGATTACCGCTTATCAACGTCGCAAACACTCTGCTCTTTGGCGGCCCCAACGGCGAACCGCAAGGCCGCGGGGACACTACGGCTGTCTTGAATGATTCCCTAAGCTGGCTAAAGGGCCGTCACACTTTCGTCTTCGGCGGAGAAATCCGACGGGCCTATAACAACAACATCGCGGAAAACGTGGGAAGCTTTTTCTTTACAACGTTTTCGAACTTCCTGGCGGACAAATCCGCTTCGTTCGCCGACCTACTGGGCACTGGCAACGACAAGATCCTGCAGCCATCCTACGACGTCTTTGCCCAGGACAGCTTTAAGTGGAAGCCGAACTTCACGATTAACATCGGGCTGCGCTATGCGTGGAACTCAACGCCGTCCGAGAGCATGGGTCGTTTCACAAATTTCGATCCCACAACGGGCAGTCTAGTTCCCGCTACTCAGCCGTATCAGACCAACAACATGAACTTCCAGCCTCGCATTGGCTTCGCCTGGGATCCCTTTAAGGATGGGAAGACCTCGGTGCGCGCGGCCTACGCGATCATGACGCAGGATCCGACCACCAACATCGTTACCGGATTGAGCTCTAATCCGCCGTTTGCGCTGCCGATTTCCGCCAGCTCCGGTGCGAACAGCATCACGCTGGAGAATCCTGCCGCAGCGGTTAACGGCATAAGCCTGGGCCCGGCAGCAATCAATCGCAATTTTCACAATATGTATGCCCAGGATTGGAACCTCACCATCCAGCGCCAGCTCACTTCCACGCTCGGGCTGGAAGTGGCCTATGTGGGCCTGAAAGCCACGCACCTGCAGCTCACAGAAAATATCAACCAGCCGTTTCTCGTGGGCAATAACTACGGCGCGGTCAAGCCTTTCCCGACGCTTCCTTTGACGAGCTCAGTTATTCCCAGCCAGTGCCTGGCTCCCAACCCGGTTTGCCCGTTGAACAACATCAACCAGGTGAACAGCGGAGGGAACAGCAATTACAACGCTTTGTGGGTGACACTCAACAAGCACTTCTCACGCGGCCTGCAGCTTCTGGCTTCTTACACCTACTCGAAGTCCCTGGACTACAATTCTCTCTCCACAGGGGAGTCGCTGGCCCTCCAGAATTCCTATAATCCGCGGGGGGATTACGGTCCGTCGGAGTTCGATGCGCGCCACCGCTTTGTTCTGAGTGGCTTCTATGAATTTCCCTTCAAGGCGAATCGTCTGGTTTCCGGCTGGCAGCTCGGCGTGGTCACCCAGGCGCAAAGTGGGAACCCACTTACGCCGACACTTCTTATCGTCCCGGCTTCCGGGATTTCGCTTTTCATCCGGCCGGACGTGACTGGACCAGTGCAGACTACGGGCAATCCATCTCAATGGTTTGCCAACAAGTCCGTTTTTGTTAAACCTTGCGTCGGCACCGTGTGCCATCCTGGCGACCTCGGACGCAATGCGATTACGGGACCAAACTTCCTGAACACGGATTTCTCGGTCACGAAAAACACGAAAGTCCTGGAAAAACTTAATCTTCAATTCCGTGCCGAGATGTTCGATCTTTTCAACCACCCGAATTTCGGCAACCCCGTGCTGACGACAACGAGCGGCGCGTTTGGCCAGATCTTCAGCACGCGCGTTCCGACAGGCGACTTCGGCTCATCGAGGCAGATTCAGTTCGCTTTGAAGCTGATCTTCTGATCGCTTGGCAATCACACTTCCACCAGGGGTGGGCTTCGGCCCACCCTTTTTTAATTTTGCGCGAGCCGCTGCCAAGTTCCCCTCATTCGTGAACAATAATAATCCCGAACTTGAAATCGGCAGGCGCACCGTTCACCGCCCTCTTTTCAGCTACAATGGAATACTGAAAAGCCGCCATCGCCGTGCATTGAGAGGAATCGGTGATTCACAAGAACGTTTTCCACAACGAAAGCCTGCTGCCCATCGAAAAAGTCCGGCTTTCGCCAGGCCAAGCCGGCCTCATCTGCGGCTGGGGTCTATTCACGACGCTGCGCATCTTCCACGGCGAAGCTTTCGCGTACGAGCGCCACTGGCGCCGCCTGGAAAAAGACGCCGCCATCATCCATCTCCCCATGCCTTACAACTCGGCCAAAGTCCGCCTCCATCTCCACGAAGTGATTCGCGCCAATCAAGTCACGGAAGGCTGCGCGCGCATTTATCTGGTCTACAACCAGGTCGGTTTTTGGCAGAGCGATGAAAAACAACCCGAAGTCGATCTCATTATTTACTCTGCGCCGCTCCCGCAATATCGCGAGCCGGTCCGACTCACTCTTCGCGAACAAGGACGCCATGCGGCTTCGCCACTCGCGGGCGTGAAGACCACTTCCTGGCTGCAGAATGTTTGGGCTGTCGCCGAAGCGCAGAAAGAAGGCTTCGATGAAGTCGTTCTGCTCAACGAACGCGGCGAAGTTGCAGAGTGCACCGCAGCGAATATTTTCGCCGTGAAAAACGGCAAGATACTCACGCCGCCTCTGAATTCCGGGTGCCTCGAAGGCGTGACGCGCGGAATTCTTTTCGAGATTGCGCCAGAGGCTGGAGTTGCAGTCATCGAGCAGGCTCTTCGCCCCGAAGATCTTTATTCGGCCGATGAAGTTTTTATTTCGTCGACGAATCGGAATCTCATCGGCGTCGGCGAAATCGCCGGGCAGAAGATTGCCGCCGCTCCGGGTCCCATCACGCATCAACTGAACGATCTGTTCGACACTTACGTCGCGGACTACGTCACGCGCCGCCACGCCGCCGCTCCGCACTGATCCCGCTCAAAGTGTGCCAAGCAGGACCTCGATGAAGATCGCCACGATTTTCTGGAGGAGGATGCCACGTAAAAAATGCGTTCGGGAATGACGCGTGAACAGACTCTCCGCGCCGCGCGCCTGGAGTTGGCTGGCGTAGAAGGACTGCTTTTCGCCGTTGGACTTACGAGCTGCCTAGCCCTCTCGCTCGCCGAGTCCGAGGCCGCGGCTCTTCTTCGGGCCACCGTCGTCCTCGCCGCGATTGCGCTGGTGGCCAGCTATCTTCCCGCCTTGCGTGCTTCTATTGAAACTCGCCAAATATAGGGTCGTGCGAGGCGCTGAGAAAAGCGGCAGCAAGGCTGCCGCACTCCAAATCGCTTCTTCGCAATATTATGCGGGACTCAGTAAGCTGGATCCCATGGATGCCTTGCGGAACGAATAGCGCGGCTGCGTGCTACAATCCCGTCGCGAACAACCCATGCCCGACACAGCATCGATTTCCATGGGAGGAGCAGTTCTCGAGGTCGTCTCTCCAGACGGCGCCCGCCGCTATGTGCGTGTCACGCAGACGCCTTTCCTGATCGGACGTGGCGCGGAAACCGGCAATCATCTGCAACTTTCCGACCGGCGCATTTCGCGCAATTGCGCTGCGCTGGTTATCGAGGCAGGCCGGCTGTACATCGAGGATCGCGGGCAGCGACGCGGCCTCTTCGTCAACGGCGAAAAAGTCGAAAGCCGGGCGCTCGATGACGGCGACTCCGTCACCTTTGGCCTCGAAGACTCGTACGAAATCGTCTTCCGCGCCGGTACTTCCAGCGGCGAGGAATCTCTTCCTAATCTCCTTACCCGCATCGAGCACATCACCAGCTCCGAACCCGTGGGTGGGGGCCTTCGTAAGCTCAACCTGCTCCTCGAGGCCACCACTCTTCTTCACTCGCAGCTTCCGCTTGATTCCGTGCTGGGCACCATGCTTGACCATGCCGTCTCTGTTACCGATGCCGATCGTGGAATCCTGCTCGAAGCGGACGCCAGCGGGGCCCTAAAAGTTCGCCTGGCGCGCCGCACGGGAGGTCTGCGGCTTCCTCCGGAGAGCCTCGCTCCGAGCCAAACGGCAATCCAACTGGCTCTGCGTCAACATTCCCCTGTGGTCACTGAAGACATCGAGCGCGCTGAGATCGATCTGCAGTCTGCTCAGAGCATCATTGCCCAGCGGCTGCGTTCCGTGGTCGTTATTCCGCTTTTCTCCGTGCACCGTGCCAGCTCTCCCGATTCCAGCTCTATTCCCGCTTTTGGGCATTCACTCGGCGTGCTGTACCTCGATTCGCGCCGTCCCGCGGCCTTCTCGAAGCTGGACCGCCAGATTCTCGACGCTCTGGCCGCCGACGCCGCAAGTATTTTGGATAATGCCCGCCTGGTGGTTCGCGAACGCGAGCGCCAGCGCATGGAAGAACAAATCAACATTGCGCGCGACATCCAACAGGCGCTCCTGCCGCGCAACTTCCCCGATCATCCACACCTCGCCGTGGCTGGCTGCAACTATCCATGCCTTTCGGTGGGAGGCGACTACTTCGACGTTTTCCCGCTGGACAACAATCGAACCGCTTTTCTGATTGCCGACGTTTCCGGCAAAGGCCTCGGAGCCGCTCTTCTCACCACGATGCTGCAGGGGGCGCTTTCCGCCATGACACTGGGCACCGATCCAGCCCGCGTGTTTACTCACGTCAATCGCTTTCTCTGCGATCATGCGGAAGTCGGACGGTATGCCACCATGTTCTTTGGCATTTTGGATGAGGATGGCCACCTTGAGTTTATCAATGCAGGCCATCCTTCTCCTTTCCTGCTTCGCCATGGCGTGGCTCAGGAGCCTTTCAGCGAGGGATCCTATCCCGTCGGACTAGTCCCTGAGGCCGAGTATGCGGTGGCGCGCCTCAAGCTGGAACCCGGGGACACGATCGTCCTCTTCAGCGATGGCGTCACAGAAGCGATGGATCCCGACGAGGAACTCTTCGGCGTCCCTCGCCTGCGCGAAGTGCTTACGGGCCAGACCCAATGTCCCCTGGATCAGCTTCAAAAATGCATTCTCGAAGCGGTGGAGAATTTCGCGCGCGGCGCAAGCCAGGCCGACGATTTGACTCTACTGATCGTGCGCTACCGCGCTGCTGGAGCCCAAGCCGGCACGGAGACCGACGCCTCCCCCGCAAGCCAATCCGTCTCCGCTTAAGCAGGCAAGTAGGGCCCACCTTCATGCGTACTCTTCAATGAGGAGTGCTCGCAGAAGCTGTTACAAATAAATGCGTTATGCGCTGCTCGCAAAAGAGCAGGGAGGGACACTCACGCTCCCAAAATGCACTTTCTTCACGTGCAGCAGCGGCCGAGTACGGTAATCGGAAAATATTTGTATCCCTCAGTATTAAATTTTCGTCAAAGTGTTGACTTTACGGGAACTTCGCATTATCAAGTGGGTGCTGGCGTAGTCTGCTCGCCTCTATCCCAGGAGGTACCTTGAAGGCTACCCGAAGAGACTTCCTCAAGTTCACCACGATCGGCGGGGCGGCAGCTGCGGTTTTCGGCTTCGACCTGCAACCTGCCTGTGCTCAGCTAGGCGCACTCAAAATCGCCCGGGCGAGCGAGACGCGGTCGATATGCCCTTACTGTGCGGTGGGTTGCGGCACGATCATCTACACCATTGGAGACAAGGCTAAGAATGTCACACCGCAGGTCTTGCACGTCGAGGGCGACCCCGACCACCCCACCAACCGCGGGACGTTGTGTCCCAAGGGCGCTTCGCTCGAGCAGGATATCCTCAACAACCGCAGGCTATTGAAGCCGCAAGTGCGCAGGCCGGGCGGGACGAATTGGGAAGACATATCGTGGGATGACGCGCTGAATGAAATCGCCCAGAGAGTGAAGAAAACGCGCGACGAAACTTTCATTGAGAAGGATGCCAAAGGAATCAAGGTCAACCGGCTGGAATCGATCGCCTTCACCGGCGGGTGCACGGACACGAATGAGTTTAATTTTCTGGTGGTGAAGACGATGCGCGCCCTGGGGGTCGTGCATTTAGAAAACCAGGCCAGGGTTTGACACGGCCCCACGGTCTCAAGTTTGGGACCAACGTTTGGCCGGGGCGCAATGACGAACGGCTGGGTGGATATCAAGAACACCGACATGATGCTGGTCATGGGCGGGAATCCAGCGGAGAATCACCCGTGCGGCTTCAAATGGGCCATGGAAGCGAAGCGAACGCGGAACGCGAAACTGATTTCCATTGATCCGCGATTCACGCGCACTTCTTCGGTTGCCGATCTTTTCTGCCAGATTCGCGCGGGCACGGACATCGCCTTCCTGGGCGGCGTGATCAACTACGCGATTGAAAACAACCGCATTGCGAAAGACTACATCATCAACTACACGAACGCTGCGTTCGTCGTCGATAGCGATTTCAAACTGCCGACGGACACGGATGGCGTTTTTTCCGGGTTTGATGCGGAGAAGCATAGCTATAACCGCGCGAGCTGGAATTATGCAGGCGGAAAACAGGTAGAGCATGCAAGCGCCGCGGCGGGACAAAGCGCGGCGCCGCCGCCATTGCCGCCTCTGCCGGAAAAGGTCGAGTTCGACCAGACGCTTCAGAATCCGAATTGCGTGTTTCAACTGCTGAAGAAGCACTATTCGCGGTACACGCCGGAGATGGTGGAGCGCATCACCGGGATTCCAAAGGAACAATTCCTCAAAGCCGCGGACCTTTACACGTCCATTCGCAAAGACGGCGATATGAAGCAAGCCGGGACGATAATTTACGCGGTGGGATGGACGCAGCACAGCTTCGGCACGCAAATTATCCGCACGGCGGCGATGCTGCAACTTCTACTGGGCAATGTGGGAAGGGCCGGCGGAGGCGTGAATGCGCTTCGCGGGCACTCGAATATCCAGGGCGCCACGGATATGGCCGGCCTTTACGACACTTTGCCGGGATATCTGAAAGTTCCCATACCCGCCGATGGTTCATTCGACGCATGGATGAAGCGCGCGACACCGACGTCCTCTAAACCAGCCGCATGGGAGTCCTTCAACTATTGGGGCAATACGCCGAAATTCACGGTGAGCTTGATGAAGATGCTGTACGGCGAGGCGGCCACTAAGCAGAACGAGTGGGCGTTCGACTATCTGCCAAAAGTAGATCGCGACTATTCGTGGACGCATATCTGGAACGACATGTACAACGGGACCGTCAAAGGGCTGTTTGCCTTTGGGATGAACGGCGTAGCCATCGGCCCGGATTCGAACAAAAATATCGACGCGTTGAAGAAAGCAGATTTTCTGGTGGTGGGAGAGCTCTATCCGGACGAGACCAGCGAGTTCTGGAGGTCGCCGCGAGTTATCGAGCAGGGCGACATGAAGGAAATTAAGACCACGGTGTACCGCTTGCCGTGCGCGGGCTTCGCCGAGAAGGACGGTTCTTTCACCAACTCCGCGCGGTGGCTGGTTTGGAAGAATACGGCTGTTCCGACACCGGGCGAAGCTCGGCTGGACCAGGCCATCCTCGCGCAGATTTTTTTGCGGGTGCGGGAGCTCTACAAGAAAGAGGGCGGGAAGTTCCCTGATCCGATCCTCAAGCTCTCCTGGAGTTACACGGAGCCGATGAACCCGTCGTTGGCCGAGGTGCTGAAAGAACTTAACGGCAAGGCCTTGGCCGATTTGGAAGACCCCGCTACCAAGGCGCAAATCAAGAGGGGCCAGCAGCTACCCGGCTTTGCCTGGCTGAAGGATGACGGGACTACGGCTTGCGGCAATTGGATCTATTCGGGCTGCTTCACGGAAGCGGGAAATCAGACCGCGCGGCGCGATCCTTCGGATCCCTCGAACATGGGCGTGCATCCGGGCTGGGGCTGGTCCTGGCCTGCGAATCGCCGCGTGCTGTACAACCGCGCTTCGTGTGATATGGATGGCAAACCCTGGGACGCGTCGCGGCCGCAAGTTTGGTGGAACGAAGACTTGCAGAAATGGGTCGGCAACGACGTGCCGGATTTCAAGCCCGACTCCAAGCCCAAGGATCACATGGGGCCGTTCATTATGAATCCGGAAGGCATTGGTCGAATTTTTGCTCCTCTGGCGGCGTTTGTCGACGGCCCGTTCCCGGAATACTACGAGCCCTTCGAGAGTCCATCCCAGAACCCATTGCATCCGGGACAAACGCACAATCCGGTGGTGACGGGGCTCAAGACCGCGGACGACAAGTACGGCACGGCGAAAGACTTCCCAGTGATATGCACGACGTTTCGCCTGACCGAGCACTACCACTACTGGACGAAAAACAATCCGATGAACGTGCAGCTCGTGCCGGAGCCGTTCATTGAGATGGCCGCAGAAATGGCGGACGAGATGGGCATCCGCGGCGGAGAAAAAGTGAAGGTTTCGAGCGCGCGCGGCGAGTATGTCGCAAAGGCCATGGTGACCAAGCGCATCAAATCGATGATGATCGATGGCAAGAAAACCTATCAAATCGGGATTCCCTTCCATTGGGGATACCGGGGCATCTCGGAAGATGAAGGCAGGACTTCCCGGATGCTGACGAACGCGCTGACACCGACGATCGTCGATCCAAACGCGCATACGCCGGAATTCAAGGGCTTCCTCGTGAAAGTCGAGAAGGTTTAGGGGACGCGTATGAGCCAAGCCACACTACGCGTTCAAAAAATTTCCGGACATGCCGGAAGTGTTCCCGGCGAAGGCGCCCAGCGAGAATACACCGTCTGCAAACTCATAGACACCACCACGTGCATCGGCTGCAAGGCTTGCGAAGTCGCTTGCATGGAATGGAACGACCTGCCCTTCGGTGAAACGTCCTTCGACAACACCTACCAGACGATGCCGGAGACACGCTGGAATTACTGGAACCTGATTCTTTTCAACGAGCATGAGAAGGAAGACGGCTCGCTGATGTGGCTGATGCGCAAAAACCAGTGCATGCATTGCGCGGATCCCGGTTGCCTGGCGGCTTGCCCAGCTGATGGCGCCATCCTGCAGTACACGAATGGCATAGTTGATTTCCAGCAGGCGAACTGCATCGGTTGCGGCTACTGCATTACTGGATGTCCCTTCGACATTCCGAAGATGAACCCGAAGACCAATCGCGTTTTCAAGTGCACGCTTTGCTCGGACCGCGTGAGCGAGGGGCTTGAGCCGGCGTGCATCAAATCCTGCCCCACGGGCTGCCTGCACTTTGGCAGCAAGGAAGATATGCTCAAGCTCGCGAATGACCGGGCGACGCAGCTTCGCGAACATTACGATTTCCCGCAGGCGGGCGTATATGATCCGGCGGGAGTCGGCGGCACCGGCGTTGTCTATGTGCTGCATGACGCGAGCAAACCGGAACTTTACGGCGGGTTGCCGGCCGATCCGCATATTCCCTGGTCGGTGAAGCTCTGGAAGGGTCCGCTGAAGTGGCTGGGAAACGCAGCGATGATTGGCGGGCTGATCGGGCTTGCCGTGCACTATCTGCGGTTTGGACCAAAGGAGCGTGAGGAGACGATCAAGGAACCGCACGAAGGAGCAGAACCGTGAACCAAGCCGAGCATGCCGTACCTCCGGGGCGCGTGTTGCGCTACAACTACAAAGAGCGGCTCACGCATTGGATCACTGCGATTTCTTATATCTACCTGTTGATGACCGGGCTGGCGTTCTGGTCGCCGTGGCTTTTCTGGCTGGCGCTGATTTTGGGCGGCGGGCAGATTTCGCGCATGCTGCATCCGTGGATCGGGCTGATTTTTGCCGTCTGCGTGCTGATCCTGTTTGGCATGTGGGCTTCGCAGATGCGTGTGGACGAGAACGACAAGGCTTGGTTCAAGTCCGTCCGCTACTACGTGCAAAACGAGGATGAGCAGATGCCGCCAGCCGGACGTTACAACGCGGGACAGAAGTCGTTGTTCTGGGGCTTTGTGGTTTGCATGGTGCTTCTCGTCTTGAGTGGACTCGTGTTGTGGTTCCCCGAATATATTCCCTGGAACCTGCGTTCCTTGCGCTATATCGCGGTTTTGGTCCACGCATCGTCGGCGCTGCTTACCATCGGGCTTTTTCTGATTCACGTGTACATGGGGGTCTTCGCGGAGCGCGGGGCGCTGGGTTCCATGGTTCACGGAGACGTCTCTCTGCATTTTGTGAAGCGCTACCATCCGGGATGGTATGAAGAAATTACCGGACAATCGACCTCGCCAAAAAAATGACATCCCAACAAGCGTTGGGCAGCGAGTACGACGCGAGAATTAAGCGCGCCGAAAAACTCATTGCAGAGAAGTCTTCCGCGAGCGAACTTCTTTTCTTCTACCGCCGGATTGCGGGTTTTCAAAAAAACCTTGTGGCGCAAATTGCCGGCGCCGCAACGCAGCTCAATATTCAGCAGTTCGGTTCTGTTCGGGATAGTCTGGATCTCACGCTACTGCTTCCGCACTTTCGCGCTTTTCTTTCGGTCGTTGAACAGAATGCTCCGAACGCGCTGGCCTCGGCGGCGCGCGAACTTGCGGGGAGGCCTTCCGATTCCTGGGTCGCGCTGCTCATGGAATATTGGAAAAACGGAGGCCGCTCCGGTCAGCCAATTGGGGCGTTCGAACAGTTTTTTTCGCGCGCTTTTCTGCAACCCTACGCCGCCTACGTTGCGGAGAGGACGGCGGCCCCGCCAGCGCGGGAGACGCCGCGAGAGTGCCCTCTATGCGGAGGGCAGCCGCTGCTCGGTGTGTTGCGCGTGGAAGGCGACGGAGGAAAACGCTTCATGACGTGTTCTTTTTGCGGATATGAGTGGGGCTTCCGGCGCATCTTGTGCACCACTTGCGGCGAGGTGGAAGAAAAAAAACTTCCTGTTTACGTGGCGGAGCAGTTTCCGCACATTCGCGTGGAGGCTTGCGACACTTGCAAGTATTTTATTCGAACGATCGACCTCACTAAGGATGGCCATGCAGTGCCGATTGTTGACGACCTCGCGGCGATTCCGCTGACACTCTGGGCGCACGAGCATGGATATAGCCGGGTGCAGCCAAATCTTCTTGGCAGCTAAAGCCGAATTCCGAGGTTTAAGAAGCAAGGATGCAGAGTGACTGGTGACTCGTGACTGGTGACTGGTGCAAACCGCGCCGAGCATCGAGCATTGTGATTGCAACCCAGCGGTTCCAGTTCTGCCGTGGACGGAGAGCCTGGTGCGGCGGGTTTCCTGCTAAGGATGAGGAGTACTTGAGGCTTGTGGCCCGGGCGCGGCGCCCGTAGTTTCCTTCGAGGCGCGGAAGTTTTCGCGTTTGAGGCGCGTATCGCCGTTCACGTAACCGATAAAAGCCATGCCCTTGGGAAACGTGATGTCTTTCCCGTGCATCACGGGGATTACCATACCAGCCGGCGAACCGGATCCTTTGCTCGCGTCTCCGGAACGCAAGACCGCCTGTTCAGCGTCTGCAAGACGGACACTTCTGATAAGCACTCCCAGCTTTCCGCCGCGGCCCAAGGCCTTCTTTGGCTCTGCTTCATTGATGACACCGAGCGCAGTGGCACCCTTGGGAATTACGAGAAATCCCTCGACGATGACATCTTCTGAAACTTCGAAGTTCACTTCGTCTCCCACTTGGGCATTTGCGGAAGAGAGAGTTTTTTCAAGCTTCATGGAGACGGGAGTGCTATCGCGCAAGACGAGAAAACTGGCGGAGCCGGGAGCGCTCGAAGGAGCATCGGAGGGCTTGAACGGTTCGTCGTAGGGAGTTTTCTCTCTTGTGGGCGCCTTGGTCGGCGGGAGAGCAATTTTTTCGCCTCGAGTGGTTTTAATCAACAAAAGCGAAGCCAGGGGAACGTAACCGGTTTCACCTTCGGCCGTGCGCACCGCGAAATAACTATCGTAGCGGCCGGTGATCACCACTTCCTGCCCGCACTGCAACGTGGAGCGGACATCGAGAGTAGTCATCGAACTGTAAAGATAGACGTAATCGCCCGGACGAGCGCACGCGACTTGGCCGAGATTCTGAGCGCTGGAGATCGCCGGCGCCAGCAGACAGAGCAGCGGAGCGATGAGCTTTAAGTTCCAAGTCTTAAGCGACGGGACAAACCATTGGATTGGGGACATAGCAACTCTATCCCAACGCACTATGCACATCGTTGGCAATAGAACGGTCAGTAGTACTGTTCATAAAGAGATACTGCGAGGGCGGAGATGCATGCAAACGCTAGAAGACCAGCTACCTCGACGAGGGCGCCGAAGGAATGCTAGCGGCCTTGCAATAGTGCAAGTCGTTAGGGCAAGCTAGCGGGCGCCGCGGGGAGATGTCCATGAAAAAAACTGTGTTGTGCCTGGCGATGGTGGCGAGTTTGGGCGCGGGAGTTTTGCGCGGGCAGACAGCAAAGGAATCGAGCGCGCCGCTGACGGTGATTCGAGCGGGGACGTTGATCGACGGCGCTAGCGATACCCCGCGGAAGAATCAGCTGATTTTTGTGCGCGGCGAGCACATCGAAAAAGTGACCGATGGTTCCGCGGAGATACCACAGAGCGCAAAGGTGATCGATCTTTCCGCGACGACGGTGCTGCCCGGACTGATCGATTCGCACACGCATATTTTTCTGTGGGGAGAAGACCCCGCGAAGGGCGGCTATGACGCAAACATACTGAAAGCGGGGATCGCGCTGCGGGCAGCGCGGGCGACGTTTGCTGTGCGGCGGGCCCTCGACCAGGGATTCACGACGTTGCGCGATTTGGAAACGGAAGGAGCGGGATACGGCGACGTCGAGATCAAGGAGGCGATTGAGGAAGGTACAATTCCCGGACCGCGGCTCTTCTGCGCGACGCGAGCGATTTCCACGACGGGTGGGTACAACCTCGAAGGCTATGCGCCGGAACTGGATATGCCGAAGGGCGCGCAATTGATTGACGGGCCGGTCGAAGCGCGCAAGGCCGCGCGGCAACAACTCGAGCATGGCGCCGATTGGATCAAGGTTTATATGACGCACCGCTCGTGGGTGGATAAGCAAGGAAATCTGGTTTCGCAGCCGACGCTGACGGTTGAGGAGTTGAAAGCGGTTGTGGATGAGGCGCATGGCTGGCAAAAGAAAGTGGCGTGCCATGCGTATAACGGAATTGGCTTGCAGAGAGCGCTGGATGGCGGATGCGATTCGATCGAACACGGACTGGAGATCACGGACGCACAGATTGCGCAAATGAAGAGGCAAGGAACGTGGTATTGCCCGACACTTGAGCCCTACTATGGCGACTGGGCGCCCGCGGATACTCCGGACGGCAAGCGGGACCGTGCGCGTGCCGCTGTGCACGTGATCTCGTTTCACAAGGCGATGCAGGCGCACCTCAAAATCGTATTCGGCACGGATATGGGAGGAATTCCGTGGACGGAACCGATTGCACAGGAATTCATACGCATGGTTTCACTGGGGATGACCCCGATGGATGCGATTCAATCGGCTACGGTGCGCGCGAGCGAATTGCTGGATATGAAGGGCGAGATCGGCGTGGTGGCGCCGGGGGCTTATGCGGATATCATCGCGGTTTCGGGTGATCCGCTGAAGGATGTGGGTGAGCTCGAGCACGTGCATTTTGTGATGCACAATGGATCGGTTTTCAAAAATGAGATCGCAAAATAGCGCAGAGTGAATAGTGAATAGCGGGTAGGGGATGGTGAATGGTGGCTGCTGAGTAGCGGCTCGCGCACGGACGGGCGATCACGAAATCAATGTGTGGATTTGAATTATGCCCAATAGCCGCTAGCTCGTGCCGGCTTCGACGTGGACGCCCTTCCAGAACGCAATCCTGTTCTTGATTTCCGCAGCGGCGGGTTTGGGGTCGGGGTAGTACCACGCGGCGTTTTCGTTTTTCATACCGTCGACCACGACGTGGTAATAGTGTGCCGTGCCCTTCCACGGGCAGATGGTCGTATGGGCGCTGGACTTCAGAAAATCCTTGGTTACCGCGTCCAACGGAAAATACTGATTGCCTTCGACGACGACCGTATCGTTGCTTTCCGCGATGACTTTGCCGCCCCAGATAGCTTTGGCCATGTGTCTTTTTCCTTTGCTGCAATTTGCCGCAGGAGCATACATTCGATGCTTCTCACTACATTGGATGCACGAGGGAGCGCGGAAGGTTTATGGAAATGAAACCACAACCCCGGAGGTGACGCCGGTTTAGGACAGAACGCCCGGGTTTGCTACAATTCGACGGCAATCGCGGCAGTTTTTCGCGCGGAAGTCACACAGGAGAGAATTCTCATGGCCGAGCAGAATTTCAGCAATCACACAAAGTTTTTCCCGCCATTCCACTTTTTTGTATTGCCGGTGATGCTGGTGAATTTTGGATGGTCCATCTACCGGTGGAAGTTGGCCGGATTTTCGGTGGATGGGCTTGTTTCCGTCGTTGTAGCGTTCGCATTGTTGCTGGGATTTCTGTGCGCACGCATGATGGTGCTGAAGGTGCAGGACCGGGTGATTCGAATGGAGGAGCGGATGCGATTCGAACGGGTGCTTCCGGCGGATATGCAGGCGCGCGTCGGGGATTTTACGATCGACCAACTTGTGGCGTTGCGATTTGCCAGCAACGCGGAGCTGCCCGAGCTGGCGCGAAAAGTGCTGGATGAGAAACTGAACAACCGCAAAGAGATCAAACAGCTGATCAAGACGTGGCGACCAGACTTCATCCGGGCTTGACGGGCGCGCGGGGCTGAAAACTTCCTTCTCGACTTCGGCGGTAGAAACGGCTCGCTGGCTTGAACTGCGGCGCGGAGTGACAGCGGTCCACTTCGGCGGCCTGATTCTACCTTGCGGTTGCTGCGGCGGCTGCGCCTTCGATCTCCGTGATCTCCTCGGGCGAAAGTTTTAGTTCGCCGGCGCGCATCACGCCTTCGGCCTGCTTGGCGTTTCTGGCACCGACGATCGCTCCCGTAATCGCGGGATTGCTAAGCACCCAGGCGATGGCGACTTCGCCAGGATTGCGGCCGTGCCGTGCGCCAACCTTGCGCAGGCGTTCGACAAGTTCGATGTTCTTCGAGAGGCGCGGCTCGCGAAATTCCGGACTCTTGCTGCGGAAATCGTCTGGTGGGAGCGTTGTGGCACGTTCGCGAGTCATCGCACCCGTCAAAAGCCCCGAAGCCATAGGCGCGTAAGAAATCACGCCAATTCCCCGCTGTTTGCAATAGGGCAAGATTTCCACGCCGACCTGACGGCGAATCAGCGAGTAGGGTGGCTGCAGAGACGTGACAGAACCAAGCGCTTCGGCGCGCTTGATCTGCGGGACGTTGAAGTTTGATACGCCGATCCAGCGAACCTTTCCTTCTTTTTGCAAGGCGAGCATAGTTTGCCAGGCCTCCTCGAGGCCGGCGCCATCATCGGAAGGCGGCCAGTGCATTTGATAGAGGTCGATCACGTCAACTTGCAACCGACGCAGGCTGTCTTCGCATTCGCGGCGGATGGAATTGGCGTGATGGTTCTGGGTTACGTGGCCTTTGTCGTCCCAGCGCAGGACGCATTTTGTGAATACATAAGGCCGCGGACCGTGCCAGTCTTTTAAAGCTTGCGCCACGATTTCTTCCGAGTGTCCGATGCCGTAGACCGCGGCGGTGTCGATCCAATTCACGCCCAACTCGAGCGAGCGGTGAATAGCGGCGAGAGAGTCCGCATCCTCCTGGTGTCCCCAGGCAAAGTCCCAGCCGCTGCCACCAATGGCCCAGGCGCCGTAGCCAACCGTCGTAATTTGCAAATCGGAATTGCCGAACTTGCGTGTTTCCATACTTTCTCCCTGCGCGTCCCAACGGAGCGCTGCATTACGAGCGTCGACTTCACAGTGAATTCTACATTCTATGAGATGAAAAAAAGGAGGAATTGGTTAGGAAAAAGATTGGAGGGCAGCCGGAAAGAAGATCGTCAAGGCTAGTTAGCGATGAAAGCGGCATCCAAGAAGATGGTCTCACCATCAGGATTCGTTACGGAGACGCGTTGCGCGCCTGTGGACAGAACCGGCGTCAGGATGCTCAGGGTATTCATGTCCTTGAAAGTTACGGTGGCAGTTTTCCCGCCGATAGTGACGGTGACGCCATTCTGGAAGCCGCTGCCGCGAATCGTGATCTGCGTTCCTCCGGCCGCGGCTCCATTTGCGGGGATTAGTGTGCCGATTCCGAGCGGAACCTTGGCAAGTGTAACGACGGTGACGCCGGCGTTTTGCGCGGTGCCGTCAGTTGAAGTGATGGCAAACAATCTTTGTCCATTTTCGTCGATCGCAAGAAAGCTGCCATGCAATCCGTCGGCGTCAGTCATGAACTGCTGGGGAAGCAGGATGCGAAGGCGGAGAGCGCCGGTGTGAGCATCGAGAATGTCCACGCCACCTTTCACGCCGGCGTTTCCCGCGGGGCCGGTAAGAAATGGCCGGTAAACGAGGGCGCCGCTCGGATGGAGAGCGACTCCGGGGACTTGAACACGGCCGGGAATTTGCAGGAGTTCTGGATTTGCAGGGACCGACGCGAGCGAAAGATCGGTGCCGCGAATTTCCGTAGTGCCGTTGACCTGAAGAGCAAACATGGTTCCATCAGCGGCCGCGCCCATGTCCACTGCGGAGTCATTCGCTGTGAAGGTTGAAAATTGATTAGGCGAAGAGGCATTCCACAAGGCGAGTGGGCCGCCCGGTGCCGCGGCAAACGCAACGAATACCTGATCGCCCGTGCCATTGGATTGCACGAGAGGCGCGCCGGTGAGACTGGTGATTTCCGGCTGGGAAGCGGGTTGAATAACCGGCGGGCTGGCCGTCAAGTTCAGTTGTCCCAGGCAAGACGTGCAGCCGCCGGAGGAGGCCGACTCCGCGCTCAAACCCACAAAAACATTTTGCGTGCTGGTGGCGGCGACGCGCGCGGGACCTGAATTGCTGAAGCCGGCAACGCCGCCGACAGCGACACTCGTGCCCGTGCCGTTGTCCGGATCGAAGAGATAAATATTCTGCGCGCCGAAATCGGCGGCTACGAGCTGAGTGCTATCCGGAGTCAGAGCTAGGCCGCGGAGTTCCGAAGTGGGAGGAGGACCTCCCGGCGGCTCGATGCCGGTCCCGTGAAAAACGCCGGCAGCCAGATCGAAAACGTCTACGTGATCGATGTTGCTGAGATAGAGCCACTGGCGAGACTGGTCGTATAAAATAAATTTATCGAACGAAGGCTTGGCATAAAACTTCTCGCGCTGCAAATATTGGAAGGCTTTCGAGGCAGTGATGGAACCGGCGGGCGAGGTGATGACAAGATCGGCATTTCCCGCCGTGCCAGGCGGTGTTTGCAGGGTGATGCGCTCCAAAGAGAAAGGATACGTCGAGTCTAATCCGAGCGAAGGCGCGATGGATGTGACGTTTTCAGTTTTCTGTACGGTGGCGTTTGCGCCGCCAATCTTGACGGTGATTTTTGTGGGATCGCTGCCGAAACCATAGCCGTAGATTTGCACCGTATCCCCGCCAGCTGGTGCCCCGGCATTCGGCAAGATTTGCAGGACTTGCGGGCCATAGCTGAACGCATCGGGCGCGAGGGCGAGCCAACCACTGGGAAAATAGGCGGTGATGTTAGCGGCGCCGGTTGCTGCGTTTGGCGGCGAGGTTACATTGATCTGTGTGCCGCTCGACACGGTGGCATTGCCAGCGGACTGGATGCCAAACAATACTTGCGCCGTGGCTTCAAAGTTCTGTCCTGTGAGAACAGTTGCTGTTCCACCCGCGATTGGGCCTTCAGAAGGCTGCGCGCTCAGCGGCACTGCAAAGACGGGCGCCGTCGCGGGAAGCGAACCGGGGCTGGCGGCGTCGACAAAGCCCAGGCCGCGGTTCGCTACGCCGAAAAGGAGCTGGGTGGCGTCCACAACTTCGATTTCGGTGCGTCTTCCCGCAACCCACAAATCGGGCACCTGGCCAATCGGGCCGAGGGTGTGACCATCCAATACGGTAATGACGGGAGGTGCGCCGGCATTTTCGCTGAGGTACAAAAACCGGCCGTCGCGAGAAAACACCATGCCGTTCACAGCCAATGTTGCGTAAGAACCCGTTTGATTCAAAGAGCCGTCCAAAAGCAAAACCCGCGAGCTGCCATTCGAAACGAAAACAACGGCGAACCTCGAGCCATTGGGATTGGCGGCGACGAGCGGAATTGTACCGATGCCCAGGCCGTGGGGACCGGCGAGAACGTTGCCGCTCGCATTGTAAAGCGCGAGCTCGCCGGTTGAGTCACTCGCCGCTACCAATATTTTTGTTTGATCGCCCGTTCGCGCCATGGCGCCCAGACCGTTTTGAAAAAGCTGGGGTTCGGTGGAGGTCAGGTTTGTCAGTGTGTTCGACGAAGGGGTCCAGAGAGCGAGCAACGCTTCGCCGGTTTGGGATCGGCGCAGGCGCATCATCAAGTTGCCGCCGGAGAGCGCGAGCAATTCTTCGGGGCGATCGAACAGAGTATTGGGAATAGGCTGCAGCCCGGTTATTTCGTAGCGTCCCTTGATCTGAAGCGAGGTGGTATCGATCGCGGCTGCTTGTTCCGTAACAGTTCCAACCCAAACGGTCGAGCCGTCCGCGGAAAGATCGGCGCTGCTGGCGCCTGGAACGCTGACTTGGCCGACGCGTGTCGCAGTCGTCGCGGAAAATATTTCGACGCGGTTGATGGCGCGGTTGGCGACGAAGACCAATTGGTGGGCTGGATCGTAGGCGATGTGCCGGTGGTGCGGCTCACCAGGTGGATCGTCCATTGCGGGAATGGAGTCCGTCCGCGCAAAAGTTGTTCGCGGCAGATTCGCAACAATACCGGTCTGAATTGTGAGCCCAAGACTGGCAGGGTGTGAAAGTGAGCCACTGGCGCCCTCGGCCATAATCGTGAAGTTTCCCATTGAGGCGTTGGCAGCGGCGGAAAAGAGTACGGGAGCGTTCGAACCGGAGGCGACGCTGAAGGGACTTAGGGGACTTGAGATAACGCCAGTGGGCAAACCAGAGAGAGTGACTTCGACCGTGCCGGTAAAACCGTTGAGAGAGTTGACGGACAAGTTGACTGTGGGGCTCGTCGAGCCCTGCCGGAGGCTGACGGAATTTTGGGAAAAACCGATCGAGAAATCCGGTTGCGGAGGCGGAGGCGG
>Ga0207416_1001661_pt1 | contig 27868 bp, 27 predicted proteins | sample PaiPotPPM11metaG_FD_184107 | JGI IMG/M metagenome (GOLD analysis project Ga0207416, IMG submission 184107) | Iron sulfur acid spring bacterial and archeal communities from Banff, Canada, to study Microbial Dark Matter (Phase II) - Paint Pots PPM... ... | reverse complement strand
GACCGAAACACTCCTCACTGCGCTCGCTCGGGGCAATATCGTGCCGATCGTCGATCCCACGAGCGGCCGCACCGAAATGCGGTCACTGCCGGCTGCGGTCATCGGTGTGCTCATCCTAGCTGATTGCGCGCTTTTGCATGAGGTCACAGCGTCTTCATATCTCGCAACCGCATTCGTGCCCGCGGTCCCGCCGCCGGCAGGCGACTGCACGGCATTGGTTGCGCTCATGCGACGCGTTGCCGCCATCGGCCGGGAGGGCATAACACTGGGGCTGTCGCAAAGGGAGACGCTGCGCATCGCGGCCAAAGACTGGGCCGCCGAAGCCCGCTACGCGCAGCCGCCGCTCTCCGACTATCTCGCCCACCTGCCCGACCTTTCCCGGCGCCCGGCGGCGGCGCTTCACCTCGCAGCGGCGGCCGGCGACGACAAAAAACTGAAGGAGGATATTCCGCACGCCATCGTCGCGAAGGTTATCCACCTGATCAGGATCTACTTCCGGCCGATCGCTCGGGCCATATTGTCGCCCATCTCGACCTCGGAGAGGTTTCGGGACGGCCGCAGGATCGTCACTCATCTGCGCGCCACGACGAGCACGAAACACAACGTGTTCGAGCGTCGCACATTATTGCGCTCGTGGCAGTCATCGATGTCAACCAAGCGCCTCGATGCTACGATCCATTTGCTTCAGCAGGCCGAGATTCTCCGCGCTATCGAAAAATCGGGTAGTCAACAGTACGAGGTGGCACCCGAGGTTTTCAAACGGTAGCGCACTGTCAAGCGCCCCCGCCCCGGATGTGAGGCGTACACTTGCAGGGGGCGCCTGACAGCGGCACCGTGTGCTCGAACGCCGGGTAACGGCGGTTGATCTGCCGGCGGATAACCACATTGCTCGCCGCATTGACGCCCTGAACCTGAAAGACCGACTTCGCGATGTCGAGACCTGTTGTCCTGATCTGCCTAGCAGCGCCCACATCCATGGCACTCACGTGCCGGGTGGAGGGGGCCGTCCACAGCATCACTAGCCGACTTCTGCTGATGGCAGTTAGATGTCCGCCTTTGGACGAGGAAGGGTCATCGTGCCGTAGCGGTCCAATGTCTGAGGTCGCAATTGTGGCGGCTCAGCGAGGCTGTGAGGCTGGACCTGTTCCACATCCAAACTCGGTCACCACGGTCGGCGACCGGGACTGGCTAATCGGCCTCCGGATCTTCTGGCATGGCCTGCGGGTCTGCGAAGCCTGCAATCTGCATTGGGACGATATCGACCTGTCCAAGAGCACCATCACGGTGCGGCGCTTGAAGGGCAGCCACGACAGCACGCATTACCTCGAACGCGATGAGATCAAGGGCATCAAGGCCCTCCGCAGATCACAGGCAACGCCGGGCGATACGTGTTCATCAACGAGCGCGGTCAGCCGTTCAGCCGCATGGGCATCGCCCGCACGATTGAGCGGGCTGGCGAAGCCGCTGGGTTGCCGTTCCCGGTGCATGTCCACATGCTGCGGCACTCGACCGGCTAAGCGCTGGCAGGCCGTGGATTGGATACGCGACGGCTCCAACACTACCTCGGCCATGCCTCGGATTACCAACACCGTGAAATATACGGCGACGTCACCGGAGCCGTTCAAAGACATCATCTGGGGAAGAAAGTAGCCCGCTCGAAATGACTCACCAGCGACGTTCTCAGTCCCGCCTAGCGGCCGCGGCGGCCATTTTCATGCGGTTGGGATAGTCAAATTCATCCCGCACCTTTATTCTGCGCCCTCATGGGCGGGGGTATCACACCGGTAAGGTCAGTCCGCGTCACACTCTGGAAATTGAAGGGGTGGTGCGTCGTTGTCGATTACGCGGATCGTAAGCGCGTGGCATTGCGAGCACGCTCGCGCATCCACGCAAAGAAGCAGGCCACTAGGATCAAGGCTGATCCTGCTTTCGCCGCCATGATGCGTGCAATGCGACCGAGCGGCGCTTCTTTGCCACCCTGAAAGCGTGGCCCCGCCCTGGGCGCGCGCCCCTGTCATTGAACAGCAACGGCACGCAATTAGGTTCGGCCTTCTGCGGGGGAAAAAATGGGGATACGGAGTAAGAAAGTTGAGTGCGGTGTCTGCGGTGCCCGCATGTGGCTGACAAAAGTATCGCGTCAGGCATACGGGCGTGAACAGCGCACGTATGAATGCCTGCCCTGCATTAACGAAGTTACAGAGGTGAATGACGTTTCAATCGAGACGGCAAGAGTAGCAGGATCAGCGCGTCGCCGATATCGCTCCTAGAGGCAATCCAGAAGCGGCTTAGTGAGCGGCGTGGCCCCGACGCGCCTGCTTTCTGGAATCAGGCGGCCGGGCCACATAGCGACACCGGGTGGGACGATCACTACGCTCACTCATCTAACACTACGCACAACATCAACCGCAAGCCCGGTCAGCGCGCCGGGCGCCCCTTCTGGGTCTTTGCAATCAGTTAGGTGATTGTCTGGTGCGACGGCGCAATATTTCGTGCTCTTCAATTCTGCTTCCCGTCATCCAACGATGAGCCTCAATCCATTCGCCAGCTTCGCGCTCGGAAACAAACTTGCCGTAATGGTGATTGAAGCCGCTCGGCCATGCGATGCGCACGGTCCAATTGCCGTCTCTCTGAATTGCCATCAACTCGGTTCTATCGCCCATCGTCAAATGAGGCAGTTCATCGGACGATTATTGCGGCCGCCGCCATGCCAAACACTGCGCATAAGCAAAGCGCCGCAAATGCTATAGTTCGATCCATCGGACGCCCCCACACCAAGAAACCAACATACACATTGATGAGCGTTGTACCGCCGAGGCGATTGTATTGAAGACCTGATTGATGACCTGAAGGTGCTCAGAGAGTGCCTGCTCCCATGCGTTAGCCATTGAGGTTGCCCCTTCTAGCTGTCGATTGATCGCAATATCACCGCATCACGCTGAAATTCTAAAAACGTCTTCTGGGCTGCCGTGAATGGTGGATGCATTCAACAGAGCTTATGCTTGTCCGTAATCCACGAGCCTGTCCAAGCAGTCGGTCGGGTGCTTGCAAGTGGCGTCAGCCTGCAGGTCGGTTTGTGGGTAGAGCTATGGGTTATTCGGCCCCGCCGGCACAATGCCAACAACTCCAGCGAGATTGGGCGGACAGCTTCTCCGACAAACCAACGCGCATTGAGGGGCTCGCGCTGTTCGCTTTTGAGAGCGGCGCGATTCTTTGCTGGCGGCGAGAAATCAGCGGATGCGACATGCTGAAGTTGCGTGATCCGCTCAGGGTCTGAGCCGGGAACTTGCCTTAGCGCGTCATTACGAAAGGTTCCGTTTTCTGCATTGCGCGGACACGCCTAGCTCTTTGATCCTGTAAAGCATCGACCTAAGCCAAGGCAATAAGAGCGGCAATTTCGCTCGGTCTATATGTTGCGACCAACCGACGGTTCCCCCGCGCGTCTCAGTCAGAACTACAGCGATGAAAAAGGCTCCTTTTTTCAACAGCATCGGTCAAAAGACGACATGAAGCGCCTAGCTGGGCACAGCCGCTTTGCCGCCAATAGCGGGCATGCGGCGGCTCTCTCGCAACGTCCAAACCGAAATCAGAAATGTCGACCTGGTCTCAGCGCAATCGAACCGGGTCTCCAGAAAAAATTTGGATATTGAAAATTTGCGAGCAGACTATCCCCTCAAATTCGCCTGGCGACGGCTTATGTGCGCGATTTTTCCGCCATAGAGACCTGTAGGTATTCGCCTAAGCGGCGGACATGTCGGAGGTCTTCCGGCCGCGTAAAAAAGACCCACAGAGACTGCACTGGCTGGGCGCTTCCGTAGTTGCTCCACCGACGTCTCGCGTTGCTGGTCTGAACCACTCTCGCAGTGTTTGCTGCACTCCCATCTTGCGGCATCTGTGATCTAATCGCCGAACAGCTTCGCGATCTCGCCGAAGCCTATATCGACTTCAACGCCACGTATAGCCGTCCCGTATCCGTCGAAGAATGCAATGCAATTTTGCGCTTCAAGATGCCAGAACTTCTCTCCAAAGACGATCTGGCCGACGATCTGCTTTCGGAGCATGCGCTGTGTCAAGAAGCGCTACGAATCATGGCATCAACTTTGGTCCGACAAGGCCTCCAGATCGACAATGCGCTTGCGGATTTCCGGCGTACGCTCAATGCGCGTGAGCCGTCATAAGCAGCGCGACCTGCAGCAGCAAAAAATAATCCCACTAAGCCCGTCCAACCGTAGACCGGCAGGCGCCCTGACTGGGCCGCAAACCGGCCGACACTTTCGAGGACATAGCCGCTTATCCCGGTCGCTTAGATCGGAGCTCTGTTCTGACCAGCACTCAGACGTCGACCGAACACCCCACGCGGCTGATGCAAAAACCCACCAATCCAGTTCAGCACATAGGTGAACTGTACCGGATTGAGGAGAAAATAGATCACGACCGCGATGGACATAGGCGTCAGAAACCAGTCGCTCATAGCGACCAATCCGAATACGTCGCCTTATCTTCAATATTGCACCGCTCGGCTGATCCCTCGTTTGACAGTTTAGACTTGTTTGACAACTTCAATAACTGCGATGATGACCGTTCGACCGCGGAAACGTTCACCTTCAAAGACGTGACAGCGATGCCCCTTCCCGCAACGTTACCGCTCATGGCAGGTGGCCTTGGCTTCGTTGGTTTTCTCACGAAGCGTCGAAAGCAACAGCGACGCAGACGGCCGGCTGAACGCAAGCAATTAGCCCATCCCGCCTTGTTCGCTATGCTCGCTGCGTCTCGGGCCGCTGCGCGCTCACTCCATTGGAGGCGGCAGAAGGCTCTCGACTGGTCGGGGCTTGCGTGCTCCGCAGCTATTCGAGCGCGCCCATGATTAAAATGCCCCGACCGAGTACCGGTGATCCGGCCCTTCGGTGCATCTTGTAACTAAACTATGTCGACCTGCATCACCGGCTAGTACGTACGATGGTGCCAACTTTTGCGTGACGTGCCTGCGACTAATGATCGAGGAAGAGCTGATAACTTCTGGCTCATGCTTTGTTGCGCGGTCTGCAGGGTCGCAATGTCATTAGTAATTTGTTCTTGTCTACTAGTAAGCTCGGCGACCATGCGTCGCAAGATACCCAGATTTTGTGTCATCGCGTCAAGTTGATGCTGGAGCTCCGAAGACAAGGGCCGATCGGCTGCGGACGCAGGCTGAGCCCGAATCGCGAACTCAACATCGCTAGAAATTGCCGATGGCGTGGCACTGCGCGTGGCAGCCACTGAGCGTTCGGACGACGTACCTATCTCCTTCCCCGGCATAACCGCCTGCAACCGATGAGCAGACCAGTCTCTCAATTGGTTCCAGGCGTTATCTGCAGTACGCTGCACAAAGCCTAAGTTTTCTCGCATCATGTCGAGTTGATGCTGGGGCTCCGAAGATAAGGGTCTATCGATGGCAGGCGCGGGTTGAGCACTGCGGACCGTGGATTCTGAGCGTTCAGAAACCGCCCCCATATCCTTCTTCGGCAGAATCGCATGCAACTCGTCAGAGGACCAGTTTATGAATCGGTTCCCGGCATTACGCGCGGCGCGCTGCACCAGGCCAAAATCCTCCGACATCGTGTCAAGCAGCGTCGAGGATAGGGACCTGTCGGACGCGGGGGGCGACTGAGCGTCACCTGGAGTTGCCGATGGGCTCACACTCCGCGCCGTATTTCTTGAGCGTTGGGAAACCGTCCCTGTATCTTGGTTAGAAAAAATCGCATGAGACTCGTAAGCAGACCATTCCTTCAATTGGCTCCACGCACTAGAAATGCTTCCCTGTTCTCCGTATGGGAATACTTGAAGTGCATAAACAGCAACCGCCGTGAGAAGAACGGCGCAAACAGATGCACGAAGCAACAGCGTTCGAACTGCGAACTTCCCTTCTTGGACCTCATCGCCTTGCATCACCCTGCAACCAACAAACTCTTTCGTTGCCGCTGCATCGGCGGGCGCATCGAGCATTAAGTCGATTGAAGGCTCCGAAGCTTCAGCAATACTCGGAGCATCATCAATATCCCCCTGATTGGAGGGGCGCTCACTGGCGGCTGAATGAGATAAATCGGAATAAGCTTCCGGCTGGGCGCTGTGCGGATCGCGAACTAACCATTCTTTGATCGCGATGAGACTGTCACCTTTTGGATCGAGCCCGACCCCGCGAACCGGATGCTGTGTGGAAGCCATTGACCGCACTCCTTACATTCGGCTTTGGCCGCTCCGTACTATAGGACAGTCATTCAAGAGGGGCCATCGCAAAGCGCTGAGCGAGTGCGCAAAGGTAAATGGCGCAAAGATTGGTGCTTTGCAAACAGAACGGCAATCATCGAGCAATCTTCTTCCGGCGCACCCTTGGGCTCAAAAATCTTGGCTCCGCTCAGGATTTTCCAAAGTCCGTCGAGGCCCACAGCGTGTTTACCACGCTTTGGTTGATGCGAGATTTTTCTCTTTGATCGTCTAGCCAGTCGCCGTCTGCGATATCCAGGCGAGAATCGCGCGGCAATTCTCTAATGATAAGCGCGCTGCGACTTCGAATATTAAGCTTCAGAAAAATGCTGTGAAGATGCTGCTTTACAGTACCTTCGCTGACGTTAAGCTTCTTAGCTACCAGTTTGTTTGAGAGGCCGCAGTGGGCGAGGACTGCGACTTGTCGTTCACGTGTCGTCAATATGCTGGGTCGTCCAAAGCCATACGAACCCATATCTCTGCGCCGCATGCTCCACCCTCAAACGCAGAACTACAGCAAGCAAATAGTTTAGACCCGCATGACGAGTGGTACAAGGATGCTTAGGTACCAAATTACCACATAGCGGGCGGGGTGCTGCACTTGGTCGCGTTTGATTTGAGAATACCCAGCTTCGAATGTTCAGCACCTGTCCATGCCCGCAAGAGCGCCGTCGGCAAGGGCCAGCGCTCACTCGTCCCTCGCCTCGTTTCGACGGCGTAGGATCAGCGTTCATCGCTTACGATCAGCATTCAAATTTGACGCGTCTGGCTCTGATGATCTCCCGGGCGCGTCCAGTCCGTCGGGTAAGGTAGTGACACCGCCGAACCCGTCCGGCACCCTAATCCTTAGTCCGGATGATGAGTCGTTTATCGAACCGACTGACGCATCGGGAGCCATTGTAGTCATATCATCGGGCTTGATAGTCATATCATCGGGCTTGCCCGTCGCATTTACGTCTGGGCGGGTAACCTGTGTTTGCGCGTTAGCAAGCGCTGGGCCACATAGAGCCAGCGCCAGGGAAAAGCGAAATAGACGCCGCAAGTTCTTGCTCCGAGGATCTTCGCTGCGTCAAATAGATCTCAATGCTTCGCGTTATTTTCATGAGTGCAACGTGGCTAATTTTTGAAAGCGTAATAATATTTCAAATGAGTTCGCAGCTGTCAGGTTGCATTAGACTGTCGGAGTTTTAGTGCGCTTGTTTGGGAACGATTACTCGGCTGTAGATCATGCGCAACGTGGCCCGGATACTCTTTGCAGTCACCGCGCTTCTCGCCCCGGCTTCCGCCGATGCGCAAGAGTATCGTATGCCACCTCCGTTACCAGGACCGTACTCATATGGTTTTGCTGGGTGTCGAGGCGGCTACATTTCAGTAGTGGGCGATGTCTGTGAGCCCTACTTCCCGCTCATGCGCACATGGCCGCGTACGATAAGCGCTTATGGTCGCGCCAGACACAAGACTGGCGCTTTGCGTCAAGCTCCACGCCATCGATAGACAGAAAGACAAGGAATTTCGCCGGATTAGTTAGCTTGAAAAAGTAATTTCGAGCGTGCTCGGTATTACGGCTCTCATGCAGCGGCAGGAAGATAAGCGAGTGCTCACGCTATGAATTCCGAATCGCGCGGCATCGAGAAGCTGTTTCGCGATGAGGCGACGCGCGAGCACCGAACAATGAAGCGATATTACTGGCAACCCGCGAAAGTCAGGTCAGCGTTAATGGTATACATCGCCCTTTATTGACCGAGGACCACTCTCAGATAGTGTCGTAGGGCTTTTGGAACGATGATGACGCACATGTTGATGAAGACGCCTAACAGCAATTTCTTCGATGAGATGCCAGCCGGCAAGATGGCGACTAGAATCGTTAACTGCTGGCCGGCCGCTATTGCTGGCCTCTGCCTTGCGGTTACGGTTGCTTGGGTTGGATTTTTAGCGTGGTTGGTTCTTTTTATTTCTGGCCACGCGCCCTAAAATAGTGGACTGCTAAGTCTAATCGCGCGATCGAACTTGCGCCAATCGGCGAAAGAGAGCGAGAGTCTTCACGCGCGGGACGAAGCTCTGAAGTTTTAGTCCCTCCAAATTGCCATTAATCAGTCATTCTCGACGTGCAGAGTTCGGCGGTCATGAACATCTGAAGGCCTTATGCGATTATTGAAGCTTTGGCTTGCGTCGTTATTTTTGATCGCTTCTCCAATTGTGCATGACCAAAGCGCGGACGATGATTTGCGTGTCTACGGCACTAGCATCATTAACTCGATTCCGTTCGAAAGACGGTTTAGCGGCTACGGAATTTATCTTGGAAATAATGCAATACTCACGGCAGCACATGTTGTCGGGCATTGGTCGTTGTTTAGCGATCCGAAAATTGCAATAGGCAACCAGGAAATTCCGGCCAAAGTCATCAAGAAGGGCTCATTTCCGGACCTCGATTTAGCGCTTCTAGTCGTCGCAGACGATGCGCTGCCCGTGAGCCTACGATTGCGACGTAACCCGCTATGTAAATCGCCGCCAAATGTCGGCATGAGTGTTGTGGTGGTGTATCCAGACCGAACTATGCGCTCGCATATTGTCTCGGCGCTAGCAATCGCACCCCAGCACCGCGCTCAATTTGGGACTCTAATAACCGAGCCTCAAGGCTCCGGATCTGGCGTCTTTGATCCTGAGCGGAAATGCCTTCTCGGCATTATGAGTGCGGCCGTGCTGCGGTCTAACTCCAAAGCGGCAAATGATCGTTTAGGATATTTCGTCCCAGCCTCCACGATCGCCACCTTCATACCGGCGCATCTTCATTTCTGATCCAACTCCACAGGCCTGAAGGATTAATCGCCTTGCCATTATCCGTGGCAATGATGCTCGTAGGGCATGCAGCGCCTTCGAGCGCCTATTGCACTGCTCGGCTACTTGGTTCGAAGCGATGTCAGCGGGCGCGTTGCGACAGGCATAGCCTTCGAGGTCAAAATCCTTCGCAAGATAAGCCAGCACATTTGAAGGTTGCGACATAATCGAGCGCAGGTAGCAACTTCTCGCTACCATTCGGGCTTACTAACCCCTTGTTGCCCAGCACCCGACCAGCCAGGACTACCAACTCTCCATTTTGGAATAAATTGCCGGGCACTGCAGATACAAAAACTTGGGCTCCGGATCGATCAAAAACCGCCTCGTTTTCTGACACCATTCGGCCAAATTGAACGATCATCCCCACCACCACATCTTTGTAGAAGTAGGGGTTTCTGTTCAATTGGCTTGGAGTGATCCAGCTCTGGATACCGAGATCGGCTTTCACCCTTTTTCGCGCTTGCGGCAAATTGGTTTGAAGAATCCACGGAGCATCTTTGCCAACGCTATAGGCCACAAAAAGGCCTTGCAGTGAATATGCTACGACAGCGCCAGGTGTTGCGCTTACTGGTTCACTTGCCGCCTTCGTCAGCTGCTGACCAGAGTTTGACGTGGCGGCGCAGGCCGCAAGAGCAGCGGTCCGGACGCTGCTGAGGACCGGACTCCAGGCATCATCCTCAAAGAGGCGATAACTGTGTGCTTCGTCATCAATTGCAATAGTGACAACCCTGCTACCTTCCAGGGGCGTACTCTGAAGGGATTCAAGTTTTTTTGCCTGAGACGCCAGGACACTGCACTTTATTGTGCCGCTCACCGCGTCGGCAGTTGCGGAAAAATGTAGATCCCGAATGGATGACTCAGGCGTCGCTCCGCCGCTTTCTCCTCCAACACGCGCTTGGACCAAGGGTGTAACTACGACGGCGTGTTCGGTTTGCGGTAGACTTGAGGTAGTATCGGGCTCTGATTTGTCCTGCAGATCGGCAATTCGCGCCTCAATCATATCAATCATGCACTTCTTAGTGACCTGCAGCTTATCGCGCGATGGATCCTCCTTCGCGATTAGGTCACATTTGCGATCTCGATCACGAGCCCATGCTTGCTGTTCGCTTGCCAGAGATTTTTTCTCCCCCGGAGAGGAGGCCGCATTTTTTGCGTCGGTAACGGCAATCGCCAGTACTGATACAAGAGCGGTTAAATCCGCGTCCGCACAAATCAACCGCGCAGAAGGTATCTTGACAGATTTGCAAGGAATGATGGATCGACGGAGCGGCCGAGCCTGAGGCCCAGAATCAGCCCGCTGCGCTGAAGCAATTCCAGCGGCGGCCTGCCGAGCTTGGGCCCCAGAATTAGCGCGCTGCGCAGAAGCAACTCCAGCGGCGGGCTGCCGAGCTCGGGCCCCAGAATTAGCGCGCTGCGCAGAAGCAACTCCAGCGGCGGGCTGCCGAGCTTGGGCCCCAGAATTAGCACGCTGCGCAAAAGCAATTCCAGCGGACAATGTCACAAGCACTGCGATCAAGATCGTCCGCCGCATTCCTATGCTCCTAGGCAGGTCACACCTCACTGTACGACAAATATTTGTAAGCGAGTGATCACATCGCTAACGGTCCACAACAAGAAGCGGATCCTGTTCGCAAAAATGGCTGGCCAGGAGCATGTTTGCGTATGAACTACGCCCTCAATATCGGATAGACCGACTGCCACAAAAAGCCGAACGCCGTTCTTTTTCGTCTGCTGCCAAATATTGGCAAAGACAGCAAAAGGAGCACACCAAATACTACAGCGATTAAGACGATAAGGCGGGGACTATCAACGAGATGTTCAGTCACCCAAACTAAACGGGGCACATAAATCGCAGCAATTGGAATACTTATCACCGCAGCAAAGCTAAAGACAGCAACAACGCCTACCAATGTGACAAGGACCGGGTCGCGATAAGCGGGCCGCTTAGGCTTATGGAGTTCCGCATCCGGCGGTCCTCTCCTTACCTTGGTCTCGCCGATATTGGATTTCAAGCGCGGATTGCTTGCAGCTTGTAGCTCCGCTGGGGCCCGACTCAACCCGATGACGCTGCTAGAAATCAGCGGTTTCTGGTCAGCCACGTTTCCTTCCGGTGTGGCTATGACCGGCAGCGAAACACGGCTTCTTACTGTTCGAAGTGAGCCTGCCTTAGTCTGGGACGCCGGCTGATCGAGCCGTAGCTGCCTCTCGACAAGGAGAATGGCCCTTTCCAGAGCACCCTGCTGCCGGATTATCTCCGATGCTGAGCACCGCTGCTGGTGCAACTCCAATGTAAGATATTTCCGGGCATGTTCATAAAGCTCTTGACGGCCCTGACCGTCGTCATGCGCCAATCTCGCCACGGCACGAGATATCACCGGGTAGAAGTCCGACATTGTGCTGAGCTTTAGCGCCAAGATACGCGTACCAGGTAGACCGTAGGACACTTCGTCACGGCGAAGCAAGCATGCCGGCGACGCCCGGATTTGAGCGTGCGGCCAATGTCCTTGGCAGGTTTGCGTTCTTAGGCCTCAGAACCAATTCTAGAAGTTGGGACTTGCGGTCTTGTGGCCCGACAAGGCGCGCCCCCCGCGTAAGACCCTAAATACTAATCTCGACATGCGGGCGCGACCGTCCAGCATGTGAGAAAACGCGCATCCCGATAAGCCAATCAGAACGAAAGCACTCGCGTATTCGCTCTTTAACCCCAGGTGGCAGCCGTCGCGGTAATGGGGCGAAGCGTCAAAATCAGCGAGTTTGTTCGGCTGGCACTAGCGCTCTGGAAGTGCCGGATAAGCAGGCTCTGCGGGAAGATTAGGTATCGTGCGCTGTTCTGACCTAGCACGGCCCTGCAGGGCCGGTTTTGTTGCGAATGTAGTGCCAAACGTAGGCCCAGACTGTGCGTCGGGCGCGCTTTGCGGAAAGGCAGAACCGTGATTTGAACCCGATGGGAAGGCTGGTCCACGCGATGAAACAGGTGGCGACTTAGAACTGTCTCCACCTGTTGAGTCTTGGGCTTCAGCCGGTGAAATTATTGCGGCTGCTGTCGCCATAAGAAACAAAATCTGACGCATCTCGCATCAACGCAGTGGTCGCCGGGTACGTTCCCAAACATAAACGCCAAACCCAATCACCAAAAATACCAGAACGATCCAGCCATATTCATCCATGGATCTGAGGCTATGTAACTTTGGGGACCAGTACAAGGACCGCGCTAATCGCTGGGCGAGCGTACCAAAGGGAAGCCCCGGTCTCGCGACCGGGGCCGCAGTCCGTTTTGGTCGTTGGGGATGGGACAGACTGCTATCGGGCCAAAGTCGGGGACGAGTGAAGGGGTTTTGGCAACCGACTTCGAACCGATAGCGGAGGGGTGAGAATTGGACAAAGCGAGATACAGTTTAACCTTATCATGTAACCCTAAAGCCGATCTCGCGTTGGTCCTCGGCTTTCGTTGTTTGGCGTCGCTCATGGAGCGGTTGGCCGCCCCGGAGAGCCCATTGCTGGTTGGCTCCTGGCGCTAACAACGGCTCCGGCGCCGCAGTGCCGATGCGCCAGATCGTTAATCTCCAAAGTTGCGATGCCCGCGGGCGTCAGTAGACACATGTCAAAACATTGACGGGCGTTACTCAGTCTCGATGGTTCTGAAAGTCCCACACCGCTCGCAACGATAAACTCGCAATTCCGGGACTGATGCGACTTTTGGAAGGGTCTTGATATGCATCATTGCTTTTCCGCAGACAGAGCAGACGGGCGGTGCAACGGCGTCTTGCTGTTCCATACAAGAAGATCGCGAGCTAACCGAAGGCCTGAAAGATAACCCGAGCACCTACGAACGCTATGTCGCGCCCAAGCAGCGCATTTTTAATCCGCGCATCAAATGCCATTTTTCGGCCTAACAAACAGCTTGTAGTTTGTTCAAGAAATAATTTCCTCATTACCCGAACAGATGGGAATGGCGTTTCGCTTCCGACCAGAAAACTATAAGCGCTTGATCTTAGGAGAACAAGGACGTTCCATTTCAAAGCGGCGGCAGAACATCAATTTGGTTGATGCAAATCGAAGCTATCGAAGACGTCCATCCAGCCGATGCATATGGAGGCATAATGAAACCGGCAGGCCTCGATTATCACGCACAAGCGGTACAATGCCTTGAAGCAGCTCAGCGCGCACTGACACCGGAAGTCCGGCGGGCTTATCTCGATCTAATGAAGCAATTGATCGAGCTTGCCGAAAAGACAGCACAACTTGACGAGGAGCGTTCATTGCCCCCGGTCTTCTGACTCAAGGGTGATACTAGGCGCTTGCGTTATTGTGCTAGCGCGAGGCGCTCGCTTCATGCGTCTGACAAGGCGTCGAATGGTGTGCAGGCCCTCGCTTTCAACCTGCCATCTAGACTTTCCGGCGTGACCCATCCACGGCATTTATCGAATAATCGGGCGACTCGACGCCAGCGGCTGCCTTGGCTTGGTCGCTTATCTGCTGACGCGCCGTCGCAGCGCAGCGGTAAGCAAGCTTTTGCTACGTAGGTTAGATCGACAATCGAAGCTTCGAGAGACCGCCGAAAGGCTGCCTCTTTTCCGGATTTGATGGTAACTCGGCCATTGCTAGAGCTGGGGTTTTTTGTCTGTCATCCCAGTGACGGCATGATGATGCCCTTCTCATATTAGGCGTTTCGCGGGAACGAAACTTGCACACCGGATTTTGTCCTGACGTCGTGCGCGGTGCCGCCTGAACTGAGGGTAGTTGTGTTACCGGTTCTCATCGTTATTGGCCTGAGCTGGGCGCTCGGCTTTGTTTGTGGCTATGTTGTGCGGGCAGCGATTTCGTACCGTCGCCGAACACGCGCCCGCGCTCTACGCTTGAGTCTAACTTCGTCTAATCAGCCGCCGTCCGAGGATGCATCGCCACTTCAACCTTTGAAAAATGGTTCGACGCAAAGAACCCACCAGCATTGAGCATTGGAAGTGCTCGCTGGTCTGACCGTGCCGACGAGCGACTTTCATTGCCGCAAATCTGTCAGCGTAGCGGTCCCTCCGGACGCTCAGCCTGTCCCTGATCATGTAATCGAGGGGATCGCGTCTCATTCAGGCTGCGCGTTCGCGGCGAAGCAGCTCCCCCAAACTGAGGCGAGGTGGCGCCGAACTGGGATGATGAACCACCCGGAATCGCTAACAGGGCAGGATCCTGAAATTGCGATGTTCCAGTCGCCGTGTTCGGCACGAGAGGCGGGGCACTGGACGCACTGGGCGGAGGGGGCGGTGCGCCGCCCTGGCCCGATGGTTGCCCTATTAACTGAGCGTGCGCTGGCAGAGTGATGACAACACCGGCTAATGTGGCGATCAAAACACGTTTCATCGCTTTGCTCCTGCGCCCCTCAAAACCAAGGTAAGTAATTGAACGGCTGCCTGCTACCATTCACGATTCGCAGCATAAGCCCAATCTATAGCGTTCGTCCTGTCCCACCGCGCGTGCGACGGCCCAGGCCTTACTAGCGCTCCGGAAGAGCCGGTATCCGGGCAGCGCGGGCAGCCTCGGTATTGTCCGCCCTTCTGGGACAGCCCAGCCCCGCAACTGTGGTTTCGTTACGAACGTAATTCCAAATGTGGGCGCGGCATGCAAATCCGGCGCACTCTTGGGAAAGGCGGGACCATGAATTGATTCGGATGGGAAGGCTGGTCCGCGCGCTGAAGCCGGTGACGAATTATCTTGGCCCCATGCATTTTGAGCTTCAGCTGGTAGAATGATCGCGGCGATCATTCCTAAGACAGGATCTGGCGCATGAGAGACCCCGCATTCAACCGCACGATCTGGGGATGCACACGGAGACCATTTTGGCCGATCACAGCATATTTGTCATCTCTTTGCGTCCTAGTGTCGCTGGCGGGGACGTGCGCTGCGCAATCTGTACCAGATCCAGAGTGCCTCAAGTCGTCTCTTGAGGATTATTGGAAAGCGAATTCGACAATCCTAGAGCACCTAACTCCGGAAAATACCATTTTGTCACCAGAGGATCAGATGGGCCTGCGGCGGTTCAAGGAGCAATATTGTATCCGCTATGCTCAATGTCTGTATGGGACGACACCAGAAAGCACACATCTGCTAGCTTATCGCTTAACATTTTCGGCATGTCTTCTCGATCGGAAGCTAGATCCACAAATTGCTCTGCCGAATAAATAAATTGCGCGCGGGACTCCCGGCACCGGAAAGTACTGCCTCAGCAGTAGCCCCTGCGCACCCGCTGATGCTTTAACCTCGCTTACATTACCGTGGATGGATTTCATTTCGTCAGCAGATGCGAAAGCATTTGGTGCATCAACTACTTTTACCGGTGCGGTCTTGACCGCCTTGAGCTTCAACGAGACGGTCAATAGTAGTGACCAGCTTCGGCAATGTGGCTGAAAAATGAAAAGACCGCCTTTCGACGGTCTCCCCAGTTATGATTATTCAATATTGGCTAGACAGCAGGTGAAGCCTGATTGCCGGTTCGATTGCGACGACGGACCAAATAGCCGATGAAACCAAGACCGCCAGCGAAAAGCGGCAGTGTGGCTGGCAGCGGGGTGGCGGTTAGTGCGAAAGTTCCAACGCCAAAGCCCGTAGGACCAAACTCGTCATAGTTATTTCCGGCCGTTACGTCAGTCGCGTTCGGTACAAATGCGCCAAAGATGTCGAAGGTCCCGAGCGCGGTGGTGACCGCCACTCCTTTGGTGTCCAGATTCGAAGCGCTGACATAAGAGTGCGTGCCTGAAACAACTGGCGGGCCCGTGAACGTCGTACCAACCGGAAAAAGCAGATTGTCATTGTTAAATAGAGTTCCGATGGGAGCCAGCCCGGTAATCGCTACGCCTCCAAGGGTACCGGTAATGGCAGTCACCGTGTCACCACCAATGCCTGTTGCTACCGTTATCGTACCGCTACCCGGCGATGGAACGCCCCCTAGGGCTGCGGACGCTGTACTGGTCAATGTCCAATCGAACGTCAAGGTTGCGGCGCTAGCCGGCGTCATACCCGTCGCGATCGGCAGGACGCCGCCTAGTAGCAAAGCGATCGTCTTTCGAAATTGCATTTGAGTCCCTTCCTGTCACACCCAGCTCACACCTTCTTGCGAGAAGATGCACGCGGAGTTGACCGCAACCACATGTCGTGCGCATGACAACCGTCATTGACGAGCGTGACGCTTCAAGACTGCCAAGCTCTTGTCCGGACAGCCGCAGGAATAATCCTGTCGAAGCACATCAGTCTGGACGTCAGAAACGGGGGGCTTGGAAAACCGCGGACGGCGGCGGCGCCAAAGTATATGGCCTACAACGTGCTCCCAGCGGTTTGGTGCTAAATCCGCCTAGTCGCAACCGATTGGCCGGTACTCCATGAGGAACTAAATCGATCCGTTTGTGTTATGAAGTGCGACGGAGGTTCCTATGAAATGCGCTCAATGTAACGCTTCTATCATTCCACAAAACGCGTGGCAGGTTGCTCCTAACAGTTTTTATTGCAGCGAATTTTGTGCTGAAGCTAACGAGTACGATATCGTCCCTCAGCCATCGAATCGAAAAGCAGAGATCGATCGGCAGTATCTCGAGCGGCTGGAGCGATTTCTTCCATACTTTAGACAGTCGCGCGCCGGTTCAGGCGCGTCGGTTTATTAGGCGTCGAGCCAAACATTGACAGATCGCGAGACGTGACGGTCAGTAAAGGGAAGCTTGGCCCATCAAAGTGTCGAGCACAACGCGCCGACCGTTGTCGATCTACTTGACGCACTATGAGTGATTGAGCGGCCCCGTAGATCTGGCTGTCCACGCGAGCGTCACGTTCGACTATGCAGTACCGCGAATCTGTTCGCGGCTTCGCTTGCGACGGCGTGCCAAGTACCCCACAAAGCCAAGGCCCCCGGCAAAAAGCGGCAGCGTAGCTGGAAGCGGCGTCGCGGCAGCAAACCCGCCATCCACAAAACGTTCATCGTTGGCAGTGCAGCTGAACCCACTGCATTCGTAGGACGGGCCATTAATTCCGCCGATAATGGGATTATCTGCAATCGGATTCAGCAGGCTGAATTCAAATACGAGATTCAGAGTCGAGGTGTAATTAGGTCCATAAAACTGAACCGTAAGATTGTTTGGGTCACTGGCGTTAATGTAGGTGGTGTACGTTACGCTAGGCAACGTACCGCCAGCTGTGACCAAGTCCCAACTGTTGCCGTTTAGAAAGCCCGCCGAGTTTATGATGAAAGTCCCATTCAAGGTGCCACCGTCCGAAAGCGGAATATTGGGCGACAGGTTCCAAGTAATGGTGCTCGCCGTTGCGGCAGATTGCGCATAAACGAGCGAGGCCGCCAGTGCCGTTACACTCAGCAAAGCTCTTAACATGATTGCCACCCTTTGACGGCCGACACAGCAAAATACGTGGAATGATGTCAAGTTTTCCGAGAACGAGTCAACCACTTCGAAGATATACACGACGGCGCAAACCGTTGCCATTTCCTTGGTTGGGCGCAAGCTAGGAGCGCATCTCGCGGAGATTCGTTTAGGTGGCCTAAAAGCTCAACAGCAGTTTCGCATATATCGAACCGGTCGTTGAACCTCGCCTGAAATGTGCCCTATAGTCTATCCAGGCTGATCGGCAAGCACCAATCTGACGGCCGGCTTGAAGTGTATTGAGCAGAGTATAAAGGATGGCACATCCGCGGAACTCAAGGCGTTCACAATGGCAGCAGGGTATGTGGCGCGTTATAAGATGGTGCGCTGCTGCGAAAGCCCTGCTTCTCATGATTGCCAGTGAGAGGCAACGCATTCGCCACGCAATGAGGTACTTCTTCATTACGGAAGGTCAAGCATTCGAACGAACGCTGTCGGACTTTCGTGAGACGTGTGCCGGCCGCGAACTTCTACGCCAGCGGCCTAACCATCCGGATATTTACGCCCGCAGAGCCCTGTTCGAGGCCTGTCCGCCAGGTTCGTTAGGACAGTGGTACGCGAAGTTCATGACAGACTTCAGTTTGTCTGAGGAGACTTATCTTGCGATCGCTATTGAGCAAGCGGAACCTCTTTCGGATGACCCAGAGCGGGCGTGGTTCCACCTTCGCTTTGATTCAAGTCACGACGTCCGCCATGTTCTTGCCGGCTATGGACCGGATCGGTTGGGAGAGATTTGCCTTCTCTGTTTTCGCCATGGTCAGATTCGCCATCCGGGGATAGTGGTTTTCATTCTGCTGGGTTTCTTCAGCCTAATCTTCGCCCATCGTGGCCCTGTATTAGCGCCGTTGTGGGAAGCCTATTGGCGCGGCCGTCGTGCTCGCTTGTTAGACCTATTGCCTTGGGAGAATGGCTTCGCGGAACCGTTAGCGTTTCATCGCGCAACTCTCGGCTTAACTGCGCCTCGATGTTATCCGAACTCGTTCGCACCCGAAGCATATCTAAGAGGCAGCATGCCGGCCAGATATGCTGATCCTGGCAAATCTGGGAAGACGGAACGAGCATTTGAAGCCACCTGAACACGTGCAAGACGTGGCCAGCGTTCTGAAAGATCCAATCGACTTAATCGAGACTTTCGGTCCGCTATCGGGAATGCATGCCGCGATGGCCGTCCAAGGCGTCGGCATGCCGTGTGGCATCGTCGCGCGCTTTAAAGAAACAAGTAGCAACGACGTCGCGGCCGCAGTCGAAAAAACAGTCGGGCAATTTCCGATTCTGGATAGGCAGGTCAGCTGGGCCGAGAATCGGCCCATACTGATCAACACCGACACAACGCATCGATCGACAAAGGACCTGACGACAAAATCACTCTTCGATTTGAATTGCACTTGTTGGCGATACCGGGTTCGCCAATACGGCATGGACACGTGGTTCACCGCCATCTGGCCTCACGCAATGGCTGATGGACCGTCCATGCTACGTTTTCTTGAAACCGTTGCTGCCATAATCGCCAATCAATCGCGTCCTAGCTATCGATACCAAGGGCGTCGTCAAATTGCGCATCAGCCAATGGCAGAATGGGTAATACGGTTTCTGATTGATCAATCTCGCCGGTATCTACGACCGAGCGAACAACGGTTTCCGCCCGGCGTCGCTTGGTGCACCCTTCAACGAGAGTTTAGTCGCCAGCTCATTGAAAATAGTCGAGCCGCGCGGTCCAGCGCCGCTGCCTGGCTTGCAGCGGCGGTTTGCGTCGCGCTTTGCGAACAAAAATGTGTCACCAAAGGGCTCGTATTGCTAAATATTCAAGTTGAACGAGGCAGCCTTGAACGCCTCGGCGGGTTTGGCTTTGCTGCTGGATCGCTGTTCATGCCCGTCAAAATTAGGCCCGATTGCCCGTTGCCGGCTCTGGCTCGCAGCATATTTGACCGACTTTCATCGATGATCGAGCGCGGGTGGGACAGTAACTTTGATCGTTTTGTGGGAAGTAGTTCGCGACGCCATCATTGGTTAGCGCGGCTTCACGCTCGCGGACGGCATGCACCAATTGTCAGTGTATCATGGAAAGGCAGTCGCTGGGAGCTTGGTCGCCAGGATAAAATCCGGGACATTGCTTGTTTTGCTCTTTCGCCCGTCCTGCACGTATCAGCCCATCTTGATTGGACCGGAATGTCGCTGAGCGTTACGTCTCCGCAATCAGCAGACGACCGTCGGGATTTGCTTCGCCGTATTGTGCACCAGATCTATGGAAGGATGCCCGACCGCACTTTAACTTTCAACGGCTTGGATATCGCTGACTGCTGAGCCGGACAAACTACGGATCATCCGCTGGTGTCCCCCTGCTCACATGTGACAGCGAGCTCAGCCGCATCAAATCGGGTTTGAAGTTTGCAAGCCGTGGAATAAAGTCGAGTACGCGCACGATCGCGGGCGCCATATGCTCAGCCGTTTCTCGCGCAACGGCCCGACGTACGTCGGATGCTGAAGGAGGCCGAACCCCTGGTGCCATTACTATAAAGGCCACCAATTGTTCGTTTGGAGTATTTTCATTCTCAGCAATTGCCGCTGCGTCAGCAACCCCTTGCATCATCTGTAGCGCTGCTTCGATTTCACTGAGATCGGCCCAAAGCCCGCGCACCTTTACTTTTCGGTCCTTTCGTCCGACATATTCGAATAAACCATCGGACCGTTTCCGAACTAGATCTCGCATTGGATAAATCGAGGACGAAGGGTCGTCAGGATCCGGCAAAAATGGGCCGGGTACTCTGCAGCCGTTTTGCCAAGCACCCAGCGCCATTGGTCCGCGCGCGAAGAGTTCTCCGACTTCGCCATCAGCGACCGGGACGCCCTGCTCGTCCAAAAGCGCCACACGCCGTCCCGGAATGAGGTAGCCGACAGGTACTACGGTGCCCGTAATTTTGTCGTCACGAACGAACCAGCTAAAGACAGCCCCAGCTTCGATTGAGCCCATGGTCACGCTAATGTGGCAGTTGCGGGGTAGCTTACGCCGAAACAGCGCGATGTCGGTCGCCAATATCCGTTCGCCATGCAGATCGAGGACGCGCAAACATTTGAACGCTTGCCCGACACCATCGACGCTAAGCATTGCACGCAACGCTGATGGGACGAAGCTGAGAACGGTTACCTTGCTCTCGCTCATCACCTTCAACATTTCGCCTATGCCGCCGGCGCGCAGGTCTACTAGCCGAATCGTCGCGCCGACTCCAAGGGCCGCGAAGGCGTCGCGCGCCCCCCCGGTACTGAGCGAAGCTACGCCAAGAACCACATCCGATGAATTCAGATGAAACATGTCAATGAACTGACGTAGCGCTATGCCACCGTATCGACCTCCTGAGACAACACCCTTTGGCCGCCCGGTGCTGCCGGATGTGAAAGTGACAAACAAAGGCGCGTGCTGATCATAATCGCGCGCCGTGTATTTTGTGTTGCTCGGGGAAAGCGGATCAACAACAACCCTGGGGATAGTCGCCGGGACGAAGCTTAGATCGGCGTTTTTGTCCTTGGCGAGTAGTACGACAGCAGCGCCAGATTCCGAAAAAATCGCTTGCTGCCGTTCCAGTGGGTGAGCTGCGTCTATCGGTACCAAGATCCGACGGCTCAACGCGCACGCCATGATCACGATTGGGGCGGCGACATTGTTAGGAATAATCGACGCAACGATCGAGCGGTCTTCCGTGAGTTTATCAAGACTTTCGGCCAGTTCGTACACACGATCGAGAAATTGCGCATACGTTAAGCGGTCTTGGCCGTCGTCAACTGCAACTTTGTCCGGGTTCTCGCGCGCTGTCTGGGCGATGACTTCAAAGCCGCCAATCGTTTCGAAATCTTTGGCGCGCTCGGCGTTGTAGGGCACATCTGTTGGACCATTGACATCCAGCGCAATCGCGCGACCTTCAATCCAAAACGGCTGCACTGCCTTACTCACGATTATGATCCGTCTGTTCCGAAGACCATGTGCGAGTTGTCGGCAGGTTCATGAAGCGCTTGATCTTTGCGGCTAGATGCTTCGCAGGCTCGCCTGTGACCATGTTAAAGTGATCGGCAGCAATGGGTGTTACCGATAGGTTCGCTTTTAGAACGCGCGCCCAGCCTGGGTCGGGATCGATCCGTCGCGTCTGCCCCTCCACCGTCTTCGTGGCCTGAAAGAGCACAGTGCGACAGGCAGGACTGCGCCTCGGGCCGGGATATGCCTCTGATGTCTTCTCACGAAGTTGAGAAAGCAGTCTTCCAAATTCCATGTCAGAGGTTGTGTTTGCCTGTTGAACAGCAGAGACTTTGCTCGATTTCGAGCCATTGCTAGTCACGGCAAATAGACCGTTCCCGCCAACGCGGAGCAGATTTCGCACTTTTTGGATCACCCCCCCATTGTGTAACGCGTCATAGACTGCGCGATGTACCGATGAGTGCAGGTAAGTATCGAAGAGAAAAATGCTGTCCGTTGCAACGCCTCGCTGCTCCAATTTGCATGCTGTCTCGACCGCAAATATTCCACCAGCCGAATGACCGGCGAGACACAGGCCCCCACCCCCGTGAGCAGACAGGATGGCCTCCGCGTATGCATCGCTAATATAGTCGAGGACCTTCAGGATATCGTTGTCTGCCATCAACTGCCGCAACCATCGGCGGTTATGGATCGTTACGAATGACGCTGCGACGTCGGGTGAGAGCGCCTCACATAACGGGGCAAATTCAAACGCGGCGTGTATGAAATATACGGTGTGGCTTGCTCCAGTACCGGCCAAGAACAGTACCTTAGCTGGTTCGGCGCTGACGCCCTCTTTGAGCGAGGCACATAGCTGTCTGACCGTCGATCGTCCAAATATCCTGTCGAGTCCGACCGGTACACCGAGCTCACTTTCGAGTTCCAAAGCCAGGACCATCGCCAAAAGAGAGTGGCCGCCAGAATCAAAAAAATTGTCGTCTAATCCGAAATTGTCATTCTTTAGTAGCCTGCGGCAGGTCGCCAACACCTTCGTCGTAGTTTCATCTGCGAAGAGGCTATCGGCGTCTTCATTGTCGAGCATCAAAATTTCATTCCTCGAATTACTGCTTGCCAGCAAGCTATAGGTCAGTCCACCTGTCCAAGCATCTACAAAAACGGAATGTAGAGTTTGAGCCGGCACCCTCTGCCGAGCCGCATCCCCGCAACCTTAGGCACACCAACTATTTTTCGTTACCTGCAAGCTGCACGCAAGGGGCCGTTTGGGGTTTAATCACACAAGGCCAGATAGGGTAAATCGCAAGTATGTCGCATTCGATTGATGCGTTCGGTTCCGGGAAGGAGTAACGATTGGCGCCAAAATAGCTGGCCGGAATAGATGCCATTCTAATAACAAGCTCATAACGCGGCATGCGAGTTAATTACATGGATGAAAACTACCGGCACATAGTCCGATGGGTATCAACAGCGGCATTTTGGTCGTATGCTGGCGTTTTCATCGATCGAATAATTCGCTTCTTAGTTTTTCTTGTCGTCGCAAGATTGATCAGCCCTCCCCAATTCGGTCTCGTCCTGCTTTCTCTGCTTGTTGTCGAACTCCTTCAAGCATTCCTGGATGCTGGACTTTCAACTGCGCTCATACAGCAAAGTAGCTTATCAAAAGCCACCCTCGATACCGCGTTTCTTATAGCGGTTGCTGTGAGCTTAGTGACCACTTGCGTGCTTCTCTGGAGCGCCCAGCATCTGGCGAACTTTACTAACGATCCGGCACCGGTGCCATTTTTGCGCGTCCTCGCGCTCGTCCCCGTAATCAACGGTGCAGGCGCCGTTCATGTGGCAATCATACACCGTGAGGTTCGCTTCAAAACTCTTGCTGGTCGAACCGCGATTTCGAGCATTGTTGCGAGTGCGTCCGCTGTGATAATGGCGTTCGCTGGTTTTGGCGCCTGGGCCCTCGTGGGTCGCACGTTACTCGCTGCGCTTTTTGGCACAGTTGTCGCTTGGTGCTCGACCTCTTACCGTCCAGCAATGCAATTTGAGATCGGCTCGATACGTCCCGTTTTGCCCGCTGCGGCACGATTGTGGTCCACAAGCGTAGCCAATCAAATCAACAGCAGAGGATTCGACCTTTTGGCGGCTCTGTTTTTAGGAATAGATGCGCTAGGCGCGCTGCGGATTGCTGGACAGGTTGTTATGCTACTCGTTGATGTAACGATCGGACCCATGACGGCGGTCGGATATTCTATTCTTTCGCGAACGCAAAATGATCGCAAAGTTTTTGAAGAGACCTTGCTCGTAATTGCCAATTGCGCCGCTCTTTTAATTTTTCCGGCGTTTTTTGGCTTGTTAATTACAGGTGATGTTTTGCTGCCGCTCATGTTTGGCAGCCGATGGGAGCCTGCCGCACAAATTATTCCATACATGAGCGCTGTCGGCCCGGCGCTTTATTGGTATCTTGTGGTCTCGGTCGCCCTATTCGCATCCGGACGAATGGATCGAATGCTGCATTGGGCCCTACTGGAATCCGGCCTTACTGTGATTTTCGGCGTCATCGCGGGCGCTTCTTTTGGTCTAACGGGCTTGGCGGCGGCAGGGGTATTGCGACTTTATGTTATGACGCCCTTGGGATGGCGCTGGCTCAAAAGAGACGTCGGCGTCAACCCAGCAAAGCTTGTGAGGAATGCTATTCCGGCCGCTTTAGCGTCCGTCATCATGGCTGTGATAGTCGAACTGACGAGAATTTCGCTCGCCCGTACTCTCAATCCGCCCATGTTAATCGTCTCGCTCATAACGGTAGGAGTGGTGGCGTATGCTCTGTTGCTGCCGTGGTCAGCGCGACGCCTTTTTACCGAGCTCTCTGAACAGGCCCAGTTGCTCGGAAGCCGAAAATGGTCATCTGCGAGAAAGATGTAAGATATTGGCGCGGTGGTTTTGGCGCTTTAAATACTGAACAGGCGATAAGCAGCAAAACCGAGCACCAAGCCGATGAGCATCATCGTCCATGCGGACGGTAACGGTGCCGCTATTACCTGTCCTAATGTGGCCGCTTCAGTTTCCGATGTGAGCGGCCCGTTGATGAGGGCGCCCAATCCCACGGCATTACCCGCGATTCTCCACATGAGGTCACCTCGTAAACCTCCAACAAGATATCCAGCATCACATATGGGGCATTTTCTGCAAAGCGAAATCGCTTGGGAGTAATGTCTCAACGCTTTCAATCGGATGAGTCGCGCTGGCGGAACCGATAGAAAACCCTGGGATTAAAGGGCCTCGGCTATCTGTCTCAAAGCGCAGATGCGGACGGGTTCGAGTTCACAAGGACCAGGCGGAGGTCGGATCAAGCCAGGGCGGAGCCGGCGCAGCGCTGATCTCTGTTCAGTGGCACCACGTTAGCGCCAGAGCCGTCGCTGAGAACGCGCTCAGCCAAAGTGTCACGAACAACATCGTCCAATACATGCCTTGGTACCCATGCGCACGCACAAAGGCTTGCCTGTCCAGTCGAGGCGACTAGCAGGCCGGGTCAGCCTTTGTATTCAGTTTTGAGAAAGGAAGCCCCGCCCGTCTCCAGGACGGGGCTTCCGCTGGTACGAAATATGAGTCCCTGCGAATCAAACGTAGCCGCAGCAAGTAAGTTGTTCGTTAAAGCAAACACTCCTGCGCCTATTTGACGGCTGAGATTAGCCCCAAAATCGGAGACCGCACGCAACGCCGGGCATTACCTTGCACAAGACGGGCAGAACCTTCGCTACTGTCGGCACGGTTCCGCTAGCTCTCGCATTCGTGGATGGGTACCGATCTAGCTGACACGGGCGCTCGCAAGTGAGCCAAGCCTATGATCGCCTGACGATTTTGCGAAGTACGGCAGAAAATCGCAGTGCATCAACGCGGGGCCGAGCTAGGCGCATTTAAACAGAAAGACCGCCTTTCGGCGGTCTTTCCAAATCCAGTTGGACTATTTGGCCCTACGCGGCAGCGAGGGCGTGTTCGGCGCTTCCCTTCCTACGGCGTGCCAAAAAGCCGACAAAGCCGAGACCGCCAGCCAAGAGCGGGAGCGTCGCCGGGAGTGGAGTGGTCGCCACGTTATTGAACGTAAAAGTCTCCTGCACCCCATCTCTCCCGCAATCGTCATAGAGACTGAGATTCATATCGTTGTAGTTGTTGCCGGAATAATTGGGGGATGCCGTCAATTCGATGCCGCTCACTGTGCTGGTCGCGAAATTGATTGGCGTGGTCAGGGTGCTCAACTTCACATTATTCAAGCTGTCCAGAGTCCATGTTGAAACGGTCGTCCACGCCCCGTTCAACTTCAGCTCAAGATTGAAAGTCGTATTCACGGGTACTTCAGACCAAGTGAAAAAATTGAAATAGCTCGACGACGTGTAAGCCCCATCTCCGGCAATGTTGGACAATTGATTGGCCGTAAAACCGGTGAAGGTGATCTGGTCGGTGGTAAAGCCATTCTGCCCGGTCCAGTGCACAATGGTTGAGGCCTGCGCGTAATTGGCCGTCCCGATCGCGAAGGCAGCACAGGCCAACAAAGTCGAAGCCAATTTAGCTGCTCTATAGCGTGACATGTCTAGTTCTCCTTGCCATTCCTAGCAGCATCAGCTTTAGCCAAGCGCACTGCCCCTGGCTGGAAACAAGCAAAATACTGGCAATTCATCAATATATCCAAAGATATACAGGGGACATTGTGGCTATATATGGTGAATGCAGGAGTGCCACGGCTCAGCTGTCACTCGGATCGCAGACTCGCCCTAAACTCACCTATAAGGTCACATCCGGGGGCGGCCCATCAGCAGCGCTGAGGCGTTAGTCGCATGCGCACCGAATCCGATCGGCGACTTGTCCCCGCAGTCGCCTATATGGTCGGACCATCAGCCAACAGACCTTCCTCTCATCGAGCGTGGTATTCTGCGGTTATTCCACGGCGCCGCCCACTCAACACCCTTGTGATTTCCGGGTTTTTGTCCGTTTTATTCGTCGGACACGGGGCCGGATTGGCCGCTACTGCTCGAACCGGCAGCGTCGACAGACCATCCGTCCATTATGTTGCGATCAACGGAAGCGATGCTGGATCCGGCACGGCTGATCAACCGTGGGCCACCATCAATCATGCAGCTGAACAGGCACAAGCGGGCGACAAAATCATCATCCGCGGCGGTCACTACATGCTTCCCGCCCAAGTTCAAGTGCGCAATTCTGGTCGTCCCGACGCTTGGATCGTCTTTGCCGGATACCCGGGAGAAAAGCCAATACTGGATGCTCAGACGGTTGCACGCTCGTCGATGTTCCATGGGCGGCCGGTCATCCAAGGTTTCGACAATGGAGCGTTTCAGATCGAAGGGGTTTCTTACATTCGCATAGAGAATCTTTCTTTGGTTCACTCTCAAGATGCCGGTTTTACCGTTAGAGATAGCAGCAACATTGATCTCATAAACAACCTTACACGGGAAACATTCTCGTCCGGCATCGCGGCCTGGGACACAAATCATCAAGGCAACACGACGCGGCACATTAGAATCATCGGCAACAAGATAGAGAAGCCGACAAGCTGGGATGCGGCCTCGCCGGATGAGCCGAGGAGCGATGTTGCGCCACAGGAGGCCCTCAGCATTGCCGGCGCCGTGGATTTCGAAGTTGCCTACAACAAGGTTTACGACAGCGACGAAGGAGGTATCGACATCAAAGAAACAAGCAAGCAAGGCAAGGTGCATCACAATTTTGTGCACGGTGTCGGACTAGGGATCTATGTCGACGCATGGTTCGGGACATTAAGCGACGTGAAAATTTTCTCGAATGTTGTTGAACACTGCAAGACAGCCGGCATTGCCGTTGCTGTTGAGCAGGGACAGGCAGTGTCGAATATCGATATCCACCGCAATTTAGTTTTTAATAATTTAGGAAGCGGCCTGTACTTTCCGCGCTGGGGGGCGAATAGCGAGCGGACAAACATCCAAGTTCGAAACAATACTTTTTATCACAACGGGTATGGCCCACCTAGCGATCATCAAGAGCTTTATTGGATGACAGGCGGACTCTATCTTTATTCGTCCAATTTACGGGACATCACGGTAAAGAATAATATTTTTAGCAAGAACCGCGCCTTTCAGATCGGGTATAGCGAACTTTACCTTCAGGATTCAGAAACGTGGCAAAGAGCTGCGCGCGAAAAGAACATTGTCATTACAAAAAACTTGATTGATCAAGTTGATGCGGCCGCATCGCCTATTGAAAGCGGCGGCGCCCCCATTGATAAGGTCAAGATCTATCCCGTCAGTGGCGAGCACGCGATCTTTGGCGATCCGAAGTTCAAAGATCCAACGGCGGATGACTTCACTCTACAGAGTGGCTCGCCGGCAGTCGTCGGCGGGGTCGCGGTCGGGGCCTATCCGTTCGGAGCAAGGGCAAATTTGTGGTGGAAGCGATA
>Ga0207416_1001658_pt1 | contig 27902 bp, 28 predicted proteins | sample PaiPotPPM11metaG_FD_184107 | JGI IMG/M metagenome (GOLD analysis project Ga0207416, IMG submission 184107) | Iron sulfur acid spring bacterial and archeal communities from Banff, Canada, to study Microbial Dark Matter (Phase II) - Paint Pots PPM... ... | reverse complement strand
TGCGGGGTAATCCGCTCCGGGCTTTCTTGTACTGGCGGAAGTACTCGGCGGCGTTTTCCTTCGCCGTTAAGAGCGGATCGAGCGCGACGCTGCGGCCGTCCTCTGTCTCGAAGCGGTTGGCGCCGGCGGCGATCTCGGTCAGATGAGCGTAAATGATATCTCCCGCGTCGCGCAGGTGACCTGCATCGGCTCCGCGGTTGCGCGCAGCTTCCAAACGAGACGACTCATCCTGGCCACGAGCGATCAACATCGTGAGCTTCTTGCGTAGTTTGTCGGGTCCGTGTGCACGTCTCGTTGGCTGCGAGGGCGAACGAAGCATCTCCACGCACACTTCGTTGACTGACGGCGCTGTCGTCGCGGAAACTGCGGCAGTTTCTCCTGCGCCGTTGCAAGCCCACGTGAGTGGAATCAAATGACAAAGTGTCGGCTTCCCGCCCTTACGTACTACAAAAACATCTCCGGAAGCCTCGAGTGCATTCTCAACCTCATTGTGGACCGCAACCCACGTGTCGAGCAGCACGCGTCCTGACACCGGCTTTGTCGCGCGAAACACAACCTCTCGGGCGAGTGGCGGGGTGCACGTGGGGTCAAGGCCACCGAGCAGCTTCGCAAGACGGTCAACGTCATGGACGTTCGTTTCTCGGGCCGCAAGAAGAAACTGAGCGCGATCCACAAGTGGCCGGCGCACCGGCGGCAACTCATAGGTGACGCCGGTTCTTACGCCTCGTGCATCCTCACCGCCCTCAAACTGCTTGGCGGCAGCAACGATGATCCACTGCCCGTCATCTCCCTCGCGAAGCACGAGCGCATTTGCCTTGCGTGGCTGTAGCTCGATCACAATGCGGCTGCGGGAAGGCACCCCAAACGCAGAACGGGAACTCACGTCAACGAACAAAACGCGGTCGTTTGGCACAGCGTGGATGGTGTCGATTGTTGCGCCGCGTAGCAGCGCGGCGACTGAACTGACCCAGCCGGCCGTGCCGCTTTCTTTTTGCGGCTCGGAGCACTCGTATGCGGCAACGAGCGGCGCGTTCGAATCGACACTAACGTGCAGTGCAATGTGCGTTCCGCGCCGATAACAAAAGAAGATAACTTCGGAGCCGGAAGCCTGGAGGCTCTGGATCCGAGCACCGCTCACATAAGCATCAAGGTCTTTTGCGAGGCGCGCAACGAGCCACAAATCAAGCGTCATAGGAAAGCATTCGACACGAGTAAATGAAAAGCGCGGTTACATGCGACGAAGCGTTCTGCTAATCGTTTCGGGCCCTTCTGGGGCAGGCAAAGACACGGTGATAGAGCGCCTGCGCGAAATGGAGCCTGATCTCGCGTATTGCGTCACGTACACGACAAGACCCCCGCGGCAATACGAAATAGACGGGGTACACTACCGTTTCACAACTCGGGACGTGTTCCAGAAAATGGCTCTCGGAGGCGAGTTCCTGGAAACCTTCGAGTATGCAAGTAATCTCTACGGTACTCCCAAGCGCTTTGTCGAAGATGCGCTCCAGCAGCGACGCGACCTTATACTCAAGCCCGAAGTAAACGGCGCGCGCGCGCTCAAGGCCGTTTATCCGGAGGCAGTACTCGTTTTTCTCACTGCCCCGTCCACCGAAGAGCTCGTGCGCCGGCTCGAACGGCGTCACGCTGACGCCCCTACCGAAATAGACCAGCGCTTGCACATTGCACAAGAGGAGTACGACGCACTCGCACAGTTCGAGTACCGCATCATCAATGACGACATTACCGGGGCCGTTGACGACCTTCGTTCTATACTTGTGGCTGAACGGCTCAAGGTCGCTCGGCTGTCGGGTCGAAGCGGCTAAGTAGCTATGTGTGGCATTGTGGGATACGTGGGACCTCGCGACGTTGTGGGCGTTTTGCTTGACGGTTTGCGCCGCCTTGAATACCGCGGTTACGATTCTGCCGGCGTTGCGGTGGTCAACGGCGGCCGCGTGCTCGGATCAAAACGGGTCGGCAAGCTTGCCAATCTTGAAGAAGTACTGGTAATGAACCCGCTACATGGCTCGGCCGGAATTGGACACACGCGCTGGGCGACGCACGGCCGTCCATCGGACTCAAACGCCCACCCGCATCTTGATTGCAAAGGTCACATAGCCGTCATTCACAACGGCATCATCGAAAACCATGCGGCACTGCGCGCGGATCTTATCAAGAAGGGTCACACGTTCGCCAGCGAGACCGATACCGAAGTTGTGGCGCACCTGCTCGAAGAGTACTACAAAGGCGATCTTGTTGCCGCTGTGCGAGCCACGCTCAAAGCAGTCACTGGAGCATATGCGCTCGGCGTGCTCTGTGCGGATGCTCCGGATCAACTCGTCTTCGCGCGCAATGGTGCTTCGCCGCTCATCATCGGTCTCGGAGACGGCGAAACGTTTGTTGCCTCTGACATACCAGCCATCCTCAACTACACGAGGCGCGAGCTCATCGTCCAAGAAGGCGAAGTTGTCGTCGTGACGCGCGACGGAGCGAAAATTTCTACCTTTAACGGACAAGAGGTCGAACGCGAGGTCATCAATATTCACTGGGACGTGCGGTCGGCCGAAAAGGGCGGCTTCAAACATTTCATGCTCAAGGAAATGTACGAGCAGCCCAAAGTCGTCAGGGACACGCTCCTAGGGCGGCTGCGCGAAGACGGCAGCGTCGATCTCAAAGAACTGGGCCTCTCGGACGAGCGTCTGCGCAGTATTGAGAAGATCTCAATGTTTGCGTGCGGTTCGGCATTTTACGCTGCGGCATACGGCATGTATCTCATTCGACAGCTCGCCAAGCTGCCGGTCGAGCTCGAACTGGCTTCGGAATTTCGCTACTCCGATCCGGTGCTCAACAAAAACACCCTCGCGGTGGCGGTATCGCAAAGCGGCGAAACCGCTGATACGCTCGAGGCTGTGCGTATCGCGAAAGCCGGCGGCGCCCATTTGCTCGCGGTCACGAACGTCGTGGGCTCCGCGCTGGCACGCACAGCAGACGCCACGCTCTTCATGCAGGCGGGTCCCGAGATCGGCGTGGCGGCCACCAAGACGTTCACGGCTCAATGCGTGGATATGGTACTTTTCGCCATGCATCTTGCAAAGGTACGCGGCACAGCGAGCGCCGGGCTATTGGACGGTCTCGGTAAGGCACTGCGCGATCTTCCATCGCTCGTCGACCAAGCGCTCAACGTCAACGATGAGATCGTGCCGGTCGCGAGGCGCATTTCCGGAGCACAGACGATGCTGTACCTTGGACGGCACGTCAATTTTCCGATCGCTCTCGAGGGCGCGCTCAAACTCAAGGAGATCTCGTACATTCATGCCGAGGGCTATGCCGCGGGCGAGATGAAGCACGGTCCTATCGCGCTGCTGGACTCAACCGTTCCGGTCATCGTGCTGGCTACGCGAGGTCCGGTGCAGGAGAAGATTCTATCAAACATGGCTGAGGCGAAAGCACGTGACAGCCGCATCATTGCAGTTGCCAATCCTCACGACGATGCCGCGATCGAAAATGCGGACGTCGTCTTCACGGTTCCCGAAACCCATCACCTGATCCAACCCATCGTCAACGTCGTGCCGCTTTATCTGCTTGCCTACCACATCGCCGATCATAAAGGCTGCGACGTCGACCAGCCGCGCAACCTCGCCAAGACCGTCACGGTGGAGTGACGCCTGTGAACGCCGGCCGCGCTGACGGACGAGCGGACGACGCGTTACGGACCATCGAAATGCGCCCGCACTATCTGCGGTTCGCAGAAGGCTCGGTGCTCGTTGAGGCGGGCTACACCAAAGTCATTTGCGCCGCGACGGCCGAGGACCGCGTTCCGCCCTTCCTCAAGGGCCGTGGCAGCGGCTGGGTCACAGCCGAGTATTCACTCTTGCCGCGCTCGACGTTCGAACGCACCCCGCGTGAAGCCGCGCTTGGCCGCATCGGCGGCAGGACGCACGAAATCCAGCGTCTTATTGGCAGAAGCTTGCGTTCCGTGGTCGATTTGCGCGCGCTTGGCGAGCGCACCATCACGCTCGACTGCGATGTTATTCAGGCGGATGGAGGGACGCGAACCACTGCGCTCAGCGGCTCATTTGTTGCTATGTGCATCGCGCTTGCCAGCCTCCGTGAGAAGGGCGCTCTGCGCGGTTGGCCGGTCGTTGACTGGCTGGCAGCAACGTCAGTTGGCGTTATAGAGGGCCGGCCCATGCTCGACTTGACCTATGAGGAGGATTCCCGCGCGGACGTCGATATGAACGTCGTCATGACAGGCGATGGGCGCTTCGTTGAGATCCAAGGTACGGCGGAAAAGACACCGTTTTCGCGGGCCGAGCTCGACCGATTGCTCGCGCTCGCACGAGCCGGCATTGATGAAATCAACGAACGCCAGCGTGAGGCGTTGGCGCCGTTTACGCTGCCCCCATTCGGCCCAAAAAGGGTCGTCGCAAACTCACAGGCGGGCAACCGCGCGTAAATGAACCTTTCAGAGCTGCTCGCGCTTGTCGACGGATTCCGCATCAGCGACAAACGGTTGCTACGTGCCCGCGCCGCGCTTGGAAGCAATCACAATGAAGCAGCCGAGCGCGCCTTCAGGAAAGAGGCGCAGCGCTACTTTGAACTGCTCGCGCGGGAGGCGCAGGAGCACGTGGCAGACGTCGACCGCAGGCTTGACGACACCTACCAGCGTCAGTTCAACCTGACCGCCGAGCGCGGAGTCGCTCAGCGCAGGCTTGCGGGGGCACGCGACGTGTTGCGCGCGCTCGACAAGGCGTAGCCCACGATGTTTGAGGCTTCCCGATACCTGCGGACGCTGCCGAGACCGTTCCCGGTTACGCGGCGATTTTTCGAGTACGCCGGCGGCATTGCGTTGCTTTTTTTCGACGCGATACGCTATATCGTCGCGCTGCGCTTCCGCCCGACTGAGGTTATTCGTCAGACTGCCTTCCTCATCGTCGACTCGCTGCCGATCGTCTTGCTCACGTCAGGTTTTACCGGACTTGTCATCTCACTCGAAACGGCGGTCAGTGCGGTGCAGAATGGGTTTGCCTTCGCCATCGGTGGGAGCGTTGCTTATGGCACGGTTCGGGAACTTGGGCCCCTCCTCACTGGCATCGTTTTTGCAGGCCGAGCAGGTGCTGCCATCACCGCGCAGTTAGGATCGATGGTCGTCACCGAGCAGATCGAAGCGCTCAAGTCGTTCGGCGCAAGCCCAACTAAGGTACTCGTTGTGCCACGCCTGCTCGCGTGCATCATCGGCATGCCGTTGCTAACGGTCTTCGCCGACATCATCGCTGTCTACGGTGGCTACTATATGGCGGCTTTGCGTGCCCACCTCTCCCCGGCGACGTATTGGAACTCTGTAACCATGTATGTTAACTTCATCGACTTCGAGAAGGGGCTGCTCAAAGCCGCGGTCTTCGGGCTTCTTGTCGCGATGGTTGCCTGCTACGAAGGCCTGCGCACGGAAGGCGGTGCCGACGGCGTCGGGCGCGCAACGACGCAGGCCGTCGTGACCTCGATTCTACTCGTCTTTGCGTTCAATTTCGCCTTGTCGTTTGTGCTCTTTAAATGAAAACAGCAGACACCGGCACAAATGGGGCCCACCCGCAGCCGAAAGTCGCCGTCAGCTTGCGAAGCGTCGGGCTATCGTATGGACAGAAAATCGTCCTGTCCGACTGCTCGCTCGAGTTTAAGCGCGGGCAGGTGACGACGGTCATCGGTTTGTCCGGCGCCGGCAAATCGACGATATTACGACTCGTCAATGGGTTGCGCCAGCCCTCAGCGGGGCACGTCATTGTTAACGATGTCGACATCGTAGGTTTAAGCGAACGCGAGCTCAACAAGATTCGCATGAAGATGGGCTTCGCATTTCAAGCATCGGCGTTGTTTGACTCGATGACGGTCTTCGAAAACGTTAGTTTCCCGCTCTACGAGCATACCAAACTTAGCCGCGCCGAGATTCGTAAGCGGGTTGAAGACACGCTGGAAAACATCGGCCTTAGTGACGTTGCCCAGCGCCTGCCCGCGGAGCTGTCCGGAGGCATGCAAAAGCGAGTGGGATTCGCCCGGGCAATCGTGAATGAGCCTGAAATTATACTCTTTGACGAGCCCACAACGGGGTTGGATCCGATCATGACCAACGTGATTACGGATACGATCAAGTCGATCCAGAAGCGCATGCGGCCGACAAGCATCGTGGTTATGCACGACATGCCCGCCGTGTACGCAATTTCCGACAATATCGCCATGCTGTTCGAGGGAACGATCATCGAATCTGCGCCAGCTGCGGAGTTTCGGCGCTCCCAAAATCCTATCGTACAGCAATTCTTACAAGGAAGCGAAGTTGGACCCATCCCGCTTTAGAGTAGCAACGGACTTGTGTAGCAAACGGACTTGTGTGGCAACGGACGTGTGTAGCAACGGACCTTCAGGTCCGTTACGAGAGGGCGCGCACTAATGTCAACCGCGTTTAAGGTCGGCGTCTTCGTCGTTTTTGGCGTCTTTGCGGTGTTCGTCGTATGGGCGGTGCTCGGCAATTTCTCGTTGCATCGAAACTCGTATCAGACCGCCATCCATTTCAAGAACGTCGTAGGCTTGCAGGCTGGAAGCTCCGTCCAGATTGCGGGTGTGGACATCGGCGTCGTCGACAGCGTTAAGCTCAATCCGGATCAGACGGCGACCGTCATCTGCTCGATCGACGGTGATAAGACACTCTATCGCGGCTCAGTATTTACAGTCGCACCCACGCTGACCGGCGCACAATCGACCCTGACGATCATCCCACCGCCGGATCTCGCCACCGCGATTCCCTTGCCGAAGCGTGCCTTGCCCGAAGGCCAGCAGCCCGAAGGCGTAACACCGCCCACCTTAGCCGACCTGATGAGTGAAGGGCAGAAGCGGCTCTTGGAACTCGACAAGACGCTTGCCCTCGTCAATGCCGAGTTGCCGGGGATCGTCAGAAACTTCAATGGCGTGGCAGTGCACACCAACGCCCTCATCGTGCACGCCGATCAAAACTTCAACCTGCTTGGGCAGCAGCTCAACTCAACCATGGGAAGCGTCGGTGGGATAATCGCACAGCTCAACGGCCTGCTTGCGGTGAATGGCCGTAACATTACCGTGATGACGACGAGCATGCGCCAGCTCATCTCGACAGGCGGTCCGAAGGTATCCCAACTTATCACTGGTCTCACAGCGGCTGCGGACAACATGAATAAGATAATGGCGTCCCTGCAGTCGATCACCGCGGATCCTGCTTTGAAGGCAAACCTCGTGGAGACGACGACCAACCTTAAGGATTCGAGCGAGCAGCTCAAAGGCATCGCGACGGACATCCGAAGCCTGACTGCGGATCCAAAAGTGCAAAACGAACTACGAGGGACGGTCCACAATCTCAATGAGGCGATCGCTAAGGCAAATCTCATCCTCGGAACTTTTTCGACTGCACCGGGCGCGCCGAGCGGGCCAGCGCCCGCTACAGGGGCCTCACCTGCTCCTGGCGCGACGCCGCAAGGGTCACAGACGCAACCTGCGCCCGTACCTCGCGGTGCCGGTTTTGCCCGGAGCCGCGCTAGCTTTCCTGAACTCGCAAGTGGAGAAGTCCGGTTCAATTGGGGACGTCAACCCTCTGGGCCATCAAGCGACCTCAACGTCGTCTTGTTGCCAAAGTTTCCCACGCACGTGACGTTCGGGGCTAATGACCTCGGCTACAACACCACGTACAATTTTCTCGTCAATTTCCGCACGACTCCGAACCTCGAAACGTCATTTGGCGTATTATACTCGAACTTGGGTCTGCGGGAACGGTGGCACGCCTCCGGGCCATTTGGTGTCGATCTTCGGCTGTACAATCCGAAACAACCGCGCCTCGATCTCTACGGCGACCTGCGCCTCGCCGAGCGGTTACACTTCTTTTACGGAGAGAAATCGCTCTTTGGGCCTGCGTCCACAAGGACGCCACAGTTTGGACTCGAATTCGGCCGTTACGATTTTACGAGACCTTAAATCACGCTCCACGCACTGTCGACAGCCTCGCGTGCAGTGGCAACCCTGATTACCGAGTCGCGCTCGGCCGGCCGCTCGCGGGAAAACGTCCAAGTATGCAGCCCAATGACGGGGATGTTCAAGCGCAGAGCGAGCGCAATCTCAGAAAGGGTTCCATAAGAGCCACCAATTGCGATGACCGCCTGCGCGCTGCGCACGATGATGATATTTCGTCCTTCGCCCATGCCAGTGACGATCGGTTCTACAATGTGAGGGTTCGCGTCTTCGGCATGTGTACTTGGTATGATGCCGATCGTCATGCCGCCGGCAGCCTTACACCCGCGCGCCGCAGCTTCCATGACGCCGCCCAGTCCGCCGCAAATAAGTACGCCACCGCGCAGAGCAATTTCGCGGCCTACGTCTTCGGCCTCTGACTCGATCGTTCGGGACGCGTCACGTTCGCCGATGACTGCGATGCGCGGCGCTAACTTCATAGCGCAGTAGAACGTGCAACTAGAGAAGAACTGAACCCTCTTACATCGTGTTGTTCTGATAGGTTGAGCACCCATGAGCGCGTTTCAAAAGACGCGGCGCACAAAGGTGCGCCGCATACCCCAAAACGCTGTGTACGACAGGGCGAGCATCGACGCGATTCTCGATGAAGGGCTGATATGTCATGTCGGCTTTGTCGCGGATGGGTTGCCCTACGTCATCCCAATGGGTTACGCACGGGCCGGCGACAAGGTATATATTCATGGGTCCACTGCAAGCCGGTTGCTCACGTCATTGGCTGGCGGCGTCGACGTGTGTCTCGCCGTAACGCTGGTCGATGGCCTCGTCCTCGCACGGTCGGCATTCAATCATTCGATGAACTACCGATCGGTGGTCATATTTGGAAAAGCAGTAGCGGTAGAAGAAGAAGCAGAGAAGATCGAAGCCCTGCGGCTGTTTAGCGAGCATATGATGCCCGGACGCTGGCGCGAGCTGCGAGATCCAAAGCCGATCGAGCTTAAAGCGACACTTGTCATGTCATTGGCCATTGCGGAGGCATCGGCCAAGGTGCGGACCGGTCCGCCGATCGATGACGAAGAAGATTTACAAGCGCCCGTTTGGGCTGGCGTTGTGCCGCTCGTGCTGCGCCGCGGAGACTTGCGCGCCGACAGCACGGGTATCGAACCGCCCGATTATGTGACGCTCGATCAGCGCTTCTCGTAAGTATGACGCGAACACCGTGCACGTCCATCAGTGTTTCCGATACGGCAACGTGGGTTGCAATGTACCGGGCAATTGAGTCTGAGCGGCCTGACGCGCTCTTTCACGATCCTTACGCCCGCAGGCTCGCGGGAGAACAAGGCGAGGAATTGCTCAGACGAATGCCACAGGCGCGACAATACGCAGGGCCCATGATCGTGCGCACGGCGGCCATGGACGAACTCATCGAGGAACTGATCGAACGCGAAGGGATCGATGTCGTCGTCAACCTAGCAGCCGGTTTGGATGCTCGCCCTTACCGCATGCAGTTGCCGGGGAACCTCCAATGGGTCGAGGCCGATTTCCCCCGCATGATCGAGGAGAAGTCCAAAGCGCTCGCCGGTGAGACGCCGCATTGCCAGCTGGAGCGCATCGGCGTCGATCTCGCCGACCGCGCAGCGCGGCGCGCGCTGTTCGACCGGGTTGGCGCTATGGGCACAAACGGGCTCGCCATCAGCGAAGGGCTCTTGGTGTATTTGAGTTCAGCTCACGTGACTGAGCTTGCGCAAGACCTCGCCGCGCAGCCGACATTCCGGTTCTGGATAACGGACATCGCTTCGCCACTCGTACTTAAGATGATGAAGCGAACCTGGTCGCGGCAGTTCGCCGCTGACAGCACTTCGTTTCAATTCGCCCCTAAAGAAGGCGCAGCATTTTTTGCACCATACGGCTGGCACCTGGAGCGCTACCGATCGGTTTTTCTTGATTTAAGCCGGTATCACCGCGAACCCAGCATGATGTGGTTGTGGCGTCTGTTCTTTCCGCGCTGGGCCCGACACGAAATCAATAAACGTATGGGGCCGATGACCGGAACGCTCTTACTCTCGCGTTAGGGCTCCTAAAAAGAAAGCGCGCCGTTTGTGCGGCGCGCTTTCTTCTATAAGTGAGGAGAAGAAGAAGCCGTTACCAGCTCGTGTTGCTCGTTGTGGCACCAGGCGGACAGAGCGTGGTCAGCGCGGATCGCGCGCTTTGCACCGTTTCCTGGTAATCTAGGCGACTATACGTTGCGCTATAGCCCATCTTATCCCAAACGGAGATAACATTTTCGGAGACGAGCGTGTAGCCACGGAAAGGCGCGGTCACGTAGACATACATTGCCGGATGCCCGCCGCAGATGGTCATCGCCCGCCGCGAACCTTTGGCCCCTGGTAATCCTGCGGCAACAGCATCAAGCTGTGAAACGTCATCCAATGACTGCGCCGTCGGCTTCACAATCAGCAGAATGTTCTGTCCAAAGTGCCTGTCGGTGGGCCCTCGCCAGATGGAAACTTCCCTGTCGGCAAGCTGCGTATGGCTAAGGGATTGCCAACCCGCGGGAGCTTGAAAACTGTACAGATCCGCCCCATAGACTGGTCTCAGGCCCACACATGCCACTACGAAGCCTGCCGCCAGCCCAACAGCTCCTTTTACGGATATCCTATTCATCGCTCAACCTCCACTCATATTATCGGCTTGCGCCCCGTGCAATTAGCTCAACGAGGCGCGCGATGTTATCTGTGACGGCCATTCGACGGCCACGGCTTAGGCAGAAGGCGGCAACATTGGCACCGTACGATAAATGCTTCCGTTGCGAAATGCGTCATAATCGGGTATCATGAAACTCTGATTCTAGTTTACTGGAAGAAGGCCGGTTCCGAGGCGGCGGATTTCCAGGGCCCGCCGGCCATGACGCTTGAATAAGATCACGATATGCCGAGAAAACGAGCCGTATTTCCCGCGGATCCCCTCATTGTGGAATGGGCCGGGCGCCTGCACGGAGGCGGCCGAAGTCCACGCTCGGTGGCCGCCTACGCCGGGGACGTCGAACTCCTTGGAGCATTTCTCGCTAAGGCGCCAACAGACAAATCATCACATGGCTTACGGTGGCCGCAGCTCCGTGAGGCAACTGAATCGGATCTCATGAGGTTCATTCAAGAGCTCATACAAAACCGCGACTACCAACCAGCGGCTGTGCGGCGGAAAATCGCTTCGATGCGCTCCTTTTACCGTTTCCTTAGGCGCGCGGGCAAACGTGCCGATGACCCGTCGCTTGAACTCGAGCTACCAAAGCGTGAGCGGCTGCTGCCACAGGTCCTCAAAGAGCGTGAGGTAGAGCAACTGCTTCAAAAGGGGGCAGGCTGGAAAACCACGTGGCTCAATCTGCGCGACCGCGCGATTATGGAGCTGCTGTATGCAAGTGGTATCCGGCGCGCGGAACTCGTTTCGATCAAGCTTGAGGATGTTGATCTCGGTACTCGTACCATTCGCGTGATGGGAAAGGGCCGTAAGCAACGACTCGTATTGTTTAATCGCACCACGGCGGACGCTATTCGAAATTACCTCAATGTCCGCCCACGCTCCAATGATAACTCCCTTTTCTTAGGTCATACGAAGCACCGGTTGAGCCCACGCCATATTTGGGAAATCTTTAGTCGCATTTACAAAGTCAGTAAACTCAAAAACAAAGCAAGTCCGCACACGCTGAGGCATTCCTTTGCCACCCATCTACTGGAGCGAGGCGTCGATCTCGTTACCATACAAGAACTGCTGGGTCATGAATCTGTCGCCACCACGCAAATATATACAAATGTTTCCTTTGAACACAAGAAGCGTGCTTATGATGAGGCGCATCCGCGCGACCGCCAAAAGCATCGCTAGAGGCGAACAGTTCTTACCGGAGAAATCGTCTGATCTTGCAACAGCCTGCGCCTGATAAGATTCGCTCAGCCCTTTTGGGGGCACTCCAACGTGGCACCTCAGTTGTTCTGGCCACGCTCTCGAGCGACCACCTTCCATCAACGGCCTTCTGCAGTTGGGTTGTCGCCGCGAATCCAGACACGATTGCACTCGCGCTCGATTCGCGCAGCACGGCACATCGCAACATTGCCGCTGGCAATGATCAGGTAGCCCTTGAAGTGCTCGCCGACGATATGATTCTTTCGGTGCGGGGCGAAGCACGCATAGTCAAGGAACAATTGCGCAGCGTTCCCTTTCCCTGTGCGCTCGTCACCGTTTCAATTGTCGACGTCCGCGATCACGGGGTGGGCGGCGTTATCTTCAAAGCGCCACAGTATCTGTTTGCGGACGGCAAAGAGCATCGGGGCGAAGTCGAACGAGCGATTTTTGAAGAGCTTGCCCAGCACGACAAAACCAGAACCTGATCTAGGCTCGCCTCTTTGCCGTAACGATACCCGAGTCCATGCCGGCCATGCTCAAGCCGCCCGAAAAACGCGCGTGTTCTGCTTTCATGCAGCGGTCGACGACAACGGAAAGTCCGGCCTCGTCAGCGCGCTTGATCGCTTCCTCATTGACAACACCATACTGAAGCCATAAGGTCTTGGCACCAGCGGCTATCACTTCTTCTACTAATTGGGGGAGTGCATCAGGGCGCCGAAAGACGTCGACGACGTCCGGGATGCATTGGTCTGCCACGAGGGCTGCAAGGCTCGGATAGCTTTTCAGGCCGTCTACCGATGAATGCATTGGATTGACCGGCCAAACTTCATAGCCATGAGTGCGAAGATAGCGCAACACGAAATAGCTCGCTCGCGCGGGATTCTCACTCGCACCCACGATCGCCACAGTCTTCGCACGGTCGAGGAGTTCGCGTCGTTTCGACGGGGTATCGAGGATCATCGTGCCCGCGTGCCGGCGGCCGATTTTCGCGCCGCTGCTAGACCCTGCTCGAGATCCCAGATCAGGTCGTCCACGTCTTCGATCCCCACAGAGAGTCGCACCATGTCGGGAGTAATGCCCGCCGCGGTGAGCTCCGCGTCGCTTAGCTGCGAATGTGTCGTTGACGCCGGGTGTATAATCAGGCTCTTGGCGTCGCCCATATTGGCCAAATGACTCCACAGCTCCAAGGCCTCGATGAAGCGCTCACCGGCGTCTCGTCCGCCGCGCACACCGAATGTCACGATGCCGCCGGCGCCCTGCGGCAAGTATCGCTGGACAAGCGTACGGTACGGGCTGGAAGGCAGCCCCGGGTACTTGACCCAGGCCACAGCATCGTGCCGTTCCAGAAATTGGGCGATCGTCACAGCGTTCTTCACATGCGCTTCCATGCGCACTGCGAGCGTCTCGAGTCCTTGAATGAGCAGCCACGCGTTCATGGGCGAAAGACAGGCACCAACATCGCGCATCACCTCTGAGCGCGCGCGTGTGAGAAATGCGTACTCACCGAATGTGTCCGCGAAACACACGCCGTGGTAACTCGGGCTCGGCTCGTTGAGCAACGGATGTTTTCCAGCTCCCCACGGAAACGTACCGGCCTCCACAAGCACGCCCGCAATGGTCGTACCGTGACCGCAAATATACTTTGTCGCCGAGTGCAAAACGATGTCCGCGCCATGCTCTATTGGCCTGCATAAAAACGGCGTGGCGAATGTATTATCGACGATGAGCGGAAGCCCGGCACCGTGCGCGACCTTCGCCAGAGCCTCGAGGTCGGCAATATTTCCTGACGGGTTGCCGATCGTCTCCACAAATAACGCTTTTGAATTCGGGCAAATGGCAGCGGCCATTGCATCGGGCTTTCCCTCGGCCACAAAGGTCGTCTCGATGCCCAAACGGCGCAGGCTCACGGTGAACTGCGTTACCGTGCCGCCGTAGATATTCGACGACGCTACCAGATGGTCGCCACTTTGTGCAAGCGACAGGATTGCAACGATCTGCGCAGCTTGGCCGGACGACGTCGCTACTGCACCCAAGCCGCCTTCCAAGCTGGCCAGCTTTTCCTCGAAGGCTGCGACAGTAGGGTTGGAGATCCGGCTGTAGATGTTGCCGTATGTGCGCAGGGAAAAGAGCTCTTTTGCGTGTTCAATCGAGTCGAACACGAAGCCGGTGGACATATCGATCGGGACGGCGCTCGAACCGGTCGCTGCGTTAGGCGGTGTTCCGGCGTGCAGCGCTCGCGTGCGAAAGCCGAATTTGCGATCCTTAGTCATCGCCCCAGAATACGACGAACGGACCTAAAGGTCCGTTGCTACATACGAACGTTAGATCGTGACGCGAATAACTTCCTTAAGCGTTGTCTCACCCGCAGTGAGGCGACGCAAAGCGTCGTCGCGCAAGTCGTTGAAACCTTTTGCGCTCACGTAATCGAGCATCTGGTTCGAATCTGCACCGCGTGCGATGAGCCTGCGCAAGCCGTCATCGACCGCGATAACCTCGTGACAGCCCATCCGCCCAGCATAACCCGTATCATGGCAATTGCGACAGCCTTTGCCCCGGAACAATGTTTTTGGAGTTACGAGCGGCAGCATTTCCTGCAGAAGCACCGCCTCATCTTCTTCTACTTCGTACTCTTCTTTGCAGCGGCTGCAAATTTGGCGCACCAGCCGCTGGCCGATCACGCCGATGAGGGACGACCCGATGAGCGCCGGGTCAACGCCGATGTCCACAAGCCGCGTAATTGCCTGCGCCGCGCTATTCGTATGCAGCGTCGATAACAAGAGATGGCCGGTGAGCGCTGCGCGCACGGCGAGGTCCGCGGTCTCACGATCTCGGATTTCGCCGACGTAAATCACATCTGGATCCTGCCGCAGCAAGGAACGGAGGACTGACGCAAACGTGAGCCCGCGTTTGACGTTGATCTCAACTTGGTTCACGCCGCTTACCCGGTACTCGACCGGATCTTCGATCGTCGTGATGTTGCTGAGCCCATCGTTGATCTCTTGTAGGACTGCGAAGAGTGTTGTCGACTTGCCGCTGCCCGTCGGGCCGCAGCACAAAAGCATGCCATATGGCCGCTTGATCAGCGGCGCAAAAATATCGTAATTATGATCGCTGAAGCCGATCGACGTGAGGTTTTTGAACGCCGGATTTTTCTCAAGCAGACGGATAACGATTTTCTCGCCGTTCACCGTGGGCAGCGAGGCGATGCGCAAGTCGGTTTCCCGCTTAAGGTAGCGCATGGATGCGCGCCCGTCTTGGGGGATGTGCCGGATCGTGATATCCATGCGTGCCATGATCTTGATACGCGACACAACAGCCGGATAAATCGGCCGCGGGAGCTTGCGCATTTCCTGGAGCACGCCATCGAGGCGGAAGCGAACGCGAACCGTATCGGGATAGGGCTCCAAGTGAATATCGCTTGCCTTATACTCGGTTGCCGTACGCAGAATCGATTCCACGAGCGACACGATCGGCGTCGCGTCGGACATTTTTCGCAGGGCCTCGAGGTCTTCGATCTCAGAGCCTTCTTGCGCGAGTCCGTCGGAAGTGACGGACGGCAGGCCTTGGAGCAGCCGGTCGACCGAATAGAGCGTCGTGCCGTGATAGATTTCGTTGATCGCTTTTTCAACGTCCTCGATGAGGGCAAAGCGTATCTCGACCTGATGTTTGGCGCGCAGCAGAATGAGATCGAGCGTCGGAAGGTCCAGCGGATCGGCCATCGCCACGGTGAGTTTGTCGCCCTCGAGCCTCACAGGCACGATGTAGCCCGTCGTCGCAATGCTTACCGGAATGGTGTCGGATGCGTTCGGGTCGGGGCGATTGCGAGACAGGTCGATATACGGCACGCCGAAGATCGCACTGAGATATTCCTCGAGTTTCTCATACGATGCAAGGCCGAAGTCGACGATAGCTTCGCGCAGCGATCTGCCTTCGTGGAGGCGCGCGTACAAGAGCCTGTCGGTATCGAGCGGCGACAGCTTATGGGTTTGCTCGATGCGACGAACGACGCGCATGTAATATGTGTGATGGGCGGGAGTGAGCGGTTCCGCGCCGATCGGGCGCACTTCCCCATCTATAGGTTTGGCAAAAACTTGTTCGCCGTTGGACGGCGAGTAAATCGCCTCGAAAAGCGAGAACCGTTCGCTTGATCCGAGGTTTTGAAAGTGCACTCCATATGTTGTCGCGCCTTCGGGCCCGGGCTCACGCCAGACGACTTCGATCGGCGCCCGTACTTGCTCGCCACTTGGGATTGCAATCTGTGCGAGCCCGCGCGTGCCGATGGCAAAATCGCCCACCATGAAAACGCGCATACCGCCGGCGCTGATATCGGAGGCCGTGCCTTCGGCCGTGACGCCTTCGTCTGTGCGTATGTGAACCGGAAGTTTGACGCGGCGCCGCTGATAACGCCGCTGGGCGCGTTCTTGTTCTCGGGCCGCGCGTTTCAAAAAGTCTTCGCCTCCGGGCGGGTTCTTGGAGTCGATGCGAGGCGTCTATAGCGAACGCTCACGCGCATCAATCGCTTTGAGTAGCTATATGACACCATCGGTTGCAAGGGTGTGACAGTCGTACTGTCTTCGGCGGGCGTAATCTGGTGTCCCGCAAATTTAGGCGAGTGCTCCCACCAACTCCTTAACAGCCTCGGCGCTCTTGGCGAGCGCTGCCTGCTCATCCGGGGTCAGCTTGACCTCGATTATGCGTTCCAGGCCCTTGGAGCCGAGTTTGCAGGGCACCCCCACAAAAAGGTCACGGATGCCGAATTCGCCTTGGAGATAGGCCGCGCAGGGCAGTATTTTGTGCTTGTCTTTGAGGATAGCGTCCACCATCTCGGCAATCGACCTGGATGGCGCATAAAACGCACTGCCGGTCTTCAGGAGCTTGACGATCTCGCCGCCCCCGCTGGCCGTTCTCTTGACCAAACGGTCAATGGCCGCCGCGTCCAGCAACTCCGTTATTGGGATCCCAGCTACGGTCGAAAAACGCGGTAACGGCACCATCTGGTCCCCATGCCCGCCGAGCACAAAGGCGTGCACGTTATCCACGCTCACCCCCAATTCGGCGGCGATAAATGTCGAGAATCGGGCCGAGTCAAGCACGCCCGCCATGCCGAGAACGCGCTCGCGCGGAAATCCACTTTTGCGACGCGCAACTTCACACATGGCATCGAGCGGATTCGTCACCACGATCAGGATGCAGTTCGGCGACAGCTTCACCGCTTGCTCGGTCGCCTCGCTGACTATTTTGGCATTGACCTTCAGAAGATCGTCCCGGCTCATACCTTCTTTGCGCGGCAAACCTGCGGTGATCACAACCATGTCGGAATTCGCAGTTTGCGAGTAGTCGTTCGCACCCGTGATCTGCACGTCACGCCGCTCTACCGGCATGGACTCGAGCAAATCCAGCGCCTTACCTTGGGGCACGCCCTCGACAACGTCGACTAGAGCGATGTCAGCGAGCTCTTTTGCAGCAATCCAGTGCGCAGCCGTGGCGCCAACGTTTCCGGCGCCGACGATGGTCACTTTTTTACGCATGGCACGCTCCTTGAAAGCGAAATATATGACTTTTCGCGCAGGCTTTTAGCGTTTGCGCTAGAGTGGACCTCTGGCCGATGCGCGAATGGTCATAGAACGAAGCGAGGGTAGATAAAATGACGACTGCGACTAGCAGTACGACGCAGCCTCAGGGTCAGACGGGCCTGCGCGGCGTTATTGTCGGCGACACAAAAATATCGCTCGTCGACGGCGAGCGCGGTGAACTCATCTACCGCGGCATCGACATCCATGACCTCGCTAACAATTCAACATTCGAAGAAGTTGCCTATCTTCTGTGGTTCCAGGCCCTGCCGTCGCAGGCAAACCTCGACGCGTTTCATGCTGAGCTTGGCAAGCGCCGCACCTTGCCAGGTCCGCTCCTCAACATTCTTCGCGAGATTCCCGGCAAAGCGACACCCATGGACTTATTGCGCACAGCCGTCTCGGCGATGGCGCTTTTCGACCCTGCGGCAAAAGACATCAGCGCCGAGGGCAATCTCGAGAAAGCAAAACGCCTTACCGCAGTTTTCCCGACCATACTTGCAGCCTTCTACCGGCTCAGCGAGGGAGAGGAGCCAATCGCGCCTCGCACAGATCTCCCGACCGCAGCGAATTTCTTGTACATGTTTACAGGCAAGGAGCCGGATCCGCAGGCGTCGCGCCTGCTCGACGCTGCGCTCGTGCTGCATGCCGACCACGGGATGAACGCATCAACATTCGCCTCGATCGTCACCGCAGCCACACTCGCCGATATGTACAGCGCAGTAACGTCTGCAATTGCGACGCTTAAAGGCCCGTTGCACGGCGGCGCCAACGAGGGCGTCATTACAAATCTTATTGAGATCGGTTCCATGGATAAGGTCGAATCCTGGGTGGCGCAAAAGCTTGCCAAGCACGAGAAGATCATGGGCTTTGGACATCCCGTCTATAAAACAAATGATCCGCGCGCCACTGATCTGAAACGGCTTGCGAAAGAAGCCGGCGAGCGCGCGGGAGCCACGAAGTGGGTCGAAATGACAGAGCGCATGGAGAAAGCTGTTTGGGATCAGCGGAAGCTCCACGCAAACGTCGATTTGTATAGCGCCTCGGTGTACTACACCCTTGGCATTCCGCCGCCATACTTCACACCGGTCTTCGCGATGAGCCGCATCGCAGGATGGTCGGCACATCTCATCGAGCAGTACGCGAACAACAAGCTTATTCGGCCGGGCGAAAACTACGTCGGTCCGCGCGGTGTCAAATATGTTCTGCTGGCCCAGCGCGCAGCGGACGTCCCCGTCTGAATTAACCCCAAGAAGATAGACGCAAGCCTCCTGTCGAAGTCCCCGCAGCATGGCTATGCTGTTCGTAGAACAGGCCGTGCCTTTGGCGTGGGGCGTGCTCACCTTGCACGCAGACGGTAGCTATCAAATGGTGCCGCCATTCCGTTCTGGAGACATTCCCTGGCCGCGACGCATGCGCATAAAAATCTCTGTCAAGGCGGACGCCGCTGCATCTCCCAGTTTTGCACCAGCAGATATCACGCTCTTTCAGGATGGGACCTACGAGCTGGACACCCTGTGAGGAAGATGAGAGCCTAGAGCGTCTGCTCCATGACGAACGGGCCGCTGGGCATCGCGCTGCCACCCGGCGGTTCCATGCTGAACGCTATCACGTCGCCGCTTTCAACACGCATGGGAATTGTCGTCTGCATCATCTCGCCCGGCATCACCGTTGGGCCTCGGTGCATTTTTCCTTTGCGTACGAGCCACACCTGATACACCATCCCTTGCTTTGCCATGGGCATGTCCGCCACAATCATAGCGTGCAGCGCGTTGTTGGGCTGAATCACTTTGCACGGAATCCGTTTGCCGGCCTGATTCACGCTTAGATCCCAAACCTTGGAGTCGGGTGTTACGGTCACCCGTGAATGGAGTTGCTCCGCACCCACCGGAAAGACGCTGTACGCGTCCACAGCGGGAGCATTTGCCGGAGCGCGTGCGGCTTCGCTCACGGTAACGCGCCCTACGGTTTTTGAAAGCGGCATAGGCACTTGCAACGACGCGATCATCCGCTGACGTTCTCCCGCGACCCCGATAAAAATCCCAGCAATAGCGCACGCGGTCGCAAGCCCAATCCAGCCGGCGACTCCAGCCCAGGATGGCAACGATCGATGCCAGATGTCGTGCTTTGGCCCACCGGCTTCGCGGCCGACAACAGCACGACGCAAAATCGCGTCCGCCTGATCGTCGCCCCTTCCCGCGGCGAGAATGCGTGATTTGAGATCCGGAGACGGTTCCACGCTAGCGCATGCGAGTGGTAAAACTGAGACGACATGCTTGAGATCCTCAATCTCTTCACGGCACTGCTCGCACGTGGCGGTGTGCGTCTCAATCTCATTCGCTTCTTCGGGGGTCAGTGCACCGAGCACGTACGCCCCTGCGCTATCGCTAACGTGCAACTCGTCACTCATGTGCTTGAAGCTCCAATTTCCAGTCCCTCGAGCATCCCTCGCAATTTTTGCAATCCGATGCGCATGCGACCCTTTACCGTTCCCAGCGGCACACCCATGAGCTCGGCAATCTCAGCCTGGGTGTAGCCGGAGAAATATGCTAGCTCGATGCTCTTCTTCTGCTCTACCGGCAGGCGCTCGAGCGCCCGTCGTATCATGTCCCCGCGTACGTTGTTCCAGGCCTGTTGCCAAATGCTCGGCTTGGTAGTCTCCTCGCGGCTTTCCGGCAGATCTTCGTAGGGAATCGTGTTCGAGGACGACGCGCCGCTACGCAGCCGGTCGATCGACCGGTGATGCACGATCGACATGAGCCACGTGCGCGCCGCACCACGCTCACGCTTGTATGTACCAGCCTGGCGCCATACTGAAAGAAACGCATCCTGAACGACGTCCTCCGCGTTCCCGCGATCACCCACAACACGGTAAGCAAGTGAATAAGCAATCTTGCTGTAGCGATCGTAGAGCTCCTCGAGGGCGCTCAGGTCGCGCTGTGCGAGCGCAGCAAAGATCTGGTCATCGGAACGGCCGCTCAGCGTCACGTTGTAGCCCTTCTACCTGATAGATTACTACGCATGCCGATAGCCGGCCGGATCAAAACCCGATCTGAGAACAAGCGTGAATGCTGGGGCGGTAGGATTCGAACCTACGAATGCCAGATCCAAAGTCTGGTGCCTTACCAGCTTGGCGACGCCCCACTTGTTGCGTGAACCCTTTTTCTATGGCGCCTCGCGGTGTTCATTCGCAGTATCAAGCGAGACGCGGTGCTTGTCTTCCCAGACCTTTGCCCACAGGGCGTCAAAAAAAGCGGGATCATACACTCCTTGACTCCTTCTTCAGAACCGCCTTGAGCATCGAATCTAGCTTTGTGCAGCATCTTCATGCATCGCGACGGTTACGTGAATAAATATCTGCGGTGGTTTGGTAGTTGCTGTGGCCGTGAACGCCGTGGCGACGGACCAGCTCTTCGGGCTGCTCCCGCATCATATTCAGCCAGGATTTGGACAATCTGCGATTCGGAGAAGCGGCTCTTACGTATGGTGGATCTCCTTGTCTGCCGGTTAGGCGAAGATCCACAATTATCTTTGGCTCCCTAAGCGGGGCCGACGCCACAAATCACCTGCAGGAGCGTACCGACTCACTCCGGGACCTCGATGCGAGAGAAACGAGTGCCAACGCCCTCTGGGCGGTGACTAAGAGTGGATCCATCGGTGTCTACGTTCTTGTCGTTACGTTGACGGCGATCACGTAATTAATCTTAAAATATCACAAAGATTGGGCTGAAGCATTTTTCCCGCTCAGCTTGTCGACAATTCGCGAGAACTCCGCATCCCCTCTGACGATTCAGGTGACCCCTACACGATCTCAGTGGGGCTCAGCTAAAATCGAGCATGTGAAAGCGCCCCTAGTGAAACGCGGAGAGCGCTTACCTGCCCTGCATAATTCATTTGAGAGTCTTAACTTGAACAGTTTCCGTTTGCGAACAAGGGTTAACGCTCGAAGTCTCAAAAAATGAGGTTGTTCTAAAGCGTTTTGTTAAGAGGACGCAAATAGCTCGTTTTGATCAGCTCTCCGATTGCGAGGCCAAGCCGCCACGACCACATTGCGGCAAGAAAAACCAAAAAAAAGAGATCTAACGGCCGGAAACATGACCTAAGATGATATCCGCGATTTCCTCCGCGGTCGCTGAGGCAGGCAACCTTTCGCTCCAATGCTCATCTCGCACGAAACCATATTCAACATCGGGTACCCAGCTTTCAATATCAACGCCCGATTCGTCGATGTAGATGTGAAAAGGTAGTGCCTTTTTTTGAAAGGTGCCTTGGGATCTTGCGCCTGAGGCTTTAAAAATGGGATTACTGGTCTTGCGAAGGCCCGACCAATCGATGGCCTCTCCCTCGAATGGCGCCGCCTCAATCGTCTCCCTCAAAGCGGATGAGACTGCTTCCTTGGCAATTGGTACCGTTGAGACTGGTTCGACTACCCATTTTAGCGCCCTGTGTCCTATTTCCGAGGCAATAAACGCTCTATCGCCGTATAGGTAGACGGCAATCATTTTCCCCACAGATGCAAACTATCTCGGCACGATTTCCTGAATCACTTTCACTCCGTTTTCTGTACCATATGCAGTTGCGGCATCGATCTGCGCTGCTGCGCCTGTGTCACCCTGGCGGGTCGCATTGACAAGGTTTCGTTCTGTACTACTGCCAGCCCCAAGGGTTTGGCCCCCCCCGGTGCGGTTGAAACGCGACGCTGCTCGGAGCTTAGTTGAACAAGCACTCGCTCCTCGCGAACAAGTCGCTAACTGAATAGCCTATACGGCCGCGAGTCGACGATCTCGAACAAACGTTTGAAGCTGGCTGCGTCCATCGACATTCCAGCGCACGTGAAAAATAGTGTAGTCGACTTAAGTAAACCTAAATCGACTACGGCTAGCTTCTACCCGCACGCTACAACCTCAAACGTCCGACAGAAAAGTTTTTCGACTTCAATCGTTCGCTCGCTCGGCTAAGAATGGCCATCGATTTCCTCGAAGCTCGAGAGCCAATGTCAAGCAACACGTCCGTTTGCGCCTTTTGTTGAAACATTCTTCACGATGGCTGACGCGACGTATTGCATCTTACCGAAACACCTGCTCTCGGGACTTGCGGACATCAACCAGGCTGCCTACAACAACCTGCCGGTAGGAACCGGACCTTTTCGGATCGTCGAAGATCAAAAGAACACTGAGATCAGAATGGTTGCGAATCCATCGTATTGGCGTGGACCGCCGCATTTGAGAGAAATTATCTTTCGTCTCGTGCCCGATGACAACACGATCATTACGCAATTTCGCGCACACGAGGCAGATTTTCGGATGCTCGCACCGATTGGACAGGTGGTCAGCCTCGAGGGCAATCCCGGGATTAGAATCTACCACATCCCGTTTACAAGTTTTGAATTTCTTGGTTTCAACACCCAACATGCCGCGCTGCACGACGTGCGCGTGCGGCAAGCCCTCCGTTACGCGACGAACATCAACAAAATGGCTGCCGCGCTCGCGCGTGGACACGTTATTCGCGTTGGAGCTGACCAGCCTCCATTTCTCTGGGCTTTCAACCCGCACGTGAAGATATATGACTACGACCCCGCTCGGGCCGCCTACATGTTGGATCAAGCAGGTTGGAAGCTGGCACCAGACAGTTACCGGTACAAAGACGGACAACGCCTCGAGCTTTTGCTCGTCAGCGCAATCGGTTCGGCGTTAGGTTCAGCGGTGGATCTCGTCGTGCAGCATGATTGGAAACAAGTCGGCGTTCAAGTCGACATCAAGCAATACCCAACCGACCTGCTCGGGAGTTCGGACGGAATCTATCGCACCGGGCGATTTGACGTCTTCTTCGACTCGTGGTCCAACGGCGTCGATCCAGACGACTCGCAAATTTTCATGTGCAACCAAACGCCGCCGTCGGGCTCAAACTATTTTCGCTTTTGCGACGCCCGGCTCGATGCCGCCGAAAATAATGCGCTGCGCGAATATTCCCGTGCAAAACGCAAGCCCGCCTACGATAAAGTGCAGGCCATCCTCGCCGAGCAGCCGATCATTGTACTGTGGTTCGACGTACGGCAAGACCTCGCCAACTCTGAACTGTATCACTATAAACCCGCCCACGCCGTCACCACCTTTTGGAATCCGTGGGAGTGGTCAATTTAAGCATACTCTAAGGTCGAGCCGATACACTTGAGCATAGAGTTATGAAACCTACTGCTGTGGAGTCACGTTTAACAAATAGATGCACAAGATCGCTCGCCCGTATCGCGCCACCCTCGCTGTAGCTGAATTTGCCGTGGGCTGTGCCTTCGCAGGCATAGCCTTTCGGCTCTTGCTCATGCCTGCTGGATTGGTTGACAGAACGTCGGCCCTCATTCTCGCCGAGGGCGGGCTCGGCTGGTACTTTGGCAGTGCCCTGCTGTTTGGGCTTATAGCCGGTATCGCTGGAGCGCTCATCGCGGTCGTTTATAATGAGATCACGTGGCGCACATGAACACGGGCTAAAGACAGGCGTCGCTGCGGCGGCGACGGAAATTGACGCGCGATGAAAGTTCCGCTCATTGTGACGGAGTTTCTGTCGCGCGCTCGCACCTTATATCCCGACGCAATTGGCGCCGTTTGCCACCACGAACGGCTGTCCTACCGGGAACTTGCATCGCGCATCGATCGCTTCTCAGCAGCGCTCGCGGCGCGCGGCGTTGGCAAAAGCGATGTCGTCGCGTATCTGTCGTTTAATTGCCACCGCCTGCTTGAGGGGTATTACGCGGTTCCGCAGATGGGGGCAATCCTGCTGCCCATCAACATCCGCCTCACCTCTGCCGACATCGGCTTTATCTTGCGAGACGCCGGTGCTCGCGCTGTGGTTGTCGACCGCGCACTTGCGGGGTTGCTCAAACCTACACTAACGGCCATGCCCGGCATCCGTGCGATCGTCCTCATGGGCGGCCACAGCGCTTCTGACTGCGGTGTTGCCGGTGAAGATTACGAGCGGGTCGTGTCGGCAGCAGCGGCAGACTTTAGCCCCCCAGACATCTCTGAGGACGATATCGCCGAGCTCTTCTACACAAGCGGCACGACCGCGTATCCCAAAGGCGTCGCCCTCACGCACCGCAATCTCTACTTGCACGCATTTTACGCGCTCGCCGGCCTGTGGGGTTACGATGATACCTGCGTGCAACTGCACACGATACCGCTCTTCCATGTGAACGGCTGGGGCACACCCCATTTTGTTACGCTCCTGGGCGGCCGCCACGTGCTGCTGCCGAAGTTTGACCCGGAGGAAGTGCTTGCCACCATCGAGCGCGAGCGCGTCACGCACGTCTTTCTCGTGCCAACCATGGCGGCTGCGCTGCTTGCGGCTCCATCATTTGCGAGCCGCGACCTGAGTTCGCTGCGGCGCATCAAACTCGGCGGTGCAGCCACGCCCCCAGCCATCACGAGAGCGTTGAGCGAGCGGCTCCCCGAGTGCCGCGTAACCGCGGGCTATGGGTTGTCCGAGACGTCTCCCATTCTCACCGCGGCTAATCGCAAAGCCGGTCTGGCACTCACGGCGGAGGCTGACGTGCTGCTGCGGAGCACGGCGGGCATGCCGATACCCGGCGTGCAGATCGAGATACTTGATGAACGCAATACGCCGCTGCCGCACGATGGGCAAAGTGCCGGTGAGATTTGCGTACGCAGCAATTCCGTCGCCGCAGGGTATTGGAACCTGCCCGACGAGACAGCACGCGCCATGACCGGCGGATGGTTTCACACCGGTGACATCGGCGTGATGGACGGAAGCGGCTACGTGACGATCGTCGATAGAAAGAAAGACATCATAGTCACCGGCGGCGAGAACGTCGCTTCACTCGAAATAGAGAAAGCCATCTACGAACATCCGGCAGTCTTTGAGTGCGCGGTGATCGCGCTTCCAGACGCGCACTGGGGTGAGATTCCGGCCGCTATTGTCGTGCTCAAGCCAGGACACACCCTTGACGGGCCGGCACTCATCGCCCATTGCCGCAGCCTTCTGGCTAGTTTCAAGGTGCCTAAGAGCGTACGCTTTGTCGAATCACTGCCAAAGGGAGGAACGGGCAAGATCCTCAAGCGCGAGTTGCGCGAGCAATACGCGGGCTACGTCTGACGTTCGATTGTGATCGTGCACTCCGTGACGAGCGCAGCGATCGCCCCAACTGCGGCTAGCACGGGGGCAAGTGCCGCGCCCACAACGCCAACGGTCAGGGGCAGTTCGACTACCGGCCGGCCATTTTATCCTTGATGGATATCCGCCGCACATTCCCCTCGGCGATAATCTCCTTAACCTTTTCAGGAGGTCTTCACCAGCAACGGTGACTCGCTCGAAGACCGCTTCAGGCGTGCTTTTGGTCGTTGTGTCAGCCATGATCGTGTACTCCTCCTGAAGATAAAGATCTACGGGGCGGCGCTATCGGGCACACGCCTGCCGACAAACGTGCCATCGGCCTTACGGCCGTTAAAACCCCATTCACCGGTAAAGTTGTTGCCGTTCGTCGAAAAGTACAGTGTCATCCAGCCGGCCCCTTTCGGGCCATCCCACCGCGCATCCATCTTCGTATCGCTCGCCATGGTGCCGGTAATGGTGCTCTTGCCGGCGCGGCCGATGACCGTCCTCTCGACTTGATTGAAGACCATGACCCCGCCATTAAATTGCGCACCATTCGAGACAGTGACGCGCCAGTGACCCGTTACATTGACGGGAGCTGCAGCAACGATCGACACTGATATCGAAAGCACGATGGCTACCAGGAGCGCCGAAAGCAGATACGCTTTCATACTTGGACGTTCTTGTCGCTGCACGTACGGCCCTGCGAAAAGCGCGGGGGCGGCCGCACTGCAGGCATTTCGCTTTCGTCGCTGTATCTCACGCGGCATGGATAAGCGCTTTTTTATCTCGGTGCTGGTTCTTTTTGTGCTCTGCGCCGTACTTTTCACTGATGGACACGCCGACAACGTGCAGCCAGGTCAGGATGTCGTTGTGATCGACATAACGCCTGCGCATAAGATTCAGACGCTCAGACCAGAGCGCGCGATCGGTTCGACGGTCGATAAGGAAGACGCCGGTTCTCTTCCCGCGCTGTACACGAAGCGTAATCTGCGCGCGACGCTCGACTCCGGCCTCGGCTGGTTGAGTTACCGCCTCTACACCGAGTTGTCCGACCAAGATTGGCACTGGAATCCAAACGGAACGTTCAGCGCTCGCGATTCGGGCTACTGGACGAGCAGCGCGTCAACACAAAGCCCTTTCGTCACCGATTCTTTTGGGTATCGCCTGCTGCACCGCGGCAATACGACGGACCAGGGCAATAACGAAAGTTACTCGCGCATTGATGACGGCGAATCCGGCACATATTGGAAGAGCGATCCGTACCTCACGCATTTTTTCACGGGTGACCCTGACGAGCTTCACCCACAGTGGGTTGTCATCGATCTAGAGCGGCCACGCACTTTGAACGCAATCGAGATTGACTGGGCAAATCCGTATGCGACCGATTGACACCGGCGTGCTTCTTCTTCAGTGCCCGGATCGTAAAGGCGTCATTGCGGCCGTGACGACGTTCGTCTATGAGCACGGTGGGAACATCGTCCATGCTGACGAGCACCAAGACCCAGATCTCAGTCTTTACTTCTTGCGGCTGGAGTGGGACCTCGCTGAATTCACAATCACGACGAACGACTTCGCAACGACTTTCGCTCCCATAGCGAAAGCGTTCGACATGATGTGGCGCGTGGCACGATCGTCATACCGGCCTAAGGTCGCCATCTTCGTGTCCAAAGCCGGCCATTGTCTGGCCGACTTGCTCTTCCGTCACCAGATCGGCGAACTAAAGTGCGAGATCCCGCTCGTTATCTCGAACCACGCAGACTTACGTAAACTCACTGAGTTCTATGGTATTCCCTATCACGAGATTCCGATTCCAAGCGGCGCGCGGGAAGAGGCTGAACAGACTGCACTTGATCTGCTGGCGAGCGAGCGCATCGACCTCGTGGTCTTAGCGCGCTACATGCAGGTACTGAGCGATCGGTTCGTCGACGCCTACCCAAACCGCATGATCAACGTCCACCATTCCTTTTTGCCCGCCTTCATCGGCGCGCGGCCGTACCACAGGTCGTACGAGCGTGGCGTGAAGCTCATCGGCGCCACGAGCCACTACGTGACGCGCGTCCTCGACGAGGGACCGATTATCGAGCAAGACATTGTGCGCATCACGCACCGCGATTCGCTACCCGACGTGGTCCGTAAAGGTGGGGATGCCGAACGAGCGGTGCTCACGCGCGCCGTGCGCTGGCATATTGAGAACAAAATTATGGTCTTGGGCAATAAAACGGTGGTGTTCGCGTAATCGGGTAGGAGGAGGCGTCACCGCCTCCGTCCTCCCACACCACCGGACGTGCCGTTCGGCATCCGGCGGTTCATCCAACTAACAGGTACCAAAACTATCCACGAGTCCCGCGAAGCTCCGCGCTA
>Ga0207416_1001657_pt1 | contig 27919 bp, 23 predicted proteins | sample PaiPotPPM11metaG_FD_184107 | JGI IMG/M metagenome (GOLD analysis project Ga0207416, IMG submission 184107) | Iron sulfur acid spring bacterial and archeal communities from Banff, Canada, to study Microbial Dark Matter (Phase II) - Paint Pots PPM... ... | reverse complement strand
GCGCCGGCAGGAGCAGAGCCGCGATGCCAATCCCACCCGCCACGTGAACCACTTCATCCACTTGCCGCGCCTCGTCCAAATATTCTTCCTCAAAGAAGCCATGCCCCAGCGGGCCAAGCAGTCCAACTTGACCGCCAGGTTGCAACGCTCCCATCAGCCGCGTTCCGCGCCCCACTTCTTTGTACAAAAGCTGGATGATCCCGGGCTCGCCGGGACTTTGCTGCCTATTGCCCGGCCCGCTGCGGCCGCCACGGGCCAAATGGGGCGCGGGCTTCACATCATAAATGCTCATGGGGCGGCGCAGAATCACGTCCGTGCGGCCCAGCATCCGCACCATCACAAACTGACCGGCGCGAGTGGTCCGGGCCTGTTCAGGAGCATCCAGGCTGAGCAGGAAGTGGCCGCCAGTGAGGGGTTTATTTTCCATCACAGCGGCAATCGTGTCGAGCATCTCTTCGATCTTAACAAAACTGCACCGCAGCGTCGAAGGGTTTCAAAAAAAGGGTGGTGGCGTCATTCGCTTGCTGTAGCGGCGGTCTGTGACCGCCGAACTTTATTTCTCAATGGATTCCGGCGCTCCCTGTCAGGGCAAGCTCCGAGCGCCGCTACAGCAAATTGCGCCACTACCAAAAAAAGGGCAGTGGCAGATACCGTGGCCCCGCTAAGAAGCCTTTGCAGGTTCTATGGCAAGGATTCTGGCTCGATACATGAGTCCGGCTACAATCCCTCCTAAGCTAGGAACGATGAGGAACATCCAAACCTGAGCGAGAGCTTGTCCTCCCACCAGGAGAGCAGGGCCAAGGCTACGAGCCGGATTCACGGAGACCCCTGTTATGTTGATACCGAAGATATGGATTGCCACCAGGGTGATGCCGATGGCAACTCCCGCCAATTGAGTGGGAGTGCCGCCCTGCGTGGAGCCCAGGATGACGATGACGAAGATGAGTGTAGCCACAAACTCGAAAACCATAGCGGATTTAAGGTCATATCCCCCGATGTAGTCTGGACCCCAACCGTTTTGGCCAAGCCCGTCCGCGCCGATCAGATAGCCGGCAATCCGGCCGCTGACGATGACCCACAGCACCGCTGCACCGGCAATGCCTCCCAGAATTTGGCCAATAATGTATCCAACCAAGTCCTGGACCTTTATACGGCCCGCCGAGTACACTCCCAGACTCACCGCCGGGTTGATGTGGGCGCCTGAGACGGGTCCAATGCCATAGCACATGGCAAGTTGAGCAAACCCAAAAGCAAACGCAATCCCAAGGTTGCCCACGGCCCTTCCTGCAATCACCGCCGTACCGCAACCAAATAGAACAAGCGTAAACGTCCCAACAAACTCCGCCACATATTTTTTCATTGCGACTGGTCCTCCCTTAACTGGAATGAGAACGCATTGTGTGGGTAAAACCATACGCCAGGCGGTGGGTATCTGCAAATGAATTCCCGGTTAAAGCTGCGCCGGTCCGCTTTGTCTTCTGGACGAGGCAGGACGGCCGGGGCCGCTAGCCGCCGAAAGGCTGGGAGCGAAACTTCGCGCTTTGCGAGGCGATTTTCTTGCCTGGAATGGCGCTGAGACTCGCTTGAGCTTTATGTTCAGTTCAATTTTATACTCACGGTCGTAAGTTGCCGACACTCCCTCCTGTAGCGCCGGTCTGTGCCCGGCGGATTTCGCCGCTCCCCGTCAGGGCAGGCTCCGGGCGGCGCTACAGAAAATGCCCGTCGCCGGCTTATGTCCTTGCATATAGTTTTTTTTCAACGTCCGCTTATGCTTCATGTTGGGGAAAGATCGGATGAACTCCCTGCGCCCGCGCCATCAACTCCTTCTCTTCCTCCTGGCTCAACGGCTTGTAGTTCTGCGCCACATCTATGGCCAGCCGGAAAAAGGTGGCATATCCCGGTGGGATGGCAGCGGTAATGGGTTGCGAGAGTGTCCACCGGTAGGCCAGCGATGCCTCGTCCGGCATGGAACAGGGTTCATACCAGCATTTCTGATACCAGTGCTGGTCTTGGGTCATCGACTTGGGCCAACTGGTTTTGGCCATGGCCTTGATCGCCAGGCGTCCCATGTTCTTTTTCTGGGCGTGGACAATCACACGCGGGCCAAAATTGCCCTGAGAAAACAAAACAAAGTTGGTGGGGAACAGAATCGTATCAAAATCGAACCTGTCCATGGCCGCGATGGCAGCGCTCTCGGAGTGTGCGGAAAATCCCAGGTAACGCACCTTGCCGGCTTTGCGGGCAGCCACAAAAGTCTCAATGGCGCCGTTTGGCCCCAGGGCCTGATCTACTTGCTCGATGGTGGTGATTGCGTGAAGTTGGTAGAGATCGACGTGGTCGGTCCGCAGCCTCTTCAGCGAATCATCAAGTGCAGCGGCGGAGCCGGCCCGGTCATACTTTCCGGTCTTACAGGCCAGAAAAACCTTCTGGCGGTAGGGCGCCAACGCCGGCCCCAGGCGGTCCTGCGCGTCGCCGTAGCTGGGCGCGATGTCCATGTAGTTTACGCCCCGGTCCACCGCCTCCGCGACGATGTTATTCGCGAAGTCTTGAGTGGCACCCATCACCACAATGCCGCCCATACCGACAATGGAAAGGCTCTCACCGGTCTTTCCAAGCGTTCGCCGGGGTATGGGCTTGGAGGGAGTGGTTTTGCCTTCAACGATCCCGGCCGTGAGGGCCAGGCTGGCGGTGGTGGTTCCCTGCTTCAGAAAATCACGGCGGTTCATAGGATCCTCCTTGAATGGTTCAGAGATTGGCGCGCAACACCCCCGGGCTGCGGTCTACAGGTAGATATTCTAACACCCAGCTTGATTGCTGCGTTGCCGGTTTTATTGCGGCAGGCGGCGTTAAAGCAATCTGAGGACGGATGTTAGACGGTCCACACGCCAAAGCGTGCGGCCTCGCATAAGAATTCACTGCTCAAAGTGAACTGCCTCCACCTGCTTGCCTCCCAAAGCAAGAAGTTCATCATGCAACACTACGAACGTGGAATTGGCCGCAAATATACCCTGGGCGTAGAATACCTCTTGGGGCCTAGCTTCGGGCGCAAAGTGACCGCCCCTAATTTGCTGTAGCGGCGCTCGGAGCTTGCCCTGACAGGGAGCATCTGAAATCGTTGAGGACACAAGTTCGGCGCTCACAGAGCGCCGCTACAGTAAACTTTGCTGCGCTGTTTCAGATTTTGAGAAAATAACGGCATGGCCTATCAACCCATCGAGAATCACGGAATCATCGGTAATATGCGTACGATTGCGCTGGTCGGTTTGGACGGAACAATTGACTGGTTCTGCCTGCCGCGCTTTGATTCACCCAGCGTATTCGGCTCCCTTTTGGATGACAAGAAAGGGGGACACTTTAAGATTGGCCCGAAAGCGGGCAGCAGCAAGCAGGAACAATACTATTTGCCGGACACCAATGTCTTGATCACCCGGTTTCTCTCTCCCGAAGGAACGGGCGAGATTGCCGACTTCATGCCCATGCCCGAATCAAAATCGGAGGCCTCGTCCGTCTTGATTCGCCGCGTTAAAACTACTCGCGGTACGGTTGCCTTACGGTTGGAGTGCCGCCCTGCCTTCAACTATGGGCGGGATTCTCACAAGATTGAAATCAGTCTGGGATGCGCCACTTTTCATGCGCCAGCGCCCCCACTGGGGCTTACCACGGACGTTCCTCTCCGCAAGGATGCCAATGGCGTGGCCGCCGAATTCGAACTTCACCAGGGTGAGGCAAAAACCTTCCTTCTTTATTCCGGGGATGGCCCGCGGAAGACACTGACGGAGGTGGAAGCTGAGGACTCTCTGGCCAAGACCGTCCAATACTGGCGCCGTTGGATTGCAAAATGTGACTATGCCGGGCGCTGGCGGGAGATGGTGCACCGCTCCGCGCTGACGCTGGAGCTGCTGGTCTATGAACCGACCGGGGCTGTGGTGGCCGCGCCAACCACCAGCTTGCCGGAAAGAGTGGGTGGAGAGCGCAACTGGGACTATCGCTGCAGCTGGATCCGCGACTCCGCTTTCACCGTTTACGCTCTGCTTCGCGTGGGACTTACCGATGAGGCGGATCGCTTCATGAAGTGGTTGGAATCCCTGTGCAATGACACGGGGAAGACCGGAAGTGCCGGGAAGAATGGATCATTGCAGACGGTCTACGGCATTGATGGGCGCCGCTCGCTGCCCGAGGAAGTCCTGGACCATTGGGAAGGTTACAAAGGCTCGCGCCCGGTTCGGGTTGGCAACGCTGCCTACCAACAAATCCAGATGGACATTTTTGGCGAACTGATGGATGCGGCTTACCTTTACAACAAGTACGGCAGCCCCATTTCGATTGGGTTGTGGCGGGATCTGAGGCGGCTTGTGGACTGGGTTTGCGATAACTGGGATCGCGCCGACAATGGCATCTGGGAAGTCCGGGCAGGTCGCCAGCATTTTGTCTATTCCAAGGTTATGTGCTGGGTGGCGCTGGATCGCGCCGTGCGTCTGGCAATGAAGCGATCCTTCCCAGCAGATATCAACCGATGGCTCAAGGTGAGAGACGAAATCTATAGCCAAACCTTGAATAAGGGGTGGAACGATCAGATGCAGTCCTTTGTCCAGTACTACAAGAGCGACACTCTGGACGCTTCCTGCCTGGTCATGCCCCTGGTGTTTTTCATGTCTCCCAATGATCCGCAAATGCTCAAAACTCTCGATGCCGTGTGTCAGCCGGTTGCCAAAGGCGGCCTGCTTTCGGAAAGTCAGGTCTACCGCTACAACACCCGCGAAACCGCCGATGGCTTGAAAGGCGGCGAAGGGACCTTCAATATGTGCAGCTTCTGGCTGGTTGAAGCTCTGACCCGAGCCGGGCGGACGGATCCGGAACGCTTGGATCGCGCCCGATTGCTCTTTGAGAACATGCTGAACCAGGCGAACCACTTGGGTCTTTACTCGGAGGAAGCCGGCGCTTGCGGCGAAGCCCTAGGCAACTTCCCACAGGCGTTTGCCCACTTGGCCTTTATCAGCGCCGCCGTGAATCTTGACCGGGCGCTGGATGAGAGGAAGACGGGCGAGTAAGCGGCATGCGTTGGGCCACCATGACAAACGGATACCAACACGGCGGCAAGCGCCGGATGGTATATCTCATTTGCTTTGCAGGACTTGGCGGATTTTCGTGCTGCAAAAAGTCTTCGCCTGCTGACCCGCGTCTGCTCGTATGGGCGATGGCGGTAGCACAAGGTGAGCCTGGTCCGGACTGCGATGGAAGACCGGGAATAACAAGCTTCGCATCTCCAAAAGATTGTTTAAGGGACCAAACCCATCCAAAGTCATTAGCAAAGCCATTGAGCAATGAACTAAACACTTTATTATCAATCTGTTGAGAGGAATTTAGGGGAAAACTCATGTAATTTACTTATAATGAATAAGTTATAAGCTCTGCATGGAACATCGAAGGCAATAGTTGGCTTTGCTTTGCTGGTTTTCCACAGCCCACCGACATGTCAATTCTGCGTTGAATCAGGCGGCGTCAGGGCATCGCGTTGGATGCAGGAATTTCGACTATTTTTGGCTGGAAACGGTCAAATAACTTACTGCATCGCGTTGCCTCCCGCTCAAATTACCTGTAAGGACGACGTACTTTATTTACCAATATGATATTATATCAATCTGGGTTAATGTAGGTGGTATAGCATTGTATGAACTACTCGTCCGCCTGTCTCACGGAACGACCCTGGGGTGGTTTTTGTGACTTCAACTCGCCGCCGGCAAACCTCCACGCAATACAGTGAGAATTCGCCGAAGATATGCCCTGTCCGGGTCCTTTTTCCGGCCGGGCGTAATCTCGGTTGGCCCGGCGTTGGTTACCCGCGGCTCGCCAGTCTTTTTCTGTTAATCGTGCTCGCCGCTTTTGAGATGCCAACAGCTCGCGGCGTGGTCACAACCTCCGCCTTGCCCACCGTGACTACGGTCAAACAGATTCTTGAAATGAGCCGCACTGAAGCCTCAAGGGGCTATCCGGTCCGTATCATAGGGGTAGTTACCTACTACGACGGGGCAGTGCCCGACCTCTTCATTCATGATTCCACCGCCGGGATTTGGGTGGATTTGCCGAAAGCTTCGGCCGGCCTCAAGTCCGGCGACTTGATTGACATGGAAGGGATTACAGAGCAGCCCGACTTTGCGCCTCAAATCGGAAAGCCCCAATATCGGATTGTCGGCCGGGCTCCCTTGCCCGCAGCCCCAAGGGTGACATTCAATCAAATGGCTTCTACCCGGGAAGACGGCCAATGGATTTCGGTGAAAGGCATCGTCAGAACGGCTGAAATGAATGCCCAATCAAAACTGATATTCCTCACTCTTGCCATGGGAGATGGAAGGATTACCGTTCAAATCCCCGGTATCAATCAAGGCGTTCCTGAGCGACTGATCGACTCCGAAGTTGTGATTCGCGGTAACTGCGGCGCACTGTTTAACACCAGGAATCAACAGATTGGGGTGACGTTGTACGTGGCGGGCTTTGACCAGATTCGTGTCACAAAGCCCGGACCATCGGATCCCTTCGCTCTACCAGTGGAACCGATTCTGGAGTTGCAGCGTTTTACTCTCAGCCAGGCCTCGGGTCATCGCGTTCACGTCCGGGGGATTGTTACTTTGGATTTGCCGGGCGCCGACCTCTACATTGCCGGCAAGACCGGCAGTCTCTACATTCGAACCCGGCAGCCGTCCCACTTGGCGCCTGGGGACCGCGTGGATGTGGTAGGATTTCCTGGAATTGTGGACCGCCATCCAGCCCTTGAGGAGGCGGTTTTCCGCGTAGCAGGCCGGGGGCCGACCCCAAGCCCGGCGCCGATTACGGCAGCTCAAGCCCTCCAAGGAGACTACGACTCGTCGCTCGTCCAGATTCAAGCCCACTTGGCCCAAACGGCGTTGACACCTGACGAAGCTCTTCTGGTTCTGCGGCAAGGATCGACGATGTTTACGGCTGTTTCGAAGACGAAGTTTCCTATCTCAAACTTGGCCTCGTTACGGGAAGGAAGCCTTCTGCGGGTGACCGGTGTGTGCGTGGACGACACCGATTTCACAGGTCAAATCACAGATTTCAAGATCAGGTTTGATACATCGCGGGAGATCGTGATTCTCCAGAAGCCTCAGTGGTGGACGGCGGAACGGGCCCTTAGGATGGGAGGAATCCTGGCCATTTTGATTCTTGCGGTTTTGGCCTGGGCGGAAATATTACGGCGACGCGTCCAGAGCCGGACGGAGATCATCCGGGCGACCCTCGAATCCACCGGCGACGGCATTTTAGTGGTCGATTCGAATGGGAAAGTTGTGACTTCCAACTTTAAATTTCAGGAAATGTGGAGCGTTCCTCCATCCTTAATTCTGAGGGGCGACGATGCCCAGTTGACTAAGCATATATTGGGCCAATTGCGCCAGCCGGAGGCCTTCCTTGCCAAAGTTCGGGACCTCTACTCCAATACTGAAGTGAAGAGCGATGACGTGATTGAACTCAAGGACGGGCGGGTGTTCGAACGCCATACAGAACCTCAGCGGCTGCACCGAAGACTGGTGGGACGGGTTTGGGGATTCCGGGATGTTACCGACCGCCACCGAGCGGAAAAAGAGTTGCACCAAGCCATGGAGGCCGCGGAGGCCGCCAACCGCGCGAAGAGCGAGTTCTTAGCCAATATGAGCCATGAAATTCGCACGCCGATGAACGGCGTGATCGGCATGATGGAGCTTGCCCTTGATAGCCGCCTCACGGCTGAGCAGCGAGAATATCTGACCATGGCCCGGACCTCTGCTGATTCCCTGTTGACGGTAATCAACGATATCCTGGACTTTTCCAAAATTGAGGCGGGCAAGCTGGAATTGGACTCCACTGACTTTGATTTGACTGACAGCTTGGAAGAAACTGCCAAAACTTTTGCCTTGCAAGCTCACCAAAAGGGAATTGAACTTGCCTGTGACGTGCGCCCCGAAGTCCCCCGGATAATTCACGGCGATCCCACCCGGCTGCGGCAGGTGATCGTCAATCTGATGGGGAATGCCTTGAAATTCACCGAACGCGGGGAGGTGGTTCTACGGGTGGAAGCCGAGGAGCGCGCCGGTGAACACATCCGGTTGCATTTTACAGTGACGGACACCGGCATTGGAATTCCCCAAGAAAAGCAAAGGCTCATTTTTGAAGCCTTTTCACAAGCGGATGGCTCCATGACTCGAAGATACGGTGGAACAGGGTTGGGTCTTACCATTTCTTCACGCCTGGTAAAAATGATGGGCGGGCGCATTTGGGTGGAAAGTGAAATGAATCGTGGCAGCACGTTCCATTTTACGGTGGAGGTTAGGGTTATTCAGGGCGAACCTCCTACCGAACCTGCTGAGGTGGCTTCTCTCCAGAGGGTTCGCGTCCTGATCGTGGATGACAATGCCACAAACCTGCGCATCCTCACTGAGATGTTGACCTGCTGGGGGATGGAGGCAGCGACTGCCACAGACGGGCCCTCAGCCCTCCGCATTCTCGAGAAAGCGGATGAGTCAGGCAAGCCCTTTCAGCTAATCCTCACCGACGCCCAGATGCCGGAAATGGACGGCTTCACTTTCGCTGAAAAAGTGAAGCGGCACCCGAGGCTGGCGCGTTCCGCCATCATTATGTTGACGTCAGGCGGGCAACGCGGAGATGCCGCCCGGTGCAGGAAAGCTGGTATGGCGGCTTATCTCACCAAACCGGCGCGCCAGTCCGAGGTGAGGGAAGCCATCCTTCGGGCTCTCGGCCCGACTTCCCGCGCCGCAACGGCCGGCAGCATTCCACTGATCACACGCCATTCGCTCCGCTCTGGAGCAAATGCATCGCCACTGCGGGTTCTGCTGGCGGAAGACAATCCAGTGAACCAGCATTTAGCTCAGCGGCTCCTCGAAAAACGCGGACACGCCGTAACCATCGCTGGGAATGGCCGTGAGGCCCTGGCCATGCTCGCCTCGCACAATTTTGACCTGGTGCTGATGGATATCCAGATGCCCGAGATGGATGGGTTTGAAGCGACGGCCGCCATCCGCGAAATGGAGCAGAAGACGGGTCAACACCTTCCTATTATTGCCATGACGGCGCACGCCATGAAGGGGGATGAAGAACGATGCCTGCAAGCGGGGATGGATTCCTATGTGGCCAAGCCCATCCAGACCCAGCAACTCTTTCTCGTCATCGAAACCGTGTGCGCCAGCCGCAAGGATGCGTAAGTTTCCCGCCGGATCTTGAAGTCCTCCAAACGAAGATCGTGAATAATCCAGCCTGAGTGCGCGGCGGTAGTGGCGCGGTTTGGTTGCTGTAGCGGCGCTCTATGAGCGCCGAACCAGGATCCTCAACGGTTTCCGGCGCTCATAGAGCGCCGCTACAACTACAGCAAATTGCGCCATCACCAGCGCGGCCGCAACCTACCTCGAAAGATTTACCCGGCGGATAGTAGAAATTTCCTGCGCTCTAACCGCCCTCTCCCCCAAGTGCTTGAGGCCACTGGTTTGGCATGGTTATTGCACTTGTTTAGATACGTAGCGAACTGGTTGATCGCTTTTTGAGGGATCGTTTCACGAAGGGTCTCGGAGTTTCCTGTTTTGCGGAGGTGCGAAGATGAAGAGAACAAGCCTTCTCGTGCTCCTCTTGGCGGCCGGAGTTCTCGTCTGGGCGGCGCCGGTTCCACCGGTATCAGCTTCAGCACCGAGACCGTTGAAGTTTCAGCAGGAGCTGGGCCCTCAACATCCCGTTAGCTCGAACGCTGCGAATCAGGATCACAGTCAGGACCGTCCACCATCCCGGGACTTCACGGGCAGGATCATCAGTTTGCAGGGCGTCTGCGTGCTGAAGGATCCCCACAGTCAAATTCTCTATCAGCTTGATGACCAGCAAGAAGCGCATTCGTATAACGGCAAGGCCGTGACCGTAACGGGGATGCTGGACAGCGCCAGCCAAACCATCCTTGTCGAAAGCATCCGTCCTGTCCGCTCAATGAAGTGAGAGCACGGGCCGGAAACGATGAGCCAGTTTCGCTCATCTCTCCTCCATGATATAGTGGGCCAGCATGGGGCCCGGCGTGGGCAGCGAGGGTTCAACGCTTCCTCCTTCACCCTCACTCCACTTCGAGCCGCCAAGCTGGCCCACTCTTTTTGTCTTCTTAAAGATGGCCGTTGTGCAGAACGTGCCGTATCGAGTGTCCGCAGAATATTAAGAAGCAATGCTTTTTAAAAAGACCAAATTACTGGTGAGGGAGGTATGAAATGAGCAGAGTAAACCGCGTCATGGTTATCATGGTATTGGGCGCTTGTGCTTGCTTGGTGCCGGGAACGTCCGCTTCAGCTTTCATGGCAACTTCGTCTTTGGCGTCACCGGCCCAGCAGCAGCCGGCTCAAACCTATACGGGCAAGATTGTCAGTATGAATGGACGGCTGGTGTTGAAGAATGAGACCGGCCCCGGTGCCTACCAATTGGATGATCAAACCAAAGCCAGCCACTATAAGGGCAAGGATGTGATTGTGACCGGGTCCGTGGATGCTTCTGGCAAGACGATTCACGTGCTTTATATCGAACCGGGGAATAGCAGCCCGAAAAAGAAATCCAGCGCGAAGTGAATCGCGTTCCCACAATGTCAGTGTCAAGCGCCGTCCCCGGTTTAATCTAGACAACAGCTACGTTCTTGATTCCACCTCTTCAGGCGGCGCCGGGGATACCGTGCTGAAGCCCGCCGCGATGCCGCCACGAGAACGGCACTCCTGTTTCAACCCACACAACAGCCTAAAGATAGATGGGCTCCCATTGGCTCTGGAGAATCCGCGTCTCTCATCCGAAACCGCCAGTCTCAGGATGCCCGGGCAAGTTCCGATTCCAACTCGGCCACCACGCTCTTTGAATAACGGATGAAGTGGTGTCCTGAGAGCAGAAGGGTATATCCCAGCCACAGCCTGGGTGGATCGAAAGCCCATCGCCTCAAGAGCTGGAACAAGAATTTCCAATAAGCCTTGCGATAGGAGGAGAAAATCCCCTGGTGCAAAATGGAGCGGAACACGACCTCCACGTTGTACCGCAAACCATAGCGCGTGGCTTTTTGCTGTTGGATCGTTTTCCACTGAACCAGCGAGCGGTAAGCGCGGTCATAAAAAGCCGAGGGCGAGTAGAGGGCGTCAAGGGTTTCGCGGAATCCCCTCAATAGGACAGGAAGCGGCATGACTGTCTTGAAGTTGGGTAGATCGAAGTTGGAGGTGCTGTCTCTATAGATCCGTCCCTGCTTCAGCATCCGATCGTAGAGAGGAGTGGTAGGAGGCGCTTGTAGGAAGCCGGCCATGGCCCAGGGTATGGCTGCGCTCTCGATGAACTCTTTCTGCCGTTCGAAAATATCCTCGGTGTCGGAATCGAAGCCGATAATAAAACCTGCGGTCACCCACAGACCCTTGCTTTGAATCATGCGAATGCTCTCGAGCGGATCCTGCCGCATATTCTGGAACTTCTTGGCCTCTGCCAGCGATTCTTTGGACGGGCTTTCGATGCCCACGAAGACATAGAAAAAGTTCGCCTTCACCATAGCTTCGATCAACTGGGGCCGCTGGGCGAGGTCAATGGAAGCCTCGGTGTAAAACAAAACCGGGTAATGATGGGATTTCTGCCACACTTCCAGATTTTGTGCCAGCTCCAACGCCAGTTTGTGGTTTCCAATAAAGTTGTCATCCACGATGAAGACCTGCTTGCGCCAGCCCAGATCGATAAGAGCTTGCAGCTCTGCGATCAATTGGGGAGGACGCTTCGCTCTCGGTTTTCTTCCGTAGATAGTGATGATGTCGCAGAATTCGCATTGGAAAGGACAGCCTCGGGAAAACTGCACGGACATCGAACCATAGTTTTCAAGCTTCAGGAGGTCAAACCGGGGCAGAGGAGTCTTGCTGACATCAGGTTTATCGTTGATGACGTAAAGCCGCCGGGCAGTTCCGGTCTCAAGATCATGGGCAATTCCCGCGAACACCTCGTCCGGCTCGCCCACGACTACGTGATCAGCATAGTCGAGCAGAACTTGCGGCTCGCTGCTGGCATAAGGGCCGCCCACGATCGTTCGTCTTCCCAGCCGGCGCGCGCGCGTCAACATATCCCGGATTCCGATGTCCTGGACGTGCATGCCGCTAACCATCACCAGGTCGGCCCACAGAATGTCTGCATCGGACACTGCGTCGAAAGCTTGATCAATCAGCCGCAGTGTCCATGTTTTCGGGCAGAGGGCGGCCACGGTGATCAGTCCCAGCGGCGGCATGGTCGTCTTCTCCGGGATCAGATTCATCATTCCTTGAAAACCCCAGAAGGAAGACGGAATCCGGGGCCAAATCATGAGAACCTTGATCGCCGGACCGAGCGGCGGAAAAACGGGTTGCTCGTCCTGATCCCCGGCGGAGGCAATTGCGGATTGCGTTTGTGTGTCACTCAACGGCGTCATATCAACCTCGTATGCTGAGAAGAGCGGTAGTTCATTTCGGATGTCCGCATGGAATTTGTCGGGCGGGTTCGGGCATCCGGCCTGGCCGGCAGATAGATCGCTTCTAGGAATGCTCCTCACCCGCAGCCGGCAATTGACGTGCCACTGAAAGAAGCGAATCCAGAAGCTCTGCCCCACGCCGCGGCAAGTCCTCGTAATTCGAACCGGCACCTTGAGTATATACCAGGATTGGAATCAGAGGTTTGCCTAAAATTGATCACGGCTGAGTTTCGCGCCATTCGGAAGTAGTGGTACAACCATCGAGCCGTACCGCTACTCATTCGAAACTCTGCTCTAGCTCAATCCCGGATTGCGCTAAACTTGAGCCATGATGCCTGCAACTGTGAAACTTGACGACATCATCGAAGCGCTCGAATTGGCTGCCGATGAGACTACATACTATCTGGATGCAGAAACGGGGAAAGTGCACCTGATTCCCGAAGAGCAGGCTCATCTTGCGGAGGACGAAAATGCCTCGCTGGAAAACCTACCAGAATGGGAGCGCGAGATCGTCGTATTCTCACGGTCCGCGTCCATGTTTTGAATGGCACGCTTGAACAAGTCTTCCGCACCTGGTATGCGGATTTCCGGACAGCAACTGCGCCATGAGCACCCCACACTTTTTCATAGTCTCGATCGCCGACGCCAATCGAGAGCTTGCCGCTTATCGCAAGGCCCAAGATGACGCGCAGCGTCAGATGCAGGACATCCGCGCCGGGGTGCTGGGCCGCAAGAGTCCTGCGCAGGAGCAGCCCCAAAGGCAAAATTAAGCTTACGGGGTAGAGTCTCCCGTTGGCGGTGAAATCGCTATTGGAAGGCATTCTGGGGGGACTGTCGTCAGCCTTATGGGAACTCTTGTGGGCTTAAAGGAGATCACCGGACTTTTCTCACATCGTCGCTCAATATAATGGCTTCAGCAATTTCCTTCATGGATTTTCTGCGCTGCCGGCTTTGCCGCTGCAAGGCGAGGTAAGCCTGCTCTTCGCTCAGACTCAGATCCCTCTGTAGAATACCTTTGGCCCGTTCCACCAGCTTACGGTTTTCTATTTGCTCGGAGAGTTGGTTATTCTCGCCTTCAAGCCGGGCCACTTCGATTTCGGCTCCCACCAGGAAGCCGACAGTTGAAATGAGCTTGATTTCCCGCTTGCTATGCACATGGGTGTTCCGGTGCTGGAGATTGATGACGCCCACCAGCCGCCTGCGGCAGAGCGCGGGTACGGACAGGAACGCCTCAAAATTATCCTCCGGCAAGTCGGAAAAGAGCTGAAAGCGCGAATCGCGCGCTGCGGCGCGAGGCACCGCAACGGGCTCGCGGTGCTCCGCCACCCAGCCGGTAATTCCTTCCCCCACGTGGATGCGCAGCCGGTCCACAACCTCCGGATGCGGGTTCTTAGAGGCGCGCAGGACGAGGTCGCTCCCCTCCAGAACATAGATGAAGCAGGAATCGCATTTGACGAGCACGGAGATGAATTCCACCACGCGGTCAAGGACTTCGCGCAGGGGGTCGGCCGCCGCAATTCGACTCCCGATCTCGTGGAGAAAATCGACTTCCTGGCAGTCGATGGTCATCGTACACCTCACCACCATGACTCTATACAAAAGGGTAAATGTGCGGCAAATTCAATGTTTTTATCTGCGACATAAAAGCGCACGGCATGCCCCGGGCAAGATATTTGCAGAGCAGAGTGGCGGGAACGTAGGAAAAAAAGGGGGAGCTGGATATCGCGTCGAGGTCACACATCCTACTCCGCGATTCCCGCTCCCCACTAGCATTCAGGGGAGAAAGGTCACTTGCCTTGAGACGGGAAAGGACCGCGCCGGGAGGCTGTGTTCTTTGCCATCAGTGCCTTGGATGTCCCGTGAGTCCGGTAATTCAGGACCATTCCAACCTCCGGTAAGTTGAAGGAACTAACAGCCCAACCTTTTGAGGTCTTTATCAAGTTGATTTTTTGCTGGCCACCACTGGACAGGTCCATTCCCCCCGACGCCATAATCACGGCGCTGGCTTTTTTGCCTTCGACGTGAATGACGTAAGGTGAGGCAGAGTCATAAAGGGCGAAGCTGTAATGCCCGGCGGGCAGCTTTGCCAATCCCCATTGGGCGGCAACCGGAAGGTCAAAGCTGCCTTGCAGGGATTGCGCATTCACGCTGGGTGTGGGAGAGAGAAGCGCCAGCATTCCAAGCAACGCTAATTGCAGCATTCGTGAATTCATTGGTGTTTTCATCTGAAACCTCCAAGATTTTGATTTGGCTGCCGGAGCATTTCCGGAAAAAACTGGAACGCGCTGGCAGTCAGGTGTAGTTCTGGCAGGCTGCGGGGCGCTTGGGAAACCAAACCCACGCGCTGGCGGCTGGTCAGGCCACAGCGAAAGCATCAGACTGCAGGCTGCCCAAGAATGTTTTCGTTTGTGATTGGGACCGGACTCGAGCGAAACGGAATGATGACCGGCTTCCTACGGGTTGCCGGGCCGCTCATGGACGTGGAGCCCGCAAATGCTGTGATTCGGATTAGAAGCCCAGTGGCTTTCAGATTCCTCGATGCAACCAGAAAGGGTCTGGCTGCAAGCAGTCAATGGGCCGGTCCACTTGGACTTGCAAGAGCGAGCGCGTCATGGGAGCTCGCCTTCCAACCATAGAGTAGCGGGATTGTGCATTCGTGTCCAATTGCAAAATTTTATGGCGTGGATAAGCTGCTCGGGCCTCGAAAGGGCTTCCCAGCCCACGGTTCGAGGCTCCCCTCTTCTTTTTGTAAGGCAACCAACCCTATAATTACTTAGGGTGATAGCTGCGCCATCATTCGGTTGCGGAATGCATCCTGTAGCAGCGGGTGGCCACCCGTCACTAGAGCCAACCAAACGGGAACCTGAATGAGCCGGACTGACTCGCGAGTGCAAACCGCTTACGCCAAGTGTATGGCGGTTACGCGAAGCCATTATGAGAATTTTCCGGTAGCCTCATTATTTCTGTCCCAGGCCAGGCGCGATGCTCTCGCGGCCATCTATGCGTTTGCCCGCGCCGCGGACGATATTGCAGATGAGCCGGGACCGCTTTACCCAACACCGGAATCGCGCCTTGAAGCTTTGGCGGATTGGCGCCGGCGCTTGCAAGCTTGCTACGCTGGAGAGTCTTCCGGTCATCCGGTTTTCATTGCCTTGGGTGACGCGGCCCGCAAATTCGGGTTGACTCATGATTATCTGGATCGCCTGATCCGCGCTTTTGAAATGGATGTGCATACGAATCGCCACCCGAATTTTGCATCACTGCTCCATTACTGTGACTATTCGGCAAATCCTGTGGGACGATTGATGCTCGAGTTGTATGACTATCGCGAGCCTGGGATGCTGGAGCTTTCCGACGCGCTTTGCACGGCGCTCCAGCTTGCCAATTTCTGGCAGGATGCCGGCCTCGATTTGGCTCGGGACCGGATTTACCTTCCGTTGGATGACTTGCAGCAATTCGGATTGACGGTTCAGGATCTGGCCGCACTCCGAGAAGGGATGGACGTAGAGAAAGTGCGGAGCTTTCAGAAGCTCATCGAGCTTGAAGTGGCCCGAACCGCTGACCTTTTCGAACGCGCCAGGCCATTGGCGGAACAGGTGACTCTGGGGTTGCGCCTACAACTGCGCCTCACGTGGTGGGGGGGAGTAACAATCCTGCGGAAGATTCAACGGATGAGCTTTATGGCCCTTTCGGCAAGACCGGCAATTCGGAAGTGGGACGCTCTGACGATATTATTTAAGTCACTTCGGCACAGTTCCGCCCATCCTCTTGCCTTCCGGCCCCGAAGGGCTTCATGATCGCTTCCACCATCTCGCGCCGGCGCACGGGTTCAGCCGCTACCAACTTTTACTATTCCTTTCTCGTGCTGCCGCCTGCCAAACGAAGAGCTATTGAGGCCGTTTACGATTTCGCCCGGCGGGGCGACGATCTGACGGACGATGGGATTGAACCGCAGGCAGTGCGGGCCGGACTTGACCGTTACCGCGCCGCGCTGGACACCTGTTACCGGGACAACCCGGGGCTGGGTATTGATCCCGAACTCGAATCACTTGCGCAGGCGGTTCAACGATTCAGGATTCCGCGCCAATACTTCGAGGAGCTGATTCGTGGCTTTGAAATGGACCTTGTCATGGACGGCCGGGGCCACAGCTATCAAACGTTTGAGGATCTGCGCCGCTATTGTTACCACGTCGCTGGCACGATCGGGTTGATCTGCATTGAGATTTTTGGTTATCGGAACCCGCGAACCCGGCAATATGCCGTCGAGCTTGGCACGGCTTTGCAACTGGTGAACATCCTCCGTGATCTGCACGCAGACGCGGGGCGCGGAAGGGTCTACCTGCCTCTTGATGATCTGGCGCAATTCGGGGTCAAGTTTGACCAGATTGCAAGGGCTGAATATAGCGACGCCTTTGTCAATCTGATGTGTTTCGAAGCGGCGCGGGCGGAGGCGTGCTTTGCATCGAGCCGCCGCTTGCTGCCCGCCGAGGATCGCGGCTCGATGATCGCCGCGGAAATTATGGCGGCGATTTACTGGAGGGTCTTGAGAGAGATTCGCCAGTCAAAATTCAACATTTTTGGACGGCGCATCGGACTCTCGCGTCTTCAAAAGTTCTGGACGGCGCTTTCTGTCTATCTGGGGGCAGAATGGTTCCAAGCCTAGAGTCGTCCGCAGGCGGCAAACACGCCGCCCTCATTGATTTCTCTCCGGTTGCTGGAACATCCGATTCTGAGCCCTGTAGCGCCGAGCGGCGCTACAGTCGTGGCCAAGTTGATCTTTGAAGTCAGGGCCAAATGAACGATCCGGAAATCATCATTGTGGGTGGTGGGTTTGCAGGGCTCGCCGCAGGGGTGTCCTTGGCGGGCGCCGGCCGCCGTGTCCGTCTGCTTGAGCAAAACCCGCATCTTGGCGGAAGGGCGCGATCCTTCCTCGATATCCAAAGTGGCAGACGCCTCGATAACGGCCAACATATCTTTATGGGGTGCTATCATGCGGCGCTTCGCTTCCTGGCCACCATCGGTACGCAAGACCAGATCCACTTCCAGCCGACCCTCGCCGTCCGCTTTGCCGAGAAGGGTGGAAAGATCAGTGGATTCTGCTGCCCGAAACTGCCCGCTCCCTGGCATGTGCTGTTGGGAGTCATGGGTTCGGATGGCTTCAGCAAGAGTGAGAAGGCGCAGATTTTGCGTCTCGGTTTGGGGATGTCGGCAGTAGGTGCGTTGTTTGGCCGGAAAGACCCAAAGGGCTTGACGGTGCGGGAATGGCTCCGCCTGCAGGGGCAATCCGCCGAAGTACAAACCGGATTCTGGGACCTCCTTGCCATTGCAGCAATGAACGACCGGCCGGAGGTTGCCGCCGCGCCGCTCTTCGAACGAGTCGTTCGCCTGGCGCTATTTAAGTCCGCTCGCGATTCGCGAATTGGATTTGCCCATCCGGGCCTCAGCGAGTGTTACACGGAAGCTGCGGCAAACTACATTACAAGCCGTGGAGGCCGTGTCGAGACAACCCGGCGCGTGCTGGATTTCTCCATCGTGCAGAACCCCAATGGGGAAATGACGAAAGGTTCTATTGCGCTTCCGCCGCATGCGAAGGGACACTCTGCCGCTGCGCCACGCTGGCGAATTGAAGGTCTGCGCCTGGCGGATGGAGAGACGATCAAAGCAAGCCGGGTGGTGAGTGCGGTGCCGTGGTTCCGCTTAGTCCCACTCTTGCCTGCGGAGTTGCTGAGGCAAGACCCCTTCTTCGCCCATTGCTTGGATCTCGAGCCCGTTCCGATTGTTTCCATTTATTGCTGGTTTGACCGTCCCGTGACGCGCGAAGAGTTCATCGGACTGCGCGGCACGACCGTGCAATGGCTCTTCAATAAAGCGGAGGCAGACGGCAAAGGACCGTACCTGGTCAGCCTGGTCATCAGTGGCGCTCGAAAGGAAGTCCGATGCGAGAAAACCGAGTTGATTGACACGGCGGTTCGCGAACTGCGCGAGCTTTTTCCTGCGGCTCGTGAAGCCAAATTGCTGCGCGCTCTGGTGATTAAGGAAAGATTCGCCACCTTTTCCCCCAGGGTTGAAACGGAATCTTTACGGCCTCCCGCAGTAACCCCCGTGCGCGGATTCTTCCTTGCCGGTGACTGGACCGATACCGGGCTTCCAGCAACTATTGAAGGAGCGGTCAGAAGCGGGTACACTGCTGCGGACGTGGTTTTTGAAGACAGTGGTGAGTGACAAGAACAGTGATGAGTGAGAAGGTGTGAAAGAATGGTCAAAACAGTACAGGACATCTCGCCAAGGCGCAAAGCCGCAAAGGTTCGCGAAGAAATTAAAGGGGTTCTACTTTGCGTTTCTTTGCGCCTTGGCGTCTTTGCGAGAGGCTGTTGATTTTTTCACAGCTTCTGACGAGTGATGAAAACCGCGAGAAGGTCTTGCCGGCCTCTGGTCACCCTTCGGTCACTCCTGTCTCGTCACTCGTCACTTGTCACTCATCACTGGTTTTGAGGGAGGAATTGGCATGGAATTCAAGGCGAAGTTGTTTGGGTTGGCCGTATTAGTGCTCGCTGCAGTGGGAACGATGGCAGTGTTTCTTCGGCCTGCAATAAGCCGCCCCGCAGCCGTGGGAGCGGAGTTTCAGGCCCGTGCGAGGAAGGGAGCCGAATCGCACGATCCACGATTGAAAGGCGCTTATCGCTTCGAGCGCGGTGGTTGGATATACGTTCACCTTCAAGGCACGCCATCACAGATCGGTTTCCAGCACGGCTATCTGCTGGCTCCGGAGATTCAAGACTTCATCAAAGTCGTGAAGTTGAACGACACCCATTCCACCCACCGCGATTGGAATTTCTTCCTGCAGGCTTCGCACAACATGCTCTGGCCCAAGATGGATGCCGAATATCAGCAGGAAATCCAGGGCATTGTGGCCGGCCTCGCCGCCCGCGGAGTGGGATTGAGCGTGGACGACGTGGTGGCCATGAATGCTGTGGCAGAATTGGCGGACTATTACGTTCCCTGGTATAACGCTCAGCACAAGGTGGCCTACGCTCCGCACCTTACAAGTCCGGGCAATTGCAGCGCGTTCGTGGCGACCGGCAGCTACACCAAAGATCACAAAATCGTGATCGCCCACAACACTTGGACCAATTACATGGAAGGCGAGCGCTGGCGCATCATGTTTGACATTGTTCCTCAGCACGGGTACCGCATCCTGATGGACGGTGCTCCTGGTGTCATCACCAGCGGCGACGATTTTGGGATCAACTCCGATGGCCTCATGATGACGGAGACAACCATCTCCCAGTTTTACGGCTGGAACCCCAATGGGAAGCCGGAATTCGACCGCTCCCGCAAGGCCCTGCAATACTCAACCTCCATTGATGACTACGTTCGCATCATGCTGGATGGCAACAACGGCGGCTACGCCAATGACTGGCTGCTGGGCGATCGCAAAACCAATGAAATTGCCCGGTTTGAGCTGGGGCTGAAAGCCTACAAGCTCTTCCGGACCAAAGACGGTTACTTCGTGGGCTCGAACTTTGCCAGCGACCCCAAGGTGATTAAGCTAGACACGAAGTTCGATCCCAACAATCCGGAGACTTCGCCGAATGCTCGCCGCGCCCGCTGGGAACAACTGATGAAGCAACATAAGGGACAAATTGATGTTCACCTGGGTGAGCAGTTTCTTTCCGATCACACGGATGCTTACGCCCATAAAGTCGAAGCCGATGAGAGGACTCTGTGCGGACACGTGGAAGACTCACCGCGAGGCGCACAAGTCTGGGATTGGCCAGCATATTTCCCTGGCGGCGCCGTGCAGGGCAAGGTGACGGATAGTGACATGGCTGCGCACATGAGCCTGATGGCGCGGCGCGGCCATCCGTGCGGTGACGATTTCATCGCCTCCACTTTTCTAAAGCAGCATCCGCAATATTCCTGGATGTCGCCCTTGTTGACGGACATGAAGGCGGGCCCGTGGACGCAGTTCCGTTCCGGTGAGCGATAAAAGCTGAACCCGGTTCAAGATCGGCCGGGCTGGCGCAGAGCGCAGCTCTGCGATGCGCTAGCACAGAGCGGGAGCCACGGCCAGCGTTTTTCTGACCGTGGGCTTTTTCCCCACGATGAACCCACAGTCAATTCTCAGAACGAATTGAACGTGGCTACCAGCATGTTGGAGGTTGAGCATGGCGAAGGCGAAAAAGAAAGTAGAGAGGCATTATCTCGGGAAAGCGCGGAATATAAGTTCGCTGATTCCAAAGGGGAAAATCACTGAATCGGAGAGTCCTGATTTCCTTATCGAAACTGATTTTGGAACAATCGGCGTTGAAGTGACCCAGCTCTTTCAGCCGAGCCCCGTGGATGGATTTCCTCGGCGCCAAGTGGAAGCATTTCAAGACGAGGTGGTTCACGACGCCGGGGAAATGTACCAACAATCCGGCACCCGGGCCGTGGATGTTCTAGTCTGTTTCGACAAAAAGAAACAGCTTGACTGCCGTCCAATGGCGAAATCCTTGGCTGATTTTGTCACAAGTCGATACGGTGATGGGGAGGAAGACACAGAAAACTACTTTTCCCCTGATGTCCCTCCGGGATTTTTTGGGATCCGGGTTGCTCGCCCCCTCGACGGGGCAACGAATAGGTGGCAAGCAGGACATAGCGGGCAGACCTTACGCTTGGAACGCCCGTTCCTCGCCGACGAGATCGAGCGGAAGAATAAGCTGGTTTCGCACTATCGAAAAAAAGCCAGTCGCGTCTGGCTCCTCTTAGTGGTCAGCCTTTACCCCTTATCCGGAAGCTTTTCGGTTCCCGACAAGATCAAAACGTGGACATTCAGTTTTGATTTCGATAAGGTCCTGCTCTTGTCAGAAGAGGATAACAAAGTCTTCGAAGTGCGAGGCGATAAGTAGGACACGTTACACATGCAATGCCCGAATTGCGGCCTCACTAATCCCGAAACTGCGCAGCGCTGCGACTGCGGGTATGATTTCTTAAGCACGACGATCGAAGAACCGTACTACAAGGAAAAGATAGATCCCTCCTTGCGTGGGGTTGAGCGTGAGAAGTTGCGGCTTGAAACGGTAGGGCCGTCAAAAAGAACGAAGACCGTGGCTATCGTTGGATTTATATTGGTGACCCTAGTCCTTTGGTTACCAACAATCGTGCATAACTTCGCGGGATTTGTTGTGCCAGCAAACCCCCAAGCCATAGGATTCGACACAGTGACATTGCTTGTGTGGGCGGCATTTTTGTATGCCGCCCGCAATCTCTGGCGGGTATTTCGCAAGGACACCTAATTCATAGCGGGTTTGCCAATGGGATAACTACGCCGTTAGGATCACACATGGTGCCGTCTGGCATGTGTGTCACTTAGGGCCTTCGGCCCGCGAAACCTCATGAAAATCACTCGGGGTCAGGTAGAGGTAGAACTCATCATGTTAAGTCCTTTGATCTCAGAACGGCGTCATTCCGAGCGCAGAGAGGAATCTCGCTCTGAAGGGAAAACCGCAGACCCGAGGGGCGCAGATCTGCGCTTGCTGTTGACCTATGTTCATCAAGATGCCTTCAACCTTTCCCCAAGATAAGTTTCAGGAGTTCGGCAAGTACGCAACCGAGCGCCTTCCCAAGCTTCTGAGCGACGAGTACCTTGCCGACCGACATCAGAGGCGCCAGCATTTTGACCGCGCGTGGATGGCTGTGTGCTATCGCTATCGCGCGTGCTCGGAATGCAACGAAGAGTTCAAGGCGCTACTCCTCAACGCTTCGGACTTGTGGAGTGAATGGAACGACGATGAAGAACAGAACTACAAGCTGGAGCGGTGCCTGTACGAATTCTTCGTGAGCGGCCTTTCTGTTTTCGAGAGCTTCGCATTCTGTCTCTACTTTCTCGGGAGCGCGATACGGCTCGTCGACTTTTGCCTCGTTTGCAACCCGAAGCGCATTACCTTGGAGGGGACAATCAAAGCATTTAGGTCCGCTTTTCCCAGCGCGGCCATAACCACGCGGCTGGCAACCCTGCCGGATGACCCTGGCTTTAAGGCAATCCACGCGGTCAGGAACATACTGGCTCACCGACTTACTGGCCGCCGGAATGTACGCGATGAGATCGTCGTCGACGGCGGCGCATCCACACACACGAGAGCGGCAGTCTGGCATGTTCAGGGCTCGGACGAAGAACCGGAATTCGACGAACAGATGGTCCAGCACTGCTTGGATGAAATTACAACGTTGTTATCCCTGCTCATCGAGGCGGCGGATGAGTTCGCGCAAAACAGCCGAGCAGGGACAGCCTACCCGTAACTGCCATCCCCATCCGGCACGCCGCTGGCGGGAGTAGAAGAGGAAGGTCCACCAAATGAATGAAGGAAATAAGCGTGAGATGCTCAAAACAACTTATGAAAGTGAGGAGCTTACCCATAGACTCTTGTGGGAAATCGCCGAAGGAGAAGCGAAGCTGGCAAGCGAACGGAGGGAGGGATGGCTTAACCCCAGTCTCGTGGCGATGGTATCTGCTTCTCACACCGTTGAGGCCTACCTAAATTTTGCGGGTGAACGGCTCGCCCCAGAGACATGGAAAGACGAGCGGAACTATTTTCGTAAGAAGCCCTATCGCGGTTGGGATGGAAAACTTCGCAAGGTCATGGAGCTGGTCGGGTTGCCTTGGTCGCCGGCGGACCGGCCGCTCAAAACGATTCTTGAGCTCAAAGATTTGCGCGACTTGATCGCGCACGGCAAGCCGGAGAAATTGAAGGGCGAAATCGTTCACGCTCAAGGCACGCAATCTCCGTTTCCCGCGTCCACGTTGCGCTCGCTCGTAGCCCCAAAAGAAAAGCTGAACGTGATCTTGCTTGACGTAGAGCAATTCCTTGATTGTATCCACACTCACGCCGCGCCGAAGGTGAAAAACGACCCGCGGTTTGGAGAGAAAGCATTGCGCGGGCCGCAGGCCCACAGTTCCGGCTCAACCACCTTGGCGGGCTGACGCAGACCTTCTGCGGTCTGCGCCTCGTCGAACTTGCAGAATAGCCAAAAAGACCGTCCCATTTGTCGCGGGGTGGCGGCGACATTGTTTTGCCATGTCGCCGTCTGGTTGGCGTTCGGTAGTTCATGCCCTAAGCGCACACATATGAGACAGTGCGTTCGCCGCCGGCGAGGGCAGAACAGGGTTCACAGTCGCGGCATTTCCCCGGCCTTGTGGCAAGAGGTTCGTAATCCATTAAGCCAAAGAATTCACACGCGGGGAAACGGCCCAGCCATACTATAATTGAGAGTGCTGCAGCAACCACACAAAGCGGCGCCCGAGATTCCAGCACACCAATCAAACGCGACCTTGTCAATTTAACCCGATGCCGATTCATGCCATTTACACCAAGTATATGGATGACGCAGAAGCGAGGAATTGGCTCGCCTTCTTTCGCCGTCGCGGCCATTCAGCCCTCCACGACCTTAAGATTGAACGAGTCTTCTGGTTAGAGGGCGATGTTCGAGTGGAAAAACTGTTGCCTTTATTCATCAACCCGGTTCATCAATCCGCTCATTCCAGATCGATGTTTGACCCTGCATGCGGACCTATCCTCGAAATCGCATACCGCCCCGCCGTAACCGATCCAGAGACCCCGTCCATCCTGGCCGGGGCGCGAGCGTTGGGCGAAAATAGTTTGGCCTTCGCGCGCCTTAGCCGCCGCTTTCAGTTCGTAGGAATTGGTCAGGCCGAGGCTCAGCGCATTGCTGAGCGGTTCCTGTTCAACAAAGTGGTGGAGCGGTTGCGCGGTCCCGATGAAGCCCTCCACTCTCTGATCCCTTCGGGAACGCCTGATCCCGTGGCAACCATCTCCTTGAAAGGATTGAGCGACGGCGAATTGATTCAGCTCTCTCGCCGGCTCTCCTGGTATGCGCCGCTTTCACAGTTGAAAGTGATCCAGGCGCACGAGTTTGAAAGAGGCCGTCCGTATACCGATGCGGAAGTGGAAATTCTGGTCCAGACCTGGAGCGATCACTGTTACCACACGACGTGGAAGAGCCTGGGGCTGCTCAAAAGGCTCTCGCAGGCGACGGCGCAGATTAATCATCCGCTCGTTGTGTCGTCATTCAAGGATAATGCCGGCGGCATGAAGTTTTACGAAGACTGGGTGATTACCATCAAGGGCGAGACTCACAACTTTCCCAGTTCAATTGCGCCGTTTGGCGGAGTAGCCACAAAGCACGGCGGCGTGATCCGGGATACGCTGGGCTTCGGCAAAGGGGCGTATCCCATCGGCGGCACGACCATCATGGGCACGATGGATCCCTGCACGAAGGACTCCGCGCTGCCCTCGGGCACACTCCATCCGGAGTTGATTGTCTCCGAATCGATCCGCGCCACGGCCTACTACGTGAACCCCATGGGCATTCCCATGATGCATGCGCTTTACCGCCGCCATCCGGGTTATGCCAAGTGCCTGGCCTTGGGCCACTCCGTCGGACTGATTCCCGAAAAGTTCGCATTGAAGGATCCCGTTCGTAAAGGTGACTTGTGCTTACTTCTGGGCGGCGAGACCGGCAGGGATGGCATTCACGGCGCTACCGCAAGCTCTGCCGGTATGAGCGGGGAAACTGTTGCCAAGGAATCGGCTGCCGTTCAAATCGGTCATCCCGTCACCGAGCGGCGCTTCGCCACCGCCATTCCGGTGTTGCGCGACGCCGGCTGTATCCGGTCCATTACCGATCTTGGCGCCGGGGGTATTTCTTGCGGTGCAGGTGAGATGGGGGCTGAGACTGGAGTGGCGCTGGACCTGGATCAAGTACCATTGAAGGACCAGACGCTGACGGCATGGGAGATTCTGCTCTCCGAATCGCAGGAACGGATGATGCTGGCAGTGCCGCCGGAAAAACTGGCTGAAGCAAAAGCCATCCTTGACCGCTACGAGGTAGGCCATGCCGTGATTGGAGAATTTACAGATACGAACCGGCTTCAGGCTATCTGGCGCGGCCAAAAGGTGGTTGACTTGGAAATGCATTTCCTTTGGGATGCCTGCCCGCTCGATCCGATTCCCATTCGAGAGCCGCAGCGCCGCGAGACAGCCCTTGAAGTCGAACCGCCGCAAACCCCGGACGAGTGGTCAAGAGCCATTCACGGCGTGATTGGGCATTATCATTGCTGCGATCAAAGCCCGGCCGGGACACGGTTTGACACGACAGTCCAGGCGCGTACCGCCGTCAGTGCGTACGGCGGGCGAACCCACCGGATGCCAACCCATCTCTATGTCTCGGCACCCTTGCGGGGTCGCAATTATGGGGCGATTACAACGATTGCCTTCAATCCACTGTACGGAGAGATTGATCCTGTCGCGATGGCCAGGCTCATGGTGATTGAAGCCGTCACCAAGGCCGTGGCGGCCGGCGCCGACTACCGGGAGATGGTCCTCTGCGATAACTTCTATACGCCCCGCGCCCGTCCTGAGGTGGCGTGGAACCTCAGCCACATGGTGGAAGCTATTGCGGATCTTTCCATCGAATTGGGTATCCCCTTCATTTCCGGCAAGGATTCAAGCTCTGGAACCTATGAGGCCGATGGCAAATCGATCGACGTTCCCTACACGTTGGTAGTTTCAGCCATGTGCCGTGTCCCGGATGTCCGCCGCACTGTCACCAAGGAATTCAAAGCCGCCGGAAATCAGATTTTCCTCGTTGGACCCATCGACAGCAGGGCTTTGGGCGGCAGCATTTATGCGGACAGTTGTAGCCAAAGCGGCGGCCGCTTGTTCATGCCCGGTGATGTGCGCTCGCTCCGGCGGCGATGGGATGCTCTGCTTGCCATGTACGCAAGAGGCATTTACGTTTCCGCCTCGGCGATTGCCGAAGGTGGCGCCTTCTTGCGGTTGTTCGAGGCATCCTTCGGATCAGGCCTGGGAGTTGAAATCAATCTCAGCGGTCTTGTCGAGACTGAAGGAGATGAACGCAGCGGCGAAGGTGGAACCCGGCTCGATGGAATCCTCTTCGGCGAATTCGTTGGATCGGTTCTGATTGAACTTCCTCCCGGCGCGGCGGCCGCAAGTGATCTGGCCGAAGTCCCGCACCATCAGATCGGAGAAGTCACTTCGACCGGCGCCTTGACAATTAGAAATGATCACCAGACGCTTTGGCAAGGGGCGGTAGCAGACTTGATTGAAGTGTGGTCCAAACCATTCAAGGAGATGTTGGGATGAGCCCGGCGACAACGGCCGTCCTCTACGCGCCCGGCACGAATTGCCACGAGGAAACTGCGGCTGCCATCGAGCTGGCGGGTGGAAGGGTGGAGGTTGTGCTGCTCCACGATTTACTGGACGGAACACAACGGCTGAACGAATTTCAAGCGGCAGTGATTCCCGGTGGATTCTCCTTCGGAGACCATCTGGGAGCCGGGCGTGTCTTCGCCACTCTCTTGGTGGCGCGCCTCTGCGAACAGCTTCAGGAATTTCTCGATACGGGAAAGCCTTTGCTCGGCATCTGCAACGGGTTTCAGGTCCTTTCGGAGGCGGGGGTTCTGCCGGGGAGAAGCCCGGGAAGACCATCCATGGCGTTGCTTGAAAATGAATCAGCGCATTTTGAGGATCGCAAGGTCCGCCTGAGCGTGACAGCGCCCGAAACGCTTTGGACTCGCGGGTTATCCGGTCAAATTCTGGAGATTCCGTCAGCGCACGGTGAAGGCCGCGCGGTTTTTCAAGGCATGGATTCTCCCAACGGGCCGCGCGTCGCTCTCCGCTATGCCGACGCCGCCGGCAATCCGGCATCGGGCTTTCCGGACAATCCCAACGGCTCAAAGGACGCAATTGCCGGCATGACCGATGAAACGGGCAGGGTCCTCGGCTTGATGCCGCATCCCGAGCGGGCTTCCTTCCCCGCCAATTATTCCCAAGACGGGCTGAAGATTTTCAAGAACCTGGTTGATTGGCTGGGCGGGTAGCCGCAGGCAAGGGATATTGATTCTTATGCACGACGCAATAAGTCGGCGACGGGCATTCGCTGTAGCGCCGCTCTATGAGCGGCGAAATACGCCGGTCGCAGACCGGCGCTACAACCTTCGAACCCCGCCGACTTACTTCGTTGTGTATAGATACTCCATGTTTGTTGTTTTGAGGATTACACCGGATGGGGAAGACAAAGAGGCGGGGATGGTGTGGCTACTTGTTTTGCCACTGGCCGATGAGTGCAAAGGATTGGTCAATCACCGAGGTTGCTTTTTCAGTCAGGTGATAATTCCCAAGATCCTCGCGGCGTACCCATCGCGCGTCGGTCACGTCGGATGAGGGACGGAGCGTGCCTCCCTTCAGCAAACACAAATAGTCCACGATCACGTAGTGGTACCGCACCCGGCCGCCGTCGTGCTGGATTCGGTCGAAGACTTTTACAACTTCCACTGGTTCCACTTCCAATCCGGTCTCCTCCAACAACTCGCGGCGGGTTCCAGCCTCCAGTCGCTCGCCCAGTTCGAGCATCCCGCCCGGC
>Ga0207416_1001656_pt1 | contig 27925 bp, 27 predicted proteins | sample PaiPotPPM11metaG_FD_184107 | JGI IMG/M metagenome (GOLD analysis project Ga0207416, IMG submission 184107) | Iron sulfur acid spring bacterial and archeal communities from Banff, Canada, to study Microbial Dark Matter (Phase II) - Paint Pots PPM... ... | reverse complement strand
CGCCGTCTTCTGAACATCCTTGGACCGCATCGGCCGCTACCTCAAAAGAATCGAGGAGACTTGCCTTCATGATACTCAAAAATGCCCGTAGCACCAAGGGCCAGCTCGTTCGTTTTTCCGCATCCTGCTAGGTTCTGACCGCCGGCGGGCATCGCGTCGATCACGTTGGGAACCTCGTCCTTCGCGCGCTGAAGGTCGCTCAGGCGGATCGCGGCGCGCGTGAAATCTGCTTGCTGCTGGTTCGGCAGCAGGACGAACGTGCGGTCGCTGGCCGCGCCGAGGATTCCGCTGACCGCTCCGGCCATCCCGGCGCCCAGCACTTGAATGGAGATCACGGCGCCCACGCCGATGATCAGACCGAGCGCGGTGAGGATCGTGCGGACGCGGTTGGCGGCCAGCACCGCAAACGCTTTCGCGAAGTACTGTGAGATTCTGACGATCGCAGCGCCTCGATCGGATCCATGCGCGCCGCCCGAATTGCGGGATACGTTCCGAACACGCAGCCGACCAGCGTCGAGAACCCGACCGAGACCGACATGATCAGCAAGTACGGAATCGGCGCCGGTCCGACCAGCGCTTCGACCGATGAGTACGCCGCGACGGTCGCCAAGAATCCCAGCAGCGTGCCGATTCCGCCGCCCATGAACGAGAGCAGGATCGCTTCGAGCAGAAACTGCAGGGCGATGTCGCCGCGCCGGGCGCCGATCGACTTGCGCAGTCCGATCTCGCGGGTCCGCTCGGTGACCGAGACGAGCATGATGTTCATGATGCCGATCCCGGCGACGAGCAGCGCGACCCCGCCGATGGCGGTGAGCCCGATCGCGATGATCCCCAAGATCGTGTTGAAGCTCTGCAGCTGTGCCTGGTTGTCGGCGGTGACGTACTGCGCGCGCGCTCCGTGCAGCCGCTGCAGAACGATGTCGATCGCATCGGAAGCGCGGCTGAGCGTCACGCCGGGCGCGAGGTACAGCAGCACCCCGTCGATCGGCCCCGGCGCGATCTGGTGAAACGTCGTGTAGGGCAGAAACAAAATCTCGTTGCCGCCCGCGGAATTGAACAGTCCGCCCTTGAGCTCGGCGTGGACGCCGACGACCCGGCAGCGCGTTCCGCCGGCCTGGACGGAGCGGCCCGTCGCGGGCTCGTCCTTGAAGAACTTCTGCGCCAGCTGTTCGGTGAGGTTGCAGACGTGCGCGCTTGAGCTGACGTCGCCGCTCGTGAAACGGCGGCCTTCCCGCAGCACCAGGGTATCGTTGTGGTAGTCGCTGTCGGAGAAGGCGATCGACGTGGTCGTCACCCCGTTCGCGCGCATCTTCATGTTGCGCTGATAGTTCGGCTCGACGTGCGCCAGGAGCGAACCGACGTCCGCCTCGATGGTGCGCACGTCGCGGTACTGGATCGCGGCGGCGCGGGGGTCGTCTTGGTTCGGATCGACGCTGACCGTGATCCCCTGATCGCCGAACGAATTCAGCGTCCCGGTGATGCCGCCCGACGCTGCGCGGCTGATCCCGAGCACCGCGATGATCGAGGAGGTCCCGACGATCATCCCGAGCATCGTGAGAATCGAACGCGTGCGATTGCGCCAGATCGCCGAAAACGCTTCGGCGAGATAGGCGCTCAGGCGCGTCACTTGCCCGGAGACGGGCTCGCCGACGGGGCCGAGGTGGGCGACACGGAGAGGCCCTCGACGATGCCGACGTTGCGTTCGGCGACGACGCTCGTGCCTTCCTCGACGCCCGAAACGATGACGGCTTGCATGTCGTTGGTCGAACCGAGCCGGACCATGCGCTTCGCGGCACGGCCTTCGACGATGGCGAGCACGTACGGCTTGTTTGCGGCATCGCGCCGAATCGCGTCGATCGGGACGGCGAGCACGTGCGGGCGATCCTGCGTGACGATGTCGACGTCGACGCTCATCCCGTCACGCAGATAGGGGACGATCTTTCGGAGCGCGATCGTCGTGACGATCTGGCGCGCCGTGTTCGAAGGATCGTCGCTCTTCTGAGCCACCGCGCCGACCAGCAGCACCGTTCCGGGGAGCGTTGCCGTGCCGAGGTCTTCGCCGGAGATGATCGCCGCCTGGCCGGCGCGAACGTTGGCCACGTCCTGCTCGTCGACTTTCGCGCGGACGACGAAGCCGGTATCGGCCGAGATGGTGACGATCGCTTGGCCGGCGGTGACGGCATCGCCCGGCTGCAGCTGACGCAGCGAGTCGGCGGTCTGGGCGGCGATCGTCTGCACGGTCCCTGCGAACGGCGCGGTGAGGCGCAGGCGGCCGACCTGGTCCTGGGATGCACGGAGATCAGCGCGACGTTGCCGGAAACGAGTGCGGCCAGCGTCTGGGTCTGCGGCCTCTGCACGATGCCGGTCTCCGGCAGCTTCGTCTGATATCGCGCGTAGGCGACCTTCACCGCGCGGACGGTCATCGCCGTGCCCTTCGGCCGCGCGGCAACGACGCCGACGATCACGATCGCGACGAATGCGCCCAAGACGATGAAGAGGTTGCGGCGACGGTTCACGGGGCCCCCAGGTCGACGACGGCGACCGGATCGGCGACGCCGACCGATGCCCGCAGCCGGACGAGTGCGATGAGGTAGTTGACGCGCGCGACCACGAGGTCGTTCGCGGCCGAAAGCGCACTTTGCTGTGCCGCGGTCGCGTCGGTCAGCGAGATCAGCCCGTTGCGATACTGCAGCTGGGCGATGCGTGCCGACTCCGCGGCCGGTCGGCTTCGCGCGACGTGACCAGGATGGCGGCGGTGGTCTGCACGGCTCGCAGAGCCAGGCGCACGTCGGTCGCCACGCCCGATTCGTTCCAGGCCAGCGTCGCCAGTGCCGCGTCCAGCTGTGCGCGCGCGGCGTGGTGCTGGGCGCGGCGCGCACCGTATTCGATCACCGGCAGCGTGAAGGTTTCCGTCGCGCCGATCTGCCAGAATTCGGCGCGGTTGTTCGTCGTCGCGGGGATGAAGATGCCCGAGATGAACCGCGGTCCCGACGTTTGCGTCGCCGGCGTCTCGGAGTTTCCGAACGCACCGGTCAGCTGCAGCTGCGGCCGGCGGTCGCTTTCGATCGCGGCGTCGGTGAGCCGAGCGACCGCGACCTGCGCCCGGGCACTCGCGACGTCGGCGCGCGCGTCGAGCGCCCGCGCGATCAGGGTCTCGACCGGGGTCGCGGGCAGCGCCGGTTCGTCGAGCGCGACCGGCAACGCGAATGCGGTGTCGTAGGGAGCGCCGATGCGCTGCGCGAGCGCCTCGCGCGCGTTCGCCTCTGCGGCACGGGTGGAGGTGAGTGTCGCTTCGGTGCGCAGTTCGTTGACCTGCGCGCGCAGGACTTCGACTCCGGCGACGCGTCCGACGCGTTCCAGCGCGCGGGCCGCGTCGAGCAATTACTGCTGGTACGCACGGTCGCGCCGATCTGCGCGAGGTTTTGCGAGAACACCAGATTCTGCTGCAAGCCGAATTGCGGGAATTGCCCGCCGTTCGCGCCGTTGGTCTTGGCGAGCTGGTTCTGCAGCGTTCCGGCGATCGCCGGAAACTCGAAGGCGTGATCCTTCGCGAACGTCGCCTCGTTCTGCGCGACGGTGGCGCGCCGGTTCAGCACGGCGGGGTCGTGTTCGAGCGCGTAGCGGACCGCCGCCCGCAAATCGAGCGGCGCGCCGGCTCGTGCGGGGAGGCGCGCGGCGAGCAGCACGACCGCGAGCAGTGCCGTTACGGCGATTCCAAACCGCACGCTCACCCGTTGCGAGCGCCGAATGCCACGAACAAGGCGTAGCACGCGAGCAGCAGGATCGATGCCGACCAGGCCGCGCCCCGTGAGACGTGCCCGACGCGGATTGCGCCCAGTGCGAGCAGCGCGGTGGCCCACAGGAAGAAGACGTTGAACGCGCCCAGGAATCCCGCTAGCCAACCGTGCGCTCCCGGCACGAGGAGACCGACACCGGGGACGGCCGCTTGCAGGGCCGTGATGCTTTCGAACGCCGACGGGCCGCGGACGAGGATGACGAGCGCGTAGACGATGTAGTAGAGACCCGTCCCGACGACGCTGACCGTGATGCTGAGCGCGAAGAACTTCTTGAAGTCGCCGTCACCCTTGCCGATCGCGTTGGCGACGGTCAGGACGAGCGCTTGGATGAGCCCGGTGACCAGAATCGAGAACGGGACGATGATCCACCCGATCTGCGTCATGACCCGCGACATGCCCATGACCATCGCAATCTGCTTCTGCTGTTGTTCCGGCGGGAGCTTCGCCATGTTCGGGTCGGCGGCGAGCTGCGCCGGCATGCTGACTTCCAAGGCGTGCTGCACGGCCGGCTGCGAGAGCAGCGAGCCGGCGATGGCGAGCAGCGAGGCGACCACGAACGCCCAGAACCAGGTCGGCACTTCGCGCAGACGGTCGAAGGCGGCATTGGGCGCGATGATGATGTCGGCCACGTTGAGGAGGCCGCTGCGGGCGGGCACGGCGGGGTCGGAGGAGTTCAAAGCGGTATTCTCTCCCGGCAGATAACGCGCGATGATGGCTGCGGGTAGTTACCGGTCGCTTCCCAACGAGTTTCGCGAGTGATGCTGGCGATGCCTCATGGGGCGGAGCTCCCGCCGGTACGGAAAGACGTCGAGACGCGCGTGCAAGGACCAGCGAGCGGATCGAAGCGAGGCGCTGTTCGAGGTCACGGGTGAGGCCGCGGCGGGGGACTAAGCAACGCACCGATACCGAGCTTGCGCTCGACGACCAGTCTTGCGCGGTCCAGATCCGCCTCCCTCGCCTCGAGGAGCTTGAGACGGAGATACGACCGGACGAGCCGTTGCGAGCGCCGCGAATAGAGGGAGGAGGCGGCCAGCCGGGGCCGGGCCGTGGGCGTGGCCGAGGCGGCCGGCGACGGATGAATCGGCGAAAGTGGAACCGTCGAGGGGGCGCCCGGGGTCGCGGGGCACGAACAGAAGATCACCAGCATCGCGCCGGGGAAGATCGCGTATTTCACGCCCCTCTATCACTTCGGCACGACTTTCCGCCAAGGACCCCTCTTGAATCCCGATACCTTCGTCCTCCCGGCTCCGCCGACCGAACCGTACCTGCGCATCGTCCCGCTCGGCGGGTGCGGCGAAATCGGCCGCAACATGACCTGCATCGAAACGAACGACGATTTGGTCGTCGTCGACTGCGGCCTGATGTTTCCCGACGAGGAGATGTTCGGGGTCGACATCGTCATCAACGACTTCACCTACCTGCGCGAACGGAAGGACAAGTTTCGGGGCCTGCTCGTTACGCACGGCCACGAAGACCACATCGGCGGCATCCCATATCTGCTGCGCGAGTTTCCGCAGATTCCCGTGGTCGGGACGCCGCTTTCGCTGGCGCTGATCCGCGCGAAGCTCAAGGAGCACAAGCCGGGCGACTGGCAGGCGCGCGAAGTCGAGCCCGGCGACCGGGTCAAATTCGGCTCGATCGAAACGCAGTTCATCCACATCAACCACTCGTTGGCGGGCGCGTGCGCGCTGGCGATCCGCACGCCGCTCGGGATCGTCTTCCACACGGGCGACTTCAAGTTCGATCAGACGCCGATCGATGGCGATCCCGCCGACTTCGCGTCGATCGCGCGGGTCGGCGACGAGGGCGTCCTGCTGATGCTCTCCGACTCGACCAACGCCGAGCGCCCCGGCCACACGCTCTCCGAGCGCATCGTCGGCGAGGCGTTCTCGAACATCTTCGCGCGCGCCAAAGGCCGCATCATCGTCACCTCGTTCGCCTCGAACGTGCCGCGCATCCAGCAGGTGATCGATCAATCGAAGCGGTTCGACCGCAAGGTTGCGTTTCTCGGACGTTCGCTGACCAACGTCGTGCAGTTCGCTCGCGAGCTCGGCTACCTCGACATCCCCGAAGGGCTGACGATCCGGCTGGAAGACGTCGACCAGCACCCGGCCGAAAAAGTGTGCGTCATGACGACCGGCTCGCAAGGCGAGCCGATGTCGGCGCTCAGCCGCCTCTCGGTGCGCGACCACAAGAAGTTCAAGATCGTGCCGGGCGACACGGTCGTCATCTCGGCGACGCCGATCCCCGGCAACGAGAAGTCGGTCGCGAAGACGATCAACAACCTCTATCGCATCGGCGCGCACGTGATCCACGGATCGAGCGGCAACGCCCACGTCTCGGGACATGCCTCGCAAGAAGAGCTGCTGCTGATGCTCAACCTCGTGCGGCCGAAATACTTCATCCCGATCCACGGCGAGTACCGCATGCTGGTCACCCACGGTCACCTCGCGCAGCAGACCGGCGTCGCCGGCGACAACGTCTTCGTCACCGAGAACGGTGACGTGATGGAGTTCACCAAGGAGAGCGCGCAGAAAGTCGGCCGCACCTACGGCGGCAACGTGATGGTCGACGGCAGCGGGGTCGGTGACGTCGGCGAAGCGGTGCTGCGCGATCGCAAGCACCTCGCCGGCGACGGGATCATGATGGTGGTCGTCACCGTCGATGCGGAAGAAGCACGCGTCATCGCGGGCCCGGACCTCATCTCGCGCGGCGTGTTCTATCTCCCCGAATCGGGCGACCTCGTCGACGAGTTGAAGGAACGCCTCACGAAGATCCTCGCCGATTGCAGCGTCGAGGGGATCCGCGACATCGGCAACGTGAAAGAACACATCCGCTCCGGACTCGCCAAAGCCGTCTTCGAAAAGTCACGCCGCAGGCCGATCGTCATCCCGGTCGTGATGGAAGTCTAGCAACCGCCCGAGCCGGCCTTGCCGCGCCGGTCGGGCGGTGTGATAGACTTGCGTGGGATGCGCAAGCGCGAGATCGTGCTCCCGGAAACGCGGCCGGAAACCGAATGGGTACGCGGCCGGGCGCTGCAAAAGGTGAGCCCGAATTTCTGGCACGGCGACCTCCAGGCGGGGATCGCGGGCGCCTTGCGTGCATGGGCGCGACGCGGCCGGTACGGTCGCGTCGCATCAGAATGGCGGTTCCGCGTAAATCCACCCGGTCAGCCGATTCGGCCGCTCATCCCGGACGTCGCGTATCTCTCGTTCGAAGCTCTCGCCGCTGACGCGCCGCCCGCTTGCGTCGGGTATCCGCTCGGCGCGCCGACGATCGCTGTGGAGATCCTTTCGCCGCGGGACCGCAGCGACGATGTGGCCGAAAAGATCGGCGTCTACCTTGCGGCGGGCTGCGCCGGCGTGTTCGTCGTCGATCCCCTCCGGCGGACGCTCTCGATCCACGACGGCGGCGTGCGCGTTCTCACCGAGGCGGGCGTCTTGCAGCATGATGCGCTCCCGGGCTTCGCCTTGAGTCTCGCTGAATTGTTCGCCCAAAGGGAGTGATCGTGATGTCGCTGCACGAGATCGTACTGGGTGATACGAAGCCGTACCCCGAGTGGGTTCGCGGTCGCGTCGTGTTCAAGTACGGCGGGACCTACGCGCATGCGGCGGCGCAAGCCCAATTCGGACGCTCGCTGCGCGAGTGGGCGCGGCGCGAACATCGCGGGCGCGCGGCGATCGAATGGCGATTTCGGGTCGCTCCGCCGGGCGAGATCGTTCGGCCGCTCATTCCGGACGTCGCGTACTTGTCGTACGCGCAAATGCCGGCGGATGCTCCGTCCGACCGGTTTCAAACCCCGCTCGGCGCGCCGACCGTCGCGGTCGAGATCCTGGACGAAGACGACGATCCGGCCGACGTGGAACACAAGATCTCGGTGTACCGAGCCGCGGGCGCAGCGGCAGTGATCGTGGTCGATCCGAAGGCCGAGATCGTCACCGTCCATGACGATCGGATACGAGTGTATCGTCGCGGCGATGTGATGACGCACGAAGCGCTGCCCGGCTTCGAGTTGGCGGTCGACGAGCTGTTCGAGGGCTGATCGCGTACTCGTTAGAGATGGTAGCGCTGTTCGAAGACGAGCAGCGTTCCCGTGAAGTCCGGTGAGGGGCCGCCGAGTTGGGTGGAAATCCCGGAAAAGGCGGTGCGGCGCAGGCTGAGCAGCGCGCTCGCGTGCGCACTCTGCGTGACCTGCACGCCGACGAAGCCGATGCGCTCCGCGAAATCGACGTTCGTATAGCCTTGGCCGAAGCTGCCGCACATCCCGTAGCGGGCGAGGCCAGCCGAGACGAGCGTCGCCGGGCCGATGTGGCGCGAGAACGTCAGCACGGCTTCGGGGTTGTCGTAGGACACCGTGTCCTGCGGCTGCGAGAGCCCAGCCGGGCGGCGCATCGTGTCTTCCGCGTAGTCGAAGGTGATGTCGCCGAACGCCGGGTGGTAGCCCAAGAAGAGGCTGTACTGATGTTGGCGGCCGAGCGTCGGGTACGCATCGCTCTGCGGGAGGAAGAATCCGTCGATGAAGCCGGTACGCAGCGCGTTCGACATCGTGATCGGCTCGATCTGAGCGAAGTTCGCGAACGAGACGCGCACGTCGAGCGGGCTCCCGGGTCCTTTGAGACCGTACCGCAGGCGATACCCCTGCCGATCGATGTTCACCGGGGAGTTGTTGATGAGCTGGTAGTTCGACTTGAGCCATTGGCCCGGCCACGACCACGCGACGCTCCACACGTTCTCCGGCGCGCCGTACGGCAGGAGCGCGTTTGCGTAGTACGCTTCGTTGCGGTAGAGATCGAGCGACGCGGTCGCGCGTCCTGTGGTGCGGGCGACGCCCGCATGGTAGTAGTTTCCGGCCTTGCCCGTTCCGGGCTCTGCGACCGCGTCGGCGTCGTAGGTCGAGTGGCCGAGCTCGACGATCGCGTCGATCGCGCGTATCGGGTGGAACGCTGCCGAAACACCGAGGATCCGCTGGCGCTGTCCGCCGATGACGCTGATCGGAAGCGGCCCTTGCGGCGAGTTTTCGATGTGTCCCCCGGCGCCGTACAGCAAGGTCGTCGAAATGCGGTCGCCGCCGGTCGAGACCTGCAGCATTTGCGCCGTGAAGCGCGTCCCTCCGCCGCGGTCGACGACGAGCGATGCGGTTCGCATCCGTGCCGGTGTTCCCGCGAGCGCAGGAAGCGACGCATCCGCGAGTTCGAGCGTAGCGATCCCGTGCCGCACGACGGCGTCGATGCCGTGCAGCGGATACACCGGCGATGACGGCTGCCATGCATCGAACGACGGCGTGCCGTCACCGAGCGTTTCGGGTGTCGCGATCCCGATTGCCGGGATCGCGCTCGTGATCGCCGGCTGCACGAAGACGAACGGTGCCGTCTGAGTGAGGTCGAACCAGCCGCCTTTGAGAACCGCGGCACCGTCTTTCGTGGCGATGCTCGCGCCGAGCAGCGACGCGACGAACGCCGTGCCGTCGTCCGCACCCGCGTGCGTCGGAAACGCGATGCGGTACGGCAGCACGCTCGCGCCGAGGTGCGGATTCATGGTCGGCAGCAGCGACTCGCCCCAGTAGGCGGCGTTCGTGACCGAGCCGCGGACGTAGCCCGCCCCGAACGTCAATCCCGCGTCGAACGTCTTCCCGCTGTACGTCGGCCGCACGAGAATGGCGGATTCCGATGCGTTTCCCGGCACCAGCGGCGCGCTCGAAAACACGTCGTACGGCGTCTCCGGCGAGAGCGGGTCGCCATTCGCGAAGCCGGCGCCTTCCGGCGGCCTCGTGCCTGCGCCGTTCGTCCCTTGCGTGACGAACGTGGTATGCGCGTCGAGCGTCCAGCGAACGCTTCCCGGCCGCGACGACGGCGACGGCGACGGCGACGCCGATGGCGCCGGGTCGGCTGCGGTCTGCGCTCCCGCTGGTGCGGCGCAGATCGCGAACGTGACCAGCGCCAGGGCCAGTGCGGCAGGTGTCGTCGGGGTGCGGTTCACGGAATTTCTCATGCGTCGGCGATCATCGCTTGTTCGTCTTCGTCGGTCGGGACGATTTTCCAACTGATTGCCGTGACACCCGGCTCGACACCTAGGCGCGTCACGACTTTTTCGAGCCGCGCGTCGGCACGGCCGGTGACGGTGACGTCGGCGACGACCTCGACCCGCGCCGTCGCTTCGATGTCTTCGCTGTAGACGGCGCGCACGAGCATGCCGCCGCCGCGCGCCGCGCCGATCATGATCTGCCTGACGTGGTCCTCGACATCGTTTCGGCATACGGCGCGCAGTTCGTAACTCGAGACGACCTCGGTACCGTCGACCGGCTGGCGGTTGATGCTCTGCGCGATCGGTCGCAGAAGAACGTTGGCCGCCAGGATCGCCGCCGCTGCCGCGCTCGCGTGCAGCAGGAAGCCGAATCCCGCCAGCGTCCCGACCGCGGCCGTCGCCCACAGCGTCGCCGCGGTGTTGAGGCCGCGGACGCTCAGACCCTCGCGAAAGATCACGCCGCCGGCGAGGAACCCGATCCCGGAGACCACTTGCGCGGCGATGCGAGTGGGATCGCCGGTCCGATCGAGCGGAGAGAGCATCACGAACGTCGCCGCGCCGACCGAAACGAGCGCGTTGGTGCGCAGTCCCGCCATGCGCTGGCGATATTGGCGTTCCAGCCCGACGATCGAACCGAGGAGGAGCGCCACGGCGAGCCGCAGCGCGAATTCACCCAAGCTCATCCCGGCGAACCGCGGTGCAGAGCGAGCTGGACGACACGGACGACGACCAAGGCGACGGCCAGCACGAGGTACGCGCGCAGCACGATCAGCCACATGCGCGCCAGCGGCGTCAGTTTCGCGGCGGGAAGCTGGTCGAGCGGCGGCATCCGCCACGTGGCGCGCTGCGCGCGGTCGATGCCGGTCCGCGTTCGGCCCCGGTCGCCCATCGCGGCGATTGCAATGCCTGCGACGAGCGCGAAGATGCCGCCGGCGATGAGGATGGCGACGATCTGCGCGCCGCCGATCGACGGGAAGAGCACCGAGGTGGTCAGGATCACCGAGAGCATCACGAGCACCGCGATGACGACGCCGGTGAAGACGTTGACTCGCCGCGTGTTCGCCCACGGGCCCAGCACGGCCGCGTCGTTCGAGAGCAGCAGCAAGAACACCGTCGCGCTCGGGAGCAGGACGCCGGCGAGCGTTTGCACCGCGTTCGTGAGCAGCCCGAGCGGGACGCCCGGGACCAGCACCAGCGCGGCCGCGAGACCGATGAGGCCGAGGTACACGGCGTAGAAGACCGGAGCGTCGGTCACTTTGCGGTGCAGCGAGTGGCGGAACGAGAGGACGTCGCCCACGGCGTAGGCGGTCGAGAGTCCCACGGCGGCCGCGCCGATGATGCTCGCATCGATCAACGCAATGGCGAAAAGTGATGCCGGCACCTTGCCGGCGTATGCGGCGATGCCGACCGCGACCGCGCCCGCATCCTGGAAGTTCCCGTACTCCTTATGTCCGGCGAACGTCCCCGCCGCGAACGACATCATCGCGATCCCGCCGACCATCACGAACACGATCCCGATGACGAGATCCCATCGCTCGTAGGCCATGAAGCGCGGTGTGATGCGCTTGTCGATGACGTAGCTCTGCTGGAAGAAGAGCTGCCACGGCGCGACGGTCGTTCCGACGATCGCGATGATCAGCAGCATCACCGTGCTCACATCGGCGCCCGCGGGAAGACCCGGCACGAACAGATCGTGGACCGAACGGCCGAGCGGTGCGTGCACTGCGATCAGCACCGGAACGAGCAGCAAGCTGCCCAAGCACAGTACCACCGAGAACTGCTCGAAACGCCGAAAGCTCCCGGTGCTTGCGCCGACCGCGATCAGCGCCGCGGCGACGGCGATTCCGGCGAGCTTCGGAACGCCGAAGAAGTCCAGCCCAAGGCTGATCCCGATGAACTCGGTTACGATCGTGAGAGCGTTCAGGACGAACAGATCGATCACGCTGAACGCGCCCCAGAATTTTCCGAACCGCTCGAGAATGAGGCGCGCGTGACCGACACCGCTGACGACGCCCAGGCGCAGCACCATCTCCTGGTTCACGTACAGCACCGGGACCAGGAGCAGCAGCGTCCACAGCAGCGTCGTGCCGTAATTCTGGCCGGCTTGGGTGTAGGTGCCGAACGCGCCGGCGTCGTTGTCCCCGACCATGACGATGAGGCCCGGACCGAGAATCGCCAAGAGCGTGCGCAGCTTCGGCCACCAGCCGCTCCGGCGTGCGACGTCGTCGTACCGGATCGTTCCGAGCGCACCCGTGATGTCTCCCACGTGCATGGGGTCGAGGGCCGAATGATCCTCGGCCGTTGAGGCGCGCGCGTCGCGCACGGCGAGCGAGACGCCCATCGCTAGTGATTCCTTTCGGGAGTTGGTGCGGGTATCGGCGCGCTAAGGCGCTGTGAGACGCTTCAGCGCTTCGCAGCGCGACGCGGCGAGGCGGAAGCGTGCGGTCAGAGCGGCGCTGATGACGGCGTCGCCGTACGGATCGACGCGGCGCAGCGCGGAGGCTGCGCGGCGCCGGTCACGGGAAGCGCGACGAATTTCGCTGCGCAGGGCGCGCGCGGAGAGGCGCTGCACCGGCGTCATCGCGCGTGCAGAATCCAGAACGAGGTCGTCGTATCGGCGCGGCGGATCCGATCGCGGAGCGTATCGTCGCCTTCGATACCGCGCTGCAGGGAGGCTGCCCGATCGGCGCCGCGGCGCATCCGTTCGATGGAGCGCGCGCGGAAAAACGAGGTCAAACCGGCCGCGTCGACGCGCGGCATGGCGAAATCTTTCATGTCGAATTCCTACAAAGAAGCACCGCCGATAGCGGCGCAGCGGGTTACACGCCCGGTTGCGGGCGGAGGTTGAACAGGACTACTGTGGCCGTCCATCGCGGATCCATCACCCCCTTCGCAGTGGCCTCATGGGCCGACATCGCCAGAAACAAAAAAGACCGCCGGTGCTCCTCGCACGACGGTCGAGCGTAACCCCCCGGGCCGCGAGGCCAGGGAGCGTTCCTCAACGTCGGAGCTTCGGCACCGCACGCCGTAGAGTGGAGATTTTTTCCCCACTCAGCCGCATTAGATCCCGCCTTGGTTCGGCGGGGCCTGGTAACCCATTGGGGTCTCTCGACCTTTCCGGGCAGCGGCTTGTTCTCGTGCGGACGCCTCACCTAACGAGGATGTCCACAGCCATCGTACATCCCCGTGTCAACCCCTTCACGATGAGGTTCAGGATGTCGGAGCGGTTCTTTTGCTGGCTTAGCAGGTTGCTGAAAAACCTGCTAGAGGTTGAAGCCGCCGCTCACGTATCCGCCGAGATCGAGCGTGACGTAGCGGTAGCCGGCGGCGCGGACGCCCGCGACGATCTGCGCGCGGCGCTCCGGGTCGGCGAGCGCGGCCACGTCGGCGGGCGGGACCTCGATGCGCGCGATCTCGCCGTGGTGGCGAACGCGGCACGCGCGAAATCCGGCGTCGTGCACCGCCTGCTCGGCACGGTCCACTTGGCGCAGCAGCTCCAGCGTGATCGCGGTGCCGTACGGGAAGCGCGACGACAAGCACGCCAGCGCCGGTTTGTCCCAGACCTCGAGCCCGAGCTTGTGCGCCAGCGCGCGAACGTCGGCTTTGCGCAGGCCCGCCTCGTAGAGCGGACTGCGCACGTCGTGCTCGCGCGCGGCCTTGCGGCCCGGACGCCAGTCACCTTCGTCGTCGCGATTGTAGCCGTCGACGATCGCCGCAACGTTGCGCTCGCGCGCGATCTCGGCCAGCTTGCCGTAGAGTTCGCTCTTGCAGAAGTAGCAGCGGTCGACCGGGTTCGCGGCATAGTTCGGGTCGTGCAGTTCGCGCGTTTCGATGACTTCGTGCCGCGCCTCGATGCCCGCGGCGAACGCGACGGCGCCGCCGTACTCGCGCTCGGCGAGCGACTCGCTGCGCGCGGTGATGCCGACGGCTCGCTCGCCGAGTTCCTGCGCGGCCACGTGCAGGACGAGCGCCGAATCGACCCCGCCCGAGAACGCGACGACGCAGCTCCCCAGCTCGCGAAAGATCGCGCGCAGCCGAGTCTCCTTCGTCTCGAGCGTTTCGGTCGTCAGGTCGATCACGGGCGGGGCGCTCCTTCGATGCAGGCTTCGACGACGCGCGCCACTTCGAGGATCGGCAGCCGCCGTTCGCGCGCGATGCGCAGCAGATCGTCGTATTCGGCACGTACCCGCGGCTGACCGCCGGCGCCTGCCCGCTTCACGCGCACCGCGCCGTACGGCGTCTCCACGCTGCCGGCCTCGCGCGGCGTCACGTGGCGCCGTTCGGTTCGCACGCGCACGCCGATCGTGGTCGTCTCCTCGAGCATCGCGCGCGCGACCGCTCCTTCGTCGCCCGGCGAGGCGAGCGCGGAGAGCGTGATCGCCGGCCGGCCTTTCTTCATCACGATCGGGGTCAGCCACACGTCGCGCGCGCCTGCGGCAAACAGCCGCTCCATTGCCAGCTCGTAGTGCTGCGGCGACATGTCGTCGATGTTCGCCTCCAGCACGACGACGTCGTCGGCGCCCGGCACGTCCGCGACCGTTCCTTCGAGCGTGGCGCCGATCGTGATCCGCGTGACGTTCGGGATCGTGAAATCGCTCGTCCCGGCGCCGTAGCCGATGCGCTCGGCGACGAGGTCGGGGCGCGGTCCCGGCGCGGCGAGCGTGGTGAGAATCGCCGCCGCCGTCGTCGTCACCAGTTCGCCGGCGACGTCCACCGCGCGCGTCGGCCAGCCGCGCAGCAATTCGGCCGTTGCGGGCGGCGGGTTCGGATACGCGCCGTGCTGCATCCGGATCGACCCGTGCCCGATCGGAAACGGCGAGCAGCGCAGCTCGTCGATTGCCAGCAGGTCGAGGGCGACGCAGGTCGCGGCGACGTCGAGGATGGCGTCGAGCTGGCCGACTTCGTGGAAGTGGATCGCGCCCGCCGTGGTGCCGTGAACGCGCGCTTCGGCGTCCGCGAGGCGGCGGTAGACGGAGACGGCGCGTTCGCGCTGCCGCGCGGTCAGGCCGCTGCGTTCGACGATGGCGACGACGTCGGCGAGCGTGCGCGTGGGGCGATCGTGACGGTGATCGTGGTCCGCATCGCCGTGATGACGGTGTCCGACCGCGTCGCCGTCTTCGCCCGGAACGACCAGGTTCGCGTAGGTGGCGGCGATCCCGCGCCGCACGACCCGCTGCGGTGCGAGGGTCCAGCCGTCGGGAACGATGCTGCGCAGCGCAGCCTCGATCGCGGCGCGGTCGGCTCCCGCGTCGAGGAACGCGGCGAACAGCATGTCGCCGGCGGCACCGCCGATCATCTCGACGTAGGCGACTCTCACGACCCGACGATCTTGTGCGCGAGCGCCGCGGCTCCGAACCCGTTGTCGATGTTGACCACCGCGACGCCGGGCGCGCACGCGTTGAGCATTCCGAGCAGTGCGGCCAGTCCTTCGAACGCGGCGCCGTAACCAACGCTGGTCGGGACCGCGATGACGGGCGCGCGGACGAGGCCGGCCACGACGCTGGGCAGCGCGCCTTCCATCCCCGCGACCACGATCACGGCGCGGCACGCCGCGATGTCGTCCAGCGCGTCGAAGAGGCGGTGGATGCCGGCGACGCCGACGTCGGTTGCGCGCACCGCATCGTGTCCGAACGCGTCGAGCGTGAACGCCGCTTCGTCGGCGACGGGGAGATCGGACGTCCCGGCGCACACGACGGCGATGCGACATCCGCTGCGCGGCAGCGCGCCGCGGCGCAACGCTCCCGACCGCGGCTCTGCGACCGCGTCGGGAAATGCAGCCGCAAGCGCCGCCTGCTGCTCGGCCGGGATGCGGGTCGCGAGCGCGAACCCGGTGCGCGCGTAAAGCGCGCCGATCAGCGCGACGTTCTGCTCGAGCGTCTTCCCGGCGGCGAAGATCACCTCGGGGACGCCGGTGCGAGCGCGGCGCTCGTCGTCGAGCCGCGCGTCGGCGGAGGTGTCCATACCCCTCCTCGTACCCTATCGAGCGGTCGCGCGTTGCGCGAGCGCGGCCCGGACTGCGGCGCCGGCGCTCAGCGCGGTGAGCCCCAGCAGGACGCCGCCGACGAGATCGGTGACGTAGTGCGCGCCTAGCGAGAGCCGCGACCAGAGGATGCCGCACGCCCACAGGACCAACAGCGGCGCGACCACGAGGCGTACCGTGCGCGGCAGATCGCTGTGCCAGACGTACCAAGCCCACAAGCCGTACACGATCGTCGCGAACATCGCGTGGCCGCTCGAATAGGCGAACGACGGCTCGTGGATGAGCCGCCAGTAGTCGGGCCGAGGCCGGCGGAACACGTTCTTGAGCGCGTCGCTGACTTGCCAGGAGACGACCATCGTGACGAGCCAGGTGATGATGCGCGCACGCCACGCCGGCACGCGCACCGCGACGATGATGCCCGCGATGCCGAACGCGACGAGCACGTACCAATAGCACGACTCGGTGAAGAGCAGCGCCAGGTGCGACGGACCGCCGAGCAGCGCGCGGCCCGCCAGGTCGATCCCCGACGGCGGCGCGTGCGAGACCGCGATGCCGACCGTCGTGTAGAGAATCGCGCAGACGAGCGCAACCGCGAGGTAGCGGATCACTTTCCGAACAGGTCGGGCTGGTTCGCCGGACGTCCGATGCGATCGGCGATGCGTTCCAGATCGCCGAGCGACTCGATCACCACGACGCGCGGCTTCGTCCCCTCGTTGGGTCCGACGATGCCGAACTCTTCGAGCTGGCGCATCAGACGCACCGCGCGCGGGTGGCCGATCGAGAAGCGCGCCTGCAGCGCCGCGGTCGAGCCGACGCCTGGGTCGCCTTTCGCGACGCGCGCATCGAGCAAGAACTTCGCCGCCTCGTACCAGAGCTCGTCGACCTTGCGGTCGCCGTTCGCGCGCTCGTCGTCTTCGCGGATCGGGACGATCTCCATCGCCTTCGACGCGTCGGGCTTCGCCTGACGTTTCCAGAAGTCTACCAGCCGTTCGATCTCGGCGCCGGTGACGAGCGCGCCTTGCGCGCGGATCGGTTTGGGTGCGTCGATCGGCAAATACAGCATGTCGCCGCGGCCGAGCAGCCGCTCCGCGCCGCCCATGTCCAGGATCGTGCGCGAGTCGACTTGCGAGGAGACCGCGAACGCGATGCGCGAGGGGATGTTCGCTTTGATCAGTCCCGTGATGACGTCGACCGACGGTCGCTGCGTTGCGACGACGAGATGGATCCCCGTCGCGCGCGCAAGCTGGGCGAGGCGCATGATCAGCATCTCGACCTTCGCCGGTGCGACCAGCATCAGGTCGGCAAGCTCGTCGATGACGACGACGATGTAGGGCAGCTTCTCGTCCGGATACTTCGCGTTGTATTCTTCGATCTTGCGGACGCCGGCTTTGGCGAACCGTTCGTAGCGCAGGTCCATTTCGCGGGTGATGATCGCGAGTGCACCGGCCGCCATGCTGGGATCGGTGATCACCTCGTTCTTGAGGTGCGGGATACCGTTGTAGACCGTGAGCTCGACGCGCTTCGGGTCGATCATCAGCAGCTCGAGCTGATCGGGCGTCGCGGTGACGAGCAGCGAGGCGATGATGCAGTTGAGGCAGACCGACTTGCCGGCGCCGGTCGCGCCCGCGACGAGCAGATGCGGCATCTTGCCGAGGTCGCCGAACACCGGCCGGCCGGTGATGTCCTTGCCCAGCGCCATCGAGAGCGGGGGCACGCCCTGCGGGATGCGTTCGAGGATCTCGCGGATCGCGACGACCGAGACGGTCGTGTTCGGGACCTCGATCCCGACCGCCGATTTGCCGGGGATCGGCGCTTCGATGCGGACCGAGGTCGCGGCGAGCGCCAGTGCCAAGTCGTCGGCGAGTGCCGAGATACGCGAGATCTTTACGCCGCGGTCAGGACGCAATTCGTACCGCGTGATCGACGGTCCGCGCTCGATGTGCGTGACCTTCGCGCCGACGCCGAACGAGGCGAGCGTGTCCTCCAGCGTGCCGGCGCGGCTGACGTCGTCGGTCTTCTGGGCCTGCGGCGCATCGAAGATCGTCATGATGTCGGGCAGACGGTACGTCACCCGGCGCGAGGCCGGTTCGTAGTCGCCGCTCACGGCGCCGGGGACGGCGGCGAGCGCCGGAACCGCGGCGCGGTCGTCGACGCCGGACTCCACGTCGCCCGAGTCGTCCTCATCCGGCTCGGCCGTCACGTCGTCGTCGTCTTCGTCCTCGTCGTCGAGCTCGTCATCGTCGGCGTCGTCCTCGTCGTAGGCCTCGTCGTCATCTTCGTCGTCGAAAAGTTCGTCCTCGTCCAGGTCGTCGTCATCGTCGAGCTCCTCGTCCTCGCCTTCGACGTCGTAGAACCGCACCGGCGGTTCGACCACGACGCGGCTCGGGACGGGGATCTCCGCGACGGCCAGCGCGGTGCCGGCGGCCGCCGCCGCGGGTGCGCTCGACCGCGGCAGGAGCGCCGGCAGATGGAACGCTTCGCGCAAGGCCACTAGCGGCGAGCGCGGCGCCTCGGCGCCGCGTCCCGCCGGCCCGGGATGCTCGGGCGGCCGCAGCGCCGCGATCTGCGCGATCGCCCAGCCGATGATCTTCTTGAGCGAGACGCCGGTGATCGCGACCGTCACGGCGAGGATCCCGACGCTCAGCACGATCCAGGTTCCCGCATCGCCGACGAAGGCGTGCAGCATCCGGGCCAGCACGCCGCCCAGCCAGCCGCCGTCGCGTCCGGCGGCGGCGAGCGCGGCGTCGAGCGCGACGAAATACGCGCACGCCGCGCCGCCGAGCGACGCGATCATGCGCGGCACGTTGATTTCGAGGAAGACGATCGCCGCGATCAGCGCGACCAGTACGACGAAGAGCCCCGCTCCGGCGCCGAAGAGGGCGTGCAGCGCCCAGACCGTCGCGCTGCCGACGACGCCGGTTCGAGCCGGCGGCGCGACGAGCGCGACGCCGAGCAAGAGCGCGAAGCCGAGCGCGACGATCCCCGCGACTTCCAGATTCCAGCGCGTCGATGCGCTTGGCTTGCGTTTGACGCGTGCCATTCTGTCTCGACTTCCCGCTCGGAGGGGTTCGTCACCTGTGGGCGGCGTGTGTGGGCGGCGTGCTCACTCCCGATCGGCGGACCTTGTTCTCATCGCGGCGAAAGGGCCGCGCCGTGCCCAAGCCCACCATCGTCGTCCTCGAAGGCGATCAGACCGGACAAGAACTGCTCGTCGAGGCGTTGCGCGTCCTCGAACCCGACGTCGTCGGATTCGGCGTCGACATCGAGCGCTACGATCTCTCGCTCGAGAAGCGCCGCGAAACGAACAACGCGATCGTTCACCAGGCGGCGGCTGCGATGAGGCGGACGAAGCTCGGGCTCAAGGCGGCGACGATCACCCCGGAGGCCGCCGGCGACGTCGGCTCGCCGAACGCCATCCTGCGCAGTGCGATCGACGGCAAGGTGATCGTGCGCACTGGGCGCCGCATCCCCGGCGTTCGTCCGGTCGCCGGCATCCACGCGCCGATCTCGGTCGTGCGCATGGCCGTCGGCGACGCGTATGGCGCCAAAGAGTGGCGCGAGATGGAAGGCGACGAGGAGGTCGCGTACCGCACCGAGCGGATCGAGCGTTCGGTCTGCCGGATGGTTTCGGAGTACGCGTTCTACCATGCGCGCCGGACGTCGGCGAAAGTCTTCGGCGGTCCGAAGTACACCGTCAGCCCGGTGTACGAAGGGATGCTCAAGGAAGAGATGGACGCGGCGTCGCGCCGCTATCCGGACGTGCCGTACGAACCGCAGCTGATCGACGCGACGTACGCGCTGCTGATTTCGACGGCGGGCGATCCGCTCGTCATCCCGTCGCTGAACCGCGACGGTGACTGCCTCTCGGATCTCGTGATGCAGCTGTTCGGTTCGATCGCGGGCGCAGAGTCGACGCTGATGTCGTTCAGGCCCGACATGAAGGTCGACGTCGCGATGACCGAGGCGCCGCACGGCACCGCCCCGCGCTTGTTCGGAAAGAACGTCGCGAATCCGATGGCGATGATCCTGGCGATCGCGGCGCTGTTCACCTTCATCGACGACAAACGGGCCGCCAACGCCTCACGCGCGATCTACGAGTCGGTGCTCGAGACCGTGCGCGAGGGGATCGCCACCAGCGACCTCGGCGGCCACGCGTCCACGACGGAGTTCACCGACGGCGTGATCGCCAAGGTCAAGACGAAGCTCGACGTCTGGGCCTCGCTCTAGCAGGTTGCTAGCGGTTACGCCGGCGGCCGCGGACTCAGCGCGCCAGCGACATGCACGCCACCCCGGCGAACGCGATCGCGACGCCGGCCCATTGGACTCGCGCCAATCGCTCGTGCAGGACGATCGCGGCGAGCGCGACCGTGCCGGCGGGATACAAGGATGCGACGACCGCCACCACGCTGAGCGCGCCGCCGCTGTGCGAGGCGATCACGTAGAGGACGTTGGCGATCATGTCGAGCGCGCCGGCGAAGGCGATCGTCCGGAAGGACGGGCGCGACACCCGCAACGGTTGGCGGAACAGCAGACCGCCGCCGAGCAGCAGGCCCAGCGATGTCAGCCGCGTCGCAACCATTGGGAAGAGCCCCGACTCCGCGCGCGTCTGCGCCAAGCCGATGAAGAGGAAGCCGAACGCGATCCCCGCCCCGATCGCTTCGGGAACTCCAGGCGGAAAACGGCGCGGCTGTTCGCGCCGGGCGAGCGGTGCGTCGGCGTCTTCCGCAGTCGGGCGGGGCGTCGCCGCGGAGACCAGCACGACGGCGAGCATCGCGCACGCGATCCCGAGGACGGCGAGCGTCGCTGGGCGCTCGCCCCGCGCGAGGCCGAAGGCGACCGGCATCGCGGCAGCCAGCACGGCGGTGACCGGCGAGACCACGCCCATCGTGCCGATTGCCAAGGCTCGGTAGAGCAGCACGACGGCAAAGCCGCCGGCGCATCCGCAGGCCATTCCCCAGAAGAGGTCCGACCGATGGGGGGCTCCGCCCAAGAACGGCAGCGCGGCCAGCAGGACGGCTAGCCCGACCGCCTGCGACCAGACCACGACCGCGACGGCCGAGACGCGGCGCGCGGCGACGCCGCCCAGAAAATCCGCCGCGCCGTACACCAGCGCGCAGGCCAAAGCGAAGGCGATCGCCACCGAGGGGCTGCCTAGCGCTGCTTGGGGTCGAGGGCGTCGCGCAGCCCGTCGCCGAGCAGGTTGAAGCCCAGCACGAGGACGGTGATCGAGACGCCGGGGAAGATCAGCGCCCAGGGGGCGGAGATCCAGTAGTCGCGCGCGTCGTTGAGCATCGCGCCCCACTCGGGAGCCGGCGGCCGTGCGCCCAGGCCCAGATACGAGAGCCCGGCGGCTTCGAGCTCGGCAGTCGCGATCCCGAGCGTCGCCTGCACCAGCAACGGCGCGAGGATGTTCGGGAGAACGTGGCGCGCGAGGATCACCGGCGTCGCCGCTCCGATGGCCCGCGCCGCTTCGATGAACTCGTGCTCTTTGACGGTGAGGACGGCCGAGCGGGCCAGCCGCGCATATTGCGGGACGTACACGATCCCCACCGCGATCATGAGGTTGGTGATGCTCGGCCCGAGGATCGTGGTGATGCCGATGGCCAGAATGATCGACGGGAACGCCAGCATCAGATCCATCAGCGCCATCAGCGCCGACTCCGTGCGCCCGCCGGCGTAGCCGGCGACGAGCCCGATCAGCGTGCCTGTGCTGATTGCCAAGCCGACCGCGACGAAGCCGATCCGGATCGAGATCCGCGCGCCGTAGACGATTCGCGAGAAGACGTCGCGCCCGAGTTTGTCGGTGCCGAACCAGTGGGCCGCCGATGGCGCGTGTGCGCCGTACGCGATGTTCTGACCGAGCGGGTCACTGCTCGCGACGAGGGGGGCGAGGAGCGCCAGCAGCACGATCGTGCCGATCACGACCGCACCGACCACCGCGCCGGGGGCGCGCCTGAACCGGCGCCAGACGTCGACGGCGAAGCTGCGCGCGGGCGGGTCGAGCGCGGTCGCTGCTTCCAACTCCGTCGGGGTTGTCGAGGTCACGAGCCGCGGTCGTTCACGCGCCGGACCGCGGCTCCCTCGCGTGCATGACGGTTTCGGGAGGGTGCGAGCCGAACCGGGACGCAACCGACCTACGTCCTTGTGGCGCTTTCCGGCGTTGCGTACGCTAACGAGGACGTGATGCGGGGCCGCAGCCCGGCCCAAACCCCGCAGATCTTCCAGGAGGAACCGACCCGGTGAGAACGGCTGACCCCGCCCTGCGTGCGATCGAACGGAAGATCGAAGACGGTACCTCGCTCGATCTGGAAGACGGGCTCGCGCTCTTTCGCACCGCCGACGTTCATACGCTGGGCCGGCTCGCGAAGACGGCCAAAGAGCGCAAGAGCGGCAACGAGGTCTACTACGTCCTCAACCGCTACATCAACTCGACCAACGTCTGCTACGCGAACTGCACGTTCTGCTCGTTCGCGCGCGGCGAGAAGGACGCGGACAAGGTCCGCATGTCGGCCGACGAGGTCGTGACCAAGGCGCTGGAGACCGGCCCCAACTTCAACCAGCTGCACATCGTCGGCGGTCACGATCCGCGTCAGCTCTCGCTCGACTACTGGCTGCCGCTGATGCGGCGCTTCAAAGAGCTGCTGCCCCACGTGCAGCTCTCGCTCTTCACCGCGGCCGAGATCGACTACATGGCTCGCCGCCACCGGCTCTCGTACGACGAGATCTGCCGCACGCTGCGCGAGGCGGGACTCGACAACGTCAACGGCGGCGGCGCCGAAGTCTTCTCGGAGCGCTTCCGCAAAGAAGTCTGTCCGAACAAGGTCGACGCGGCGCACTGGCTCGAGATCCACGAAACGCTGCACCGCAACGGCGTCGCCTCGAACGCGACGATGCTGTACGGCACGATCGAGACCCTCGCCGAGCGGGTCGAGCATCTCATCATGCTGCGCGAATCGCAGCGCCGCTCGCCCGGCTTCAATGCGTTCATTCCGCTGGCGTTTCACCCGGACGGCAACGAGCTCTCGCACCACGGCTGGACGTCGGGACTCGACGACATCCGCATGTTCGCGGTCTCGCGTCTGATGCTCGACAACTTCGAGCACATCAAAGCCTACTGGATGATCCAAGGTCTGAAGGTCTGCCAGCTCGCGCTCGAGTTCGGTGCCGACGACATGGACGGCACGCACGGATCGACCGACGAAGAGCGCATCTACCACAGTGCGGGCACGCGCTCGGGACAATACGTCGACGACCGTGAATTCCGCCGCTTGATCGAAGGGGCCGGCTACGTTCCGGTGCGCCGCAACTCGACCTACGACGTGTTCCCGCACGATTGGAAGCCCGAAGACGGGATGCCGGAGCGGGCGTTCGCGGAGGCCGGCGCTGCGTAGGCTGCGATACGGCCGCATCGGGTACGTCAACGTCGCGCCGATCGAGACCGCGTACGATACGGGCGCGTTGGTGCGCGACGTCGAGGTCGTCGAAGACGTTCCGACCCGGCTGAACGAGTCGCTCACCGCCGGTGAGCTCGACGTCGCGGCGATCAGCGCGGCGCACTATCTGGCGCATCGCGACGAGCTGGCCCTGCTCGGCGATCTCTGCATCGCCGCCGACGGCCCGGTGCGTTCCGTCCTGCTCGTCTCGCCGGTTCCGCCGTCGCTGCTCGACGGTGCGACGATCGCGCTGACCCGGCACTCGGCATCGGCGCGCGTTCTGCTCGCGACGCTGCTCGAAAACGTCATGCGCGTCGAGCCGCGGTACGAGACGGTCGACGACGCGCTCGCCGTGGCGCGCTCGGGCCGTCCGGCATTGGTCATCGGCGACGACGCGCTGGTCGCGCGCGGCGTCTGTTCTCCGGCCTGCATCTACGATCTGGGTGAAGCCTGGCGCGGGTGGACCGGCCTGCCGTTCGTTTTCGCCGTGTGGGCCGTGCGCCGCGATGCGCTCGCCGCCCGGCCCGACGACGTCGCCGCGCTCGCCGCCTCGCTCGCGCAAGCGCGCGCCTGGGGCGCCGCGCATCGCGAGGACGTGATCGACGCGGCGATCGCGCGGCGGCCGTTCCATCGCGGGCTCTACGCCGACTATTTCACACGGCTGACGTACGCGCTCGACGACCGGGCGCACCAGGGTCTCGCGCGGTTCGACGAGCTGCGCGCCGAGCAGGATTCAAAGGAGCATTCTCGTGTCGCTAGCTGACGTTCTCGACCGGGCCGCCGGCGGCGGACGGCTTTCCTTCGACGAAGGGGTGCGGCTGTACAAGGACGCCCCGCTGCACGAGCTCGGTTCGGCCGCGCACGAGCGCCGCATGGCGATGTATCCGACCAGCGACGTGACGTACGTGGTCGACACGACGATCAACTACACGAACGTCTGCAACGTGCACTGCACGTTCTGCGCGTTCTTCCGCCCGGAGCATCACGCCGAGGGCTACACGATGTCGCACGACAAGGTGCTCGAACGCGTGAAGTACGCGGCCGACCAGGGCGCGACGCAGATCATGATCCAGGGCGGCGTCAACCCCGAGCTGCGCATCGAGTGGTTCGAGGAACTCTTCCGCCGCGTCGCGATCGAGTTCCCGAACGTCGACATCCACTCGCTCTCCGTCTCCGAGATCTCGGGACTCTCGCAGATCGAAGGTGTGAGCACCCGCGACGTGCTGACGCGGCTCAAGGCCGCCGGCCTGAAATCGCTGCCGGGCGCGGGCGCCGAGATCCTCGTCGAACGCGTGCGCAAACGCATCAGCGCGCGCAAGATCGTTCCGGACGCGTGGATCGGGGTCATGCGCGACGCGCAGCAGCTCGGCATGCCGACGACCGCGACGATGATGTTCGGGTCGATCGAGACCGACGATGAGCGGATCGCGCATCTCGAAGTGATCCGCGACCTGCAGGATGAGACCGGCGGCTTCACCGCCTTCATCCCGTGGTATTACGTGCCGTACAAGACGCCGCTGCGCGGACGCGAGGCCAGTGGTCTGGAGTATCTGCGCGTGCTGGCGCTCTCGCGGCTCTTCCTCGACAACGTCCCGCATCTGCAGGCGTCGTGGCTCACGCCGGGCCTCAAGCTCGGTCAGATGGCGCTGTTCTACGGCTGCGACGACATGGGCGGCACGATCATCGAAGAGCAGGTCGTGCACGACGCAGGCAGCACGAACGAAGCGACCCGCGCGCAAGTCGAAGGGCTCGTCCGCGGCGCCGGCTTCAACCCCGTCATCCGCGACACGTACTGGAACCTGCGCCACGACCTGGAACTCGCCACGGTCTAACGCCCCTCGGGCGCGTCAGGCGGCTTCACGGATCGTGGCGGCGCCGAGGACTTCGGTGCCCTCGAGGTCGAGCAAGGCGACGAGCTGGCCGGGGGCGATCGCGCGCTGGGGCTCGGCGAACCTCACCCGCAGCGTGCCGTCGGCTTCCAGGAACGCCGTCGCGCGGGCGGGGCGGCTGCGGTAGCGCGTCATCGCAAGCACCTCGGCGATCCCCTCGGCGAAGGCGTCGGGCCGGATCAGGTTGAGCTCGTCGGCGATCAGGCCGAAGGCGTCGAGCTCGTCTTCCCGTCCGATCACGATCGTGTTGGTCGCCGGGTCGATCCGCGTGACGTAGCGCGGCTCGGCCTCACCGCCGGGGAGCCCGCGGCGCTGGCCGACGGTGTAGCCGCCGATCCCGCCGTGGGTGCCGGCCGCCGCGCCGGCCGTGGTCAGGATCGCGCCCGGCTGCGCCGTCTGGGGGGCGAGCCGGGTCAGCACGTCGCGATAGTCGCCGCCCTCGACGAAACAGATGTCCTGCGACTCGGTCTTCTCGGCGACGCCCAGCCCCAGGCGGAGCGCGTGGCTGCGCGTTTGGGCCTTGGTCAGCGAACCGATGGGGAGCAGCAGCCGCTCGAGCTGCGCCGGCGTCAGCTGGGCCAGGGCATAGGCTTGGTCTTTGGGGGAGTCGCTGCGGAAGAGGTGCGGTCCGTCGGCGCGATGCTCGAGCCGCGCGTAATGGCCGGTCGCGACGTACCGAGCGCCCAGGCGGTCGGCGTAGGCGCGCAGCGTCCCGAGCTTCACCTCGTTGTTGCACGAAACGCAGGGATTCGGCGTGCGCCCGTTCGCGTAGTCGTGGGCGAAGCGGTCGATGACGCCGCGCCGGAACGTCTCCTCGAAGTCGAGGACGTAGTGGGGGATGCCCAGCGTCGCCGCGCTCCGGCGAGCATCGTCGAAGTCGTCGGCTCCGCAGCACGACTTCGCGTGCGCGGGCTTCGTCGGCGCATACATCTTCATCGTCACGCCGACGACGTCGTAGCCCGCCTCCGCCAGCAAGCCTGCCGCCACCGCCGAATCGACGCCGCCGCTCATCGCGGCGACGACGCGTATCCGCTCGTTCATCTCTGTTCGTCAGAACTCCATACAAGGGAAACGGGGTGCGCCCGCAAAGGTGCGGACACAATGTCTGCGCTCGGAGACGAGTTCCGAAGCGCGCGGGAGGCGCGCGGGCTCACGCTCTCGGACGTGGCCGAACAGATTCACATCCGTTCGGTGTACTTGAACGCGATCGAGAACGAAGATTGGGCGTCGATCGGCGCGCCCGTCTACGTTCGCGGTTTCATTCGTACCTATGCGCGTTTCCTCGCGCTCGAGAGCGAAGCCGCGGTCGCCACCTTCAACCAAACGGTCCCGGTGGAGCGACCCGCGTCCGCCTCCCTCGCCATGCAGAACGAGCGAGAACGGACGGGTCCGTCGCTGTGGGCGCTGATCGCCGTCGTGGTCGCGCTTGTCCTCTCGGCCTTCGCCGGCTTCGAGTGGTGGTCGTTCTCTTCGGGGAATTCGGCCGGAACGGTGAGCGTCGCGACGGCGGCCCCGGCATCGAGCGTGACGCCCGCCGCGCAACCGGCCGCACCGCCCGGCGGGTCCCAAGCTGCGTCCCCGGGCGCCGCGGCGGCACCGAACCTGCGCCACGCGCTCGAGATCCGGCTGACGCAGCGTTCCTGGCTGCGCGTGGCGGTCGACGGCACGACGCAACTCGAGGGGATCTTCCCCGCCGGCACGGTCCGAACGTTCACCGGCAAGCTCGCGGACGTCCGCGTCGGCAACGCCGGCGGCGTCACCGTCACGGTTGACGGCCGCCCGCCCGCTACGCTCGGCAAAGACGGCGACGTCGTCGAGCACCGCTTTATTCTTTAACGGCGCTCCGCCCTAGGCTGCGCGCCCCCCACGCGGAGCGTGGGGCCCCCGATCCGACCTCGCAACCTCGTTGTCCCTGATCCACGATTCTGCTGCGCTCGGTCCATCGCCAACGCCTCTGAAAGTTCCGCACCATGCCTGATGCCTCGTTCGATGTCGTCTCTAAGGTCGATCCGCAAGAGCTGGACAATGCGCTCAACCAGGCCCGCAAGGAGATCGCAGGCCGGTTCGACTTCAAGAACTCGATAGCGTCGATCGAGAGCGACGACAAGACGATCACCATCCTGGCCGACGACGCGCTCAAGCTCAAGAACGTCATCGACATCCTCCAGTCCAAAGCGGTCAAGCGCGGGATCGACCTCAAGGCGCTCGATCTTTCCTCAGCGCCGGAGGCCGCCTCGGGGAGCACCTTCCGCCAGAAGATCGCCATCCGCGCCGGGATCCCGAAGGACAAGTCCAAGCCGCTGATCGAGGCGATCAAGGCGGCCAAGCTCAAGGTCCAGGCCCAGTACCAAGACGAGCAGATTCGCGTCTCAGCGAAGTCCAAGGACGATCTGCAAAAGGTTATCCAGCTGTTAAAAGGGTTGGACTACGAGTTACCACTACAGTTTGTGAACTACCGGTAGTGGCGGCGGGCTCGGCTGACGCGATGGGGTTCGCCTCGGGGGACGCCTTCGAGCGCCCTTCGTGGGCGCTCGAAGGCTCGGTGCTCCGGGCGCTCTCGCCATCCTGGCTTCGCGCCCTGCGCAACGCCCCCGATTCGAACCCCATCGCGTCAGCCGAGCGGCACGATGGTGGGAACTTGCGGGCGAACTCTCCGTTGATTGTGGGCGATACCTCTCCGATGAATTGTATGGATTTCGTTGACTGCGACTGCTGATCGGACCAAGACGGTCTCTTTTGTCTCCTTGGGTTGTGCGAAGAATCTCGTGGATAGCGAGGTGATGATTGCGCGGCTGGGGGCGGCGG
>Ga0207416_1001655_pt1 | contig 27940 bp, 30 predicted proteins | sample PaiPotPPM11metaG_FD_184107 | JGI IMG/M metagenome (GOLD analysis project Ga0207416, IMG submission 184107) | Iron sulfur acid spring bacterial and archeal communities from Banff, Canada, to study Microbial Dark Matter (Phase II) - Paint Pots PPM... ... | reverse complement strand
CGCGCCTGCCGAGCCGCCTAAGCAAAGCAACGCCGGCAAAGCCGCCAGCCGGCACCGGCAGGCCGCCAAGCTGCACCGCGCCCGCCGGGCGCGCGCAACTGCCATCGCCCAATCGGCCAACCAGAACGCGGCGTTCCCCGCGCCCAATTTCAAAACCGCGCCGCCAGCCGTTGGCGGGCCCTTTGTCAGTCCGCCGGCGCGCTGAGGCGGAACTGACGGACGTTGCCGCAAAGGGCTGCTAGGATCGTCCATCCGGCACAGCTTTCGGAAAAGTACGTCCCGCGTGGTCCCGCTTTCCATCCTCGATTTGTCGCCAATCACCACGGCCACGCCGGGCTCGGCGGCATTGCGCAATTCGCTCGACCTGGCGCGGCTTGCCGACGCGCTCGGCTATAAGCGCTACTGGGTCGCCGAGCACCACAATCTGGCGAACATCGCCAGCTCCAGCCCGGAAATCATGATCGGACAGATTGCGGCGCTGACGTCGCACATCCGCGTCGGCTCGGGTGGCGTGATGCTGCCGAACCACGCTCCGCTTATGGTCGCCGAACGCTTCAAGGTGCTGGAGGCGCTGTTCCCCGGACGCATCGATCTTGGGCTGGGCCGTGCGCCCGGCACCGATCCGGTGACCTCCTATGCGCTGCGCGCCCGGCAGGACCCGCGCCAAGGCGATGACTTCCTGGAGCGCTTCCAGGAACTGCTGCTGTTCGAGCGCGGCGGTTTTCCGGAAGGGCATCCGTTCCGCAACGTGCGCGCGGTGCCCGCCGACGTCGCGCTGCCGCCGATCTGGCTGCTCGGTTCGAGCGGCTACAGCGCCGAGCTCGCCGCCGCCGTCGGCATGGGTTACTCGTTCGCCCATCATTTCGCCGATTACGATGCGGCGAGCGCGATGCTCAGCTATCGCGACCATTTCAAGCCGTCGGCAACTTTGGCGGAGCCCTATGCCATCCTGGGCACGGCGGTGATCACCGCCGACAGCGACGCCGAAGCCGAGCGCATCGCGGCCAGCGCCGATCTGCACTACGCGCGCCGGGCCAAAGGCGAATATCTGCCGCTCGCCTCGCCCGAAGAAGCCGCCGCCTATGCCTACACGCCGGTCGATCGCGAGCGCATGGCCCGGCATCGCGCACGGCTGGTGGTCGGCGGCATCGATAAAGTCATGAGCCGATTGCGCGCGCTCATCGAATCGACGCGCGCCGATGAATTGATGATCACCACCATGGTGTATGACCATGCCGCGCGGCGGCGGTCTTATGAGCTTTTGGCAAAAGCCTTTGCGCTCACGCCACAATCGTGAACCTGCGGTGCGCGGATTTCGACCAATGCAATGGGAATGAGATCGGCGGCGTCACGGTTGTGTCTTCCATGAGCCATAAGGATAAAATCGATGCGCTGTGCCGTTGCGTTGTGGCGGGAAGCGAGCGTGTTCAGTAAGATTTCCACTCGATTCGCGTAATCCCTTCGGCCGGGGCAAGAACTTGAATATCGCACAAGCGCGGCGCTCTTTCGCATCCGACCCTGAGCGACGAAGGCGCGCACTGCTCGGCAGCGTCTGTGCGCTCGGTTGCGCCGTTGCGGTTGCGCTGGGCTCGTCACCGGCCGCGGCCAAGGCCAGGCATAAGCCCCCGCAAAAACAAGCCGAGCACATCAGCAAGGAGCCGTTCGGCAATATTCCGAAGGGCCCGCTGGAAATCTTCATTTCGATCGATCAGCAGAAGCTCCACCTCTACAGCGACGGCACGCACGTGGCCGACACATCCATTGCCACCGGAGTGCCCAGCCTGCCGACGCCGCTGGGCGTGTTCAGCGTCATCCAAAAGCAAATCTTCCACCGCTCCAACATCTACAGCAATGCGCCGATGCCTTTCATGCAGCGCATCACCTGGTCGGGCGTCGCCCTGCACGAGGGCGAAAGCATTGGCCACCGGGCCTCGCACGGCTGCATCCGCATGCCGCGCGATTTTGCCATGCGTCTGTACGGCCTCACCAAGCTCGGTGCGCGCGTCATCATTGCCAACGGCGAGCTGAAGCCCGCGGTATTCGCGGATCCGCATCTGTTCGTTCACAAGGCGATGCCATCCGCTCCGCCCGTGGCCGCGACGGATGCCGTCAAGACTGCGCAGACCAGCGATGAGAGCAAGACGGCCGATGCGGTCGAGGCGCCGAAACCCGAATCGCCAAATCCGGAAGCTCAGGCGGCGGCTCAATCCACTGCACCGGCGCCAATTCCGGCTGCGCAACCTTCCGAGCTTGTCACCCCTGCTGCGGCAGTGGAAAGCGCGCCGGACAGTCTCAGAGGAACCGACGCCAATCCAACACTTGTGGTCGATGCGGCGGACGACACCATGCCGATGCCGCTGGCCAAGCCGGCCGAAATCCTGCAATCCGCCGCCGAGAAGAAGGCGCCGATTACAATTTTCATCAGCCGCAAGGAGAAACGGATTTACGTGCGGCAGAATTTCGAGCCGCTGTTCGACGCGGCGATCGCCATCGCGCATCCGGAGCAGGCGCTCGGAACCCACGTCTTCACGGCGATGGACTACCTGGACGACGGCTCGACCTTCCGCTGGAACGTCGTGTCGCTGCCCGGCGAGCCGCCGAAGCCGGCACGGAAGGCGGAAAGCGAGACCAGGTCTGAGCGGCATGCCAAGGAAAAACGCAGAGAACAAGCCGCCGAGAAGCCGTTCGCCGATCTGCCGCCGCCGCAAACTCCGGCGGCGGCGCTTGCCCGCATTGAAATTCCACAGGGCGTGATCGACTGGATTTCGGCACTGATGGTGCCAAGCTCCTCGCTCATCGTCTCCGACCAGGGCCTCGGCGAGGAGACGGGCGAGGGAACGGATTTCATTGTCGTTACACATTGACGCGGCGAAGAGCCTTCGAGGTGGGTTGAGCGCGACGAAACCCACCGATAGGCTGCTGGCGGGTTACGCCGCAACGCGGCTAATCCACCCGACGCGTTGCGTGTATGTTCAGCCGTAGTGCCGGGTAGGCATTTGTCAGGATCAAGGAGGATCGTCTTGGGTAAACCTTTTACGCTCACATCATCAGACAGTTTCAAGCTCGGCGCCTACCGCGCCGATCCGGCCGGCCCGTCGAAGGGCGGCATCGTCGTCATTCAGGAGATATTCGGCGTCAATCACCACATCCGCGCGGTGTGCGACCGCCTCGCCGGCGAAGGTTACGCGGCGCTGGCGCCTGCCGTGTTCGATCGGCAACAGCCGAACTTCGAGTGCGGCTACACGCCCGACGAGATCGCCAATGCGCGCAAGTTCGTCGCCAATCCCGACTGGGGCGCGATGCTGCGCGACGTGCAGGCCTCGATCGACGAGCTCAAGAAGGGCGGGCCGGTCGCCATCATGGGCTTCTGCATGGGCGGCACGATTTCATTTCTGTCCGCCTGCAAGCTGAACGGTCTCGCCGCCGCCGTCTGCTATTACGGCGGCCAGATCGCCAAGAATGCCGACGAGAAGCCGAAGGTGCCGACGCAAATGCATTTCGGCGAGAAAGACGCCTCGATCCCGATGACCGACGTCGAGATGATCAAGCAAAAGCGCGGCGGCGATTGCGAAATCTACGTCTACCCCGACGCGCAGCACGGCTTCCATTGCGACGAGCGCGGCAGCTATCAGGAAGCCGCCGCCAAGCTGGCGTGGCAGCGCTCGATGGCGTTCCTGGCGAAGAACGTCAAGAAGTAGAGGACAGACGACGGAAGACGGATGGCGGATGACAGATATTTGGTCGAGGCCTGATTCTGTCGTCCGTCGTCTGTGGTCCGTCGTCCGTCTTCAGAACCAGCGCTCTTGCACGCTGACGGTGTCGCCGGGACGCAGCGGATAGCTGAGCGGAATGGCCATGCGCATCTGCTGGCCGTTGTAGCTGCGGATCAGGACCGCGGATTCGCGAGAGGCGCGCGGCCCAAAGCCGCCGGCGATCGCAATCGCCGTCTCCGCCGTCATGTTGGCGACGTAAGGATATTGTCCGGGCTGGGTGACTTCGCCGAGAATGAAGAACGGCCGGTAGGCTTCGATCTCGACCGCGACATGGGGCTCGCGGATGTAGCCGTCGCGCAGCTTTCCGGAGATGGCGCCAGCGAGCTGGTCGGTCGACAAGCCGCGCGCCGCCACCGATCCAATCAGAGGCATGGCGATGTGGCCGCTGGCGTCGACCGCGTAGGAGTTGGTCAGGCCGTCCTGACCGAACACCACGATTCGCAGCCGGTCGCCGGAATCGAGAGTGTAGGGCGGCTGCATCGCCGCCCCGTAGCCATAGCCGTAGCCGTATCCTGGCGTGGCGCCGCCGGCGTAGGCATACATGGCTGGGTAGCCCGGTTGAGCGTAGCCATAGCCGGAGGCATAACCGGCCTGCGGCATTCCGTAGGCCATATTGTCGATGCCGTAGGGCGCCGTGTACGCCACCGGCTGCGACGTGCATCCCGCCGCGACGAGCGCTACGGCCAGCAACAGCATGAGAGAGCGGGTGACCCGCATACGCGTAATCCGACCCCCGTCGAGCGAACGTTGAGGCCCGATTAACGCCCGGTATGGTTAACAAACCCTAACCACTAGGAAAGACATGGGAAATTGCGGGCGGCCCTGGCGCAAATGTCACAGATTCTCGGCTAGTCCGCGCCCTTTTTCGGCTGGCGCCCGAGCCGGTCGGCAATGGCCAGCATCAGCATGACAACGACGAACGTGAGCGGGAAAGCGAGCGCCCAGCCGAGTTTCGATGTGTCGGGATATTTTTCGAGATCGAAATACCACGCCAGCGCATCGACCGAGGCGATGCCGACGATCGAGCCGAGCAGTTTCTGTTTGAGCGCGCCGAAATCAACCTGGGTGAGGCCTTCCGGCCAGTCGGGATGATCGGCGGCGTTGATCCGGCGGATGAAGTTTTCGTAGCTGGAGAAGATGACGATGAGAATGAGATTGGCGGTCAGCGCAAGATCGACCAGGTTGAGCACGCCAGTGACGAGATCGTGCCAGTCCAGGCCCGGCAGCTGCATCGCAAGAACAAACAGATCGCCGAAGAAGCGGTAGATCAGCAACAACAGGCACAACAGCAGCCCGAGCAGGAACGGCGCCAACAGCCAGCGGCTGAAAAAGATCGCGGCTTGAATGTACCGTCCATGCGGCCACGCCATGGAATCCCCCGCCGATGCTGCAATGGCTACCTTAAGCGGCGAATTGCGAATCGTATCGTCCGCCATTCGCTATTCGCCACTCGCTATTCGCATTCGCCCCCGGCGATCTTACGCGGCCACTCCCGTTCCGATCGGGCAGCTCACGCCGGTGCCGCCAAGGCCGCAATAGCCGTGAGGGTTCTTCGCCAGATATTGCTGGTGATAGTCCTCGGCGAAATAGAACGGCGGGGCGTCGCGGATTTCCGTGGTGATCGGTCCCATCCGTTCGGCTTCGAGCGCCTTGGCATAGGCCGCCTTCGATGCCTCGGCGGCGGCGCGCTGCTCCGGCGAAAATACATAGATGCCGGAGCGGTACTGCGTGCCGACGTCGTTACCCTGGCGCATGCCCTGCGTCGGGTCGTGGCTTTCCCAAAACGTCTTGAGCAGGCGGTCGTAGGAGATTTTCTTCGGGTCATAGACCACGAGCACGACTTCGTTGTGCCCGGTGCGCCCGCTGCAAACTTCCTCGTAGGTCGGATTGGGCGTCAGACCGCCGGCATAGCCGGCCGCGGTCACGTAGACGCCGTTGCCGAGCTCCCAGAATTTGCGTTCGGCGCCCCAGAAGCAGCCGAACCCGAACATCGCCGTGGCAAGCCCATCGGGATAGGGGCCCTTGAGCGCATGGCCGTTGACGAAATGCTGCCGGGCGGTGGGGATCGCCGTCGAACGTCCCGGCAGGGCTTCACCGGCAGCCGGCAATTCCGGCTTCTTGCGGAATGAAAACATGGCAGCGTCTCCTGGCGCCGTTTCTTGGCGGCGGCTCCTATTTGGCGAGGCAAATATAGGCGCTGTGCTGCGATGAAGCACCGGCCGTACGATCACGTTTATGCGCCAAATGCGCGCTGCCTCGAATCCGCCCTGCCGCCGCCCGTTCGGCCGTGCTAAGGGCGGCTTCCACCCACCGATTTTGCACTTTATTGTGCCGCCCGCGTGTCGCGGCGGCGCGCCGTTAAGGAGGCTCTCCAGATGTCCCGAATGCTCGCGCTGGTTTGCGCGTTCGCCCTATCGGCCGGACCGGCAATGGTCCCGGCCTTGGCGCAGCAGCCCGCGGCGCCGGCGGCGGCGGCGTCAACGCCGCCCTATGGGCCGCCGATCACGCTCGATCAGGCCAAACGCGCCATGGCGGCGGCGGAGCTCGAGGCCGCCAAGAATTCCTTGCAGGTCGTCATCACCATTCTCGACAGCGGCGGCAATCTCATCATGTTTCATCGCTTCGATAACGCCCAGCTTTCCGCGACCACCGTGTCCGAAGGCAAGGCGCGCACGGCGCTCGAGTTCAAGCGCCCGAGCAAGGTGCTCGACGATGCCATCGCCGCCGGCGGCGCCGGCATGCGGCTGCTTGCCCTGAAGAACATCACGCCGATCGAGGGCGGGCTGCCGGTCATCGTCGACGGCAAGATCGTCGGCGCCATCGGCGTTTCCGGCGCGCTGTCGTCGCAGGACGCGCAAGTGGCCAAGGCCGGCGCCGACGCGCTGAACAGGTGACAGTAATCAGTGATCAGTGATCAGAAATCAGCGCCGCAATCGTTTTCTGATTACCGACTACTGACTACTGATCCCTGACTTGAGCGCGGCCGCGGCCGCGGCATAGCCGCCGTGCGCGCCGTCGATGAAATGCACGTGGTCGCTCCGGGCCGGCGACGGCGTGAAGCACGTCATCATGGCGGCGTCCTGCCGGTGCAGGCCATAGACCGCGATCCCGGTTGCGGCGGCGAGCTTACGGTCGAGCGTATCGGCCAGTTCCGGTGTGCAATCGAGAATCATGCGCAGCCCATCGTCATATTTGCGGAAGTCGGAGTTCTCCACGACCTGCCGCAAATACCTTGCCGGCACGAAGCTGCCGATGCGGATGTGAAAGCGCATGATCAGGAAATAGAGCAATGTCTGCGCCAGCACCGTGACGCGGCGCAGCGGCCTGTTGCCCGGCGCCGCGCGCGTCTCGAGCTCGACGCCCTGCGGCGGCCAGCGCAGCTGCGGTCCGCCGTCCGGCACCGGCCGGCCGGCGTCGGGACTTTGTTCAACCAGTGCGACGATGCCCTCGATCAGCGCGCGAAACGCGGCGGCATCGGCGCCGGGCGCGGGCAGGATCAGTGCCGAGAGAATAAGCCCGCGTGCCGCCGGGAACGCCTGGAAGCGGCACGACAGGCCGGTCAGGTCGGGCCAGGTTCCGGGCGGCGCCGGTGCGACCGCAAACGCGCCGCGCTTCACCGCGGCGTCTGCCCAGGCCAGCCCGCCGCCGGAAAACATCGCGTAGGAAAGATTCGCCGACGGCCCGTAGCGCGCGACGCGGACGTCGAAGCCTTCGCTGCGGATCTGCGCGACCGGGATCAGCGCGACCCGCAGGCTTAAGCCCAGCTCGCCATCGACCCACGCTGCCGTCGCGGCGAGCGCCTGCCGCGCGGCGTCGCCATCGCCGGGCGCCACCGCGAAGCTGGCGCCGTCGCCGCCGAACACAAAGGGAAACTCGCGGCCGCCGAGCGCGTTGGTCACCGACGCGATCACCGCGGCGCCGGCCATGTTGACCGCCTTGTAGCCCTGTTCCGCAATCGCCTTGGTCGACTGCACGACGTCGGCCACGCCGACCGTCCAGTCGTCCGGCAGCGGCGCATAGACGCCAGCGTCCATCAGTCTGCGGAAATCGCGAAACACCGGCACGCCGGCATAGAACGCTGCGCTGTTGTCGCCCGTATTCATACGCATAATCCCAGTCTGTCATGCTCCGCGACGGCGGAGCATCCAGTAAACGTCGAAATTCAAGGGTCAATACAAGCGCGCTCCACGAGTACTGGATCGTCCGCCTGCGCGGACGACGACAATCATTATACGGATCGCGCGGCACCGAGTTTCACTGCACGCCGCGCGGCGGCGTTTCGTGGCCGCGCAATCCGTGCCATCATCGCCAAAGGCCGATGCTAGCGCCGTTGCGGCATGGTGTCGTAGCGGCGCCCGGACAAAATTGACGGAGGGCACGATGGCGGCGTTGCTCAGGCCTATCGCAGCCGCGTTGTGCGCCATTGCCGCCTGGTCTTGCGCCGCGCACGCCGACGAGCCGTTCTATCAGGGCAAGCGGATCACGCTGTTGATCAACTTCGCGCCCGGCGGCCCGACCGACGTCGAAGGCCGGCTGCTCGCCAGGCACATCGTCAAGCATATCGACGGCAATCCGCTGATCGTCGTGCAGAACAAGGACGGCGCCAGCGGCCTGGTCGGCTCGGCCTATCTCGGCGAGGTCGGGCCGAAGGACGGTACCATGTTCGGCTATCTCACCGGCACGGCGTGGGGCTATGCCGTCGATCCGGCCGCGTTCCGGGTCGATTTCCGCACCTACGATTTCATCGGCGCCCAGCCCGGCAACGCGGTCTATTACATGCGCAGCGACACGCCGCCCGGCATGAAGGCGCCGGCCGATCTGATGAAGGCGCAGGGCCTCGTCGTCGGCGGGCTCGGCGCGGACTCGGCCAAGGATTTGCTGGAGCGCCTGACCTTCGACATGCTCGGCCTGCAATACCGCTACGTCACCGGCTATCGCTCCAGCAACGCCGCGCGGCTCGCCTTGCAGAACGGCGAGATCAACGTGCACTCGGAATCGACGCCGGGCTATTTCGGCGTCGTCGAGCCGAGCCTGGTCAAGACCGGCAAGGTGATGGCGATCTGGTACGACCCGAACTACGACGGCAAGGAGTTTACGCCGATCAAGGCGATGGCGCACAAGGACGTTCCGACCTTTCCCGAGTTCTACAAAACGGTCAAAGGCGGCGCGCCGTCAGGTCCGCTATGGGAGGCCTACAAGACCAATCTCGAAGCCGATGCCCAGATGCTGCGGCTCATCGCCATGCCGCCGGGCTCGCCGCCGGCCGCCATCGCGGCGCTGCGCCAGGCGCTGGTTGCGCTCAACGACGATAAGAACTACGCGGCGGACGCCATGACAGCGATGCAATTCGTGCCGCACTACGACGCTTCGCCAAACCTCAACCAGGTGGTGCGCGACCGGCTGACGATCGCGCCCGACATGCGCAGCTTCATCCTCGACTATATGAAGAAGGTGGCGAGATAGTCCTCCCCCTGAAAGGGGGAGGTGGCGAGCGAAGCGAAGCCGGTGGGGGTCAGTGTGCGACGCTTGCGCATGCGAACTCCCTCTCCCCGGCGGGGAGAGGGTTGGGGTGAGGGGGCCCTGAGCGTGCGGAAAGAACTCCCCCTCTCCCCGCGTGCGGGGAGAGGGTAGGGTGAGGGGGCCTCTCCGCTGGGCTCAGAACCGAGATTGATGCACTGGAATTGCAATGCCGAAAACCAAGAAAAACAAATCCCCGCGCAAAGCCGCCAAGCCGGCGGCCGATACCAACACGGCCGCGGCCGACGACCAAATCATGACCAGCAATCTGACGCTGCACGAGCTGTTCCAGCAACAGACGGCAGTCATGCTGGACCGCGCCGACCTCGACGACGAGCAGAAACAAAGCATCCTGATCGGCATGAGCTGCCCGTGCTGCGGGGCCGGTGGATTTTCGTTCACGGCGAAGTTGAAGCGGTGAGGCTAAGCGACCGTCCCCGTAGATCCCAACCCACAAGGAGCTTAGGCTGGTGTGAGGTGGGAGATTGCCGTGGCTGGTCGAACCCGGGAACTAATTCCGAAAAAATTGTTGCAATTCTACGAATTTCACGAGTGGCGGAACGCGATTGCCGTACTGAATGGTGCGTTCCCTCGCGAATGGGCGGATATTCTCAGAGTGCTTTCCGCCTTCCGCATCCTTCGTTCAGACATTGGTGAATTGGGTGAAAAGGGTGGTGGCAAAAGTAAAGTCGCGATCCGCATGGATCGGATGTTTCGCGAGCGTCAATGGAAGCCGGAAGAGTTCGATACCAGCATCGTTGTGCGGACGACTGAGAGCACTCAAACAATCGAAAGTCCAACGCACGAGGTCGATTGCTTCAAGGCGAAGGTGGCACTCGAAGTTGAATGGAATAACAAAACCGAGTTCTACGACCGCGATCTAAACAATTTTCGACTGCTGTTCGATCTTCGGGTCGCAGATGTTGGTGTCATCATCACACGCTGTGACGAGTTGCAGAATGTCTTTAACGCGCTTGGCAAGGGAGGGAGCTACGGGAAAACAACCACCATCCTCAGCAAGCTCAAACGTAAGCTCGACGGAGGGGCAGGTGGTGGCTGCCCTGTGCTCGCGGTGGGGATGAAGCCAACATTGTACCTAGACGACATCAAGGACCCTAGTGTCCCTGTTCTGAGGTTCGCTGCATTATGAACCGAACGCTGACTGAGTCATTTCAATGAGTTGTGGGCGAGCTGGTGTTCAAACTGATGCGGCAAACTTCAGATTCAGGACACTAGTGTAAGTTCTCATTTTGTTCGCATTGAGCGAATCACGAAACGGAATGGCCTAGTTTAAGGTAGGGATACTAGCCATAGGCGCAATAGTCAAGCCCCTACTGGATTTAGAGTAGTTCGATTTGATCGCCTTCGGCCTGCCGCTTGGCGGCGGCGACAACTTCAAGGCTCATTGGAATTTCGAGACGGTTACCCTCCTCGACAATTTCGCGAACGGTCACGATGCTGATTTTGTCGTAGCTGTGGCCCATCGTTTCATGTTTGTAGACTCCAGCCTTTTTGGCATCCTCAATCATGGGCTTGGTCGGTTCTTCGAGGGTGATTAGTACGGCCAGCGCAGCGCCGTCACTTTCCATATCGCCGCGAAGCGTAGCGATGTCGCCGCGTTTTACACCGCCCGACTTGACCTGAAAGATAATCTTGGCGTTGTCCTTCTTGCCGGTCATGAAGAAAGCACGTCCGTCGATTCCAGCATCGGCTCCCTTCTTCTCGTTAATGATCGCGCGGTTGTCCGTATAGGTGAGGACTGCCCACTTCTCAAATTCCTTGCGCAGTCGATCATCTTTTTTGTGCGCGAGCGCAACAGCCGATTTCATGTCTCGCGGTATGCCATCAAGCGAAATGCTATTGAGTATTTGCTTTCCGAATTTGTGTTCTAGTCGTCGAAGCACTAACGAAATAGATTGATAGGTGATGTCCATCCCAATCCATTTGCGCTTTAGACTTTGAGCAACAGCAACCGTCGTTCCACATCCACAATAGGCATCCAATATCATATCGCCTTCGTTGCTGCTGGCTCTTATGATGCGCTCCAGAAGCGCCTCTGGTTTTTGAGTTGGGTAGCCAAGTCGTTCTTTAGATTTCGGGTCCAATCCTTTCATGTTCCATACGGTATCTACAAGTTGCCCCCTTGCCTCATAGATAACATCTTCTGGTTCAGGGTCCCGACCATTCACACGTTTCCATTTTTTCAGATACCTGATGAACCGAGTATCGTGATCTGGCATGTGGCTTGCGATAATTTGATTCTCTTTATTGAAAAACTTTTCCCAGCGTTTAGAATCAATGGTTTCCTCGAATTGAGTGTCGTACAATACATTGAATTTGAAATCGTGCGATTTTGAATACCAGAAAATGGTGTCATGCTTTTTTGGGAAATACCTGCGAGCCTGCCCTTGAAATGTCAGATAGTGCCAGATTATTTCGTTGACGAACTCGCCATCCGCTCCACAAAATATCCCATCGCAAATTAGCTTCAGAAAATGTGATGCTGTAGGATCGCAATGCAAATAAAAGCTACCAGTACCTTTCAGAACGCGATGAATTTCAGTAATTCGCAGAGCCATGCTGATCAGATAGGCGAGAAGGCTGCCTTCGCCCAGAACCGCGTGTAACCCTTTTATCAGTTCGATTAGCGGTGCCTGAAATCGTCCCTGATCGTTTGCAAGAATTTCAGCGTAGCCCGCTATGGCGTAGTCGTCCCAAATCCAAGTATCAGTGAAGGCTTGCGCTTGTGCGCGATCTTCCGTGCCGACGTTATTGTAAATCTGATTGTAGTTGCGTTTTGAATTGAAGGGCGGGTCAATATAGCAGAGGTCAACCGTCTCATCTTTAATCTTGCGTCGCAGAATGTCGAGGTTGTCGCCGTAGAACAGCTTGTTGTCATTTGTCAATTTTGCCACGTCCATCTCCCAAGCTATACCGGCGCGCCTTCCTTGTCGGTCAAGTTCAATTCCAGATTGGCGTTTTGTTTCGGCAATGCACGCTGCATCGAGCGATAGAACCGATCCCAGCTTGTGTTTGCTCGCATGAGCGTTTCGACGGCGAAAATATGCTTTGCCAATTCTGGATGCCCAATGTCATCCGTGAACCAGCGGTGAAGATGATGCTTGCGGCGTCCCTTCTCATCTTTTGGTTCGCGCTCTAGAAGTTCCTTGAGAACTCCGGGAGCTATACGAGCATAGACGAGATCGAGCGTATATTTGCCGACGACTGGCGGACGCGCGATGCTGAATTTCGTGTAGTCCCATCCGCGCAATCGAAACATCTGCTCGTAAAATGCGTCGGGGAATCGCTTCGCCCATCTACCAAGTTCTTTGCGAAGAAATTTGTCTAGTATCTGCTCAAGAGATCGGCGCGCGCGCAGATATTGATACCCCGTGACTTCATCGACCATCGCAATGATGCCGACACGCGCAAATCCTCGAAGCAAAATCTCGCACTGATCTGCGATATGCTCTTGTTGCTTTTGCAGGATGCCGCCTGCTTTGCGTGCGGCAAGCACAGCATCACAAATGTCCGCAAGGATTGTTGCCTCGTAGCCATAGGCGACTGTGCCCCCTCCGGGTGGAACGAATTTAATGGGAGCGCGGATGCGCGCGGTTAACCCCTTGATGTCTATGCCTTTGTCTGCAATTGAGTCGATAAAACGGGGTAGACGCTGCTCGCCAGCGGAGCCGCCGCTAATTGACATTCCAATACCAGTTTGCAGCCCGCGCTGCGACAGGACGCGGGTTTCATCTTCCAGCACGTAGCAGGGAATCGGTATGTCCCCGATCTTCAATGGACGGTCGGCCGTTCCCGCAATCGTTTCGAGGGTTTTGGCTTGGGTCATGATGCGGCCCTCACGGCACGGGCGACGGTCAAGTCGAACACGTCACCATTTTTCCGATGATTGAAGCGGTAGGAAAATTCGTCGATATATTTCGGCAGGTGTCGCACCGAAACCTTGTGGTACTGCCCGACGATACCGCGTTTTAGCAGCGCCCAGAAACTCTCGATTGAGTTTGTGTGCGTGCCGTCATCGGCGACGTACCATTCTTGATGGTTGACCGTCCGGTGCGGCATGAAGGTCTGTATGCCGAGATAGCCCTTGTACTCATCGGTAAAGAGGATCGCGTTCTCAATATCGACGTGGCGGCGGACCAGCGACGACAACGCGCGAGCGCGAAGGCCGTCTTTCTTGACGACATGCGCGCTGACATTGCCGCCGCGCTCAAGCATCCCGACCACGGGGGTTTTCTTTGTGCCGCGTCCGCGCTTGTTCCGTGGCTTGCTTTCGCCGCCCTGCGGGCCGCTGTTGCCCTTACGGGGCTTCCCGCCGATATAGGTCTCGTCCATTTCCACAACGCCGCTCAGTAGTTCGCGTTGCCCGCGCTCGCCCATGGCCTTGCGGATTTGCATCGCCATCCGCCATCCGGTGTTTCGGTTCACGTCGAGATCGCGGGCGAGTTGGCGAGCCGATAGCCCTTTCTTGGCGTTGAGAACAAGAGAGACGGCGAGAAGCCATTTTTGCAGCGGCAGATGCGTGTGATGGAAGATCGTGCCTACGGTCACGCTAAAGGTCGTGTTGCAGTTATTGCAATGGTGCCGCTGTTCCTCGGGGGCTGCCGTGGTACGATCCGACCCGCAATAGGTGCAGACTGGCTTGTCCTTCCAGCGGACTTTCTCTAGGTGCGCAATGCAGTCAGATTCGGCGGGGAAAAGCTGGTAAATCCGGGTGATATTCATAAGCCCTACCTCATGCTATGACAAAATCTAGCATGGTCTAGGGTTAGTGTCAACTACCTTAAACTAGGCCATTCCGTCACGAAAAAACGGCGAAAAGGCTAGGCTATGGAAGCTTTGGGGCTCGATATTCTGGGCTTTGTTGGGGAGCGACGATTCGCGACGGTACTAGCCGATCCCCCTTGGCAGTTCACGAACAAGACTGGAAAGGTCGCGCCCGAGCACAAACGGCTAGCGCGCTACCGCACGCTCGGCTTCGATGAAATCATGCAATTGCCATTGGCCCAGATCACGAAGTCAACGGCGCATCTCTACCTTTGGTGTCCGAACGCGCTGTTACCCGAAGGTCTCGCTGTGATGAAGGCATGGGGTTTCAAGTACAAGTCAAATATCGTCTGGCACAAGGTGCGCAAGGACGGCGGTTCAGACGGCCGGGGCGTTGGATTCTACTTCCGGAATGTGACGGAGTTGATCCTATTCGGTGTGAAGGGTAAAAATGCGCGTACACTCGCGCCAGGACGGCGGCAAGTGAATTTCCTGGCGACGCGTAAACGCGAACATTCTCGCAAACCGGACGAGCAATACAAAATTATCGAGGCCTGTTCGGCTGGCCCATTCTTAGAGTTATTTGCGCGCGGCACGCGAAAGGGATGGGCCACCTGGGGCAACCAAGCTGATGAAGGATATCAGCCCACGTGGAAAACATACGCCTTCAATTCGCTCGTTGCAGCGGAGTGAACCCATGGGAACTCGTCCTCAATATACAACAAATCCTGACAAGTACGACATTGCAACGGAAGTTTTATCGTCGGCGATCCGCGTTCTTCAAGCTGTTGGTTTTTCTGAAGAGGAGGTACCCGAGCTTTTTCAGCAAGTTGCTAACAAGCAAGCGCGCGGCCCTCTCTGGATCGAACCTCCTCGAAATTGATTATGGCTTGCCGGTTCGAGGACAATTGACATTTCGCTTAGTTGCCGACGAGGAATCTGATTTTTCCGTGTTGTCTTGTACTGTTTCAGTCGAACTGACTAATTCAAGCTCACCTTGGATAGGAACTAACTGTATTTCTGATGGTGGTAGTTCAACACGCTCTTGGTAGGCGTCTACATTAAGATATTGCGTTGGGTCTTTCGGCCATTTCCGCATGTGAGGCGGTACATACCGCCCTGGAAGATGGCCCTTTCTTCTATTCATGAGACAATGCTTTCAAAAACCAAACGGAAAGGTCGCCAGCGATTCGGGCGTAATAGTGTCCCGCATCGGGCCTAATACCAGCGGCGTTAAGCACCGACTCATTTCCCTCTCATCATCCGCGAAGGCGGATGATCCAGTATTCAAACAGGATCGGTATCGGACTGAGCAAAGCCGCATCTGTAGTGAGTACTGGATGCTCCGCTTTCGCGGAGCATGACAGGTTAAGAATTATTGTTGTTGGTATGATACGAAAATACTTGGTTCAGGACGAGTTGCCCCCCGCGACTCCACGCCGCGCTTCATGAACCCGTTGTAACGAAACAGCGCCGCCACGCTCCGCGTTTTCCTGGTGAGGGCGATTGTTCCCCAACAGGAAAGATTAGGAGGAACTTCGATGACGAAACAAACCACAATCGCATTGGCCGCAGCGGCGGCGCTGCTGTCCGGCGTTACGGCGGCGTCGGCGCTGACCGTGCAGCCGCAGGCCAGCGATTTGCTCAGCCTGAACGCCACGCAGCAGAAGGCGGCGTGGAATGACCTCAACAAGCTGGCGTCGAATCAAAACCCGCCGTCCGGCTTCGACGCCACGGCCGGCGCGGTGGTGCCGGGCGCAATCAAGATCAGCTCGGTTCCAAGCGCGGCGGCGCACGCGGTGCCTGCGCTGCGGCCGTACGACTTCGCGATGGTGCAGGGCAAGCTGCTCATCGTGAACCCGTCGGACAAGAAGATCGCCGAGGTCATCACCGGCTAGCGCACGCGCACTCCGTCATGGCCGGGCTGAACAACAAGGCCGGGCATGACACACTAACTGGCGTCGCGGGTCGTCCGCGGCGCCGGTGCGCGCGTTGCCTAGGACTTCTTGCCGTACGGGTTCGTGCCGGGCTGGGACTGGCTGTGCATGCCGGCGAATGGCGAGGGTGGGGCGGCGGCGCCTTTCTTCTTGTTCTTGTCCTGCTTCGGCTTCTTCTTTTCCTTGTTGCTTCGCATCTGACCTTTCGCCATGGCGTCCTCCGGGTTCTCGGTGAATGATTCGCAAGCGGACGGCGCAACCTAACCCATCTGCCGGGCACAGCGCCAACGGCGCGCTGCCTCCGCGACCTGCCTCGTCAGCGGTTATCACCACCGCGCATGCCAAGCTTGCCAGGGGTCGAGCATAGGAATTAGCCCTATTCGCGGGCCATTTGCGCTCTACTCCGCCGCCAGCACGCGGACACGGCGCTCGATCTTCGGCCAATCCTTTGCGCGAGCGAGGCGCAATTCGTAGGACGCCTGCAAGTTCATCCATAGCTCAGGCGTGGTGCCGAAATATTTTCCCAGCCGCAGCGCGATCGCGGCGGTGATCGCCGAACGGCCGTGGACGATGTCGTTGATGCGAGCGGGATTGACGTCGATGTCGCGCGACAGCCGGTTCTGGCTGATGGCGTTCGGTTTCATGAATTCCTCGGCGAGAATCTCACCGGGCGGAATGGGATCGAGATGCTTTGCTTTGGCCATGGCCATGGTCCTCAATGATAATCGACGATCTCAACCTGCTCAGCCCCGCCGTCGCTCCATAGAAAGCAAATCCGCCATTGGTCGTTGATGCGGATTGAGTGCTGTCCCTGCCGATCGCCTTTGAGCGCTTCGAGCCGATTGCCCGGCGGCTGACGCAGGTCGTTCAATGCGCCGACACCGTCCAGCAGCAGCAACTTGCGCCGCGCCTGCCGCTCTATGGCACGAAAGCGCGGTACATCCTCGTCCGCGAACAGGCGCGCCGTTACTGCGTCCCGGAACGAGCGGATCATCCCGGCAAGCTATTCCGGGTCGCGGAATAGCGCAAGGGGAATGGAACGCCTACCGCCGCCGCGGCTTGAAGCCGCCGTGCATGCCGGGCTTGCCGAGCGTCGAGCGCGGGCCGGAAGCGTCACGTTTGCCCGGCATAGATTCAACGCCCGGGCTCATTTCGTCGAGGTTCGGCTGGCGCGGCGCGTTCTTGCCGGCGCGGTGTGGTGCGACTTCGTGGTGGAGCGCGATGCCCATTTCGCCGAGCGCGGGCTTGTGGATTTTGCTCTCACCTCTCCCCGCGTGCGGGGAGAGAGCCTGCCCCGGACTTGATCCGGGGTCGTCGCGCGAAGCGCGGCGGGTGAGGGGGCCTCTCCGCGATTCTGAGCGCGTCGGCGACGCCCCCTCATCCCGGTTTTCTCCCCGCGCGCGGGGAGAAGGAGAAGAAATGAATTTCGCCGTCGGGTCGTCGGTCACGGCGAGCTCGGTGGCGCGCAGGCGCTTGATCTCGTCGCGCAGGCGGGCGGCTTCCTCGAAGTCGAGATCGGCGGCGGCGGTGCGCATGCGCGCTTCGAGATCGGCGATCACGGCTTGGAAATTGTGGCCGATTGTGGCGGCGTCCTCGAACCTTGCCCCTTCGCCGTCGGCGCCGGCGCCGGTGCCGATCAGCACGTGGTCGCGCTCATAGACGCTGTCGAGAATGTCGGTGATGCCCTTGCGCACGCTTTCGGGCGTGATGCCGTTTGCGGTGTTGTAGGCTGCCTGCTTTTCGCGCCGCCGCGACGTCTCGGCCATGGCGCGCTCCATCGAGCCGGTGACGTGGTCGGCATAGAGGATGACGCGGCCGTCGATGTTACGCGCGGCGCGGCCGATGGTCTGAACGAGACTCGTCTCGCTGCGCAAAAATCCTTCCTTGTCGGCGTCGAGGATGGCGACCAGCGCGCATTCCGGAATATCGAGGCCCTCGCGCAGCAGGTTGATGCCGACCAGCGCGTCGAACGCGCCAAGCCGCAGGTCGCGGATGATCTCGATGCGCTCGATGGTGTCGATGTCGGAATGCATGTAGCGCACGCGGATGCCCTGCTCGTGCAGATATTCGGTCAAATCCTCGGCCATGCGCTTGGTCAGCACCGTGACCAGCGCGCGATAGCCTTGCTGCGCCACCGCGCGCACTTCGCCGACCAGGTCGTCGACCTGGGTGCGCGCCGGACGCACGTCGACCGGCGGATCGATCAGGCCGGTCGGGCGGATCACCTGCTCGGTGAACACGCCGCCGGATTCGTTGAGCTCCCACGGCCCGGGTGTCGCCGACACGCAGGTGGTCTGCGGCCGCATCGCGTCCCATTCCTCGAAGCGCAGCGGCCGGTTGTCCATGCACGACGGCAGGCGGAAGCCGTATTCGGCGAGCGTCGCCTTGCGGCGGAAGTCGCCGCGAAACATGCCGCCGAGCTGCGGGATGGTGACGTGGCTCTCGTCGACAAAGACCAGCGCATTGTCGGGCACATATTCGAACAGCGTCGGCGGCGGCTCGCCGGGCCGCCGCCCGGTGAGATAGCGCGAGTAGTTCTCGATGCCGGCGCAGGCTCCCGTCGCCTCCATCATTTCCAGATCGTAGATGGTGCGCTGCTCGAGCCGCTGCGCTTCGAGCAGCCGTCCGGCGGCATGAAGCTGTTCGAGCCGCTGGCGCAGTTCGAGCTTGATGCCGGAAATGGCCTGCAGCAGCGTCGGCCGCGGCGTCACATAGTGCGAGTTGGCGTAGATTTTGACGAATTCCAGCTCGTCGGTCTTTTGCCCGGTGAGCGGATCGAATTCGTGGATCGATTCCACCTCGTCGCCGAACAGCGACACGCGCCAGGCGCGATCTTCGTAGTGCGCCGGGAAAATCTCGATGGCGTCGCCGCGCACGCGGAACGAGCCGCGATAGAAATCGCCGGCGGTGCGCTTGTATTGCAGCGCCACCAGATCGGCCAACAGCTGCCGCTGGTTGAGCTGCGCGCCGCGCTTGATCGAGAACGTCATCGCCGAATAGGTCTCGACCGAGCCGATGCCGTAAATGCACGACACCGAAGCGACGATGACGACGTCGTCGCGCTCGAGCAGCGCGCGCGTTGCGGAGTGCCGCATGCGGTCGATCTGCTCGTTGATCGAGGAATCCTTCTCGATATAGGTGTCGGTGCGCGGGATGTAGGCTTCCGGCTGGTAGTAGTCGTAATACGACACGAAATATTCGACGGCGTTGTCGGGGAAGAAACTCCTGAACTCGCCGTAAAGCTGCGCCGCCAGCGTCTTGTTCGGCGCCAGGATCAGCGCCGGGCGCTGGGTCTGCTCGATCACCTTCGCCATGGTGAAGGTCTTGCCCGAGCCGGTGACGCCGAGCAGCACTTGGCTGCGATCGTTGCGGCGCACGCCTTCGACCAGATCGGCAATGGCCTGCGGCTGGTCGCCTTTCGGATCGAACTCCGACTTGATGACGAGGCGGCGGCCGCCTTCGGATTTGTCCGGCCGCGGCGGCCGGTGCGGCGTCCAGAGCTGCTCGCGGAATTCCGGCCGGCCTTCGCGCAGCAGGCTCTCCAGACGCCGAGCGTCACCGGTTGCGGCGACGGGCGATGGCGCTTCTCGCGCTGCGATTGGAAAATGTCGGAGAGTTCGTCGCGCTCGGGCGGCGGCTCGCCGGTCAGCGGCTTGGTCGGATCGCTGCCGCCGTAGCCCAGCGCGTCGGCAAGCTCCGGATCGAGTCCGGCCGGACCTTTCGCGACGTAACCGCTCTGCGATCGCTCCTCAAAACCTTGCGTCGACTTGCGCGCCTTGTGGGCATTGGCGAAATCCGCCCGCCGCTCCCAGGAATTGTCCGGCGGCGGTTGCAGGCCGGTCTGCGAGCCGAGCCCGGCAGTGCCCTGGCCGATGCCGGGATTGAGCAAGTCCGCCAGCGCCGGGTCGAGCGGCGACGAATCCGGCCGCGCCGCCTTGGCGCGGGTCGGCTTGGCCGGGTCTTTCGGCTTTTTCGGCTTGCTGGGCGATTTGGCCATCGCCCGCAATATGGGTCGAGTCTACGGGCAGGGAAAGTGACGCCTGCATCTTGCAGGCGGCATGCCCGGCTTTATGCCGGGCATCCACGTCTGCCTGATCGACGAGCGGGAAGACGTGGATGGCCGGGACAAGCCCGGCCATGACGATTAAGGTAATCGACCAGGGAGAAACCGCCCATGACTGCGTTGGATTTTGCGCCGCTACTGGCGCCCGGACTGCCGCCGCCGGCCGTCAAATGGACGGGTTTTGCCAAATACAACTTCACCGGCGGCCACAACGACGCCGAACAGGTTCCGCTCGATGCGATCGTCAAAGCGGCGAACGACGTGCTGACGCGCGAGGGCCGGACGCTGGCGACCTACGGCCTCGCCAGCGGCCCGCAAGGCTATCGCAAGCTGCGCGAATTTTTGGCGCAAAAGCTCAAGCGCACCGCCGGCATCGCCTGCGATGCCGATGAGATCCTCATCACCTCCGGCTCGTTGCAGGCGCTCGACCTCGTCAATGGCATCCTGCTGTCGCGCGGCGATACCGTGATCATCGAAGCAGAAACCTATCAGGGCGCGCTGAATCGGCTGACGCGGCTCGGCGTCAATGCGGTGGGCATTCCACTCGACGGCGAGGGCATGCGCATGGACGTGCTCGCCGCCGCGCTCGACGATCTCAAGCGCCGCGCGGTCCGGCCGAAATACATCTACACCATCCCGACCGTGCAAAATCCGACCGGCACCATTTTGAGCGAAGCGCGCCGGCTGGAATTGCTCAAGCTCGCCAAGCAGCACGGCGTGCCGATCTTCGAGGACGACTGCTATTCCGATCTGATCTGGGACGGCCGGCGGCCGCCGGCGCTGCACGCCATGAGCCAGCACGGCGGCGTCATCCATATCGGCTCATTCTCCAAATCCATCGCGCCGGCATTGCGGGTCGGCTACATCGTTGCCGACTGGAGCCTGCTGTCGCGCATGCTGGCGATCAAGACCGACGCCGGCTCCGGCGCGCTGGAGCAGATGGTGCTGGGCGAATTCTGCCCGGCGCATTTCGACGCGCACGTGCCGGAATTGACGCACGGCTTGCGCAAGAAGCTCGAAACGCTGATGGACGCGCTCAACGAGCAGTTCGGCACCGCGGCCGAATTCGACGACCCGAAGGGCGGCATTTTCCTCTGGGTCAAGCTGCCGGATCAGGTCGATACGCTAAAACTGTTTCAGCCGGCGCTCGCCGCCGGCGTCGCCATCAATCCGGGCCCTGAGTGGACGACCGACAAAGCCTACGGCAAAAGCCGCACCCGGCTGTGCTTTGCTAATCCGTCCCATGAGGACATCCGTCAGGGCGTCGCTACGCTCGCCGAGGTTTGCAGGCGGGAGTTCGGCGTGCCGGACCGGATTGCGAATGTGGCGCAGAAGGTGCGGGCTTAATATCGTCATTCCGGGGCCTCGCGAAGCGAGGAGCCCGGAATCCATAACCCCAGCACTGGGATTATGGATTCCGGACTTGCCGCTGCGCGGCAATCCGGAATGACGAATGAGATGTTTAGAATCCGCGTACGACCTGCGTCACGTGCTCGACCTCGGGCGGCGCGGCGAAACAATGGGCGACGTGCTTGCGCCATTCCTGGAAATCGGCCGAGCCGCGAAAATCTTTGGTGTGATTTTCGACGGTGTCCCATTTGACAAACAGCCGGTAGCGGCCCGGCTTCTCGATCGAGCGCTGCAACTCCATCCCGCCGCAGCCCTTGGCGCGCTTGAAAACCGGCGCCGCGTTTTTCACGCCGGTCTCGAATTCGGCTTCCATGCCGGGCTTGACGTCGATCTGTGCGATTTCGGTGATCATGATGGCTCGGTCCTGCGATGAGGGCTTCAGCCTAGCACGACGCTCAGCCGAGCGGCGCGCCGAAAATGCGGAACAGCACCGGACCGGCGATGAGGAATGCGAGCAGCCCGGCGCGCCAGCGCGGCGACGCGATCGCGGCGAGCAGTGACAGTCCCGCCAGCGGCACAAGTGCGGCAATAGGCAGGTAGTAGCGCGGGTAAGCGTCCATCAGCCACCCGGTCGCGAGATGGCGACCGTAGCTGTACGCGACGTGGATGGCAAAGGTTGCAACGAACGCAATCGCTCCTGCGATCACGACGACGTCGAGCGCGGTCTCGTGACGCCGCCATACGCGCCGCAGCGACAGCGCAAGGCCGGCCGTCGCGCAAACGAGCGCCGCCACCGGGATCGCGAGCATGGCGTAATTGAACGCGCCGCGCTGACCGAGCGCCGGCATCCAGTCGGTGACAAAGGCGGCGATGAAATAGCCGAGATAGCCGGGAAAGGATTTGCGCGGCAGGTCGGCCCAGCCGGCGGCGCGCGCGCCATCGCTGATCAGTGCGATCTGGGCCGGCGTTTCCGGCGTTGGGCTGCCGTAGCTCAAAAAGAATTCGAGATAGGGCGCGGCCGCAAGCGCGAACACCAGCAGCGCCGCGATCATCCAGGCCACGCTTAATCGCCGGCGCCAGAGCAGATAGGCAATGACGCCGCTCATCATCGTCCCGGTGAGCAGCAGTCCGGTCAGTTTGGCCCACCCGGCGGCGACTAAGCCGATGAGCGCGAGCGCAAACCAAATCCCCCTCCCTACCCTCCCCCGCTCACGGCGGAGGGTAGGGAGGGGGTTCGCAATAAACTGCCAGGCGCCGAGCGTCGCCACGGCGCCGCCGAAAAACGCGAGATTATCGTTATTCACCGAGCCGGCGAGCGGCGCCAGAACCGGAATGCACGCCAGCGGCACGGCATAGGCGTAGAACTCCTCGCGCGAAAAGCGCGCCGCAACGCCGAGCCACAGCAATGCGGCAAAACCGATGGCGGCGATCGCAACGTCGATCAGCCGGTGCGCCAGCAGCGCTTGCGGATGGCCTTCGAGCGTCGGGCCGAGTAGCGCCAGCAGCGCATAGAACTGCGGCGGGTGGTTGAGATAATTCGCCTTGCCGGTGAATTGGAAAGTCTGCGGATCGATGAGCCGCATCGCCGTCAGGTCGGGCCAGGCGTTGCCGGTGTGCTGGATGTGCGCGACATAGGAAACGTGCGCCATCTCGTCGAAACCTTGGCTAATGTCCCTGCGCGCGGCGCTCACGATCGCGGCGAGCATGAACAGGCCGAGGATCACCGCGGCGGCCAGCTTATTGGCCGGCGCGCGGGCCGTTAATTCGCTCGATGAGGCCGATGGATCGGTGCCGGACACGAAGGACAGAAGTGCGCCTGGAGGGGTTAAATATTCGCTAGGCTATGGGCTAGAGTAGGGGCAGTTCTCACCATCCACGCAAAGGCTTGTCATGATCGACGTACATTACTGGACCACGCCGAACGGCCACAAAGTCACGATTTTTCTCGAGGAAACCGGACTTCAGTACAAAATCATTCCGGTCAATATCGGCAAGGGCGAGCAATTCAAGGCGGAGTTTCTGGCGGTGTCGCCGAACAACCGCATCCCGGCTATTGTCGACCACGATCCGGCCGGCGGCGGCAAGCCGATCTCGGTGTTCGAATCCGGCGCGATCCTGCTCTATCTCGCCGACAAGACCGGCAAGTTCGCCGGCACCGATCTGCGCAGCCGCACCGAGTCTATCCAATGGCTGTTCTGGCAGATGGGCGGACTTGGCCCGATGGCCGGTCAGAACAATCACTTCAGCAATTATGCGGTGGAGAAGCTGCAATACGCGATGGATCGCTATCGCAACGAGGTCAACCGGCTGTACGGCGTGATGAACAAGCGGCTCGCCGACCGGCCTTACCTCGCCGGCGAATATTCGATCGCCGACATGGCGAGCTATCCGTGGATCGTGCCGTGGGAGCGCCAGGGCCAGAAGCTTGCCGACTTTCCGCATCTGCAACGCTGGTTCGAAGCGATCAAGGCGCGGCCCGCGGTGGTCAAAGCCTACGAATGGACGCCGAAGATCAATCCCGGCCAGGGCGGCATACGCACCGCGGAGGAGCGCGCGATCCTGTTCGGCCAGACCGCGCAGTCCGTCGCCGCAGCCGCGGGGCGGCAGTAAGTCGGAAAATTGCGGTCTCCGGTCCGTCATCCTGAGGCGCGAGCGAAGCGAGCCTCGAAGGATGCACGGCCCGGGCCGTCGCCCTTCGAGGGCCGCGCTTCACGCGGCCACCTCAGGGTGACGGAAAGATTTTCTAATTCTGCCGCACGATGACGTGGGTGCCGACCGCCACCCGGTTAAACAGGTCGATGACATCGTCGTTGACCAGCCGGAAGCAGCCGGACGACACGGCCTGCCCGATCGTCTCCGGCGCGTTGGTGCCGTGGATGCGATAGACGGTATTGCCGAGATACATGGCACGCGCGCCGAGCGGATTGCCGGGGCCGCCCGCCATGAAGCGCGGCAGATAGGGCTGGCGCTCGATCATCTCCGGTGGCGGATGCCAATCCGGCCATTCGGCCTTGCGCGAAATCTGCAAAAGCCCCTGCCAGGTGAAACCGTCGCGGCCGACGCCGATGCCGTAACGAATGGCGTGCGTCTCATCCCTGATCAGATAAAGATGGCGCTCCTGGGTGTCGATGATGATCGTGCCGGGCGGCTGTTGTGAGCGATAGAATACCAGTTGCTTCTTGAATTCATCCGGCAGATTGGCATCCGAATTGCCGTGATCGACGCCCGGATCGACATCAGGGGCAGTCACAGGGTACTGGAATATAGGCGGTTGCTGCGATTGGGCCAGCACGCTGGCGGAGACAGTACAGAGCACCGCCGCGCACAAACACGCAAGAAAAACTAGAACGCTCCGCAGTTCCGGCCGAGTCATGGGATCATTCTGTTCCGGACGCCGCCAGGGTTCAATACCCGAATGCGTGATCGTCTTAGGGTGGCGCTGGCTGGTAGTAACATGGTGCGGCGCGGGTGCTGATTGATGCTTACGGGGCGACGCCGCCGAAGTAGCCGGCGATTTTCCAGCCGCCGGCGTCCTTGCTGTAGCACATCTCGTCGCCGCCGAGCGGCGCGATCGCGTCCATGGCGATAAAGCCGTCTTTGCCCGATGGCGTCGCCACGTGCAGGAACGCCGGCTGGCCGGCATTGTCCGGCGGCGTGCTGTCGGGGAGAACGCGCAGCAGATTAGGGCCGAGCTTTTCGATCACCGGCGCATCCGGTTTTGCCGCGGAGCGCACTTCGACGCCGTCTTTGAGCGGATAGCCCCATTCGGAGGGGTCCGTATGCGTCGCATTAGCCAGCGCTTCGAACGCCTTCGGATCGATGTTCGGATCGGCCGGCGCGCACATGACGCCTTTATGGTCGGGCAGTTCCGCCGCGGTCGGATCGTTGGCAAAGCCGGTCAAGACATCCCAGCCCGAGCCATCCTTGGCGTCGAGATCGATTGCCTTGGCAAGATTGTCAATGCCGGTTTTGCTCTTGTTGGCCACATCCTTGTCCTGAATCCAGAAGAAATCCTGCGCCACAACCAGCTTGGCGAGTGCCGCGCGATCCTTGTGCGAGGCAATGTCGGTCAATTGCTTGCGGAACGCCTGGAAGCTCGGATCGCTGAATGGCTGTGGCGGCGGCGCCGCGACCGGCGTGTATGGCTTGATCGGCGCCGGCGGTGGCGGCTTGAGCAGCGGCAGCTGCGGTTGCTGGCCCTGCGCGGCGGCGCGCTCGGGAGCGAGGACGACGGTCGCCGCAGCGGTGAGAACTAGGACCGAGGCGATAAGGCAACGGCGCATCGCGTGAGCTCCGCGTTCAATGTCGGCCTGGGCGCAATGGCGGCAGCGGTAACCGCGAAATGCGACCGCGGTGCGGCGGTCCGCCGCAGCTTAGTCCGTTTCGGCTGCCGGTGAAGCCGGCGCGGTTCCCAGCGCCGCCTTGCCGGTTCCGATGGAACAGCGAAAACCTTGGATCGTTGGGTGGAGGCAGCAGCGCGGCGTCCGGTATTCTTTTCGTCCCGAGCCATTAGAGCCCTATGCGTTTTGATCGAATCACAACTGGGCTCTAGCATTTTGATTGAGCATGATCTTTTCCGAAAACCGGTATCCACTTTTCGGGATCATGCTCTAGCGAAGCAGGTTGTCATGCCGACACTGACTTTTTCTCCCTATGCCTATCCCGTCCTTCTTCTGATCGGCTCCAACGTTTTCATGACCACGGCCTGGTATTGGCACTTGCGTTTCAAGGAAGTGCCGCTCTGGCAGGTCATCATGATCAGTTGGGGCCTGGCCTTCTTCGAATATTGTCTGGCGGTGCCGGCGAACCGCTACGGCAGCAGCGTCTACACGGCGGCCCAACTCAAAACCATTCAGGAAGTCGTCACGCTCGTGGTGTTCGGCGTATTCTCGGTGGTCTATTTGCAGCAAGCGATCACCTGGAATCAGGTGATCGGCTTTTCGCTGATCGCCGGCGGCGCATTTTTTGTTTTTCGCGCGCCGCTGTGACGCGAAGTCTGGATTTTACTGGCGCATGATCTTTTCGGAAAACCGGCTTCCACTTTTCCGGATCATGCTCAATACGACTTCGGCAGCCCGAGAACTTTTTCCGCGATGAAGCAGAGAATGAGATGCGGCGTGACCGGCGCAATGCGCGGGATCATGCTTTCGCGAAAATAGCGCTCGACGTGAAATTCCTTGGCGTAGCCGTAGCCGCCGTGGGTCATGATCGCGGTCTGGCAGGCATTGAAGCCGGCTTCGGCGGCGAGATATTTCGCGGCATTGGCGGCCGGCCCGCACGGCATGCCGTTGTCGTATTGCCACGCCGCCTTGAACGTCATCAGTTCGGCTGCTTCCAGCTCCATCCAGCATTGCGCCAGCGGATGCTGGATGGCCTGATTCCGGCCGATTGGGCGGCCGAACACCACGCGCTCCTTGGCGTAGGAACTCGCCCGCCTGAGCGCGGCGCGGCCGAGCCCGATCGCCTCGGCGGCGACCAGAATGCGCTCCGGGTTGAAGCCATCAATAATGTATTGGAAGCCACGGCCGTCCTCGCCGATGCGGTCCTCGGCCGCAACCTCCAGGCTGTCGATGAACACCTGGTTGGAGTCGACCGCCTTGCGTCCCATTTTCTCGATCTCGCGCACCTCGACGAAGCGGCGGTCGAGCGCGGTGTAGAACAGCGTCAGGCCGTCGGTCGGCTTGCGCGCCTTCTCGATCGGCGTGGTGCGCGTCAGGATCAGCATTTTGTCCGCGACTTGCGCCGTGGTAATCCAGATCTTGGCGCCGTTAATGACGTAACGGTCGCCACGGCGTTCGGCACGGGTTTGCAACTTCGCCGTTTCCAGGCCGGCATTCGGCTCGGTCACGGCGAAGCAGGCCTTTTCCTTGCCGGCGGCGATCGGCGGCAGCATGCGGCGTTTCTGCGCGTCGGTGCCATGCACGACGACAGGATTGAGGCCGAAAATATTCATGTGAACGGCGGAGGCCCCGGAAAAACCGGCGCCCGACGCCGCGATGGTGTGCATCATCACGGCGGCTTCGGTGATGCCAAGACCCGATCCGCCGAACGCTTCCGGGATGCACACGCCCAGCCAGCCGTCGGCGGCCAGCGCGCGATGAAACTCCTCGGGGAAATTGCCGTCGCGGTCGCGCTCGAGCCAATAGTCGTCGCCGAAGCGCGCGCAGATTTTTTCGACCGCGGCGCGGAGCGATTGCTGAAATTCCGAGAGGGCAAAGTCGATCGGTGTTACTCCCCTTTGGGCATGTCAGCGGTGAGCGTAGCCCGGATCGTGCGCAGCGGGCTACGCAGGTGCATCCGCCGCCGCCGCCGTGGGACATGAAAATAACGTCACGGTGACAGGGACATTTCATTGACATTCGTCACTGATTATGTGATAAGCGAATCTATCTCGCTCATCGACGGACGCCTTTCGCGAAGGTATTCCCGAAAGCGGAGCGAGTGCGGTGCCTGCGGGCGGAACGATACAGTCCGCTCCCGGGCGGCTTTGGGCATCATGCTCGCCGGTACTACGG
>Ga0207416_1001654_pt1 | contig 27947 bp, 26 predicted proteins | sample PaiPotPPM11metaG_FD_184107 | JGI IMG/M metagenome (GOLD analysis project Ga0207416, IMG submission 184107) | Iron sulfur acid spring bacterial and archeal communities from Banff, Canada, to study Microbial Dark Matter (Phase II) - Paint Pots PPM... ... | reverse complement strand
GCGCGCCCTTGGCACCCCAGGCCGCCGCGCGGCGCCGGCACATCCGGTTGAGCGCCCATTTCGACAGCCGGTAGGCCTGCAGCGGGATCTGGTCCTCCTTGGTGACGACCTTGGCCAGACCGTCGAAGAAGCCCGGAGTCAGCGGGCCGTCGAGGACGGCGACGATCTCCGGCGCGGGCGGCTCGGCCAGATGGCCGGCTGAGGACGACACGAACACCGCCGCAGTACCGGGTCCCGCCAGTTCCAGGCAGGCGCGTTCCATGAGCGCGGTCCCGATGAGGTTGACGCGGAAGATCAGGTGCCAGTCCCCCATCGACGGTGAGAGCCCAGCCACGTGCGCTAGCGTGCGGAGCGGGCCGTGACCGGCGACGAACCGCGCCAGACCGGCGACCGAGTCCGGGTCGGTCACGTCGAACTGCACCGCGACGGCATCGATGCCGTCCTCTCGCAGCGCCGCCTCCCGTTCCACGTTCTTCCCGGCCGACTGGCTCGCCAGCACCACCCGGTGCGACTGGCCGAGGCGGCGGGCGGTCGACATGCCCATCCCGCCGCCGCCGATGACCAGCGCGACCGGCAGTCCCGGCCGTTCATTGGTTCCCGTTCGCACCGTATTACTCAGCTCCTCATGCCACCGCGAACTCGGCGGTGCCGTCGATGACTACCGACCCGTCGTCCTTACGGAGCCGGATGGACAGTTCCACGCGGGGTTCGGTGTCCTGCTGGAACAGCCGGACGACCTCGGCCGAGGCGGTCAGCCGGTCACCCCGGTAGACGACCGCGGAAAACCGGGTCCGGAAGCGGCGGACGGTGTCCTCGCCCAGGTGCTCGGTGCAGTAGGCGGCGAGCCACCCCGCGCCGAGCATCCCCACGCCGATCGCAGCGGGGAATCCGGCCGCCCGGGCGAACTCGTCGTCGTGGTGGATCGGGTTCATGTCGCCGCTCGCCCCCTGGTAGCGGACGATGTCGGTGATCGTGACCGGACCGAACGCGCGCTCGGGAAGGCGGTCACCGGGGACAAACTCGGTCATGGCGGTGTTTCCCGCACTCGCGCTCGGTCCCGTTCCACGTAGGCCGACGTGTAGTTGCACTCCGCGCGCAGGTCGCCGCGTTCGTCGCGGAAGTCAACGGTGAACCGGATGATCACCATCGCCCGGCCGTTCCTGGTCCGTTTCACCTGGATGTCGCCAAGTCGCTCGGCGGTGCGCAGCGTCTCCCCCGCTCGCGGCGGCGGGCCGTGGTAGACGTACTCCTGCTCGAGCGACAATAGGCTGCCCAGGTCGGCCGGCACGCCGGCCTCCGCGCACGCCCGCAGCACCTCCGCTGACCGCAGCGTTTCCCCGATCGGGGTCCAGAACACCACCGTCGCCAGGAACGTGGGCGGTACCGGCGCCTTCTGGTCATCCAGGTAGGCCGGGCGGGCGGCCGCGGTCGCGACCGCGTACTCGCGTATCTTGCCCCGCTCGATCGGCATGACCGCCATGCGAACTCCCGGCTCTCGGTCCGCGCTAACCTAAGAGATTGTCATTAATAGTTAGCTGATCTGACCTTATAAGAAACACCCCCGACGCGCTAGCCCGCGTCGGGGGTGTCCCATCGCCTGAAAACCGGTGCCGCTACTCGATGTCGGCCGCGCCCTTGCGGACGGTGACCGGCTCGGCCAGCCGCTGCTCGTCGACGACGACCTGCATCCGGGCGATCGTGTCGTCCAGGCCGTCCCCGACCCGGGGGCCGGGGGTGAAGGTGGCCGGGAGGTGCTTCATGCCCTGGATGATGCCGATGGTCTGGTAATGCTCGGCCCCGGCCGGATCGCACTGGTAGTCAGGCATCCGGTCGAGCACCGCGGTGACCATCCGCTTGAACACCATGCGGGCCACGTTGGACCCGATGCAGCGGTGGATGCCAAGCCCGAAGCTGTGGTGCCGGTTGCCGGTGCGGGCCAGGTCGACCTCGTTGGGGCTGGGGAAGACCTCGGGGTCGCGGTTGGACATCGCCCACGACAGCCAGAGTCGCTCGCCCTCCTTGAACTGCTGGCCCGCGATCTCGCAGTCGGCGGAGATGGTGCGCCCGTCGCCTGGGGCCGGGGTGAAGTAGCGCAGGAACTCCTCGGTGGCCGGGTTGAGCAGCGTGTCCCGCTCGGCCGACAGCCGCGCCCGCTGGTCCGGGTTCTCCGACAGCCACTCAAGTGCGTGCGCCGTCAGCGCGGTGGTGGTGTCGAACCCGCCCCCGATCAGCAGCGAGATAATCCCGAGCAGCTCGAAGTCCGGCGGCACGGTGCCGTTGATCTCCGCCGTCGCGAGCGCGTGGATGAGCCCGGGACGCCCGTTCGCCCTGATCTCGGCGAGCTGCCCGAGCATGTCATCGCGCATGGCGAGCCTGCTCGCCTGCAGGCGCGGCATGTCGGGCGAGTTGGGCGGGGTGTACACCGAGGCGTGGATCGGCTCGACGTAGATGTCCCAGTTCTTCAGTGGGATCCCGAGCATGCCCAGGGTGAGCACCGCGGGCACGATGTTGGCGAGGTCGTCGACGAAGTCGATCTGCCCCGACTCGATCTTCTCGTTGAGGCTGGCGCGCACGAGCTCGTCCACCAGCGGGGTCCAGCGGGCCACCGCGGCAGGCGACAGGTACGGGTTGAGCAGCTGCCGGTAGTACCGCTGCTCGGGCGGGTCCATCTCAAGGAACCCGCCGCGGAAGCCCACGTCGGGTGACGGGATCGAGATGCCCTTGTAGCCCCGCCGCTCATTGGCCGGGTCGTGGTCGTTGGACACGTACTCGGCCGACCTTGCCAGCTCGAACACCTCAGAGTGCCCGGCGGCGACCCAGTGGCCGCCGTAGGTGTCGCTCCACGCGACCGGGCACTTGTCCAGCATCTCCGCGGTGACGTCAGCGAACTGCTGACGGTACTCGGGGGTGTGCCGGTCGAAGTGGTAGCGGTTCTTCTTCCGCTCGGCGTCGTCCTCGGTGACAGGTTCCGTGCTCACGCGCGTGCCTCCCTGGCCGCTTAGGGGATGATGCTGATGGCCTGTTCCGGACACGAGCGGATCGCCTCGTCCGCCCTGGCCTCGAGGCCGGCCGGAACCTCGCCGTCGATGGCGGAGGAGTGGCCGTCGACGTCGTCCAGCGTGAACAGGTCAGGGGCGATCATGGCGCAGAGGGTGTGTCCCTGGCACCGCTCAGGATCCACGTGCACCTTCACGGCAAACTTCCCTTCTCTTTCGTCCAAACGGGAGCGGCTGACCGTGGTCCCGCCCCGCTTTCCGTCAGGCGTGGTAGTCGTACCACTTGAGGTACCCGCCGGCGTCCACCCGCAGCTGCACACCGGTTACGTAGCGGGCCTCGTCCGAGGCGAGGTACAGCACCGCGTTGCTGATGTCCACCGGCTCGACCCACGAGATCGGCATCGCCTGTTGCACGCGGTAGGCCGGCAACGCGTCCTCCAGGGTCGGGTGCTCCAGGTCGGGCCGGAAGGACCGGAACATGGGCTCGACGCGCATCATGTCGGTGTTCACGTTCGTGGGGTGGACAACGTTGGCCCGGATCTGCCGCGGGGCCAGCTCGCGGGCCAGGTCGTGCATGAAGCTCGACACCATCCGCTTGGCCACCATGTAGGCGATGCCGCCGGAGTCGGTGCCCACCTCCCGCATCGGCAGCGTGTTCATGAAGGCGGCGGTGGAGCCGGTCGCGATGATCGAGGCGCCCGCCTGCAGGTGCGGCAGCGCCGCGTGGACGGCGTTGATGATGCCGAGCCCGTTGGTGTCGAATACGTCGGCCCAGGCCTGCAGCGGCTCTTCGCTCTTCTGGCCAATGACGCCGGCGTTGGCCACCACGATGTCGAGCTTGCCCAGCTCCGCGATCCCGCGGTCGATCGCCGCCACGAGCTGCGCCCGCTCGCGCACGTCGGCCTGCACCGCGACCACCCGGCGGTCCAGGGCCTCGACCAGGCGGGCGGTCTCCTTCAGGTCGTCCGGGCTTGACAGGTGATAGGGGAGGCTGTCGACGTCGTGGCAGATGTCGACGGCGATGATGTCCGCGCCCTCCTCCGCCAGCCGCACCGCGTGACTCCGCCCCTGACCGCGGGCAGCCCCGGTGATGAAGGCAACCTTGCCCTGCACGCGTCCCATGGGCGCTCCTCTCCGAAAATCCGACCAGTCAGTACATCCTCTATTCAAGCGTAAATAGTACTCTGATATGACTCTTATGGAAGCCCCCATCGGCTCGAAGGAGATCATCGATGCACCGCATGCTCATCGACGGAAAGCTGGTCGCGGCCGACCGGACCTACCCGTCGGTCAACCCGGCCACCGGCCAGGTGCTCGACCACGCCCCGGACGCGTCGGTCGGCGACGCCCAGGCTGCTATCGCCGCCGCCCGCCGGGCGTTCGACACCACCGGCTGGGCGACGGACGCCGCGTTCCGCGCCCGTTGCCTGGACCAGCTGCACCGGGTGCTGACCGAGCACAAGGAGGAGCTCCGCGAGCTGACGATCGCCGACGTCGGCGCACCCCGGGTGATCACCTACGGGGCGCAGCTCGACGAGCCGATCGGGATCGTCCGCTACTACGCCGACCTGCTGCCCGGCTACCCGCTGACGCAGGACCTCGGCCTTACCGAGTTCCACGGGCAGCAGCACCGCCGCTGGGTGGAGAAGGAGCCGGCCGGCGTCGTGGCCGCCATCATCGGCTACAACTACCCGACCCAGCTGGCGCTGGCCAAGCTGTCGCCCGCGCTGGCGGCCGGCTGCACGGTGGTGCTCAAGGCCGCCCCGGACACCCCGCTGATCACCCTCGCCCTTGGCGAGCTGATCGCCGAGCACACCGACATCCCGCCGGGCGTGGTCAACGTCATCTCGTCGGCCGCCGTGGCCGTCGGGGAGGCGCTCACCACATCGTCCGACGTGGACGCGGTCACGTTCACCGGCTCCACCGCGACCGGGCGCCGGATCATGGCCGCTGCCGCCGCGACCGTCAAGCGCGTGTTCCTCGAGCTCGGGGGCAAGTCCGCCTTGGTCGTGCTCGACGACGCCGACCTGCGCGGGCCGATCGGGACCGCGACGTTCGCGACCTGCTCGCACGCCGGGCAGGGGTGCGCGATCCCGACCAGGATGGTGGTGCCCCGCGCGCAGCACGACGCGATCGTCGAGCAGGTCGCGGCCGGGCTCGGACAGGTGACCTACGGCGATCCGGCCGACAAGGGCAACTACATGGGCCCGCTGATTAGCGAGCGGCAGCGGGACAAGGTAGACGGCATGGTGCAGCGGGCGGTCGCGGCCGGCGCCACCGTGGTGACCGGCGGCCAGAAGGTGGACCCGGGCTACTTCTACACCCCGACGCTGCTCACCAACGTGGACCCGGACAGCGAGATCGCGCAGGAAGAGGTGTTCGGGCCGGTGCTGGTGATCATCCCGCACGACGGCGACGACGATGCCGTGCGGATCGCCAACAACTCGATCTACGGACTGTCCGGCGCGGTGTTCGGCAGCGACGAGCGGGCCCTCGCGGTCGCGCGGCGGATCAGGACCGGCACCGTCGGGGTCAACGGCGGTGCCTGGTTCGGCCCGGACGTGCCCTTCGGCGGGTTCAAGCAGTCGGGCGTCGGCCGGGAGATGGGCCCCGCCGGGCTCGAGGAGTTCCTCGAACCCAAGTCCTTGGCGATCCCGGTCGCCGCCTCCTAGCTCCGAGCTCCCTCCTGGGCCGGGTGCAGCCGGGCGGCGACCGTGCCGCCGTCGACGCGCAGGTCGCAGCCGGTGATGTAGGCGGCCACGGTCTTGGGGTTCGTCCCGACGTTGTCCATCGCGTCCCCCGCGGTCAGCGGGCGCTCCAGATGATGCTCTTGGACAGCAGGAACTCGTCGAGGCCGTACTCGCCGCGTTCGACGCCGAGCCCGCTGTTCTTGTAGCCGCCGAAGGCGGTGTGCGGACTCGACCCGGCCCCGCCGCCGTTGACGTACACCAGTCCTGGTCAGCAGCGAGCAGCCCTGCCCGGCGTGGGTGGTCATGGCGAAGAGCACGGTCGGGAGCACCCGCTCCAGGTCGGCGTCGGCCGTGACGATGTTGGCCGACTTGCCGCCCAGCTCAAGCACCACCTTCTTCAGGGACGACGCGGCCTGCGAGTACACCAGGCGGCCGACGGTGTCGACCCCGGGGTGGGTGGTCAGCGCCTGCCCGGCTGTCCTGCCACGTCCCGTCGATGTAGAGCCGGTACGACAGCGAAGTCATCCGCTTCATCCTCTTCAGTGAGATCGGATTACTGATTAATCTAATTGATTGTGACCCAGCGAGGTGCAAGTCGCCTGGCGCCCCGCCGGGGCGCCGCGAGGAAGGAGTAGGCAATGGGACGCTTGGACGGCAAGGTCATCTTCATCACGGGCGCCGCGCGCGGGCAGGGACGCGCGCACGCGGTGCGGGTGGCGGAGGAGGGCGGCCACGTGATCGCGGTCGACATCTGCGCCGACATCGCCTCCAACCGCTATCCCATGGCGACGCGGGAGGACCTGGCGGAGACCGCCGTCCTGGTCGAGAAGCACGGCGGGCGCGCGGTGACCCGGGTCGCGGACGTCCGCGACCGGGCCGCACTCGCCGCCGCCGTCGAGGACGGCATCGCCGAACTCGGGCGGCTGGACGGCGTGGTAGCGCAGGCGGGCATCTGCCCCCTGGGCACCACCGAGCCGCAGGCGTTCGTCGACGCGGTCGCGGTCGACTTCGGCGGCGTCTTCAACGCGGTCGACGTGACGCTGCCCCACCTGACCCGGGGCGGCTCGATCGTGGCCACCGGCAGCCTGGCCGCCCTCATCCCAGGCACACTCGACAGCGCAGCCAAGGGATCGGGGGGCCTCGGGTACTCCTGGGCCAAGCGCGCCGTCGCCTCTCTGGTCCATGACCTCTCGGTGGTGCTGGCTCCGAAGGGCATCCGCGCCAACGCCGTCCACCCGACCAACGTCAACACCGACCTGATGCACAACGACGTCATGTACAAGACGTTCCGCCCCGACTTGGCCGCCCCCACGCTGGAGGACGTGCTGCCGGCCTTCCCCGCGATGACCGCCACCGGCGACCCCTACATCGAGCCGGAGGACGTCGCCGACATGGTGGTCTTCCTGCTCAGCGACGAGTCCAAGTTCGTCACCGGGATGCAGATGCGGGTCGACGCGGGCGGCTACGTAAAGCTGCGGCCTCAGCAGCCGGTGTTCTGATCATGGCCGACAACGACAACCCGACTGTTCGCACGTCCGCCGGGGTCGTCAGCGGGCGTCGCGAGGATGGCCTCGATGTGTTCCGCGGTGTCCGGTTCGCCGAGCCTCCGGTGGGCGATCTTCGGTTCGCGGCCCCACGGCCCGCGTCGCCGTGGACCGGAATACGCGATGCCGGGCAGTTCGGGCCGCCGCCGCCGCAGGATGTGGGGAGCTTCCGTGACCGGCTGCCCCCGGATTACGACCCCCTGGCCGGTGAGAGAGGTCGTGAGGGCGACTGGCTGACGGTCAACGTGTGGACTCCCTCGGCCAGCGCGTTGTCCGCTCGGCCGGTCATGGTGTGGATCTATGGCGGTGCCTACAAGGTGGGATCGGCCGACAGTCCCGGATACGACGCCCAGCGGATCGCCCGGGATGGCGATGTGGTGGTCGTGACGTTCAACCACCGGGTCGGGATCGAGGGCTTCGCGGTGATGGGCGGCGCCCCCGCCAACCGCGGGCTCCTCGACCAGGTCGCCGCCCTTGAGTGGGTCCGCGACAATGTCGCGGCGTTCGGCGGAGACCCCGGACAGGTGACGGTCTTCGGCGAGTCGGCCGGAGCCGGCTGCGTTGCCTCCCTGCTCGCGATGCCTCGCGCCAACGGCTTGTTCAGGCGCGCGATCATCCAGAGCATGCCCGGCACGCTCCTGTCCCGTGAGCTGGGCGCCGCCGTGGGCAAGGCCATCGCGGCCGAGCGCGGCCTGCGGAGCACCGCGAGCGACCTGGCCGCGGTTCCCCCGCACGAACTGGTCCTCGCCGGGGAGTCGCTGGCCGCCCGGCAGCACGAGTTCGAGGAGCAGTGGGGGCAGCTCGCGTCGCACGACACGTTGTTCGCCCCGGTCGTCGACGGCGATGTCCTGCCCACGACACCCTGGGAAGCACTGTCCAACGGTGCAGGGCGTGACGTAGACCTCATCATTGGTCACACGCGCGACGAATGCCGGTTGTTCCTCGTCATGCGGGGCCGGGCCGGCGGCATCACGCAGGAGGAGGCCTCGCGCGCGCTGAGCGTCTTCGGTCCCGGCCAGGACGAGGCGAAGTACCGTGCCGCATTCCCTGAGGCGACCGCCGAGCAGTTGTACGTGCAGGTTCAGACCGACTGGATCTTCCGGATGCCCGCCCTGCAGCTCGCCGAAGCTCAGACGGCCGGCGGCGGCCGGGCCTACCTGTATGAGCTCGCGTGGGAGGCACCGGGCGCCAACGGCCTGCTCGGCGCGTGCCACGGCCTCGACCTGCCGCTGCTGTTCGGAACCTTCGGGGCCAGTCTGGGTCCGCTGCTGTTCGGCCCGGAACCTGCCCCGGAGGCTTACGCCGCCGCCGCCCAGCTCCGCGCGACGTGGACGACGTTCGCCGCGACCGGCGACCCCGGCTGGCCCGCGTATGACCCTGATCACCGCACGACGCAAATCTTCGACGAGATCACGACCGTTGCTTCCTACCCAGAGGACCAGTCGCGGCTGCTGTGGCAGGACTTTCCTTTCTCGACGCTCCCGCTTCTGGAGGTTGAATCCACGTCCACGTTCTGACCAGCCGGCCCGCTGACCGGCACCGAGGAGGGCTCATGGAACGGCAGAATGAAGCAAACCTGGCCGGCAAGGTCGCGATCGTCACCGGCTCGAGCCGCGGCATTGGCAAGCGGGCAGCGCTGGCGCTCGCCCGGCGCGGCGCGCGGCTGGTAGTGACCGCCCGCACGGTCGAGGCGTCCGGCAGCGAGCTGCCCGGCACCATCGGGCAGACGGTAAAGGAGATCGAGTCCCTTGGCGGCGAGGCGGTCGCGGTTGCCGCCGACCTGTCAAGCGAGCAGGACCTGAAACAGATCGTCGGCACCGCGATCGACCGCTTCGACGGCGTCGACATCCTCGTCAACAACGCCGCCGTGACCGTCGGCTATAACTGGTCAGCGCCGCTGCTCGAGATGCCACGGGCGGACTGGCTGCACCACTTCGCGGTCAACCTGCACGCACCGTTCACGCTGGCCCAGCGATGCGTGCCGAGCATGGAAGCGCGCGGCGGCGGCCGGATCCTCAACGTCACCACCGGCAGCGCGGAAGCGCACCGCCTGGTGGAGGAACCGAACCCGGCGTCCAGCATCAAGTACTACTCGGGCGACGCCTCAGGTGGCATCCCGGCCCCCGGTGCCAGCATGAACATCCCGGCGCTGTGGTCACCGGCCTATTTCGCCAGCAAGCGAGCGCTCGACCGGTTCTCCAACGTCGTCGCACCGCAACTGGTGGCCAAGAACGTGTTCATCATGAGCGTCATGCCCGGTTGGGTGGCCACCGAGAGCTCGGAAGCCAACCACGAACTCGGCGACCGGCAGGACGCCAAGATGATCTCGATGGACGTCCCCGCCCGGGTGCTGGCCTACTTCGCGGCCTGCGAGAACCCGCTCGAGTACACCGGCCGGGTCTTCTTCGCCGAGCGTGAGCTGGCCGCGCTCGGCCTCACGACGGACGACTGACGGCAGACAGGAAGCAGGGAACGGTCACGGATGCCTCCTACTGCTTCTTCATGTTCATGGCGGGCCTCGACACGGTAGCGGCCGCGCTCGGCTATGCGCTCTATCACTTCGCCGCTCATCCGGGCGACCGGCGGCGGGTCGTGGCCGACCCGGCCCTCATCCCGGCCGCGATCGAGGAGATCCTTGCCGGGCGTAACCGCCGGGTGGCGGCGGCGCCGCGCAGGCTCAGGTTGGCGTTCCAGATCGCGGCCGCCGTGGCCCGCACCGCCTCGGACATGACGCTCCATCGCATCCGGCCGGCCGGCCCGGTGACCGACACCGCCGCGATCGCCTGGCCGGAGCTGCGGATTGGCGCGGCGACGCACACCAGCTCCTCGTAGGCTTCGCCGCGGTCGTACGCCACCCCGGCTTCGCGTACCCCCTTGAGCTCGGTCCACAGGGCGACGGGCTCGGTGATCGTCTTCACCGTCTTCCGCGGCATCGGGGCGCTGATGACCGCGTGCATGGCGCCGTCGTCGTACGCCGCAATCGCCTTGCCGAGCGCGGTGCAGTAGGCGGGCTTGCGGCCGCCGCGCCGGGTGGGCAGCCGGATCGGGCCCACCACGATCCGTTCCAGGTACACCACCTCGGCATGGTCGAGGATGGCGAGCTGGGCGGCCAGGCCGGTGCGCGAAGCGAGCGCCTGCAGGTGCGGGAAGGCGGCTTCGTGGAGCCGGTTCCCCTCGACCGCGAGGGTGCCGAGCTCGAACATCCGCAGGCCGATGCGGTAGCCGCCGTGGTCGCGTTCGAGCCAGCCGACCTGGCAGAGCTGGTCAACCAGGCGGTGCAGGGTTGACTTGGGCAGCCGCGTCCGCTTGTTCAGGTCGGCCAAGCTGAGCACCTGCTTGGCGCCGTTGAACGCCTCCATGATGGACGCGCTCCGGCCCAGGACGGTGTGCTCCGGGGGTACCCGCTCTCTGCTCTCGTCGTCGCGGACCCGCTGCGTCGACGGTACCCGGGGCCCTGCGCCCTCGACGATCGATGTCATCGACACAGCTAATGCCCCTCACTGCATATAGAACTGACTAAAATTAGATTAATCAGTATTCTATTAATAATCAGCTTCGGAAGGTGAGCTGTCAAGAGGACCGCGACACGGATTCCGTTTGGCGGGATTACCGCTGGACGGCCGGGCCGACCGCGCGCAGGGTGTTGGCATGCGATCGCTGAGTGACCTCTTCCGTAACTTCTTGCAGCTCGGGTACGTGACCGACGACATCGACGCCGCGGCCACCTACCTCGAGTCGTCGATGGGAACGGGCCGGTGCGTCAAGAGTTACGCATCGTCGCTGGGGGGCGGACGGCCACCCGTTGGCGCGAGCGACCCTAGGGCCGCGTTCGTGGTGGTCGACGGGACTCCGGCCGACGAATGGCTCATCGACGTCGCCCTGGTCAACGCCGGTCCCGTCAACCTGGAGGTCATCCGCCCGGTAGACGGAGCGGTCCGTCTCTACCGGGACGCCGTCCGGCCCGGCGAGCCGGCCACCCTGCACCACGTGGGCTTCGTCGTCGACGACTTCGAGGAGGCGTCCGCCGTCGTCGCCGCCAGCGGCCGCCGCTGGGCGCAGTTCGGTGACAGCGGCGAGATCCGGTTTGGCTACCTCGACATGCGGGCCGAGCTCGGCCATTTCGTCGAAGTCATGGAGCTCGGCCAGCCCGCCGCGCAGTGGCTGGCACAGATCGACGCCGCCTCCGCCGCCTGAGCGGACGCAGGCAGGGTCATAATGGCACCGCCGTCCCGGCCGCAGGCGAGCGGGACGGCGGCGATATTTCGGATGTCAGCCTGCTGACGGTTCGTCGGCCGGCTCGGCGGCCGGGGCGGCGGCGCTCCCGACCGCGGCGGCCACCACCTCAACCGCGGGCTCCGCGTCAACGGTGAACTCCTGGATCACCTGACCCCGGCGTTCGCGCAGCACGGTCGCCGCGACCAGGAGCATGACGATCGCCATCGCGGTGGCGATCCAGAGCCAAATGCGGAAGCCCTGTATGCCGTAGACGACGCCGCCGGGAAACACCTTGGCGTAGCGGGCGAAGATCGCGAACATGATCACTGGGGTGATGGAAGAGAATCCGGTCTGGCACAGCTGCGCGGCGCCCGCCGTGGACCCCTGGTCACCGGCTGGGGTGGCCCGCATGACCAGGCTCGGTACCGACGAGTTGACCAGGCCGCTGGAGACACCGAACACGACGGCACCGAGGGCGAGAGCGACGTAGGTGCTGTTGAGGTAGGCGAGCATGACGGTGGCGATGGGCGAGACCGCCAGGCCGAGCATCAGGAACAGCTGTGGGTGCCGGCCGCGGGTGATCAGGATGCCGAGCACCAGCCCGCACAGCACCGTGGCGACCGCCTGGGGAATCGCGATGGAGGCGTAACCGAAGGTGGAGTAACCGAGCCCGTAGGTCTGCCCGGCCACCCGCGGCGTCATCGCGAACAGCGGCAGGATCTGGGCAACCGTGATCTGGACGCCGTAGGCGACCGCGGCACCCGACGCGACCAGCAGCAGCGGCTTGCGACGGAAGAGCGAGAGGTTGACGATCGGATCGGCCGCCCGGTGCGCGTGCAGCAACGCCAGCGCCAGCACCACCAGGCCCGCGATGAGCAAGACCAGTTCGGTGGCCGAAGTCCACCCCCAACTGCTGCCCATGCTGACGAACAGCAGCACCCCGGCGACGCCAAGAGCGAGCAGGACGGCACCCAGGATGTCCACCCGCGTCTTGCGCCGCAGCGGCGACTCCGCGGCGGTCAGCCGGATCCCCAGGCACAAGGCGAACGTGCAGCCCGCGTCGAACCAGAACATCCCGCGGAAACCGGCGGCATCGATGAGCCAGCCGACCAGCAGCGGCGTGGCCACCGCGAACAAGCCCATCCCGCCGATGGCGATGCTGGAGGCGAACATCACCGTCCGCCGCGGGTAGACGTCCCTGATCAGGGACGGGATCAGGGACAGGGTCGCCAGGATAGGGCCCTGTAGCGCCCGCCCGGCCACCATGACGCCGAACGTTGGAGCCACCGCGCACAGTACGGCGCCGACCCCGGACACCAGCATGATGGTCAGCAGCACCCGCCGCTTGCCGAACAGGTCGGCGGCCTTGCCCGCCAGCGGCGCGGAGACCGCCCCGGTCAGGAAGTAGGCGGTGGTCAGCCAGCCGACCTGGGTGGTGGGAAACGTCTTGAGAATGCTTGGCAGTCCGATCGAGATCATGGTCGCGCCCAGGCCGAGTGCCTCCAGGACCAGCGCCATGAAGAGCGTGGAGAGGACGAGCCTGGGCGTCCAGCCGTGGCCGGCGGCGGGACCGCCCCTAGTCGCTGCGTGAGGTAGGTCCGTCATTGGAGCCCTCCGGTCCGGAGAGGCCGCGGCGGTGGCGCACCGGCGCCGGCCGCCGCCCTCCCCCAGGGAATTGCTTTGCTTCGAGGAGTATTGGGCGCCGCCATCGGGCCGTCATCTGGAAATCCCGTTTAACGGGATATCTCACTGAATGGGATATCCCGTTAAACGGGACATCCCGCCTAACGGAATGGACGCTGGACGGGCACCGATTCCGCGTCGCACGATCGCAGAAACCGCAGTGAAGGAGTAATCCCGGTGCCCCAGGTGCTTGAACCCCGGCTGCGCCGCCAGGCGCCATTGCGCGGCAGAACACCCTGGTTCGAAGGTGACGTCGCCCCCGAGTTGGTGCCGGAGAAATACCGTCTCGGGCGCGCTTTCGTACCCAAGACCCGGTATCTCGACCCCGAATTCCTCAAGCTCGAACTGGAAAAGCTGTTCACCAGGACCTGGCTGATGGCCTGCCGGATCGAGGAGCTGCAGAAAGTCGGAAGCTTCGTCGAGTACGAGATCGCCTCCCACTCGATCCTGATCGTGCGCGATTCCAAGGAATCGATCAAGGCGTACTACAACGCCTGCCGGCACCGGGGTACCCGGCTGACGTGCGGCCGGGGCCGGATCGGCTCGTTCATCTGCCCGTTCCACGGATGGCGGTGGAACCTGGACGGCTCGGTCAAGCTGGTCCTCGACCGCGAGGAGTTCGTACCGCGCTCGGACGAGGACCTGGCCCTCGTCCAGCTGCGGGCCGAGGAGTGGGCCGGCTTCGTGTTCATCACCATGGACCAGAACGCGATGCCGCTGCTCGAGTACCTCGACCCGATCCCGCGGATCTTCGCGCCATTCCAGCTGGAGCACATGCGCTACCGGTGGATGACCGGCGTGCTGCTGCCCTGCAACTGGAAGACCGCGCTGGACGGGTTCCTCGAGGCCTACCACGTGCCGGGGACGCACCCGCAGTTGTTCCGGCTCGACAAGTCGAACACCCACCTGGCCACGCTGAAGGAGATCGACAACCGCATCTGGTCCCCCACCACCACCTACGAGCGGCACGCGGACTACTCGAGCGTCGGGAAGAAGAAGAGGAACGCCTCGGCCGACTCGGCCAAGGACCCGAGCGTACGGGACACCGACGGGGTGCGCGACGAGCGGCTGGCGGTAGCGCTTTCCGTGCAGTACATCCAGGACGACATGCGCGGCCTGGAGAACGAGCGGAGCTGGCGGGCGGCCGAGGCCCTGAAGACGGCTACCGTGCCGGACGGGATGAGCGCCGGCGAGTACTACATGCGGCTGTACCGGGAGCTGTCGCTGGCCGAGGGCTACGACTGGCCAGTGATCACCGCCCAGCAGTGGGCCGAGGCCGGCACCGCCTGGAACGTGTTCCCCAACACCATCCTGCTACCCAACCAGGGGTCGATATTCGGCTACCGGGCGCGCCCCTACGGCCTGGACCCGGACTGCTGCCTGTTCGAGATCTTCAGCCTGGACCAGGTCCCGGTGGCCGACTACGGCAAGCAGCGGGACTTCAAGCCAGAATTCTACGAGGACTACCGCGACGCCGGCCTTGGCGTGGTGTTCAACCAGGACCTGGCGAACGCCAAGGAGGTCACGGTGGGCATGCACTCCCCCAGCTTTGACGGGCACCGGCTCAGCGAAGACCAGGAGATGACCGTCTACAACCATCACCGCGTCGCCGACCGCTTCATCTGGGCGGACTAAGCGACGGTGACTCCTTGCCTGGACCGCCAAGTGGTGGAGAACCGGCTGGTCACAATGGGCAAGTCAGTCGGGCAGCTCGGCGCTGCCGGTCCACTGGACCGGGGGCGCCTGGCCCGTGACCCGGCCAGCGGCCTGGTCGTCGAACGGGTCCTCGCGCTGCTGGCCGACCTCGCGTTCGAAGTCAACCGCCAGGTCGCCGCGGCCGTGCTGGACGAAGCGCCGGAAACCGGCGCCTCCGCGTTCGACGCGGCCGAACGGGCCGGCGTGATCGACGCGCGGGTGTCCGCCGCCCTGACGTCACCCGACGGACCGCACCATGTCCTGGTGCAGTTGTACCTGGACACCGAGCCGGAGCGGGTCGCCGCGGTGGTGTCGGCCGCGGTGGCCGACTACCAGGAGTACGTGCGCCAGGTAACCCGCTGGACTAACGCTAAAGGTCGTAGGTCGTTAGTGTCGTCCTGTGGGTGCGGCCCGACGGGGTCGTCCACAGGGCGGTGTCCAGAGCAGGCTGGGTTACCTTCCAGCCTGGTGCCTGCTTGATCCTGTGGTGGCGGCGGCACTTGGGGTTGAGGTTGCACTGGCAGGTAGGGCCGTCGGGGTATGGGACCGCGTGGTCGAGGTCGCAGTAGACGGCCTGGGCGTTGCAGGCAGGCGCGGTGCACAACTGGTTGCGGGCGCGGACTAGGTGCCTGAGCTTGCGGCTGGGGACGTAGCGGTTCTCGGCGTTCCCGTGGTCGCAGGTATCCCGCGCGACGGGCTCGAGCGTGATATTCAGCCCTCGGAGGAGTCGGAGTAGCTTTGCCGCTTTCTCCGGTGGGCTTCCCGATGAGGGTGGACCGTGCTGTTGCCAGGGGTGCTGGCCGGCAGCGCAGCCGTGGGCTATGGCGGTGCCGTCGGCGGCGACGAGCGTTGCGCACCAGCGGGTCCTCGGGTGTGCGGACGCAGCCTTGACTAGGGCTTGGGTTTCTTGAGTGTCAAGGAGGCCCCAGCCCGCGGCCTCGCCGGGGGCGGTGCCCCAGCCCAGGAGAGTCCCGGCCGGGACGAGGAGATTGATCAGGGCAGGCAAGGGCGCTGGCCCGCAAGGCCGGGCTGGGTCGGCAGCGGCATCGGAAGCCAGGTCGGCCTGGGCCCCGGTCGGATCAGTGTCTGGTGGCCCCGATTTGGCTGGCGTGGCGGGCTCTGCCTTGATGCGGTCGAGTGGGTCGCGGCCCTGGGTGAGGTCGGTGAGGGCCAGTGCGCGCAGCCGGCCGAGGTTGCCGTCGATGCCTGCGTCCCGGAGTTTGAGCGCGATAGCGTCGATGTGCGCCTTGGAGGCGATGACATCGGCAGTGTCCAGCTCGCGGCCAGACAGGGAGGCGTTGCCTGACTGCTCACGGCGCGCCTCGACCCGCTGGTCCTGCTTCGCGATGGCCTTGCGGGCTGCGACCGCCTCCGGGGCGAGCTTAAGCTCCAGCGCGGCGGCCTTCCTGGCCACCTGGTCGAGACGCTTGTCTGCGGCGGCCGCCGCGAGGACCTGATCGGCGTGGGCGGCGTCGGCGTCGGTCATGGCGCGGGTATGGAACGCGATGGCGCAGGCCCTGGCCATGTCGATCGTGCCTGCCGCCATTGCGGCCAGGGTGCGCGGCAGGCGGGTGGTCAGCTCAACGGAGGCGTCGACGCGGGCGCCGGCGTCGCCCCGCGTGGTGAGCAGTTCCATCACCAGTTCCTCGCCGGGGAATTCCCCGTCCCGGCAGCCGACAGGGACACCGCTGGCCTTGGCCGCTTCGAACTCGGCCTGACGGCGGCGCGCGAACTCCCCGATCACCACGATCTGCTGGTAGGCGGCGTGGTTCGCCATCCGCTGCGTCGCCTGCAGCGCGCCGATCAGCTCGTCATCGGTCAGGGAGCCGGCTACGGTGACCGCCTGGGCCGTGAGGGCCGTGAGGGACGCGAGGACGGGACCAGGACGGAGGACGTCGGCCGCCTTGTCCTGGCCGAATGCCGCGTTGCCAAGGCTGATCGAGATGGCCGGGCCCTCGATGGCCGATTCAGGCGGCGGCTGCAAGCGGCCTGCGTCTATCTCCCGCATGAGCCGCGCAAAGTGCTCATCCAGGTCGAAGCCATCTTCCAGGACACAGGCAGGAGCCGAGCCCCAGCCACCATCACCAAGGAACGGGCCGACCGCGGGCGCGTGTTCGTCCATGCCGGCGCTCCTTCCGAATGATCACACCTGGAAACCTGCCGATACGAATATTGTAGCCAATCGATTCCGGCTTCCGCGAAGCTAAACGGATAGTTTTCCAAGATCTTTTCGAAGGAACTCGCCTGGGCCTCGCTTATACCGAGCCGACGGTCCGGCTGCGCAGGTACCCCAGGAACTGCGTGGCAATCGCCGCGTCGAAGTACTCAAGGCGGACGCCGTGCAGCGCTTCCGGGCGGGTGAGTATCACCCGCGGCGTACCGTCGTCCGCCGGCGCGATCAGGTCCACGTCGCCGAAGGCGGTGCAGCGGTTGGGCACGCTCGAGTCGGAGACGCCGATGTGATGGAAGCCCTCCGGCTGGTCCGGTGACCAGCTTCCGGTGCCGGTCATCTCGACCAACTCGAGATAGGGCGGCCCCTGCAGCGAGTAGCAGAACCTGGTCGTCTCGCCGGTGGCAATCGGGTGGCTGTGCACCGGCTCGAATTCCACCCCGAGCTTGGCGGTGAAGTCGGCGCGGGCCGCCTCGACGTCCCTGACCAGGATGCCGACGTGGAAATGGGGCTCTTCCATTCAGTCACTTCGCTCTCTCGGGAACCGGCTTCGCACGTCATCCAGACGCACAACAAGTACCTTATAAAGTTTAGTAATCTGATTCAACTGTCATCAGATGGGATCGGAACCACGACAAGTGCCCCGCTGAGCGGGCGCGCGACCGGCGAAGCCACCGAAACCTGCTCACGATGTGATCGGCCAGCAGGCAAATGGGCAACCGAGGTGGACATCTCATGGCTGAACAGACCGAATTTTCCAGCGCCGGGAGCGCATCCGGGCCGCCGCTCGCAGTGAGTGAGGAGGATGCGGGCAGGCTCGACGCCTCATCTCGCTGGCGCCTGATCGCCGTCATCGTGGCTCTGGTGCTGTTCGCCGAGGCCATCACGTTCCAGCAGTCGATGATCTCCAACATCGTGCCGAAGCTGGCGGCGACGTTCCCGCAGGTAGGAGCGAACGTCACCTGGTCCATCACCATCCTCGGCGTAGCCGGCGGCGCCACCATGGCCCTGATCGGCAAGCTCGGAGACTTGATCGGCAAACGGCGGGTGATGCTGATCTGCGGCATCCTTTTCGCGGTCGGCTGCCTGGTGTGCGCGGTGACCACGACCTGGGCGCTGTTCCTGGTCGGGCGCGCGCTGTGCGGCATTTCGCTGGGCCTTTCGGCCGCCGAGTACGGCATCGTCCGCGACCTCATGCCGCGGCGCTGGATTCCCGTCACCGTCGGAGTTATCGGGACCGGCCTGGGATTCTCCGCCATCCTCGGGCCGATCATCGCCGGCTGGCTGACGGATGCCTTCAGCTGGCGGTCTGTGTTCTGGTTCCTGCTCATCTTTATCGTCGCCATCATCCCGGTCTTCATGCTGGCGGTGCCGGAGACGCCGCTGCGCGCCCGGCAGCGCTTTGACGTGCTCGGCGCGGTGCTGCTCGGGACCGGGGTCGGCGCGTCCCTTGTCTACCTCAGCGAGGGATCGTCCTGGGGATGGGGGAACCTCGGATGCCTGGCCTACCTGATCGTCGGCCTCGTCCTGCTGGCGGCGTTCGTCGCCTGGGAACTGCGGGTGCCCGAGCCGATGCTGGAACTGCCGCTGCTGCGCACCCCCCGGGTGCTGATCGTGATGGTGACCGCGATGCTGCTCACCGCGGTCATCTCGATGACCTATATCGCGATCGCCTATATGTTCGAGACACCCAAGGAGGCACAGCTCAAGCAGCAGATCCTGGCGGGCGCGGCGGCCCAGTCCCACCAGCCGCTGGCGGTGATCACGGCGCTCGTTCACTTCCAGGGCGACCTCAGCTACGCGACGGCCGGCTTTTCCGTCCTCGCGCTCGCCCTGCACATCACGCTCTGGACCGCTGCCTTCGGGCTTGTCGGCGGGCCGCTCGGCGGCTACCTGGCCCGGCGGGTCGGCGGGCGGCTGCCGCTGCTGCTGTCCTGCGCCCTGCTGCTCGCCGCCTGCGCCCTGTGGGTGCCGTGGCACAAGACGTGGCCGGAACAGGTGGCGATCGGTGTCCTGTGGGGACTCGGCTTCGGGTTCTATTTCGGCTCCAACCCCAACCTGCTCATCGACGCGGTCCCGGCCAGCCGGCAGGGCGTCAGCGGCGGCATGAACGCGGTCTTCGGCAGCATCGGCTCGTCGATCGGGATCGCGTTGTTCACCGCGCTAGTGGCGGCGCACCCGCTCAAGCTCGCGGTCACGGTGGGCGGGCACACGATGACCAGCACCGTGCCTGGCGTCTACACCGACACCGGCTACGTCCTGTCCTACATCCTGGTTGGCGTCGTGCCGGCCGCGATCGCCCTCATCCTGACGCTCTTCCTGCGCAGTGGGCGAACACCCGCCCGCGGCGGCGCGCCCGAGCCGGTCACCGCGGCCGGCGCGGGCGGCCTCTGATGGCCGGCGGGGAGGAGACCTTCGACGTCGTGATCGTGGGCAGCGGCGGCGGCGGGCTGGTCGCCGCGCTGGCCGCCCACGCGGCCGGCCTGAAGCCGGTGATCCTGGAAAAGCAGCGATTCGTCGGCGGCTCCACCGGGATGTCAGGCGGCATGCTCTGGATACCGGACAACCCGCTGATGAAGGCGGACGGCATCAAGGATTCCTATCAGGACGGTCTTGACTACCTGCAGGCCGTGATCGGCGAACCGGACGAGCCCTCGTCGGCCGCCAGGCGCGATGCCTTCCTCGTCAACGGGCCGCGGATGATTTCTTTCCTGCAAGAGCAGGGGCTCCGCCTGTACCGGTGCGCCGGGTACCCCGACTACTACGACAACTACCCGGGCGGCAGTGCGGCCGGCCGGTCCGTCGAGGGCATCCCGTGGGACGGCAGGCAGCTCGGTGAGTGGCGGCCACGGGTCATCACCGGCCTCGGCCGCGGCGTCGGCCTGGCCGTCACCACCAATGAGATACACACCCTCTACAGCTTCACCCACACGCTCAGCTCCTTCCTGGTCACCGCCCGGGTGGTGCTGCGGACCTACCGGTCCCGCCTCCGCGGACGGGACCTGTTCACCAACGGGATGTCGTTCACCGGCCAGCTGACGAAAATCCTGCTCGACCGGGGCGTCCCGATCTGGCTTAACACCGCCGTCGGCGAGCTCGTCGCCGACGGCGGCCGGGTGGTCGGGGTGCGCGCCGAGCACAACGGAGCGCCGATGCTGATCCGGGGGCGCCGCGGGGTGCTGCTCGCGGCGGGCGGGTACGAGCACAACGCTGAGATGCGGCTCAAGTACACCGCGGCGACCCAGCCAAGCGACGGCCGCTGGTCGTGGGGCAACCCTGGTAACACCGGCGAGGTACTCGCGGCGGCGATCGCGCTCGGCGCGAAGACCGAGTACATGGACGAGGCGATCTGGATCCTGGCCCCCCGCCGGGAGATGGCAGGGTCCACCCTGACGATCGCGCGGAACTACCCGCACGCCATCTTCGTCAACGACCACGGCAAGCGGTTCGTCAACGAGTCCAACTCCTATGTCGAGGTCGGCCGGGCCATGTACGCGAACGACGGCGCTCCCTGCTGGCTCGTTTTCGACGACGCCTACCGCCGCTCGGTGCCGTGGCTGAACACGATGCCACGCCTGCGGGAGATCGCCAGGGCAATACCTGGCCGCATCCCGCGGCAGTGGCTCGCGGACGGCTGGATCAAGCAGGCAGGCACGCTGGAAGACCTGGCCCGGCTGACCGATCTCGACCCGCAGGCCCTTGCCGACACCGTGCGCCGCTTCAACGCGGGGGCCGCCGCAGGGGCCGACCCGGACTTCGGGCGCGGCGTCTCGGAGTACAACCGGCACCTGGGCGATCCGGGGCACAAGCCGAACCCGGCCCTCGGCCCGGTCGCCGACCCGCCCTTCTGCGCGGTGCGGATCTACCCGGCCGACGTCGGCACGATGGGCGGGGTGATCTGCGACCAGCACGCCCGCGTGCTCGACGAGCAGAACGAGCCCATCCCCGGGCTCTACGCGGCCGGCAACATGGCGGCCTCCGTCTTCGGGCGCACGTACCCGGGGGCCGGGGCGAGCGTCGCCAACACGACAGTGTTCGGGTACATCGCCGCCCTGCACATGGCGGCCTCGGGCCGGGAGGCGGCACAGCCGTGAGCCGGGAGGCAGCACAGCCGTGAGCGGGGAGGCAGCACAGCCGTGAGCGGGGAGGCAGCACAGCCGTGAGCGGGGAGGCGGCACAGCCGTGAGCCAACCGCCGGCGTCGGTCACCGGTCCGGGCAGGTGCAGCTGGCGTTCCAGATCGCCGCGGCGGCGGCGCGCACCGCCTCGCCCGCCACGTTCCAGCGCATCAGGCTGGCCGGCCCGGTGACCGAGACCGCCCCGATCGCCGGGCCGGAGCCGCGGACGGGCGCGGCGACGCAGACCAGGTCCTCGTCGGCCTCACCGCGGTCGAGCGCCACGCCCGCCTCGCGGACCTGCTCGAGCTCGACCCGCAGGGCGGCCGGCTCGGTGATCGTCTTCGCCGTCCGGCGCGGCATCGGGGCGGCGGACACCGCGAGCAGGGCATCGTCGTCGTAGGCCGCCATCGCCTTGCCGAGCGCGGTGCAATAGGCGGGCTTGCGGCCGCCGCGCCGGGTCGGCACCCGGAGCGGCCCGGCCACGATCCGTTCTAGGAAGACCACCTCGGTCTGGTCGAGCAGGGCGAGGTGGGCAGCCAGCCCGGTCCGCGCGGCCAGCGCCTGCAGGTGCGGGAGCGCGGCCGGGTGGAGCCGGTTCCCCTGGGCCGCGAGGGTGCCGATCTCGAACATCCGCAGGCCGACCCGGTAGCCGCGGTGCTCGCGTTCCAGCCAGCCCACCTGGCACAGCTGGTCGGCCAGCCGGTGCAGGGTCGACCTCGGCAGCCGGGTGCGGACCGCCAGGTCACTGAGGCTCAGCACCCGCTGATCGCCGTCGAACGCCTCCATGATGGCCGCGCCCCGGCTTAGGACGTTGTGCGTCACGGCCGTGCCACCTCTCGCACCGGTCCCGCCAGGGCGAGCGGGGAAACGGCCGTCATCAGGCTCCGAGAGATCTCCGCCGCGGTCCACAGCACCAGCGGCCGCAGCTCCTTCGCGCGCACTTGGTCACGCGGCCCGCAGACCGAGACCGCGGCGACGACCTCGTCAAAGGTGCGGATCGGGGCGGCGACGCACGCGACCCCGGGCACGGCTTCGTCCCGTTCGGTGGAGTATCCCGCGCTGCGGATACCGGCAATCGCCGCCTCGAGGGCGGCCGGCGTGGCCAGGCTCGCCAGCGTCCGCCGGCGCAGGCCCAGCGCCAGATACTCGTTGACGGTGGCCGGGGGCGAGTAGGCCAGCAGCGCCTTCCCGAGCGCGGTGCAGTGGGCCGGGAAGCGCCCGCCGACCCGGGAGGGCAGCGTGTCGGCAAAGGCCCTATCCGCAAAGGCACTGGCGACCTTGTCCAGGTAGACGACATCCTGCTGGTCGAGGACGGCCAGGTGGACCACGTGGCCAGTCTGTTGCCGCAGTTCGTGGATGATCGGCCGCGCGACCGCCGTGATCCGGCTGCGGTGCGACACCAGGCTGCCGATTTCGAACATGCGCAGGCCGAGTGCGTACCCGTCGTCGTGACGCTTCAGCCAGCGGGCGCTGACCAGCTGCTGCAAGATCCGCTGAACCGACGAGCGGGGGATACCGCTGCGCACGCTTACCTGTCCGGCGGTCAGAGCCTCGGAAGAGCGCTCGAAGACGCTGAGGATCAGGACGACTCGATCGACCATGCTCGACGGTGCTTCCGACATGTGAGACCTCCTCGTCTCCACCGTGCGATTGACTCACGTAATGCGGCGCCGAATGGCACCGAATTCTGAACTAACGAGAGACGGGGGCCGACCAAAGGCCGACCAGGGCGTCGACGAGCCCGCTGCCGACCTTTCGCCATGTCTTTCCGCTGGCCGGGGCGGCATCCGCCAGACCGCGTTCGAAATCGGCGGCGGTCTGGATGAGGATATGGCCCGCCATCAGCGCTCGCTCGCGGAAAACGGGGCCGGGCAGCTCCGCCGTCGAGGCCTCCAGGCCGCGGATGACCTGCTGCAGCGACGCCGAGACGGCCTCCTCCAGCTGGATGTTCCGCAGCACCGGGTCCGCCATGATCTGCGCGTTCAGGCGCGCGTACCAGGTCGGTGGCCTTCTTGCCGCCAGCGTGTCGGTGTAGGGGAAAACGAGGCACCGGACCCATTCCCGCAGCTCTGCAGAATCACCCATCTGGTTCACCATAGCGGCGCGCAAAACTTCGGCTTCTCCGTCGAAGCGGCGAATAAGGGCACGGATCAATTCGTCCCTGGAACCGAAATGGTACCCAACCGCGGACGTATTTCCCTGACCCGCGGCGGCGCCAATCTGACGATTGGAAACGGACGAGATACCGTGCTCGGCGAAGAGCCATTCAGCCGCGTCGAGAATGAGCGTTCTGGCCTGTCCCTTGCCCTCCGGGGCACCAGTCTGACCCGCACGGGTCTGACCGGCACTGGCGCCGCGCCGTCCGTCGGCGCCGTCCGCGGCGGCCGCTGAGTGCCCGAAGGAGCTCCTCGGCTGGCTCACGCTGTCCTTGGCCTCCTGCCTGACGTCGGCGGGCGCTCGCCCTCCGGAGACAGACTAACGGGTAGGGCGGTGAGCGGGGATTTCGCATCATCGGCCTGCTCGGGCCCTTCGGTTTCATCGCACCTGGTCCTTCCTTCTCATCGCCACTCCGCGCGGTGGCGTGCCTCAGCTCATCCGCGGCGCACGCCCGATGATCCCCTCCGCCTCGAGTTCGGCGATCTCGGCCGCATCCAGTCCGAGTTCGCTGAGCACCTCGTGGTTGTGCTCGCCGAGCAGCGGAGCGGGGGTGCGGTGAAACCGGGCCGGGCCGTCGGACAGGCGCATCGGGATGGTGCTCTGCCGGGCCGGGGGCCCGACCGGGTGCTCGGTCACCTCGAAAAAGCCACGGGCCCGCAGCGGGGGCAGCTCGGCCTGGCGATGCGGCTGAAGCACCTTCGCCACCGGCACCCCGGCCGCCCACAGCGATTCGACGATCTCGTCCCTGGTCCGGGTCGCGCACCAGGCGGCGAGATACTTGTCGACGTCGTCGTGCCTGGCCCGGCGGCCCGCGGCGGTGGACAGTTCCGGGTCGGCGGCCCAGGCCGGGTGGCCGAGGGCGGCGGACAGCCCAGCCCACTGCTGATCGGTGGCGACCGCGACGGCGACCCACGCGTCTAGTCGACCGAACTCGTCGGTGTCACCGGACCGGTACAGGTTCTGCGGCGCCGCCAGCGGTCCCCGGTTGCCGTCCCGCTGCAGCACCTTCCCGAAGGCGGAGTACTCGATCGGCTGCACGGCGGCGATGCTGATGGCCGCTTCCACCATGGCCGCTTCCACGAGGACCCCCTCGCCGGTGCGGCGCCGGTGTTCCAGGGCGAGCAACAGGCCGTTGAGCGCGTGCAGGCCGGCGTTCGGGTCGCCGAGCGAATACGGCTCGACCGGGTTGTCGTCGGGGTACCCGGTCAGCCAGGTGAGGCCCGCCGCGTCCTCGATGACATAGGCGAACGCCGGGTTGTCCCGCATCGGGCCGGTCAACCCGAAACCCGGCATGCGCACCATGACGATGTCGGGGCTCAGCGCCCGGACCCGGTCGTAGTCCAGCCCGATCTGGTCGAGGACCCGCGGCGTGTAATTCTCGACGATCACGTCGCTGGTGGCGATCAGCTTCTTGAGCAGTTCCAGGCCGCGCTCGGTCTGGAAGTCAACCGTGACGCTCTTCTTGTTGGTGTTAAGCGCACGGAAGACGGGGCACTTCTCCCACCACTGGTCCTCGGTCACCGCAATCCCGGCGATCATGCGGGCGCCGTCCGGCCGACTCGTGGATTCCACGTGGATCACCCCAGCGCCGAGCATCGCCAGGATGTGCGTGGCGAACGGCCCGGCCCAGAACGCGGTCAGGTCGAGCACCCGCAGGCCGGCGTACGGCAGCTTCTTGCCTGCCGCAGATCCACCCGGACCCAGTGCTTGACGGGACAGGCTCGCCGCGGCGGCGGTGTCCCGCCAGGTGCCGCTGTGCTCGCCGGTCCGCGGGGCCGGCTGCGCCGGGCGCAGCACGTCCGGCGACAGCCGGTACGGCCCGGCTGGCTGCAGGAACCCGTCGCGCGGGTTGCGCCGGAATACCTTCCGCTCCCGCATGTGCTCAAGCTCGGTGACGGTCGCGCCGCTGCTGACCGGCGCGTTGGGGATGCGGAAGGCCGTGGCCAGGTCCCTGATGTCCGCGACCGTGCGGTCGGCGACCCATTCGCGCAACTGCGGCGCGTACCGCTGGGTGAGCTCACCGATGCGGACCGGCGCGGCCGGGTCGATCCACTCCGGGTGACCCACCATGGCGCACAGGTCGAACCACTGCTGTGCGGTGCCGCACCCGAGGGCCACCAGCCCGTCCTTGGCCGCGGCGACGCCAGGCTGGAACAGCGAGCGCTCGGTCCGCCAGGGCCGGCGCAGCGTCTCGAAGAAAGTCACCGGATAGTAGGTCAGGCACAGCACCGCGACTTCGAGCATCGACAGGTCGATGAGCTGTCCCGCGCCGGTCTCGCGCGCGCCCGCGAGCGCGGCCTGGATGCCGATGGCCGTGTACGCGCCGGACAGCCACTCCCCCACCTGGCCGCCGACGTGCACCGGCGCCCGGTCGGGCGTTCCCCGGCCCAGGCCGACGATCCCGCCGGACCATGCCTGGAGGGTGAACTCGGTGGCGGGCCGGTCTCGCCACGGTCCGTCAAGGCCGAACGGCGTTATCGCGGCCACCGCCAGGTGCGGGTGGGCGGACAGCAGCGACTGCGGCCCCCCACCGTCGGCCATGGCGCCGGCCACCCTGGCGGCCGGGCCGGGCGACCACACCACCGCGTGCGCCCGATCGAGCAGCTCGTGGAGGTCCGCGGCCGCCCGTTCGCCGTCCGGTCCGAAGACGACGCTCTGCTTGCCGCCCGCGAGGTAACTGAACAGCGGGGCGTCCCGGCCGTCGGGTGGTAGTTCCCCGGAAGCGGTCCAGCGGCGCAGGGCGTCACCTTCGGTCGGCTCAACCTTGATCACCGCGGCCCCGCCGTCGGCCAGCAGCCGCGTGCAGTACGCGCCCGCGATCCCGCTGGACAGGTCGACCACTAGGCAGCCGTCGAGCGGGCCGGGGGCCATGTCGCTAACCACGGGGTCGCTAACCACGGGGTCGCTAACCACGGGGTCACTCATGACGGGCGCTCCTCGGCGGGCCGGGCGCGGCCCGACCGGCTGAGCCGGAAGTCGGGCGGGAACTGGGCGTCGTTGTCCTTGACCGCGTTGGTGAGCCCGCGCTCGAATACGTCCTTGTCCAGCATCATCTCGGTCCGGTCAGGGCGGGCGTAGCGCCCGAGCGACTCGAACAGGCCGGTCAGCATCGCCCCCATCTGCTCGCCATGGAACTGCTTGTACAGCTCGAAGAAGAGCTTCTGCTGGAACACCGTGTCGGTCGGCCGGTTGCGCGAGCAGGCCAGCGCGTACTTCTCGGTTTCGGCCTCGAGCTGGTCGCGCGGGACAACCTTGTTGAGGAAGTTGCAGTCGTACATCTCGGCCGCGGTGAAGGGACGCCCGGTGAAGACCATCTCCTGGAACTTCCGCAGGCCCATAGTCTGCGCCCAGGTCCACATGCGGGGGCCCCAGCCCTGGTAACGGAACGAGGCGTGGCCGAACAGGGCGTCGTCGGACGCGATCACCAGGTCGGCGTCCCCGGCCTGGTAGAAGTGCCACCCGTAGCAGTAGCCCTTGACCTCGACGATGCTGATCTTCTTGAACTCCTGCAGGCTCCGGCAGCCGCCGCGGGGGCTAGCGAACCACTGGCCGATCTGCGCGCCGCCGCGGAACGAGTCGGCCGGGGGCAGCCGCACGTCGTCCTCTTCGGCGAGCTGGTACTCGGCCAGCCGTCGGCCGTCATCCTCGCCGGTGAGCGCCTCCATGAACTCCGGCAGGTCCACCCCGCTGCCGAAATCCTGGCCGAGGCCGCGGACGATCAGCACCTTCACGTCGTCGTCGATGTTCGCGCGGTGCAGCAGCTCGGCGTAGCGCAGCCGGGCCGCGCTGGTGGGCGCGTTCAGCCGCTCGGGCCTGCTGAGCGTGATGGTGGCGATCTTGGTCTCCGGGTCCTTCCGGTAGACCACGATCTCTTCCGGGCTCGGGTACGGGGTAGCGGGCAACGAGACTCCTCGAAGTTGACCGGGTCAGCCGATGGGGACGCCGGGGGCAGACGTCAGCAGTTCCGGGCCGTCGCCGGTGACTAGCACGGTGTCGCGGCGGAAGACCGATCCGGTCCCGGCTTCCCACACGTAGCCGGTGAGGGCAAGCACCATGCCCGCCTCGATGCGCTCGCCTCGCGCGGTCCGCGGCAGCCCGCCGGTCACCACCGGCGGATCCCAACCGAGGCCGAGCCCGCGGGCGACGGGCATCGGCGGAAGGGCCTCGCCGGCGCCGGCGTAGCTTTCCAGCAGGGCGCTGGCGGGGGCGCCCGGACGGCAGGCGGCAAGCAGCCGTTCCCACACCCGGTCGCACCGCCGGGCCAGCGCCGCCGACACTGGGCCCGCCGGCACTGGGCCCGCCGGCACTGGGCCCGCCGGCACTGGGCCCGCCGGCACTGGGCCGCGGACGGCGTAGGTCCGGCCGACCTCGGCGATGTAGCCGTGCGCGACGACCCCCGCGGTGAAGGCAACCAGGTCCCCCGGAGCGGCCCGGCCGTCACCGCCCGTCCGCCGCCACGGGTGGTCCCGGCTGGTGACGCAGGCCGCATCCTGGACGGCCGGGGTGGTTACCCCGCCCGCGGCGGCGGCCTCGAGCAGCACCCCGGCCAGCTCCTTCTCGCTCACCCCGGGCCGCAGCGCGGCGACCGCCTTGGCCAGGCTGGTCTCCGCCACCGCGACCGCCTGGCGCAGCACGGTCAGTTCGTCGGCGGTCTTGATCCTGCGCGCCGCCCGCATCGCC